>Ga0315900_10004277_pt1 | contig 20234 bp, 15 predicted proteins | sample LakEriMetagenome_FD_203521 | JGI IMG/M metagenome (GOLD analysis project Ga0315900, IMG submission 203521) | Freshwater fungal communities from buoy surface, Lake Erie, Ohio, United States - Buoy 12 MA114 | ecosystem: Environmental > Aquatic > Freshwater > Lake > Lake biofilm | place: USA: Lake...
AGACGGGCGCTTCTGTCGTTTGTTGTGTATCCATTTGTTCTTTCTATTGTTTACTTCTTGATACCAGCACGGTGACGAGCACCCCAAGCTTTGCCTTTGGTGGCAACGCTGGACTTGCTGGACATTTTCTTTGCCTTGACCATGGGTTTAGCCATGCGACCGCTTTCTTTCTGCATCATTTTCATAGTATTACTCCGGTTGTTGGTTGAGTTGTGAGAGCCGTTCGGCCTCGTTGATTTCGTCCACAGTATAAAGACCCGTGGCGAAAAGTCGTTCCCTAGCCTGCTTCATATACTCTTGCTCAAGTTTGCCGTCCTTGACGTTTGGACGCTTGGCTAGGTTTTGCAGCTTGTTGAAGAATTCGTTTGCTCCGATTGATTTGCCAGCCTCCAGAGACAATGCATCACGCATATCCACGTCTGGACGGAATGCGGGTTCTTTGGGAAAGGATTCTTGTCTAACAATAAACAAAGCCTCTTTAAGAACGGCATCGTCAAGCAATGCCGCAAGACGATCCATCTTGTCTGAATTAAGCTGGAATAGTTGTCGTGCCGTCACGCCCTAATTCCTTCTCGTTGAATCTTGCTGGCAGCTTCCGCATCACGGATAGCCAACTTCTGATTTGCTTCTTGTTGTTTCATAATCATCTTTTGCTGGTGGGCTTGGTAGTCCATCTCAAGCTTTGCCTGACGCTCTGCACGTTGGGCTTCAATCTTTGCGAGAATGTCCGGCGAGATTCCACCTTGAGTTGCTTCAACAGCCTGTCCTTGTGCCATAGCGGCCTGCTGCGCTTGCATCTCTTGCGCCTGTAGCTTCTGAACCTTGAGAGTTCCGTTGTGCAGAATCTCGTCGGCTTGCTGGAGCATCTTGCGGAACATTGCGGATTCTTGACGCAGAAGCGGGTCTTGAGACATCCGTTCAACGTGTTGCGCCATGTGTCCGTTGAGATTGTTGATCCCCGGCAATACTTGAGCGATGGACATCGGATCAACCTCCAATGCATCCTGCGTTTGAGTAACAAGCGGGTTGAGTGCTTCGGCGTGAACCTTGGCGTGGACGAGATCGTTCTGTCCGTCGAGGACTTGAATCTGCCCTCCTTGGATAAGGACGTTGTTCTCCACTTGAGCAAGCGAGGCATCCCAGGTCGGAGTCTCTGTTTCGCCTGGAGCGATTGCGTATCGGGAAGCATTCTCGTATCCGGCAGTCTCTGAGGCGATATCCCAGATAAGGTTCTTCTTGCCGAAGTCGGGGAGCGAACCAAAGATTGCCATCAATCGGTCGTAAGCAACCATTCTCGCGGCTTCCGATCCTGCGCCAACTGGCTTGGTAATGCGGAGTCGGTCTGTATCCAGATTGTAGAAGGCTTGCAGATAACGATCCTTTGCTCCGAATCCTTCAGATCCACGCATAAGCAAACGCTTCTTGAGTTCAGCGATATACTTGCCGCCCGGTTCGCGTGAATCGTAATCACGGCGTTTCATCCGAGCAACCATCTGACGCATCAAGCTCTCCCACGGATCAAAGAACAAGTTGAGAGCGGAGACAGACATCTTTGCAATATTGCTGAGTTCCGCACGAACTTGAGTTGCAGATTTCTCAATGCTCGTATTTACCAGAGATTCCGTATTGTATGCTGATGTTCTCTCGCGGAAAAGTTGCGTGAAGGCATTAACAATCGGCAGCGTGCCGTTCGATACATTGGGAACTATAGTATCCTTAATGACCTCAATACCGGGAGAAAGCAAATTATAAACTCCATTTGGGATGAACTGCATCTCTTGCAAGGCAGTCTCATCTTTCGGTTGGAAAGTAGGGGCACTTCCGAAGGAAGCAATCTCAAGCAACGAGCAATACGCCCTGTTAAGCGCACCGTTAATTGCGAACACATCATACCCTTGTCCGCGAACACCGTGATAGTAGCCGTTCGTTCCGACCCCGTAGGTGAATACCGTGTAGGCTTGGTAGGCGTTCTCAAAGCGACCGATTTTCTTGTAAAGGAAATCCTGCGCTCCGTTGTCATCCACAATCATAAAGTGGCTAACCTTCTCGTCAAACTCACGGACCCACAGATGGACAACGCGGATAGACTGCTGGTTGGCAGCTTGTGTGGTGAAATACAAATCGTTGTTGCGCAACTCAATCTCTAGCTTCTCCCAGTCGTATTGGCGGAAGTTGTAGTAATTGTTGTTGTTGTTGACGCATTGGATAATGGCGCGGCGACAAGCCTCTACGTTGAATCCGTTGATCGTGGCGACTTCCTCGTCTTTGATCAGTTGGTAAAGCTGTGTCGGGCTGTAGAAGCGAAGACAAGCGGCAACGTCGATGTTTTCCTGACCGATCTCTGTCTTGCGAGGAATCTTGAAGTCGGACATATCCGTAGCCTTCCAACGCCAATCCCACTCGTCGTTGAACAAAGCAACGCCAACTCCGTGCTTAATGAAAGCATTGCAGAGCTTTAGATACGTCGGGAAGAAATTGCGCCAAGAGCGGATGCAGGCTGTTACTTCTTGAGCAACAACATTCTCCAATTCGTCGCGCTCGACTTGAGGCCCGTAAGTAGTCGGGCAACTAAAGAATGTCTGGGGGGCGTTAATGATGTCCGTGTATCCAGCAAGGGCGGTATCCAATACCTGTTTGGCAAATCCCCATGAGACATTGACCCGATAGCCTTGTCCGGCATTGATAAGGGCGCGTTCGTCGTAAGGTCGCTCGTTGTCGTAAGCCGCGTCAATCTTGCTGCGGTCGAAAGCAGATACGGCATCTGCTCGTCGTAGTGTCTCCCAAACCTCATAAGCGGACTTTGCGTCCTTGATTCTTGAGACTGGCGGTTTGCCTGTCTCGGAAATTGTTTCTAATACATCACTCATTCCTCATCCTTTGCGTTGCGTTCCTTGAACATGCTAAAGAATGACTTGGGCTTTTTCTTGGATTGCTTGCGTTCCTCACGCTCTTCACGCTCCTCAAACTCTTCGGCAATTTCTTCCGCATCTTCAATGGATACTTGTTTCGCTACTTTCATATAATTATCGACATTATTGTCCAACAATACTTTGAGAAGCGACCCATCCTTGCATCCGTGGACAAGAACAGCGTGTTCGTTGACAGGATTGTTGAAATGGATGTCCCAAGCCAAGTTGGCAATTGAATCACATACAATAACGCCTTTCTCTTTGCGATAGTTTTTTGTCCTCCAATTGTTTTGGATTAGCCAAGAGTTGGCTAGGGACGGAACAGTATACCATTGGATGACCGATGACCAATGACGCTGCGTTGCGGCAAGCGAGGAAAGCACAGGCGTGGAGCAGATATCCGTTGAGTAGATTCCGACAGGAGCCATACGGCTTCCAGCAATGGATTCGGGAAGAAGTTCTCCGTTGCGCCCTTCGTAGTTGCGCTCTTTGGCTCCAAGGTAGAGGAGTGGTTCTCGTCCGGCTTTGACCGCTCTGGTTGTGTCGTCATAGTATTCCTTGTTTAGGATATCCAGCCAATGATCGCAGATCGGCGTTGTATCCAACTCAAACCAGACAAACGCATCGTCGTCGCCTTTGTTCAAATGGTAGCATGCTTGCTGGAAATAGTGATTGCAAGCCATCGGCCAACCGTAGTTGTTGTCCTTGATAATCAGCTTGTCGGTTGTATCAAACTTTCCGCGAAGGTTTTCTACAATATCGTCAACATCTGCCTGAACTTCGTGAGAACCCACCACAAGAAGATCGTGATCAGAACCAATCTCGTATTTCCCAAATGCGGCATAGAGGTTAGGAATAAGTTCGCGATCTGATTTGGATACAGGAATAACTAGTTTCATTAGAATAGCATTGAAAAGGTTGCCTTAAACTTGATCGGTCGAGTCGGTTTGCAGTCCTCGACAAACTCTTGGCAGTTTACTTGTCGCCAAACGCGGCGAGGTATAAAGAAGCCGTATTCGTAAATACCGCGAGAAATAATGATAACCTTAAAACCCGCACGGTCCAACTGGAACTGCGATCCTTCGAGTGAACGTTTAACAGCCAAAGCCAGAGGACTGTTAAGAGGATCGTGCTTAGTGCCGTTGTCATAATCTTCTGGGTTAACTTGGATGTTGAAACTAACATCCTCGCGTTTCTCGTCAATGAACTTTTCGGCCTTTGTCTTCTCAAGACCGAGGACTTGAAGTAGTGTCATGCCATTCCAGCCTCACGCTTCGCTTTTGCGATTTCTTTCTTAAGCCAGCCAGTAAATGTTGTCCCCTTCATCAGCAGCCAAGCTCTAAAGAACTTCCAATCATCAGGCGGGAGCTTTGCAACCGTGCGGTGCTTTTCCTCTTTTGCGTTTGACATGGTGCATAGTTATACACTAACACATACAGATTGCAACAAATTTTTATTGAATGACAACAAACGAAGGTGTGAGCGCACCGATCTACGGCGATCCGATTGACGGATACAAGCACAAGTATGGGTTCAACTGGCGCAAGGGAACACACGATCTTGCGATTGAATTGGCAATGTTCCGCGAGAAGATTACCCGCCGCATACCGGATGAAATCGGAGGCGTTGCAACATCAGATCATTTCCTTGCGATAGCGAAGGCGTTGTGGCCTGAAAAGGATTACAAGTCGGGAGCCAACTTCATTTGGCATCCTTGGGCGATACGAATGCTGGAGGCTTCTTGTAAGCACGACTACCTCGCTATTGCGGGAAGCGGCGGCTTTGGAAAAAGCGAATTCTTCGCAATATGGGCTATTATCAATTACTTAGCAGATCCAGAGAACACGATTGTCCTCGCTACATCTACGACGATCAAGGCATCCAAGCAGCGTATCTGGGGTAAGATTGTAAAGTATTGGCAGATTTGCGAGGCGTTGGGATTGCCTGGCAAGCTTGTAGATTCTCTTAATACGATCCGCTATGTGGACTCCAAGGGCAAGGCTAGCAAAGGCGATCTGTCTGGTATTACGCTAATCCCCGGCGAGAAGAAGAAAGAGAAAGACGCCACAGGCAAGATGCAGGGTATCCACCAAAAGAACGTGATCTTCGTTGCTGACGAGTTGTCAGAGCTTTCTGAAGCGATTACCGAGGTTGCCTTCTACAACTTGTCGAAGGGTTGCGAACGCTTTCAATTTATCGGCATCTCCAACCCCGCTTCGTATGTCGATGCGTTTGGCAAGTTCGCCAAGCCTAAAGATGGGTGGGATAGCATTACAGTTGAGGATGACGATTGGGAAACAGAGCGAGGAGTCTGCATTCACTTTGATACGCTCAAGAATCCGAATATGGAACGCGGTAAGAAGGTTTACCCGTGGATGGACGGGCCGGAAGACCTAGAGAAGGTTCCTGTATCGGAGCGCAATACAGCCTCGTATTGGCGAATGTATCGCGGGTTCTGGTGTCCTGCTGGCGTAACAGATCAAATCTACTCCGAGGTCGAGGTTGTCAATGCGAAGGCTCTGGATAAAGCGGTGTGGTTGGACAACGATCTTGTTCGTGTTGCCTTCCTTGATCCGTCATTTACAAATGGCGGGGATAGGGCGATCCTTTACTTTGGGACAGTAGGAAAGCTAACAGAACCCTACGGCTACAAGGGACTCCAATACGACGAGTTCTTGAAGTTTGCGGAGGATGTTACCGACCAATCCTCTACCCGCACAGAGCAAATCGTTCGCTGGTTTAGAGATGAATGCGTAAAGCGTGGCATTCAACCTCGTAATGCGGGGTACGACAAGTCTGGAGCAGGAGGTCCGCTAGGCGATGTTATCTCGATTGCGTGGAGCAAAGATGTCTTCGGTCTTCAGTTCGGAGGCAAGGCTTCCGATAAGCCAGTCTCAGCCTACGACCAGACTCCAGCGCACGAAAGGTATGTGAACGCAGTCTCTGAGATTTGGTATTCGCTCAAGGAATATATGCGAGCCGGACAGATCAAAGGCATCTCCAACGATATGATGCAGGAGATGTGTCAGCGCAAGCTGGACAAGCACGGCGTGAAGGACTTGAACCTTCGCATCAAGGTTATGCCCAAAGCGGAGATGAAGCTAACCTATGGAATGTCGCCCGACATTGCTGACGCTGGAATGGGGCTTCTTGCGCTTTGCAGGGAGCGGTTGGGGCTGGACAGCACGACGGTTACAAAAGCGATTAACACGAACAATAGGGCTGAGAACAAAGGCTGGAAGGAAGCCTTCAGCAAGTTCAGAACAGTTTATCGTTAAACAATTCCGCGAGCATGAGCTTCGTCTAGCTCTGCCTGCGTCCATTGCTGGGCATACCAAACCTCGTCATCCCAAGGAATTGGCCTTTGCCTGTCCACGCCAAACGAGATACGTCCGTAAATATGTGGAGCGTGTTCCTCTAATCTAACAAACTTGTCTTCTGGAAGCATATCCTTGTCGCTAGGAAGGCATAGATAATCACGAACAAATCCAAGCAAGCACCAATGCTTGATTAGAAATGTTGCTTGAGCGCAAGCCATATACGGAGCCGCAGTCATCTTTGCCCCAAAGACCATTCCCTTATCTCCACAATCTTCATACATTCTTTGCGGAACATCTCCAAACCATAGGCAATCCGACTCCTTGAATATCAAATCCTTTCCACACCCGTAAGCTATTAGCGCAAGCGTAAGAATAGAATGCGACCATCCACATAGTCCCTCTCGATTATCTCTAATGCAATCGCCGACATGTCCAAGATTGTTGGACAATAAAATGTCGTGATCGGTCTTGCTACCGTGCGTTGTTGAAACAATAAAGTAATGTTTGCTGTATTTCTCTGTGTTTTGTTTCCACAGTTCCAGCATTTTCTCGTCCCATTCGCAGCGACGATGATATCCTGATCCAATGATATAGTTCATTTTTTTAATAACAAAGCGGTTGGGAATTCCTCTTCAGTAACTTCGCTTAATTTCCAGCCATAATCGTTAATAAATCTATGAACAGCCTGCTTCACCCCAAATCCTAATTCGTTATTTTCCGGCAAGTAATCGTGAAGTGCCAATATTGATGTATATTTGGAATAAAAGCACATGTCTTCGTAGCACTCTTTTTCAGAGTGATTTGCGTCTATATATGCCCAATCAATACCGCCATTCAACAAAGGAATAAGACTGTCTGCGCGTGAAAGCGAGCGCGAGATTGTTACTCGCTGATCATTTGCGAATCTTGAAACAACCCTGCGATATCTTTCGTCTTGACCGCCTTGATTAACATTTGCCGGGTCCGCATAACCCTCTTCAAAATATAACCAAGCATCAACTAACAGCAACTTTCTCGGATTGCATTTTAATATAACATCAGAAAACTCGCCATCTAAAACGCCAACTTCCACGCCGAAGGAATTTGGTGCTAACTTGCGCATTAATTCATTTCTGTTCACACCAGCTTCCCTCCCAAAGATGATATGCCAACGTATTTTCTGTTGGCGGATTTGGTTTGTCGTTATGTCCGTATGGGTAAAACATGTCAGTTGGTAAGAGTTTTACATCTTCAGTTAGGTGTGGCTCGATAATATAACATCCCCAAGACGCATCCTTCTTTTGATAATCTCCATAATTATCAAGCATTGCGTTGATCCACGGATGGTTCGGCGCGGCTCCTATTGCGGCATTACAGATAATTCCGTCAGGTTGTCTGGCAACGAATGCTGTATATTGTCGCAACTCGTCAATTGGTCTTACAGGAACAAAATCTAGATCGAAGTAAACACCGCCGTATTTCTTTAGTGCTTTGAGTCTTACAATGTTTGACGATCCTGCTTTTGTTGAATGTTGATATTCAAAGCAATCGCAAAGAAGAATGCTTATCGACTCTTCGTCCCAAAGCTTAACATTCCAAGATGGATTCATCTCTTTCATCTTTGAATGCAGTTCTGCCAAATGGCTTGGCATCTCGCCACCAATCCATATCTGGTGGATGATATTCGGAATCATTTTTCTGCCTCTACAACAATAGATTCCATGTCGGCATTGTGATTTCCAATGACCTTCCAATGACCTTCAATATCATTGAACTCCGGATCGTTTGACTGTCTCTCACTATTGAATGTTGGGTTGTTGAATCCTGCGCCATATAAGGCGGCTGCTAGCGTTCCATAAGACCAAACTGTTTTATGCCCGTGGTTTACCATTAGGTTCTCAACAGCGGATCGCTTGCAGGCTTTACCGAATCCAGATTGCCCAAGCCAATTTAAGTAATCTTCGTCAGCAAAATTGTGAATCTTGTCTATTGATGGAACGCAAATGCGAATTCTTCCTCCATCCCTTAAGATGCGATAACATTCCTTAAAGAATCCAAATGCCTCACGTGAATCTGTGTGTTCAACAACATGCTCTGCAAATACCCTATCGGTTGATCCGTCTGGAAATGGAAGGGGCTTTGTGATGTCAACTTCGATGTCGTAGTTCTCCCACCCGGCAAGCCTGTTTCCGCCGCAACCAAATTGCCTCTTAATCATTGCACAAACTCCCGTATCCACTCCGAGTATCCCATCGTTCCTTCGCATCCTCGTCTTGCGTCAATCACAAGATACTTCTCTACAAAGTCACGCATTGCTTCGACTCTCTGTTTGATTTCACTTTCTGTCATGTTTTGTAGATACTTTACGATATCATTCATATTCGTGTTGTCCAAGTCGAATCGCGGGGAAAAGTCGAGTTCCTGCCCGAATGGCATTGTCCAATCGTCCAGCCTGACAGGGATTGCGCCGAGAAGCATGGATTCAAACAACCGCATGGATGAAGGGCCGTTACCTCTAGGGCAGAGTGAGAATACAGAGTTCTTTAGTTCATTGACGTATCCTTCTATCAACTGCGGTCTGCGAGCAGGGTCTGTTTTCCACCAATCAATCCAAGTCAACTGAACGCCCGGCACTTGCATACGATGCCGATTCTTCCAAGTCTGCCGATGTCCACGGAACGAGATGCGTTGCGTTCTCCGAAGATCGTAGGTTCCTTGTAAGTAATACGGAATGAAGCGGTCGTATTCGTATGGGATGTTGAATCCGCAACTTGTTCCGAAGATGTATCCGTAGGGAATAAAGTTTGGGGCTTGATCGCCTGTGATGATTGCGATGATTCGCTTGTTGAGATTGCTGATCCTACCCAAGTCCTCGTTAATCTCGTTGCTGTCTCCGACCGTGTGATACCAAACGAAGTCCGCATCGTGCAGCGTTTGCACTATCTCAATGTTGGGATTGTGTCCCATAAATCCCTTGTAGCCGAAGTGGTGGATCGGCGTGTGAAAGTGCGGAAGCGTGATTTTCACCACCAGTTCCTCCCATTAGCCGCAAGCCAAGACGTAGCCAATCGTTTGTTGTGTTCGTTTCCTGCACAAGCTCTGTGCTTGAGCCAATGACTGTCGTGCATTTCGTGATAGATGGCGTTATGTAGTTCAACTCCTCCGGTGCTTCGGACGAGATCACGCATGATCATATCCCACGCCTCCCTGCCTAGCAGCATATCTGGGAAGAACTGATTGCGCTTGTCCCACCACTCCTTTGTAAAGGCGAACAAGTCTGCGCCTGGATACTTGATTCCGGTAGCACACTCAACCTCGTTTACGATCATCCTTTCAATTCTTCGGAAGTCGTGCCGCTGTGCGTAGCAGGAACCAAAGTTATAACACGCATCTAAGATTTCTCCCGTAATGCCGGGGACGAATCCGATGTCGGCGTTAACAATACAGAGTATGTCTGTTGGTTTTGCTGTAATACCAGCCTGTTCGATCATATCCCGAATAAATGGAACAGGAGCATCGCCAATCGAACTTGCGTCCCTGCTTGGCTTAAAGTTTGTGTGGATTATTGCGCTGAATCGGTGTTCTTCCTCGCTAATGCTTCTGTCCGCTAAGTCCATCCTCCTTTGCGTTTCCGCGTCGTTCTGTGCCTTTTTAGAGCGAACCAGATGGATAACTGGCTGGCTGTGCTCGCGCTGGATTACAGCAACAATGTCGTCAATCTTCTTGATCGCGTTTGAATACGGAATTCGTAGAAGGTGATGTGGCTTCCAGCTTGATTGATGCCACAGCGTATTCTGGTCTGTCACCAACGCTATTGTATCTATGTATGACGCTGCCGCTAGATGGAGGGGCGCGGAGTCTATTGCAATCAAGGCATCAGCCGCATCGTATAGCCCAAGTAGATCGTAGAGTCTTGCGGCGCGAATACCAGAGATGTCCACAAAGTTCACATTCGGAAGTCTCTTTGCCAACTCTTGCTTGAGTTCCGGTCCCCAGAAAAACGGGCTGGAGTGTCCTTCTAGCGCAAGTAGAACATTCTTCTTGTTGAAAGAAATGTATTGTTTTTTCAACGTTTCTTCTCGTCCAGCGTCCCTATTGTCGAACAATAACTGCTTGCTGTGCGGTGGGATAGGAATTTTCGTGTTGATCCAGATATCCCTATCGAACGACCATCCCTTCTGATCGACTCGCATATCTTCCGCGCAGACTGCACAGTTAATTACGCGATACTCTGGGAACTGGCGAACAGCCCAGTTGTATGCGTGTGCGGACAATCGGAAATCCTTCTCAAAAACAATCGGCTCGATGTAACTACACCCGTCCAGCAATCCGCGAAACTCCGCAGCGACAACCATCTTGACTGGTCTGCCGATGCGATCCGCCTCTTCCTTCAGCGCAGGCAGAATACAGAGGATGTCTCCAGCCCTGCCCAGCATAACGTAGATATTCTTGTCGCAGATTGGAATGTCTCCCTCTGCGATGAATCCGGTCAATCGTGTTTGTAGCGGTATGTGAGGCATTGTCTCTGCAACGATGTCCATAAAGATTTCATCCTTCTTGCGCTGGTCGCCAGCATCCTTTGCCCATTGAGCCAACTGACGAATGCAGTAGCTCTTCTTCAGCTTGCCGTTGATGGTGTAGCGCCAATCCCCAGGTGGCGTGGTGTTGATGTCCACGCCAAACTTATCCTTCACAATCCCTCCCGCTTCCAGCAATGCGTAATCTGTCTAAAGTCGTTTTTGAGTTCATCATTCAATCCCGTGTGTTGCACATCCAATGGAACATGCACCGCAGACCTTAACTCACAAGAGCATACGAGGCAAGCTCCGAGATTCCTGTCGTTCGATGTTTTTCTGTCACCCAGAACGCCGTGGATAAGCTTCAACACTCCACCCATACAAGCACCGCAGGAGAATTGCAGAGTGACGTTATTCGGGCATCCAGCGCAAATGCTGGCCCTGCGCTCTGCCTCGTCTTGAGTAACGAATGCCGCCTTGCCGTTCATAACCTCGCGCACCCAAGAGGCAAGCATATGCAGGAAAGAAAGCACGGCTTGGAGCGATAGCCTTCTGCGAACAATCTTGTCCAACGATACTGGCTTGCACAGCTTGCCCCAGTTGTTCTGCACACACATCTCCGAGATCAACTCATCTTCCCAATCCGGCGGCAGAGGAATGTTGTTAGCAAGCGAGTGATCGACATACTTGCGGATGAACGCCTTGTAGTCGTAGTGCTTGAGCTTTAGCCCCGTAACGGGATGCGCGTATCTCCACTCGCCTGGAGGACAGGTGGACTTGTCCGTGTATTTGTATTGAACCATTTTACTGGAACATCCGCATCAACTTGCGTTGTTCTTTCTCTCGCTCTTCAGCTTGTGTCTTAACATCCTTGCTCATCTTGTTAATCATTCTGGCAACGTCGGTGTCGTTGAGTCGAAGAGTGTAAAGTATGTCGCTGAATCCGGCAAGTATGAGAACTCGCTTTTCTTCTTCTGTAAGGGAATCCATCAACTCTTCGTCAGAAAGATCGGCTAGTTTATCTTTAACGGATTTGAGTTGGTCTGGAATGACGTCAAACATTCCGAGAGATGTATCAGCGCCGGGGCCGGTATAGCGATAGAACGGAGCGCGTTTCTTTTGATATGTCTCCCACGACATAATCTCGCCATCCTCCGTCATTACATTTTCGTTCTCGTTCAGCTTGTCGTATTCATACGCCATCATATTGACGGCATCAATCATCGCATTTTCAGCCAATGAGGAATACCCGCCGACCGTGATGTTCGCCGCAAGCTCACCCAAGAACTTCTTGAATGTGCGATCCTTCATCTCCTTCTCTTTCTCTTCGTCAGGCTCTTCCATTTCAACACCAAGCATTCCGTATAGACCGTATGCAAGATAACCGAAGAAGAATGGTAGCACATATCTCCTAACCCAATGGAATGTCGCAATACCAGCAATGGTCGAAGCAAGACCTTTTGCCGCACGTTTCTTTTCTTCTGTGCTTCCGTATGTAGCGTCACGCAGGTCGGACAAAAAACGGGTTCTTTCTTGGATTGCGAACGACGAGAATGGAAGGAAGATTGTCTTCATCATGTTCTCTGCACCGCTCTTGCCGCGCTGTGCAAATGTCGCCATCTTGGTCGGATCGGATGCGCCTTGGTAGATGTCAATCTGTGTATCGGCATACAATCCAGCTTGAACGCGATCTCTATCTCCTTCCGCAACAAGCCTTGCCTCGTTGTCCCAGTTGGTAAATGGAATGTTGTTATCCTTGAGATACTTCTTGTAGTAGGAAATCCATCCGTGCCCAGCAGCAACGCTATCCGACTTCTTGAGCGCAGCAAGCCACACATCGCCTAGATTCTGGGCAACATCTTTAACTTTAGACCACAATCCGCTTTCAATATATCTCTCAAGCTTTGAGTATCCTGTATCTAGCTGATTGATCCATCTAGCCCCGCCAGCAATTTCTCCACGCTCTCCGATTAAGAATTGTTGCATAACTGGAAGCGCAGCCTTTATTTCAAATGCAGCCGTTCCAGTAATGCTTGCATCGTTTACATTGATTACAGTTGTAAGCATCTGTGCAGGAGCCTGCTTTGCAACTTGTCCGATTCCGCCTAAAAGCATTGTCGTGCTGATGTTGCGAACTCCATTGGCAAGCGTGTCAAATACACGGCTCCATCCAGTCATGTCGTAAGACTTTCTGTCCCGCGATTCAGCAAGAGAGTTGATGCGCCGTCTGACAATTTCAAGGTTCTCCGCGCCACCCAATGCTTTGGCGGCATTTTCAGAGGTGAGGAATGCATGGACTTGTTGTAGCCCTGGATTCATATACGCCGCATCAAGCTGACTTGCGACTGAATCAATTACATTTCTTATCAGATTGTAATCGAACTGCATGTTCTCCGGAAGAACTGTATTCTTAACCCTCTTGATCGAATTAACCGATTGTTTGGGGCTGGCGACACTCTGCATCCGATTTCCAATTCCTTCGGCTGGATCAACTGGCTCTGTTACAACTCTGCGATACTTGATCGGAAGATAGAACGGATTGTCGTAATTGTCCGTCTGGTTGTTAAACATTTCGTCGTGTTGCTTGAATAGCGGCTTGTAAGACGGCAGAACCGTATCCATCAAGAACGTAAGAACTTCGTAGTTTGCTGGATGTGTCTTTTTGAGGTTGGCAAGAATTCCGTCAACAGAATCCGCGTAAACTTCTTTCAATGCTTGTTCAACAAGAGCCGCCGTCATCCTGTCTTCTTTTCTCCAAGAGTTCTTCTTTCTTTCAATATCAGCCTCAATCAATCCGCGCATCCGCTGAATGCCTTCAGCTTGCGTTTCGTCTGGAGCGGTCTGAATAAGAGTTGCGGCAACACCGGAAGAAACAAGCCCTTGTCCGTCGTTAATGCTCTGACCTGTTTTCTTTTCAATCTGCTTGAGTCTAACGTCCATCGCGTCGGTAAACTTGCGTTTCTCCGAGTTTGCAGCGGCGCGTCCACGCTCAAGCTTTCCGAATCCCATTTGGTAAAGCAGTCTAACACCTTCCTCTGGACGAGTAATGTTTCGCAATGTATCTGAAAGCGATTGCATCCCCAATGCGATTTCCCGCCCAGTCTCTTCGCCGAATAGTTGGTAATATCCCTTAATAAGCGCATCGTTACGCTTTATTGTCTTTGAATCCCTTGCCGCCTCTGCTGCGCCAATCTGGCCTTCCGCGATTGATGCAAACTTCTCTGCACCGAAGAACTTATTGTTTACAAGAATGTCGTTTGCAATTCGGATGTAATCCTTGCGATTACCTAAATCCATATCCGAAAGCGTAGCCCTCTTCATAAAATCCAAGATATCCTTCTCGTCTGCGTTCAGGTCGGGATTGTCGTATTTAGCCAACCCAATCTGCGCCGCTTCTGCGAGCTTGTTTACCTTGTTCTCAATGCGCTTCCTTCTCTCTTCGTCACGCGCAAGTTCCTCCTCGATTTGCTTTGGAGTTTTATCCGCAATCTCGGCAAGCTCTCCGTCAAATCCAATGTTCTTTGTTGCGTCTTGGTTCTGTTTGATCTGAGCGCCAACCTTGGACAAGAAGTCAACCATCTCGGCATCTGGGATAACAACATAGCCCTCCGCTGTTACTGGAGCGAAGGCCTTCATGTATTCCTTGAGAACGGACGTAAACTCTGCCACAGAGATTGGTTTCTCGCGGACAATCACGCCGTCAACCTCAACATCGCGTTCGTCCATATTCTCCGGCTCGATCTCTTTAGGATCAACTACTCCAAAATAAGCCAGAATCGCTTTTGTTTGAGGAGAGCCTTTCTTCTGATCTGCCAACTGACGCGCTCTCTTAATCGCTGCTTTGGCTTCAGAGATATCCTTATTGTAATTCGCGTTCTCGATAACCTTGTTCGCGTAGTTAAGGAAGCCTTTGATCGACGCCTCGTTGTCGAACTGCGTCTGCATCGCCTTGCTTGTAATGGCGCGGAGTTGAGGTGCGCTAACCTTGCCTCGGATCGCCATCCCTCGCAGATACTCTGTAACATCCTTGGCGAACTCCTTCTGCGTCTGCTTGTCTTCTCTGCGCTTTCTAGCACCGATTCTGATCTGATCCTTGAGCGCAGCCATCTCGTCTACAGTCAGTTTTGTCCTCGGACGCTTCACGCCTGTTGAGATGTCGATGATGTTCTGCATCTTCGTGCGGCGTGTCACTCGCTCTGCTGGCGCGGCTTCTACTGTAGGCTCGGCTTCTACCGCCATTCTCCTAATATCCGGCGAAGTAGGCTGGAACCTCTGCGAGAGGGGGATTAGATTGCCTGCATCGTCGTAGGTGAAGGGGTCTGCGGATTTGATTTGCTCTGGCTTAAAAACAACTGTCGCATTAGTGTATCCGCTTACATCCGCCTTTAGTCCGATTAGCGGTAACAATACGCGCATCCACGAAGGAGGGATAGCCTCAAGTCTTACTGAATCATATCCTTCTTGTTTCGATTTGTTAATAATTTCAAGTTCATACACCGGAACACTCCATGGCTTATTAGTGGGAATTTTTACGACTTTTTGCCGCCCCACATCAAGATGGGCTTTAATCACACGATTGCCTCGTTGAGCCGGATATTCTGGCGTGTCGCTGAAAAACCAACTTTCTCCAAAAATACTTGAAGGCAAAAACTCGCTGAACTCCGGCGCATTCGTCCCATGATATGCTTGCACCCCATACCCCGCCGCCTTCGCCGCCTCATCAACCATCCTCTGCGCTTCCGCTTCAGCTTCCTTGTCTCCAGCCCTAGCCCTAGCCTCTAGCTCTGCGTAGCGGGCGTCCTGCGTCTGTGCGGCCATTCTGCGCTCTGTTACCTCCGCACGGATGATCTGTTCTCCGCTGCCGAATCTCTTCACGCCTGCCGCCAGCACATCCAATGCACCGCGATCTGTTGTCTGGAACTCTGTTCCGAAGACTCGGTTGAACCACCGCTTGATTGCGTCCAGAACTTTCCTCCATTGCGGTTGGGCGTTCGCTTCCTCGATCAGCGACATAAAGGCGCGGACTTGCTTCTCCTCCATCTGGATCGCGCCAGTCTCCTTGTTGTATCCAGCTTTGATGATTCTATCGGCTTCCGCTTGTTGCTCCGGTGACATCGCATTCCAGAAGGACTTGAATGCATCTTTGAAGTTATTATCTCCATAGATGTAGTGACCGAGTTCGTGCGAGATGATGTCTTGGATGTTTTCACCCTTCCCGATGTATGCGAGGTTTAGCACAACCATTCCGCTGTCGGGATAGTATCCAGCTCGCATATTGTATTCTTGGTTCGTATCCTCTTCGATAATCGCTAGGTTCTCTGGAATATTCTTTCCAAATATCTTCCTCACCGCCGCATCGGATTGATCGTATGTAGCGCGTTCGTTTACCGGAATAGGATCAAACCGCTCTGGCGTCTCTCGGATATCTCCAGTCATTCTCCGCGCACCCTTCCCCTTTACGGGCTTTACGTCGTTCTTCTCTACGACCTGCACCTCTCCGGTTCGCTCGTTCTTTACGGAGTAATACTGCTCGCCTAGATCGCGCTCTGTCGCGGTCTGCGGGATGACTTCTTCTACTACGTAGGTCTGCGGGCTTTTGCCGAGCTTGATGCGGTTGCCTACTGCAATCTCCGTTGGAGCCTCTGGAGTGGGTGCGGGAGTTATTGTTTCCGATACTGCGGGGGTGGTTGATACAACATCTGGAGCAATATCCGGTGGAATAAATATTTGATTTTGATTCCAATAGTTATCATCTAATTTTTCATACTCATCAGATGGCAAGCCAGTTATTTCTTCAATCGCTTGTTTGCGAGCAGCTTCGTATTCTTCAAAATTTGTAAATCGCCCGCTTGTTTCTTTGTTTTCAAATTCCGGCTCCCAAAGCTCATCTATTCTTTTGGTTATCTTTTCTCCTGTCTCTTCATCCCATCCTCTTGAGATGATTGCATCATAGTCTCCCCTATCAATTCTGTCTTTTATTGCATCAAAACCAAGTTTTTTTATTGTCTCTGGAGAAATAATAATTGGATTTTTAGGTGAGATTTTTACCTCATTCCTAAAATCTCCGAGCTTAAAGCGTGACATACTTTTCCACATGGATTCATCCGTTTTTTCTGCGGCATAAAATCCTCTTCCAAAAGTTGATTCTTCTTCATACGCACCTTCGATTTTAGAAACATCAACGCCCTTTTCGAGCTTCATTGGAGTCCGAGAAAAATGAACAGCTTCTATTTCAGTAGGCGCAACCTCTGGCGCTGGAGCTACTGCTTGTGCTGGTGCAGGTTGTGCTGGAGCAGGACTAACCATCTCCGAAGTTGGCGGTTTTTCGGAGATAGTAGGTTCTTGTTCAACAATAGCGGGCGCAGCGGCGGGTGCAGCGGGAGCTTCTACAGGAGGTGCTGGCGGTGCTGCTGCCTGTATCTCCGCGACTCGCTCTTCGGGCGTAAGGCGCGGTAGAGGAGCCTGTGCTTGCGCTAGGAGAGCCTCTCCGTCTTCGTTGATAACGGGCTGGCCTTTGATAATATCGACCAAACCCGCTTCGGATAGCGCGGAAATCTGTTCGCGGTTTGCCGTGTTTTCCGCTACAGAGCGCAAATTGTTTATTACTTGTGCATCGGCAGAAGTTATTGGTTCTGCTGGGGCTGCGACGGGTTGCGCTGGTGCGGCGGGCGTAACGGGTGCTGCTGGCTGCGTAACAGCCGCAACTGCGGGAGCTACCTTTTCTACGGGCGGAACTGTAATCGGCGTAGGCGCGACCCCTGCACGGAACTCGGCAAGTGCGTCCAGTCCCGCTTGAGCGAATGCACGGGTATCCGCGTCTTCGCTTTCGAGTTCTTCGAGGAAGCCCTGTTCGGTCTGGGCGATGGATTCCGGCGACATCTTGGCGAAGGTTGTTTTGAACTCTTCTTTTGCGGGAACCTTGTATTCCTCTTGGATGGGAACCATTTCTTTTTCCGTGTCTTCGATATCCTGCTCCTCTTGAACGACAGCCTTCTCTGCGGCCACTGTTTGCTGCGCCTCTTTGCGGATAGCATTCGCTGTTTGCGGGGCGTCTGCTTCTTCTGCTTTTCTCGCGGCATCCTCTGCAACAGAGGCTTTTTGTATAGCCCCGAGTGGTGCGCCGACTCCGAATCCTGCGATACCTTCCAAAGCACCGGACGAGAACACGCCGCGCATCGTCGGAACCTCCATACCCTCGCGCTGCAAAGCAACGTTCGCAGCAAGCTGTTCCTGCGCTCCTTGTGCGGCTTCTGGGAATGCTTCTGTAACACCAGCCTTGAGTGCGTTGCCGATGCGACTCTTGCTTGCTCCAACACCTGTCTTTGTAAGTATACCGCCGATAATCTTTTCTGCGCCAGTTGTTGCCGCAGCAGCGCCGAGTCCAGCACCGAGTAGAATCTGGTCGAGGTTCTTGCCTCCGTATTCTTGAGCCTTTACAGCCTGTTCGTGCGCGGCATCTTCGCTCAATCCTTGCGAGATGAGTTCGTTCTTAACCTCGTCGTAGATCGTTCCCTTGACTACGCCAGCCCCCATACCAGCACCGATACCAGCCTGCGTTGCTGCCATTTGTCCTGCGGTTAGCCCCCTTGCTCCAGCCACACCAGCGCGGATTCCTGTAGCGGCAAGCTTGGCTGTGTTCGCGGCAAGACCACCCACAATAACTGGAGCCATTGTTCCAAGAGCCTGCACTGTCATGTCTACTGGCGCAACTGAGAAGGCTTTCACGCCAGCCATGACCTGATCAAGCACACCCTTGTCTTCAGCATCTTGCATGATGCGAGCGATTTCAGCTTGATCCTTTTTGGCTTGGGCTGACATAAGATTGCCCAAGTATCCCTCAACTCCACGAATGGATTGGGATACAGGGTTGTCTGCTCCAAGAATGTCTGTAAATGATCTGACTCCCTGTGCTGCGCCTTTGGCTAACCCAACTGGAATGTCGGCAGCTTGGCGAAGCAGTCCCTCTTTTGGAGGTTCCGGCTCTCTTGCAAAGGGAGAGGATTTAGGTAACTTCCATTCTTTGGCTTGTGCTGGCTGCAACGAAGGACGTTGCGGTTGCGTGGTCGCTTCCTCCTCCTCAAGAAGATCGTCAAATAATCCGCGTCTAGTAGCAGGTTGTGTTGTGTCTTCTTCTTCAAGAAGATCGTCAAAAAGTCCCATACCTACGGAATAGGCGGTTTCCCGACTGAAATCAATCTTCGATTTATCTCGTCCTTCATATCTGGACGTTTTGCAAGTGCCCGCATTGCGTCTGCTACATCTTTATCCATTGCTCCTTGAGGAGATGAGATAGTTTCAGGCTCCGCGACTTCGGCCTCAAATCCTTCCATAACGGGCTGTTCTTGCGTTACAGGAACTCCAAGCGTTTGCTGCCTATATTGGTTATACATTTTGTTTGCGGCGTCTATTTGCGTTCTAGCAATCTCGTCTCCAGCCTTGGCCGCGTCAGCCAGTTTTTTGTCGCGAAGAATTATTGCCGCCCCCTGCAAATCTTTTTCAGTCACAAGTCCAGCAGTCTCTTCCTTCTTGGCAGATCCGCGCTGAATGATCATATTGTTCTGTTGGATCATTTCGTGACGACGAATGAGGGGTGCTACCAAATATTGCGAGAACTGTTGATTCTCAAAAGCGAGAGGCGCTTGATTCTGAACCTCCGAAAGCTTAACAATAAAATCCTCATCAGCAGGATTAAGCCCAGCAAGCGCCTTTCTTGCGATTGGAACTTGTGACATCATTTCGCGTTCTTGATTGAGTTGAGAGTCGTATATGTTGATCTGCGCCTCCCGACGCCTAATCTCAAGTTCTGCCGCCTTCCGCTCCAATTCCTGCTCTTCAAGCTCTCTTTGTATGTAAGATGGTATGATGGGCGTTACGCGAGTTGTTGGATACTTTTGCTCAAGAGCACCGTAATCAAAAACACCAGGCTCCCTAGATAGCGCAATACTTCCAGCCCTTTCAAATGGCGTCATTCCACCCCTATAAAGGTCTTTCACCAAACTTGATACTGCTCCTTTTTGTGCCATTTTATTGATATGCTAAAGAGATTGGCTGAAATGAAGATCCTTGAAATTGCTGTGCATCAGGATTTGCCCTCGAAAGCCTTTCCATTCTGTCTTTCTCTTCTTTAGCGAGCCTAATTCTTTCGGCAATTCTTTCCGTATTCGCAGCTATTTGACCAGCTTCTGCCGCTTTTCTCTTTGCTCCCTCTTCCCTAGGGACTCCACGCTGGTATTCGTCAAGAATTTCACTGATGCTTAATTCGGTAATATTGTCTCCAGATTTTCTTGCGGTGTTGTATGCATTCCTCAACAGCCCAAGCTGTCTGTTATATGTGTTTACCTGCTCAACCGCGCTTCTCTTGGCTGCAACATTTGTAAAGAATCTCTCGCGGTCAATCTTTGTCTGTTCTTCGCGAGTCTTCTTTTGATCTTCAATCCTTTTTAGATTTGCCAAATATGCCCGCTCTTGTTCTGGAGTAGCGCCAAGCTTTGCAAGTTTTGCGCGAACCA
>Ga0315900_10004280_pt1 | contig 20214 bp, 19 predicted proteins | sample LakEriMetagenome_FD_203521 | JGI IMG/M metagenome (GOLD analysis project Ga0315900, IMG submission 203521) | Freshwater fungal communities from buoy surface, Lake Erie, Ohio, United States - Buoy 12 MA114 | ecosystem: Environmental > Aquatic > Freshwater > Lake > Lake biofilm | place: USA: Lake...
GGGACCGCAGGGCGAACAGGGTCAAGCCGGACCGCAGGGTCCCGCAGGTCCGCAAGGTCCTGCCGGTGACAATGGTCCGCAGGGTGAACAGGGTCCAGCCGGACCACAGGGTCCCGCAGGTCCGCAGGGACCTGCCGGTCAGAACGGTGCGCCCGGCGCTCAGGGACCACACGGTGAACAAGGTCCTGCCGGACCACAGGGTCCCGCAGGTCCGCAGGGTCCTGCCGGTGACAATGGCCCGCAGGGTGAACAGGGACCAGCCGGACCACAGGGTCCCGCAGGTCCGCAGGGTCCTGCCGGTCAGGACGGTGCACCCGGTGCTCAGGGTCCTGCCGGTCAGAACGGTGCGCCCGGCGCTCAGGGTCCAGCCGGTGACAATGGTCCGCAGGGTGAACAGGGTCCAGCCGGACCACAGGGACCAGCAGGTCCGCAGGGTCCTCAGGGACCAACAGGCTTGCTAACTGCTGGTTCTGCAGCAGGTGTAAGTCCATACTGGAACGGAACTCAATGGGTTGTGAATGGTACCAATGTATTCAATAACGGAAACAACGTTGGCATAGGCACTACTGCACCTAACAGCTCAGCCATTACTGATATGACATCCACTAACCGTGGATTTCTTCCTCCAAGAATGACTCAAAAACAGCGTGATGCAATCTCAAATCCGGCTAACGGACTCATGATATTCAATGTTTCAACCGGTTGTCCGAACTATTTTTTCGCGGAAAAATGGTACCAGTGGTGCGGTGAACAGGATGGCCAGATAAAAACATTTTTCTGTGCATTTAACGCAGATCCCTTTATCAGCGGTGTTCCGCTGGCAAATCCTGTACCCATATTCGTGTCCTATACCGGTGGAAACGGAAATATATATCCTCCTGACACAGTTCAGTCTACTGGCGTAACCGGTTTAACAGCAACGCTTGAAGGGGGTACATTTGCTACAGGAAGCGGCTTCCTTCAGTATGAGGTTACCGGCACACCGAACGGTACCGGAGCTGCGTCATTCAACCTGAATCTGGGCGGCCAATCCTGTACTGCTACACAGCCTGTAGTGCCGAATGCGGTGGTTAGCACTCTCAATTGTGGATCATTTACCCAATCCGGGTTTCTATCCATATTTGATTCAACACCGAATGTCTCGTTTTTTGTGCCATACACCGGAGGCAACGGAGGCGCTTATCCGGCAGAGTCGGTCAATGCGACCGGCACCTGGAGAGGTGTCACGGCGGTTAGATCGGCCGGAACTCTCAATAATGGTTCCGGGACCGTTACTTACACCATCAACGGAGGTACTCTTCAGTTTTTCGGATCTGCAGGCTCTCCCGACACCAGTCAGTTTGTGATAAACCTTGGAGGCAAAACTTGTACTGTATCCCTGTTTGTCAATACCCTGGGTGCCATCGAAGGGAAAGTGATTGAGAAAAAATAATTCAGATACTGTTGAAACAAAAAAGCGGTATCCGGAAAGGTGCCGCTTTTTTGTTTTTCATCGGGTTTTCCTGACCTTCCGGATGATATTTTTTACCCATGAAAACGCATTGGAAAATCTATTCCGGTCATGTCCTCCGCGGCGGACAATTCAGAGACATCGCCATCACTCCTAAAAGGTGCTGATTTTTTCATTTTAATCCCTCATTACGAAGTCTAAATGTAAAATTCAGGTTGAATCCCGAATTCAATGATAAGTGTTATGAAGATCAGAAAGGTATCACCAGGCAAGAGGCGCTGCCAGGCTAACAACAACCTTTTTCACACAAGAAAAAGAATTCTGAGAAAATTATTTTAATAAGCTTTCCGCTTAGAATTACTGAATCATCTTAAAACGAGAAAGCCCCTTTGTAGGGGCTTTCTGATTAATTTACCGTATGGATTTTATTCTGCAGAAACCACAAATTTGACTTTATGGCTAACCATCTTGTGCAGGGTAAGATTTGCCTCATATTCGCCGAGATTTTTAACTTCAGCAGGCAAACTGATGCGCTTGCGGTCAACATCAAATCCAAGAGCCTTAAGGCTGTCTGAAATCTGAAGTGCTGTGACAGCTCCAAAAATACGGCCTGTTTCGCCGGCTTTTGCTTTGATTTCCAAAACTACCTCACCGATGGAAGCAGCAAGATCCTGTGCATCGCGCAGCACTTTTTCTGCCTTGTGGGCAGCCTGCCGGAGATTTTCTTCCATAACCTTACGGTTTGAAACAGTTGCAAGTACAGCCATTCCCTGAGGAATGAGGTAATTACGACCATAACCCGGCTTCACCTTTACCACATCATTTTTGAACCCAAGGTTCTTCACATCTTCTTTTAAAATCAGTTCCATGATTGTCTATGCTTAAAGGTGATTATTATTTTAAACCATCTGCCACATAAGGAAGAAAGGCAAGGTGTCTGGCTTTTTTAACAGCCAGCGCAAGCTTCTTCTGGTACTTCAGGCTGTTCCCGGTAAGTCTTCTTGGCAGGATTTTACCCTGCTCGTTCAGAAACTTAAGAAGGAAATCAGGATTTTTGTAATCGATATACTTGATACCCGCCTTACGGAACCGGCAATACTTTTTACCGGGTATATTTTTTTCGCTGTTGGAATTCATTGTCTTTCTGAATTATGAAGCTGCTTCTGTACTGGTCTCGGCTTTCTTTTGGAAGGAACCGCTTTTACGCTTTGCATTGTACTCAACGGCGAATTTATCCAGCGCTGTTGTAAGGAAGCGCATGATGCGCTCATCCCGCTTGTATTCAATTTCAAGCGTTTTGATGAACTCAGGTGCTGATTTAAATTCAATCAGTACATAATAGCCATTGGTCTTCTTCTGAATCGTATAGGCCATCTGACGAAGACCCATGTTCTCGAGATTAACAATTTCGCCTCCCTGCGCAGTAATGAGGGAACTGAACTTTTCTACGGTATCCTTTGCCTGCTGCTCAGACAAAACGGGAGTTAAAATGAATACCGTTTCGTAATTTTTATGCATATTCAATTATTTACAAAAGGGCCGCAAACTTAGAAAAATCGGTTTATGATTGCAAGAAAACCGATTAAAAATAGCAAAAAACAAATCCCTACCTGACTTTGAAATTGGCCTGACCCAGTTTATAACCTTCGCAGAAAAGTTCTATTGTGTAGGTTCCGGTTGAAAATGGACTTCCTTTTTCCCAGGTGAAAGGTGGAGGGTTCTGCTTATTGTCAAAAAGAAAGCTCATTTTCGATGTGTAAGGTGTTTCGTTACCTTCGAGCGAGAATGTTCCGCCTCCGCTGCCGGGATCTCCCAGAAATTCCCCGGAAGGCCCAAGAATGCGCATGAATACTTCCCTGTTTCCAATGTCAGCCAATTGATTTTCGGCTATGCTGTAATTTATTTTCAGCTTGCTTATCCACTTGGCCTTATAGTCATCCTCCTCCTCTTTTTCTTTTCCTTTTTTATCAATCACAATTATTTTAATGGATTCGGCCTTCAGCTTCTTGGCTATGTTCAGCTTTTGACTCATGTTATCATTTTTTACTGCCAGACTCTGGATCTGTTCCTCTTTTTCTACCAGTGAATTCTTCAATGCTCGGTTATCCTTGGAAGCAGAATTGAATTTCTCCCTTAGATCTTCAATCTCCTTGTCCTTGGCAAGCAGGTTTCTTTCATATTCTTCAATCCTGTCCTGAAGATCGCCGATCAGTGCAAGTGATTTTTGATTTTTTGCCCTGCTCCAGCGCAAATCTCGCTCAATCTGCCGTCTCAGACCAGCAAGTGATGATGTATCACCCTTTAGCTTTACAATCTCTTTAAGTTTCTCATCCAGTTCTTTCTGAATATCGGCAAGCCTGCCGCTTACTTTATCCAGTTCGGCCGACTTCTCCGAAATCACCATTTCGCTCTGTGTGATGATTTCCTTATCTTCACTTCTGAGAATCTGCTGATAAATAATGATTCCGGCCAGAAGAAGAATTATGCCGATAAAAAAAATTGTATTTCCTTTCCGGGGTGGCAGCTGATGCTCACTCATTTTATTAATTGGTTTGAATTCACGTTCTTTATGCTCGAAGTGCCGGAGCTCATCTGAATGAAACAATCCCTGTTTTTATTTCCTGCATTCCTTGCTTTGACAGGCCTGAATTCCTGCATGCTTACAAAAGGCAAAGAAAAACCGAAAGAGCCAATAATAAAATTCCTGTTATCAATAGAAGAAGGACCCTGTGCTGGAAAATGCTCCCGATATGAAGCACAGTTTTTCAGCGGCCAGAAAATGGTCTACCGAGGAATTTCCCGTATGAAAATCTTAGGCAACTACTCCTATTTCATCCCTGAGCAGCTCCCGAAAAATCTTCTGGCGGAAGCAGCTTCTCTCAAACTGGCTGAATTGGCGGACAGCCTACCTTCTGAAGAAGGTGAGCAAAGAGTTAAAATCATCTTTCTGCAGCCAAACGGCAACCTGAAAAAAGTATCAGCAGGATCGAAAACTGGTCCGTCTGCTTTCCGCTCCTTTATAAGACTGGTAGATAGCGAGGTACGATCAATGACCGAAGACCAGGAAGGCGAGAAAATTCCCTGAGCTTCGGCTTGCTCGTGGGCACTTCAACCGTTTTCAAAAAAATCTCCTTACTTTTGCAGCCTTAATGTTAACCTGACTACCGCTTTGGTGGTCGGGACTATGGACGATGAATTTATTGAAAAAGGTAAAATTACTTTTACCTGCAATGGCTATATCTATTCTATTTTCAGCCATTCAGGAAAGCAAAGGACAATTAATTTCAAGTCCGGATTCCTGCAGTTCTGCTTCATTTTATAGCTTTCAGAGCAGTAACAATAAATCTGCAACCTCCTCTATGAGAGAGGAAATAATCCGGGTAGCCAGGCAGTATCTGGGAATTCGTTATCGCAGCTCAGGAAAAAATCCAAAAGCAGGTTTTGACTGTTCGGGTTTCACGGGTTTTGTATTCAGAAAAATGGGAATCCCTCTTAAGGCCAGTTCCCCTGCTCAGGCCATGGAGGGAAAAAATGTTCCCTCCGTAAAAGCAAGAAAAGGAGATCTGGCATTTTTCGGGCACCGGGGAAGAAAGGGCCGTTACAGGGTAAACCATGCAGCCATTGTAATTTCAGAACCTGGTGAACCATTGGCCATAATTCATTCTGCATCGCGGAAAGGAATCGTGATTACCAGGGTGAATGAGGACCCCTACTGGAGAAGAAGTTTGCTCTTTGTCAAATCTGTACTTTGATTCCAGACCTATTGCTCAGGTCCGGTAGGCAGGCCTAAGCCGGTACATATCAAAGGATTCTCCTGGTATTATCTCCATTACACCACTACAGCACAGGGAAACAAACAGGGCTGAGACTTTTTTCTTTCCAAGTCCTGATATCCGGGAAAACTCCCTGATGCTGATTTCATGTGTTTTTCCCAGCTGTTCAAGCAGCAATATTTCTGATTCACCAAAGGCAACGGCACGAACCTGCTCTTTATGACATAGAAAACGAAACATTTCATATGAAGCTCTCAGGCTCTGGTCACGGCTCCGGACATAGACAGCAAACTTTTGATTTATTCGGTCGCTCAACCAGTAATATGGTTTTTCGCCGCCATCCGGAATGGAATACTTCAGCACAAACTTTCCCTCCCCTACCGGAATCATTTCAGTCTCATACCTTAGTGCCGGCCTCGCATACCGCAAAATTGCCGCCTCCATCACATATAAATCTTCCTCCGGATATTTGAGTCCTGAGATCCGGCCATTATCTTCCACACCAAGCAATAACACACCGCCTCCCGAATTTGCAAAAGCGACCATTTCCCTTACTATTTTGTCAGGATGATCAGCTTTCTTTTTAAATTCAAGATACTGATTTTCACCGGATTCAATTAATTTTCGAAGTTCTGAACTTGTCATTCCGGGCATCCGTGTCTTAGACAGAATTACCCTGCAAAATGCGCATTTTTTTATCGTATTCCATCAGACAGAAACAATTATCAAAACCCGGAATCAGGATGCTTTTCCTTATTTTGCACCCGGTATGCAAAGGCTCATTTCAGGCTGTATTTTACTGATTCTGTTGTCGGGGGTAACAGCCGTTTCTGCCGGAAATTTCCGGCCTGTTGCCTTTGCTGATAAAAAAACAGTCAAAATCGGGGAACCTTTCCAAGTTTCGGTTTTTGTTGATTACCCTTGTGAATTTCAGCTGCTTTTTCCCGACAGTACATTTGCATTCGGAAACTGCACATTGAAAGAACGCCGCTTCTTTCCGACCCGTTCCGGAACTGTCATGAGCAGAGATTGCGTGGTCTATCAGCTGGCCTCCTTCAATCCTGAACCGTTTCAGGCATTCCGAATTCCGGTAATCCGCTTTGAAAACGGAGATTCAACCCGTTTTTACAGCAACGAAATCCGTTTCCGGATTCAGGCTGAAACGGATTCTGCGGCCATGGCAAATCCTGTATTCCGCTCGGAAACAAACCCAGTGCTGGTGCCGTTGATGTTTAATTATCCCTGGGTTGCCGGTATTGCTGCGCTGATTGTTTCGGTTTTACTACTTGCCAATTTCTTTCTCGACAAACCTATCCAGCGTTTTTTCTACCTCTGGATAGAACGCCGGCGGCACCTTCGTTACTTGAAAACATTCAGGAAATTACAGGAGTCCCTTATGAAAGAAGCATCGGTTCAGCGGATGGAATCCATCGTACTTCTCTGGAAGCAATATCTTCAGCGAATCAATGGAAAACCCTTCCTGTCCTACACCAGCCTGGAAATTGCAAAAGAGCTTCCTGATCCCCTTCTCAAGAAAACACTTCAGGAAATTGACCGCTGGATTTACGGTGGCATGAAGGTGGAAAATCTGAATTCCTGCGTGGAAAGACTGAAAGAAAAATCGCTGGTGCTTTACGAAATAAAAAGAGACAACATCCGGAATGGCAAACTGGGAAAAGCAATTTGAATGGCTGGACCTGAATTGGTTCCGGCTGGAAACCCTGCTTGGATTCCAGTATGAGAACAGCATAATGCTGTACTTCACAGGCCTTATTCCGGTTGTATTTCTGCTTCGCTTTTTGCTATTCGTCAACTTTCGCCAGAAAATTGAGGTTGCCTTATTCAGAAAATCCATGAAGGGCCACTGGAGTGTTTACCTGCGCTTCCTGCCCGACCTGATTCTGAGCACCATACTGGCCCTGATTCTTTTAGCACTTGCCAGACCGCAAAAGACATCAGAAATTCTTGAGCGAAATTCAGAAGGAATTGACATCGTGCTCCTTATAGATATTTCCGAATCGATGAAGATGAAGGATTTATTGCCTGACCGCCTTGAAGCGGCTAAGGAAGTAGCCAAGGATTTTGTCAACGGCAGGGGGCAGGACCGCATTGGTCTCGTAGTTTTTTCCGGCGAAGCTTTCTCGATGTGTCCGGTTACAAGCGACTATGAGCTGGTTAACCGCTTTATCGATGAAACGGATTTTTCCATGATTCAGAAACCGGGAACTGCCATCGGACTTGCCATAGGTGTGGCCACTAACCGCCTGATGGATTCAAAAGCCAAATCAAAGGTGATGATTCTGCTTTCAGATGGTGACAACACCGCAGGAAACATCGACCCTTACACAGCCGCAAGGGTGGCAGCCAGTTACCGCTGCCGCCTTTACACCATAGGAGTAGGTAAAGATGGCCGGGTATTCATCGGTACGGATCCGTTTGGAAATGATCAGTTTGTAGACAACACCATGGACGAGTCTACCCTGCGTGAGATTGCCCGTATTGGTGGCGGCCAGTATTACAGGGCAACAGACACCAAAGGCCTGAAAGACATTTTCTCCACCATCGACAAACTTGAAAAATCAGAGTACAAGGAAAAGAGGTATAAAAACACTTCCGACTATTATCAGGTTTATCTTCAGTGGGCCATTCTGCTTTTTCTGGTCTGGCTTGCCCTGAAATCAACTTTTGTATCCAACCCGATTGAAGATTAAAAACACTGTCCTTTATTTTTCCGTTCTGATTGCCTTTTCCTGCGAACTGGAAAAGACCATCGACCTCAATCTCCCGGCTCAGGAAAAACAGCTGGTTGCGGAGGCTTATCTCGAGAAAAACAAGCCCTTCAGGCTCCTGCTGACTGAAACTGATTCCTATTTTGACACCCTGCGCTTTCCTTTTGTAGAGAATGCATCCATTACACTTTCAGGACCAGCAGGAACAGATACCCTGAAGATGGATCCATTTCTGGATATTACCGGACTCCGGTTTTACAATTATTCGGGAAACATCATTCCGGAAACAGATGGTCAGTACAGACTGAAAATAAATTCAAATGGGCGGGTACTGGAAGGAATTACGCAGTTTCTTCCTCCTCCAAGACTGGACAGTGCCGAAATCCAGTACAATCCTGAATCAGATTCAGCTGCCCGCTTTCTTTTCTGGATTCAGGATTATCCCGGAGGGAGTAATTTTTACCGGATCATGCTGAACGAAGACAGCCTTACCGGACCCAATGTGCTGGAATTCACCTTTACCGATACCGGCCTTGATGGCACACTTTTTCCTGTAGGAACCTCCTACCGATTCAGTAAAAAGAAGCAATACATCCTGCGACTTTTTCACATAGAGCAACAATACTACCAGTACCTCCGGGCATTGTCATCGGCTGACCGTGCCAATGGTAATCCCTTTGCCCAGCCTTCAACCATTAAGTCGCCAATGACAGGTAAGGGATATGGCATTTTCACATCTCTCAATTATATTGAGCAGGTGCTGAAACCCTGAAAGGCTGGATTTTCCGGAAGAACTTCTAAGAATTCAGGCCAGAGTCAGAAATCGTGCCCGATGCTTAAATTAATACGGGAAGAATTTCTTTCATCAAATGGCTGAGGATTGTTGGCTGGAGCCCGGTCTGCATCCCGCTGGTTAGGCCAGGCAACATCCAGTCTGGCAAAATAACCTAAAACCAACGTGCGCAAGCCGAATCCATATCCGGCAAGAAAGGGGTTTTCATAGGACTTGACCCTGATGGAAAAATTACCCTCAGAAATCGTTTTGGTATTCAAACTGTTATCCTGATTCCAGGGGCCCTTTCCGGTCCATGCCGTGCCAAGGTCGGTAAAGGCTACCAACTGCAGGTTCCTCCAGAAATTGGAATTGATGGGGCCCTTGTAAATATATCGGATTACCGGCACCCGTAGCTCCCAGTTGAACAGCATAAATCTGGTTCCATAGGCTGCATTCAGGCGATATCCTCTGAGGTTGGTGCAATAGCGGTTAAAAAGCCACTGCGACTGGGTTTCATCCGAATTAAGGCTGAGGATGTCATCCCGGTAGCCAAGCAAGGGGTCATCCTTTTGCCTGCTCACGTGATACTCCCTGAAAATCCAGTTGTCCAGGCCTCCCAGCAAATATTTCTTTGGCGCATTTCCGAAAAAGGAGCCACCACTTGCCCGCACTGCCAGGGTGATTTCCCGGTGAATGGGCAAATAGCTTCGGAAATCAGCGGCAAGTTCCCCAAAATTAAGAGCTGATGCCGTTGGCGCCATTTGATACTGAGCCCTCAGGTTAAATCGGGTTCCGGAAAGGAGATTCATTCCGGTGCGGATACTATTGTCAAAAACGAACTCCGCCCTGCCTCCGAAATAATAATTTTTAAGGTCTTCTCCACCCAGACCGATGCTCCGGATGTCAAAAACCGACCTTCTCGTCTCCTGCACAAATGGAAAAACTTCAAATCGCATGGCATTTGAAAAAGGATAGGATGCTGCCACACCAATCTGCTGTAGCACATCCCGCTGCCTGAACAACTGATTCAAGCCGGAATTCTGAATGGAAACCCTGTCAGTCCTTACCTTCAGATCAATGCGGTTCCTCAGATACTGATATTCCAGAAACGCCGTGTTATTTCTGAAATCAAAGTCAGATAAAAACATATTCACGCCACCATTGATGTGGTGGTTTTCAAAAAAATCGTGCATGGCGAAGTTCATTCTGGCACCCAGGCCCCAGGTTGGAACCGGGCTGATCAGCAAACCGGTAACCAGATGATTTGCCGTCATCTGAGGCCGGTAAGGACCGGGACCCTGTATATCAATCTCTGCAACCTGACTCTCTTTCTTAAACCGGGCGCGCTCCTTCTTTCTTACCTCTTTTGAATTGCCTCCTGAAACAGTTCTTTTTTCCGATTCAAACACATAGTTCCTGATGTCTACTTTTTCAGAATCGCCCTGAAAAACATCCGGATTAAGTTTTATCCGGGCAGCATCAGTGGAAGAAGCCGGTGAACTGCGTTCTTTCCATCCGGCGGGTCCCAGAAACAGTGCGGGCCGGAGATGTTGTCTCGTAGCATAGGCCAGCATTTGTTGCTCTTCATTAAAAGAATACTCCTGGATATTGAAAAGGCAGTTGGATAAATAAGTCTTGTTCTCTTCTTTTTTACCGCTTTCAAAAAGACGGACATTCCGCGTACCACCCTCATCATCAAGACATACGACTCTTCCTTCCCCTATGAACTGTCCTTTGGTGAGATTTCCGGAGGACTGAAGAAAAAGTACGGGCTTTTTGCCGGGATTATCTACCGGAAAAGAGAATACAGCAAGCTTCTTTTTAAAATCAGCGGACGGCTTTTCCAGGACAGTATCCCGTACCGGCCGATTGGATGAAAAATAAAGTGTATCACCTTCCGGGGAGAAGAAGGGGTCCAGATCATCATACCAGTCCTGGGTAAGGCGCTTCAGTTTGCCCTGCTTCAGGCTCATCAGAAAAATGTCGGAATAAGCGCCAAGACTACCGGAAACAGCCAGTGTCTTACCTCCAGGTGAAAGACGGAGGGCATTGACTTCATGAAAATCTTTAAACCAGTCGAGTCTTCTACGCTCACTGCCATTGAGGTTCATCATCATGCCATGCCAGTACCCTTTTTGAGGATAGGCAATCAGAATCTGCTCATTGGAAACCGGGCATAAGGCCGGAAACTCCCCTTCTGAATTCTGCTGTATGAACCGTGAACCACCCCGGAATATAACATGGGTTTTACCTGTCTTAATATCCAATCTTATAACCTGAAATTTACCTTTCCAGTCGCAGGAATACAGCAGGTATTCACCATCCGGTGTGAAGCACAGGTTCCGGTAATTTTTCTTTAAAAAATTTCGGCCCTTGCGAAGATTTTCCGGAGGAATGCTCAGGCCCGCAAGGGGCATTTGAAGGTAAAATAATCGCCATTCCCTTAAAAATACAGAAAACGGCATACCGAGACTACCTACAATGGCTTTTTCCTCATTCCTTAAAATCCGGGTCAGATTAAGAATATTTCCCACGGCTGACCTGCCAAATCGTTCACCGATAAAATTCCAGATGGATTGACCAATCAGATAAGATTCGGCACCAACAAAATTGGCAGGCTGCCTTATTTTCTTCCGGCCGGCAAGTTCCTTCATAAAATCCTCCATTTCCGGCCCTGAGCCCTCGGATGCATAGCGGATTGCACCTCCGATAAACCAGTCAGGCAGGTTGAGCAGGTATGAATTCTGTAATGCCTCCTTGAGCGACCCACCAAAAAGCATGTCACGTATCATAATCTGTGACACGCCCGCTGCAATCTGCTTGCGGAGATTGCTCAGGCTGCCTTCATAGGCAACCTCTGCGATGGATTTGGTAAAGGTAGTTTTTCCTCCGTCTTCAAAATTATCCTGCCCGATGCCCAGGTTGGACATCAGCCTGTCGTTGGTTGACAGGCAAAGGAAGATTTTGATCTTGTGAAAGGGAGTAAAACCAAAGAGTTCAGAAATCCTTCTGAATTCCTGTTCGGTTATCTCAATGGCTGTCTTTGCAAGCGTTTCTCCTCCGGTGTAGAAGTAAAGATCAACGCTCTGACTGCTGAGCACCTGCCAGTCGAACTTGCGGTACTGAATCCGGTTTTTACCAAACTCCTGGGACAATATCTGCCCTCCTGAGCGGCTATTGAATAAAAGCAGCAAGCAGGCAGACAGGAGAACTCGGAGAAAAAATCGGGTATTATTCAAATCCGGATGAAAGCCTAAATATCGGGTGCTTGCCTGTAATAAAAAAGCCTCCCGGTTGGGAGGCTTTTTGTTTCATAACATAATGCAATTATTTCATACCAGCCACCTTGATGACCTTGAATTCGGTGCGGCGGTTTTTCTGGAAATCTTCTTCTGTAGCAGCATCCACGATCAGAGGCTTTGTCTCACCATAACCCTTGGAATTGATGCGGGCTCCGGCAACTCCCTTGGAAACAATATAGGTTTTGGAGGATGCAGCACGCTTTTCCGAAAGCTTGAGATTATAGGTATCGTCACCACGGCTGTCGGTATGAGAACTCAGCTCAATGGTGATGGTTGGGTTATCCTGAAGAAACTGAACGATTTTATCCAGTTCCAGAGCAGCATCCGGACGGATGTCCCATTTGTCGTAATCGTAGTTGATGTTTTCAACCACAAAAGTCTGCTGAAGCTTAATCTTATCCATTACGAGCTTGGCATTGAGATCCAGCGTAGTTTCTTTTTGGGTCAGACTTTCGTAATCAGGGGCTTTGCCGACGGTTGTGAATGGTGAGCGCAGGGTGAGATACTGCTCTTTTTCTGTGTAAAACACATAATTTTTTGAAGGCTCCATTGGGAAGGTGAAATTACCATCAGCATCGGTGCTGGTTTCAGCAATGGTATTTCCCTTATCATCGAGCAACTTCACATTGGTGTTGCCAAGAACAGTCTCCACACCTTTGTCATCCTTTGAGAAGAGCTGACCTTTGGTATTGAACTTTACAATTCTTGGATCGTTTCTGCCATCACGGAAGTAGTAGATGTCGTCATCACCCTTTCCACCTGCGCGGTTGGAAGAGAAATAACCCTCGGTCGGATTTTTAAGGGTAAGTCCGAAATCGTCATTTACCGTATTGATGCCTGTTCCCAGATTTTCAACTGTGGTTGCATCACCCTTTTTGGAAGCAACAAAAATGTCAAGACCTCCAAGTGAAGGATGTCCGTCTGAAGAGAAATAAAGCTTACCATCTTCTGTGATCAGAGGGAATGATTCATCACCTCCTGTGTTGATAGACTCACCTAGGTTGGAAGGCTTGCCCCACTTTCCGCTTTCATCCAGTTTGGAGCGGTAAATGTCGAGTCCACCTTTTCCACCTTTGCGATTGGATGCGAAATACAGGGATTTACCGTCAGGAGAAAGACAAGGAGCTCCATTCCAGTAATCAAGGTCGTTGATGCTCATTAGTTCAGGATCAGACCAGGTAGTACCGTTGTTGCGGCTCATGTAAAGGCAAACTTCACGATGTGTTTTTCTACCGCCGTCATTACTGCGGGCGAAAATCATAAGCTTGCCATCTTTAGAAATGGTCGGAGAAGCTTCGTGCCTGTCTGCTAAATTGATTCCGGGGACTTCTTTTACAGAAGCTGCATCGCCTCCTACTTTAAAGGAAAATATATTGGTGAAAGGGGTACCTGTAGCGCCATAAACAGCTGAAGTACCTTTTGTGCTGGCAAAGTAAAGCTGATCATCTATCAGGAGCGGGCCGAATTCGGAACCAGGAGAGTTGACAGCATCAACATTGGAGATCTCATACCAGAATTTCTTCTTCATGATTTCATCCACCTTATTAAGGTTTTCAACCTCTTTCTGAGCACGCTCCACACGTGCAGGCTTGCCCCCATTGCTGGCATAATTTTTAAATGCTGCTTTCGCTTCCGCATACTGCCCGGCAGCTTTCAGAGAAAAAGCATACTGAAATACAATGCTGTCTGCCTTGTAATTCAGGTCAAGTGCTGCTTTGTAAAATGGAGCTGCCTCTGCAATACGATTGGACAACCGGTAGCATTCTCCAATCTGGGCATTGACATATGCTTTGTTTTTTGCTGATTCAAGAACCTTTTTGTATTCCTGAAGCGCTGTTTCATACTCCCCCTTCTGCTTGAAAAGTTTGTCAGCGTTTTTGGTGTCATTACCTGCAAAGGCTTCAGGCAGAAGCAATAACAATGCAAATGCGATGGAATAGGCTTTTTTCATGTCGATGTTTCTCACAATAAGGCCGCAAAGTATCGGATTCTCCGCTATTGGCAAAAGATGAAATAAAAAAATTAGACCAAAGTAGAAGCCGGGAACAAATGAGGAAACGAAGAAAGCGGTTTTTTCCACTGCATCCGGTATTCAGCCAGGCTGGAAATCCAGATTGGAAAAAGTCTGGCATTTTCCCGGAATTCCGAATTCAAAATATTGTCTTTCAACTCTTTACGACTCATGGAAATGATTTCATTTTTCCATTCTATGAAAAATTTTCCAGATGAATCAAATTGAATGTCAAGCATGGCGGGTGCTTCTTCCAGCATGCGAAAAAGTTTATCCTTGCTGCAGCCGCTTGCTGTTCCGCCCTTAAGTTCCACTACCAGAAAGCGGGATTCTTCCACCCTGGCTTCCGCATGAATTGGCTCACCATGTGAATTCCATCCCTCTAAAAAACCGCTGACCCTACCAAGCAGGGATTTTGCTTGTTCGCTGCTCAGATTTTTCATGGCAGCGAAAATAAAAACCGGATATTCCTTAGTGGTACTCATATTGCCTGTGTCAAGTGATAATGAAATAATCTTTCTGCCGTTCGGTCTGCAAAAACACCCGGTTTTAGGCCTTTTGCATAAAGAAGTTCCGAAATTTCCTCTTTCAGGTAAAATGCCACGGATCCGGAAAAATGGCAGAAATGGGCACCGGCCTCTGATAGCAGCTCCTTATTTTCTTCGAGAAAATCATTCAGGCACTTTCGTACCAGCGAAGAAAAGAATGGCTCGGCCTTGCGGCGGATGGCCATGCCGCCAAGTCTGGCAATGCGGGCATTGGGCTTCCTGTCTTCGAGAATGGACTGAAGGGCAGTTTCTCTTTCCGATCCAAACAAGGATTCGGCCTCTGAACTCTGCTCAGATGTAAGCTCACCTTTCAGCCAGGCCCGGAAAACAGCCTTTCCAATATAGCCTCCGCTGCCTTCATCGCCCAGCCAGAATCCGAAAGACAGCATTCCGCGGCTGATGTCACGGCCATCATATAGGCATGCGTTGGAACCGGTTCCCAAAATAGCGGCAAAACCGGGCGCGCGGCCACAGAGAGCCCGCGCGGTTCCCAGAAGATCCGATTCTACCCATATGCGGACTGACGGGAAGAAGCCTTCCATTATTTTCCTCACTTTGCCCGCAAGTTCATGGCCGGCACAACTTGCTCCGTAAAACCAGATTTCCTTTACACCATTCAAATCTACGCCAACGGTTAATTCTTTCAGGACACTCGAAATCGCTTCTTCATCCATGAACATAGGATGAATCCCCGGTCCGGTTCTCTGAACCAGATTTTCCGCATTACCTGAAATAAATTCCGTTTTGGTACCGCCCGCTTCAAAAATTCCAATCATTTGCCAAACCGCCACCTGGGCTTTTAAAAATATGTCAATAAACTGCTGTATGAGGGAGGATTACTCCGTCTATGATATGTACAGGAAAATCGCCCTTCTTGTAATTGGCTTCCACCAGCTTCATTTTTCTTTTGTTCTTGTCCAGAAAAATAATCCCGCCATCTTTATCAAGGACAGCACTGACGGGAAAGCCGGAAAGTGTTTCGAAGGTTGCAATTCCTTCTCCCTTTTCAATTTTCCTTTTAATCGCATTTTCTGAAAACTTGCCGATGATGGTATGGTAAGCCAGAAGATCATTCAGTTCAGCCTCATGCGCAGGGTCGATGAGATAGTCGATGGTCTGGGTAGAAAGCCTTCTGAAGGCTCTGTTATTGGGCGCCAGAATGGTTAATTTCTTTTCCTTGTCCAGATTGTCAAAGCTTCTTGTTGCCTCAACCAGCCTTTCAATGCCGGCCAGCTTATGCTGTTCTTCCTGCCTGATGGCTTTGGCAATAGAATCATCCCTGGTTTTGAAATGGGATTGCGCATACAGGGATGCCGGTGCCAGGCAGGAGATAATTGCTGCAAAAAAAGAGACTAAAACCAATCTGGCTGAATCGGTTACAAATTTCATTGCGTTAATGTTCCGAAGATTCAAATATCGTGATTTTTCCCGGATTGGATGTAATTGAATTTATACCTGAGGAATCCGGATTTTTCATCCAGAGAGCCATCTTAGGAACTTATACCGGACTTCAAGTTTAAAATTGTATTATTTTGTCCGTCAAATGGAAAACAGGCTAACAGCAAATTCCGGTGCAGGCAATTCCCAGAACTGCCTGTATCTTTTCCCTTTACCCATCTCAGAAGACAGTGGCTCCCGCGACTATCTGGGGAACGGCCTGCGCAAACTGTTGCTGGAAACCAAGTTGATTTTTGCTGAAAATGAGCGTACCGCAAGACGCTTTATTTCTTCCCTGAAGCTTGGTATCCGGCTGGAGGAAATTCATATTGAACGATTCGACAAAGACAGCGATGCCTCTGAAGCGAACCGGCTTGTGACACTTCTGATCGGGAAGGGTCCGGCGCTTCTTATGTCGGAGGCTGGCTGTCCCGGCATTGCAGACCCAGGCGCTGTTCTGGTCGATGCCTGCCATAAGCTGGGTGTTCGCGTTGTTCCGCTTGTAGGCCCATCCTCCATTTTACTGGCACTGATGGGTTCAGGTTTTTCGGGGCAGAATTTTGCCTTTCACGGGTATCTGCCGGTGGACAAATCCGAATGTTCAAAAAAGATCAGACAGCTTGAAACGGATTCGCTGAAAGAAAAAAGAACCCAGATTTTCATCGAAACACCCTATCGTAATGCCTCCGTCTGGGAGCGGCTGCTTGATAGTCTCAAGCCGGAAACCGGGCTTTGCTATGCCTTCGGAATAGGAAGTGAGGAGGAGGAAATCATCCAGAAAAAGGTATCAGAATGGAAAAAAGGCCCGGGGCCGGAATGGAAAAAAATACCAGCTGTTTTTCTGTTTATGGCGCATTGATTCTTCTCCTTTTCATTTTCGCAATTTATTTACCGAAAAGTCATTTAGGATTCTATTTTTGCGGCCCTCAAACAAATCAAGAATAATGCCTTATCTTTTCACATCAGAATCCGTTTCAGAAGGTCATCCCGACAAAGTTGCCGACCAGATTTCAGATGCCGTGCTGGATGCCATGCTCAGTCAGGATCCGGACAGCCGCGTTGCCTGCGAAACCCTTGTAACTACCGGCCTTGTGGTACTGGCGGGCGAAATTACCACCAAAGCCTATGTAGATGTTCAGGAAGTAGCGCGTAAAGCCATTGAAAAAATCGGATACAATTCAGACGAATACATGTTTGATGCAAAGTCCTGCGCCGTAATTTCAGCTCTTCATTCTCAGTCGCCTGATATTGCTCAGGGGGTCAATGAAGGTGAAGGAGCATTCAAGGAGCAGGGAGCAGGCGATCAGGGAATGATGTTCGGCTATGCAAGCCGGGAAACAGACAATCTGATGCCGCTTACACTGGAGCTTTCTCATCTCCTTGTGAAAGAACTGGCAGCCATTCGTAAGGAAGGAAAGCATATGACCTATCTCCGTCCGGATGCAAAATCTCAGGTAACCATTGAATATTCAGATGATAACCAGCCAATCCGTATAGATGCCATTGTAGTTTCTACACAACACGATGACTTCGTCAAACCGGCAGATGCTTCCAAAGCAGCCAAAGAAGCCGCTGACAAAGCCATGACCGACAAGATTTCTGCTGATATTCATGAGTTTCTGCTGCCAAGAGTAAAATCCAAATTGCCTGCCCGGGTGGTTGCTCTTTTCAATGACAAAATCAAGTATTACATCAATCCGACCGGAGTTTTCATCATCGGCGGTCCGCATGGCGATACGGGCCTAACCGGTAGAAAAATCATCGTGGATACCTTTGGAGGACGCGGTGCTCACGGAGGAGGTGCTTTTTCCGGAAAAGATCCTTCCAAGGTTGACCGTTCTGCTGCCTATGCAGCCCGTCACCTTGCAAAAAATCTGGTAGCTGCCGGTGTTTCAGATCAGGCACTTGTTCAGGTTTCCTACGCAATCGGTGTTGCAGAACCGGTATCCATCAACGTGAACACCTATGGCACCTGCAAAATCGGGATGAACGACGGTGAACTCAGCGGAAGGATTGAAAAGCAATTTAAAAATTCCTTCAAACCAAAAAGCATCATTGACCGCTTCGGCCTGAAAAACCCTATCTATTCCGAAACTGCTGCCTATGGTCATATGGGCCGTGAAAGTGCTGAGAAGGATGTTGAAGTAAATTATGTTAGCGTGAATGAGAGCGGCGGAGTTAAGACAGAAACCCGCACCAGTTCCACTAAAAAGATTACTTTCTTCGGTTGGGAGAAACTCGACTGGGTTGACCAGATTAAAGCCGAGTTTGGAATCTGAATCAATTGTAAAAAACAGAAAAGGCCGGAACTACCGGCCTTTTTCTTTACAGGACATTTACCGTGTATTCAGGCTCTTTCCAGAATGAGAGCATAGCCCTGCCCAACTCCGATGCACATGGTCACAAGGGCATATCTTTTGCCGGTGTTCTGAAGTTCCAGAGCTGCAGAAAGTGCAAGCCTTGCACCCGACATTCCCAAGGGATGGCCAATGGCAATGGCACCGCCGTTGGGATTGATACGCTCGTCATGGTCGTCAAGTCCCATGGCTCTGGTACAGGCAAGGACCTGTGCAGCAAATGCTTCATTTACTTCAATGACATCCATCTCTTTCATGCTCAGGCCCGCTCTTTTCAGTGCCATGGCCGATGCCTCAACCGGACCGATGCCCATAATCCGGGGCTCCGCACCGGCAATTCCCGAACTCACAATTCTGGCCATAGGCTTCAGATTTTTATCCTTAATCATCCGTTCCGAGCCAATCAGAAGAGCCGCCGCACCATCATTTAGGCCGGATGCATTGCCGGCCGTTACGCTGCCTCCCTGAGAGCGGAATGCCGGCTTAAGTTTTGCCAGCGCATCGGCAGTGGTACCGGGCTTGAGGAACTCATCTTCCGAAAACAATACAGGCTCTCCTTTTTTCTGAGGGACGGAAACCGGAACGATTTCCTGTGCAAAGCGGCCAGACCCACGGGCCTTTGCTGCTTTTTGCTGAGACCAGAGGGCGAATGCATCCTGATCTTCACGGTTTATTTTGTACAGATCCGCGAGATTTTCAGCTGTTTCACCCATGGCATCGGTACCGTAGAGTTCTTTCATCCGGCGGTTCACAAAGCGCCATCCGAAGCTGCTGTCAAACATCTCGGCATCACGGCCGAACGGGGTGCTTGTTTTTGAAATAACCCAGGGCGACCGGGTCATATGTTCGATTCCGCCGGCAATCAGCAGGTCTCCTTCTCCGGAACGGATTGCCCTTGCAGCCTGAGAAACAGCCGAAAGCCCGGATGCACAGAGGCGATTCACCGTTTCTCCGGGAACAGACCATGGCATGCCGGCAAGAAGAAGGGCCATTCGGGCAATATTGCGGTTGTCTTCGCCAGCCTGGTTGGCACAGCCCATGAGCACATCGCCGACCAGAGCCATGTCGAGATCAGGATGCCGGGACATCAGTTCCCTGAGGACATGCGCCGCCAGATCATCTGCCCTCACGGTAGCCAGACTTCCTCCAAAATTTCCAACCGGAGTTCTTACTCCGTCCAAAATGTATGCTTCCATTTTTACACTTATGATTCATTTTCAATTACCGGCCTGCCTGTCCGGAAAACCATGCCCCTGAACAGCGCAACCGGATTGCTGCTGCCTTCCCTCCACACTGTAACATCGTAGGTACCTGATTTTGAGGAAAGCGCAAGCTCCTTGCTTTCAGCCAGAAGTACTTCACCTGCTTTCACCGGCTCAGGCCAGGAAATATCAGCCTTAAGCGTAAGACTAAGATTTCCGTGTGTGTTGGCAGCAAATGCCAGACAGGTATCTGCAAGGGAAAAACAAATTCCGCCATGGGCAATTCCAAAGCCATTGGTCATTTCTTCCCGCACCTTCATCCTGAGGCGGCAGAAGCCTTTTCCTAGGTCCATGATTTCAATACCGAGCCATTGAGAAAAGGCATCCCTTTCCATCATGAAAGCTACGCTGCCGAAATAATTATCTGAAGACACTGGCTTAAATTCTTGCCTGCAAAGAAAGACTAATTCCATTTTCAGAAAAGCTGCTTTTCGAATAATCCCAGATAATGCATTAGAACTTCGTTGTGAGAGCCTAACATGCAATAAATCAGCGACTTTTATTCGAAATTCGTAGCAGCGCTACGGATACAGAAGAAAAGGCGGCGAAGCATCTGATTTGAAGCAGGTT
>Ga0315900_10004284_pt1 | contig 20210 bp, 22 predicted proteins | sample LakEriMetagenome_FD_203521 | JGI IMG/M metagenome (GOLD analysis project Ga0315900, IMG submission 203521) | Freshwater fungal communities from buoy surface, Lake Erie, Ohio, United States - Buoy 12 MA114 | ecosystem: Environmental > Aquatic > Freshwater > Lake > Lake biofilm | place: USA: Lake...
ATGCCCCGGGCGTGACCCGCAACACCGAGCATGTCTTCGGCCTGCGCTTGCCCGATCGCCTGCCGGTTACGCTCGACCCGCGGGAGCATGCCGATTACCGATGGCTGCCCTGGCGCGAGGCCGCCGAAGCCTGTTTCTCACCCTCCAACGCTGAAGCCATTTTGCTGCTGCCACAATTTCAGCCATGAGCCGTTTGCTGCGCGTGGCCACTTACAACATCCACAAGGGTGTGCAAGGCTTCGGCCCGGCGCGGCGGCTGGAAATCCATAATCTGCAGATGGCGGTTGAACAGCTCGACGCCGACCTGGTGTGCCTGCAGGAGGTGAGGCGGCTGCACCGGCGCGAGGCCACCCGCTTTGCCCGTTGGCCGGCGATGCCGCAGGCGGATTTCCTGGCCCCTGAGGGGTACCACGCGGTGTACCGGACCAATGCCACGACCCGCCATGGCGAGCATGGCAACGCGGTGCTCTCGCGATGGCCCGTGGTAGCCCATGGCCATGAGGACATGTCTGACCACCGGTTCGAGCAGCGCGGGCTGCTGCATGTGCATGTGCAGTTTGACGGCGTGCCGCTGCATGTGATCGTGGTGCACCTGGGCCTGATCGCCGGCAGCCGGCGACGGCAGGTGGAGCAACTGGGGCGTTTCATCCTGCGCGAGGTGCCCGAGGGCGAACCGCTGCTGGTGGCGGGGGACTTCAACGACTGGGGCGGCAAGCTGCGTGAGCCGCTGCTGGCGATCGGCTTGAAGGACTGCGCGGTCGCGCCGGTGCGCACCTATCCATCGCGGTTGCCCCTGGCGCAGCTCGATTACGTGTATGCGCGCGGCCTGGCACCCGAGGCGGTGACGGTGCCGCACGGCCCGGTCTGGGCCCGCATGTCCGACCATCTGCCGCTGATCGCGGAGTTGAGGCTCTGACGGCCATGGGCTCGACGCGCCACACCCCCCGCGCCGGCCATGCCCTGACCCTGCTGGAGGGCTCGGCCGAATTCTTCCCTGCGCTGGTCGCAGCGGTGGACGCAGCGCGGTTGGAGGTCTGGCTGGAGACCTACATCTTCGACTTCACCGGTGCGAGCGAGGCGGTGGTGCTGGCGCTGGCCGCGGCGGCCCGCCGCGGCGTGCAGGTGCGGGTCGTGGTCGACGGCTTCGGCACGTCAGACCCGCCGCAGGAGCGCTTGCGCGGCTTGATCGAGGCTGGCGTGGAATGGCAGGTTTATGCGCCGTTGGGCAGTCTCGGCCTGGCCTGGCCCGGCAACTGGCGTCGGCTGCATCGCAAGTTGTGCGTGGTGGACCGCGAAGTGGCCTTCTGCGGTGGCATCAATATCCTCGACGACCTGCACGATCCGAACCACGGCCCACTCCCTGCGCCCCGGCTGGACTTTTGCGTGCAGGCTCGCGGACCGCTGGTCGCGGAAATCCACCGGGCGATGCAGCAGGTATGGCTTCGGCTGCGCGGGGTGCATGGCTTTCAGCCCCAGGCGCTGGCGCAGGCGTGGCTGCCCGTACGGACCACCACGCCATCCACGGCCGGCGCCGTTGGGGGGGCACCAGCATCTGTGGCACCGGCGAAGGCGGCACTCCTGCTGAGGGACAACCTGCGTCATCGCTCCCGGATCGAGCGCGCCTACCTGCGCGCCATCGGCCGCGCCCGCGATGAGATCCTGATCGCCAATGCCTATTTCGTGCCGGGGCGACGCCTGCGGTTGGCACTGGAGCGGGCTGCGCAGCGCGGCGTGCGGGTGAGCCTGCTGCTGCAGGGGCGCTATGAGTATTTCATGCAGTACTACGGCTCGCGACCGGTCTATGCGAGCCTGCTGCGGGCCGGAGTCCAGATCCATGAATACGCCCCGAGCTTCCTGCATGCCAAGGTCGCCGTCATCGATGGGCGTTGGTCCACGGTGGGCTCCTCCAACCTCGACCCTCTGAGCCTGCTGCTGGCACGCGAGGCGAACCTCGTGATCGACGATGCCGGCTTCGGAGATGCCTTGCGGCACCGCTTGCTCGACGCAATCCGCCTGCAGGGCGAGGTCACCGATCCCGTGGGCTATGCCCAGCGCCCCTGGCGGCAGCGGGTGCTGGAGCGGCTGGCGTGGGTGGTGATGAGGATCGCCCTGCTGGTGCAGGGCAAGCGGTATCTCTGAGGCGGCGGACGGACGGCATGGCGGCACTCGGCGGCGATCTGGTGGTGCAACGGCCTGAGGGCTTGTATTGCCCGCCAGGGGATTTCTTCATCGATCCCTGGCGCCCAGTGCATCGGGCGGTCATCACCCACGCCCATGCCGACCATGCGCGGCCGGGTCACGCCCACTATCTGGCCGCCCGAAGCGGCGAGGGCGTGCTGCGGTCCCGCCTGGGGGACATCCGGCTGGACACCTTGGCCTACGGCGAGACCCTGACCCACCAGGGGGTGACGATCTCGCTGCATCCGGCGGGCCATGTGCTCGGATCGGCCCAGGTGCGCCTGGCGCAGGGCGGGCGGGTGTGGGTGGCCAGTGGCGACTACAAGGTGGCACCCGATCCCACCTGCGCCGCGTTCGAGCCGGTGCGCTGCGATGTGTTCATCACCGAATCGACCTTCGGCCTGCCGGTGTACCGCTGGCCCTCGGATGCGGCGCTGTTCGCGCAGATCAATGCCTGGTGGGCGACGAACGCCGAGGTTGGCCGGGCCAGCGTGCTGGCCTGCTACAGCTTTGGCAAGGCGCAACGGGTGTTGTCGGGGCTGGATCCTTCCCTCGGGACTGTCGTGGTGCATGGCGCGGTCGAGCCGCTCAATCGCGCCTACCGCGAGGCGGGTGTCGCTTTGCCCCCCACCACCTTGGTCTCCGAGGTGAGCGAGCGCGCCGCGCTGCGCCGCGCGCTGGTGCTGTGCCCGCCCTCGGCCCTGTCCAGTCCGTGGCTGCGCCGGTTTGGCGAGGCCAGCGTGGCCTTTGCCAGCGGCTGGATGCAGCTGCGGGGCGCACGCCGGCGCGGCGGCTACGACCGGGGCTTTGTGCTGTCGGACCACGCCGACTGGCCGGGTCTGCAATCGGCCATCGACGCCACCGGCGCAACGCGGGTGATCGTCACGCATGGCAGTGTCGCGGTGATGGTGCGCCATCTGCAGGAGCGCGGGCTGCAGGCCGAGGCCTTCCAGACCGAGTATGGCGATGACCCTGCCGCCGGCGAGTCCAGCGATGCGTGAATTCGCCCGTCTGTATGCCGAGCTCGATGCCACCGCCTCCACCCAGGCGAAGGTGGAGGCGCTGCAGCGCCACCTCCAGGGTGTGGCGCTGCGAGATGCCGCCTGGGCGGTGTACTTCCTCGCGGGGGGCAAGCCGCGTCAGCGGGTGCCGGTGTCGGTGCTGACCGCCGCCGCCTGCGACGAGGCGGGCCTGGCGCCCTGGCTGTTCGAGGAAAGCTACCAGGCGGTCGGTGACCTGGCGGAAACCATCTCGCTGGTGCTGCCTCCCGGGCCGGACCTGTCCGATCTGGGCCTGGCCGACTGGATGGAGCAGCGCCTGCTGCCGCTGCGGGGCCAGCCACCCGATGCGGTGGCCTCGCAGGTGCGGACCTGGTGGCGCGAACTCGACACCGCCGGTCGCTTCCTGCTGGTCAAGCTGGTCAGCGGCGGTTTTCGGGTGGGGGTGAGCCGGCTGCTGGTGCAGCGGGCGCTGGCGGCGCATGCGGGGCTGGACCCGAAACAGGTCGCGCAGCGGATGATGGGCTATACCGATGCACGCCAGTGGCCCACGGCCGAACGCCTGCAGGCGGTGCTCGCACCCGAGGGGGCGCCGGGCGAGGCGACGGCCCTCGGGGGTCAGCCCTATCCGTTTTTCCTCGCGCATCCGCTGCAGGAGGCGGGCGACGACTGGGCCTCGCGCCTCGGCCCGGTGGCCGACTGGCTGGTCGAATGGAAATACGACGGCATTCGCGCCCAGGTGGTGCGCCGTGGCGGGCAGGCCTGGATCTGGTCGCGCGGGGAGGAGCTGGTGACCGACCGTTTCCCCGAGGTGCAGGCCATGGCGGCCGCCTGGCCCGACGGCACGGTGGTGGACGGCGAGATCCTCGCCGCCGGCCCCGACGGGCGTCCCGGGCCCTTCGCGCAGCTGCAGCAACGCATCACGCGCAAGTCGGTCACGCGCAAGGTGCTGTTGCAGGCCCCCGTCACCTTCATGGCCTACGACCTGCTCGAGGCTGAAGGGTGCGACCTGCGCACCCGCCCGCTGCGCGAACGCCGCGCCCGCCTGGAGGCCCTGGCCCAGGCGCACGCTCTGCCGGTTTCGCCGGCCGTGGTCGAGCCGTCCTGGCCGGCCTATGCCGAACTGCGGCACACCTCGCGCGCCCGGGGCGTCGAGGGGTTCATGGTCAAGCGGCTGGATGCGGGTTACGGCGTCGGTCGCACCAAAGCCGACGGCCTGTGGTGGAAATGGAAGGTCGATCCGATGACGGTGGATGCGGTGCTGGTGTACGCGCAGGCCGGTCACGGGCGCCGTGCGTCGGTGTACACCGACTACACCTTCGCCGTCTGGAGCCGCCCGCCGGCCGACGCGGCCGAGGCCGAGGCGGTGCTTGACGCCATCGCGCGGCGCGAGCCGCCCCAGCCCGGCGCGTTGCAGCTGGTGCCGTTCGCCAAGGCCTATTCCGGCCTCACCGACGAGGAATTCCGCCGCGTCGATGCGATCATCCGGCGCAGCACCGTCGACAAGTTCGGCCCGGTGCGCAGCGTGCGCCCCAGCCTTGTCTTCGAGCTGGCCTTTGAAGGCCTCCAGGTCAGCGGCCGCCATCGGAGCGGCATTGCGCTGCGGTTCCCTCGCATGCTGCGAATCCGCGATGACAAGCCCCTGCATGAAGCGGGGACTTTGCCCGAGCTGCAGTCCCTCCTTAGTTCCCATTCCGGACAGGCCTGCGTGAAGTCAGCCTGACGCTGCGCGGTGTTAGGATCGTCAATGCTCATGAAAGCCGACGCTCCTTCTTCCCTCGCCGCGCGCAAGGCCAACCCCGACGCCGCCCGTTCCGGCGAGGACGAGGGCGTGCCAGTCTCCGTGAAGATCCGCGAGCGCCTCGTGGCGGCCCGCAAGCGATTCCACTCCAACGACAACATCGCCGAGTTCATCGAGCCCGGCGAGCTCGAGGCGCTGCTCGACGAGGTCGAGACGAAGATGAAGGGCGTGCTCGAGAGCCTGGTGATCGACACCCACAATGATCACAACACCGGGGACACCGCCCGCCGTGTGGCCAAGATGTATGTGAACGAGGTGTTCCGCGGCCGCTACGTGCCGCCGCCGAGCATCACCGAATTCCCCAACGCCGAACATCTCAACGAGCTGATGATCGTCGGCCCGATCACGGTGCGCTCGGCCTGCAGCCACCATTTCTGCCCCGTCATCGGCAAGGTCTGGATCGGCGTGCTGCCCAATGAGCACACCAACGTGATCGGCCTGTCCAAGTACGCGCGCCTGGCCGAATGGGTGATGGGCCGGCCCCAGATCCAGGAAGAGGCGGTGGTGCAACTGGCCGACCTGATCATGGAAAAGACCCAGCCCGACGGCCTGGCCATCGTGATGGAGGCCACCCACTACTGCATGGCCTGGCGCGGCGTGAAGGACATGGACAGCAAGATGATCAACTCGGTCATGCGGGGGGTCTTCCTCAAGGACGCCGCATTGCGGCGAGAATTCCTGGCGCTGATTCCCAAAGGAAGCTGATCATGCTCGTGCGTCTCCTCTATTGCAGCCGCGCCGTCGACGACAGCCCGACCGCCATTGAATCCATCCTCTCGCAGTCCCGCCAGCACAACCCGCAGACCGGCATCACCGGCATCCTGTGCTACGGCGGCGGCATCTTCCTGCAGGCCATCGAGGGCGGTCGCCAGCCGGTGTCCGACCTGTTCGGCCTGATCCAGAAAGATGCCCGCCACAAGGACGTGGCGCTGCTGCACTACGAGGAAATCACCGAGCGGCGGTTTGGCGGGTGGACGATGGGCCAGGTCAATGTGAACAAGGTCAATCACTCGATCCTGCTCAAATACGCCGAAAAGCCCGAACTCGATCCGTATTCGGTCTCTGGCCGGGTCTCGCTGGCCCTGCTTGAAGACCTGATGGCCACCGCCGCCATCTGCGGCCGGGTCTGAGACCGGTCGCTCCTGCCGTGCCGCTGCTGGCTGGCTGCGACTTCTCCAGCCGGCCCTCGCGCCGCAAGCCCGTCGTGCTGGCCCTGGGCCAGCGGCGCGGCGATGTGGTGAGCCTGCAGGACATCCTCACGTTTGACGAACTGCCCGCGTTCGGCCAGTGGCTGCAGCAGCCAGGCTCCTGGGTCGGCGGGTTTGACGTGCCGTTCGGCCTGCCACGCGAGCTGGTCGAGACCCTGGGGTGGCCCACCGACTGGGCCGCCTGCATGGACCACTACGCCTCGCTCTCCCGCCCCGAGATCCGTGACACCTTCGCCGCGTTTTGCGATGCGCGCCCGGCCGGCGCCAAGTTCGCGCATCGCGCGTTCGACCGGCTGGCCGGATCCAGCCCCTCGATGAAATGGGTCAATCCGCCGGTGGCCTACATGCTGCATGCCGCAGTGCCGCTGCTGCGGGCGGCGGGCGTGAGCCTGCCCGGGCTGCAGGCCGGTGACCCAGACCGCGTCGCGCTGGAGGCCTATCCGGGGCTGCTCGCGCGCGAACTGATCGACCGCCGCAGCTACAAGAGCGACGAGGTGGCCAAGCACACGCCCGATCGCCTGATTGCCCGGATGGACCTGCTCACCGCGCTGGAGACCGGCCGCAGCCGGCTGGGCCTGCGCCTGAAACTCACGCATGCCCAGCGCGATGCGTTGGCCGCCGATGGCAGCGGCGACCGGCTCGATGCGGTGCTGTGCCTGCTGCAGGCCGCCTGGGCCGAGCGCGAGGGACCGCCACGCTGGGGCCTGCCGGCGCAGGTCGATGCGCTCGAGGGCTGGATCGTGACGGTGTGAGCTGACGGCCCCGGCCTGCGCGGCCGGCTGTTCAGGCGCTGTGCCGGCCGAACGCCACCAGTGCTTCCAGGTCGGTGCGGTAGGTGCGCAGCATCGGATCGTCCGCCGGCCACTGGCCCGCGCGCTGCAGCATGCGTTCGACGGGCAGCTTGATGCCGCTCACATGCAGCGTGATGCCGCGGCCCGCCAGAAAGCGGCGCAACTGCCCGAACACCTCGACACCCGTCGCATCGATGCGGTTGATCGGTTGCGCGAACAGGCACACATGCTGCACGCCGGGATGGGCCGCCAGATGCGCCATCACCGCCCGCTCCAGCTCGCTGGCGGAAGCGAAATCCAGCGCGTCGTCCATGCGCAGGGCGTAGGTGTGGGGGGCAATCGGCGGCAGTTTCCAGAGATGGCGATCCCGCAGGCTGCCGTCCGGATGCTGGCCGACCTCGATGATGCGTGGATGCAGGCGGTGGTAGAGGAAATGCGCCAGCCCCAGCAGCACGCCGGCCAGCACGCCCCAGTAAATGCGGGGGGCAGTCAGGAGCGTTGCGGCGAAGGTGGCGGCGGCGATCGCCGCTTCCACCCGATGCAGCCGCCACAGCGCGGTGAAGGCGCGCGGCTTGACGAGCCCGAGCACCGCTGCGATGACGATGGCCGCCAGCACCGCACGCGGCACCGGGTGGAGCACCGGGGTGAAAAACAGCACCACCCCCAGCACCAGGGCCGTGGTGAAGATGCTGGACCACCCGCTGCGCGCGCCGGCATACAGCGCGATCGCCGAACGGGAAAACGAGGTGCTCGTGGCGAAACTGCCGCTGATCGCCGACGCCAACTTGCCCAGCCCCTGGCCGATCAGATCCTGGTTGGCATCCCAGCGCCGGCCTTCGCGCTGATTCTCGATCTTGGCGCTGGACGCCATCTCGAGGGAGGACACCAGGGTCAGCACCAGCGCGGGCGCCAGCAGCGCGCCCAGCAGGTCCCAGGTAGGCCAGGCGGGCAGGGCCAGCGCGGGCAGACCGGTGGGCAGGTGGCCGATCACCTGTCCCCGGGCCTCGAAGCCGGTGGCCTGGCTGATCACCGCGCTCAGGGCCAGCACCACCAGCACCATCGGCACCCGCGGCAGCCAGCGCTTGCCCGCTTCGAGCAGCAAGAGGCTGCCCACGCCGTAGGCCAGGGTTTCGGCATCGGGGCGCAGGGCCGCCAGCAGGCCACCCAGGCCGCCGGCCACCCCCAGCAGCGCGGGCAACTGCGACGCCATGATCAGCAGGGCCGCCGCCTGGGTGAAGCCGGTGAGCACGGGCGCGCTCACCAGATTGAGCATCCACGCCGATCCGGTCACCCCCACCGCCACCTGCATCAGGCCCGAGAGCAGCGCCAGCCAGATGGCCAGCATCACCCATTGCGGCGACGCCGGCTCGGCCAGGCCCGACAGCGAGGCGGCGATCAACACCGCCGAGAGCGCGGAGGGCGCCACCGACAGCCGGGTCGATCGGCTGAAAAGCACCGCCACCAGCATGGGCAGCAGGGCGGCATACAGGCCGGTGACCAGGGGCATGCCGGCCAGGCCCGCATAGGCGACCGATTGCGGAATGACCACGATCGCGACCGTCAGGGCTGCCGTCAGTTCCCCCCGCAGCAGGGTGGCGTCGGGACGGGGCCAGCCGAGGAACGGCAGCCAGCGGGAAATCGAACGCATGCGGCGAGCTTAACCGCTGGCCGGATGCGCCCCGAATGACCCCCGTCGCCCAGGTGGCAGGTGCCTGCGGGCAAGATCCGGCGCATCCCGTTTCGGCCCATGCCACGTTCCGCCCGACCTCCGACCGCCGCCACCCCCGCCCTCGCGCCTCGCGCCCACGCCTGGATGGCCGCACGCGGCTGGCAGGCGGCGGACTTCCAGCGCGAGGCGTGGGCCGCCATCGGGCAAGGCCGCAGCGGGCTGCTGCATGCCAACACCGGCGCCGGCAAAACCTATGCGGTGTGGCTCGGAATCCTCGAGGCCCTGGCGCCAGCCGACCAGGCGGCATCGGGCGCGGCCACGAGGGCTGCACCGCCCTTGCGGGTGCTGTGGATCACGCCGATGCGGGCGCTGGCCAGCGACACGGCCCGGGCCCTGGCCGCGCCGATGGCCGATCTCGCGCCCCACTGGACGCTTGGCCTGCGCACCGGCGACACGCCGTCGTCGGAACGAGCCCGCCAGGATCGGCGCTGGCCTACGGTGCTGGTCACCACCCCCGAGTCCCTCACGCTGATGCTCACGCGCCCGCAGGCGCCCGAGCTGCTGGCGGGCGTGGGCCATGTGGTGATCGATGAATGGCACGAGCTGCTCGGAAGCAAGCGCGGGGTGCAAGTGCAGCTGGCCCTGGCCCGGTTGCGCCGCTGGCATCCGGGCCTGGTGGCCTGGGGCCTGTCGGCCACGCTGGGCAACCTGGCGGAGGCGGCCGCAGCCCTCGGCGGGCCAGACGACAGCCCGGTGCGGGTGCGCGGTCGGACCGACAAGACCCTGCGGGTGGACACGCTCCTGCCCGATGACCCCGGGCGTTACTCGTGGGCGGGCCATCTGGGCGCACGGATGCAGGAAGCGGTGGCGCGCGAGATCGAAGCCTCGGGTCCCACGCTGGTGTTCACCAATGTGCGTTCCCAGGCCGAGATCTGGTATCAGCTGCTGCTGCAGGCCCGTCCCCAGTGGGCCGGGCAGATCGCGCTGCACCATGGTTCGCTGGACAAGTCGGCCCGCGACTGGGTCGAGGCTGGCCTGCGTGAAGGCCGTTTGCGAGCGGTGGTGGCCACCTCCTCTCTCGACCTGGGGGTGGATTTCCTGCCGGTGGAGCGGGTGCTGCAGATCGGGTCGGCCAAAGGCGTGGCCCGCATGATGCAGCGGGCCGGCCGCAGCGGCCATGCGCCCGGACGCGCCAGCCGCCTGACGCTGGTGCCCACCCACACGATGGAGCTGGTTGAGGCGGTGGCGGTACGCGAAGCGATCCAGGCCGGCCGGATCGAGAGCCGCCACACCCCCGATCAACCGCTGGACGTGCTGGTGCAGCACCTGGTCACCGTGGCCCTGGGTGGTGGCTTCGAGAGTGACAGCCTCTATGACGAGGTGTGCAGCACGCTGGCGTATCGGCAGCTGCCCCGGGCCGCCTTCGACTGGGCCCTGGCGTTTTGCGAGCGCGGTGGCGAAAGCCTGTCTGCCTATCCCGGCTTTCGGCGGATCGCACAGGACGCGCAGGGACGCTGGCAGGTACCCGACCGGGGGGTGGCCCACCGCCATCGCCTCGCGGTGGGCACGATCGTCAGCGATGCGAGCATGCAGGTGAAGTACCTCACCGGCGGCAACCTGGGCACGATCGAGGAAGGCTTCATTGCCCGCCTGCGTCCGGGCGATGGTTTCCATTTTGCCGGTCGCCTGCTCGAGCTGGTGCGGGTGCGGGACATGGTGGCCTACGTGCGCAAATCCACCGCGGGCAAGGCAACGGTGCCGACCTGGCAAGGCAGCCGCATGTCGCTGTCGGCCGAACTGGGCGATGCCGTCCTGCAGGTGCTGCAGCGCGCCGCCTCGCGGCGGGACCTGCCCCCAGGTGCCGCCGCGCCGGACGATCCGGAGCTCGCCTGTGCACGACCCATGCTGGACATGCAGGCCCACCTGTCGCGGCTGCCTGGCCCTGAGGCGGTGCTGGCCGAGTGCCTGTCCTCGCGCGAGGGTCACCACCTGTTCCTGCATCCCTTCGCCGGTCGCCAGGTGCACCTGGGCCTGGCCAGCCTGCTGGCGTGGCGCCTGGCGCGCGAAGCGCCGCACACCTTCAGCCTGTCGGTGAACGACTATGGCCTGGAGCTGGTGAGTGCCGAGCCCTTCGACCTCGCTCCCCTGCGCGATGGCACCCTCTTTGAAGAGGGCGACCTGCTGGGGGACATCCTCGCCTCACTCAATGCCTCCGAAATGGCGCAGCGGCGCTTCCGCGAGATCGCCCGGATCGCGGGCCTGGTGTCCAGTGGCTATCCCGGACAGCCGAAAAGCGCGCGCCAGCTGCAGGCCTCAAGCGGCCTGTTTTTCGAGGTCTTTCGCAAATGGGACTGCGGCAACCTGCTGCTGGCGCAGGCCGAGCGCGAGGTGCTATCGCAAGAACTCGAGATGCGGCGACTGTCCGACACGCTGGCCCGTATCCGTCGCGTGGGGCTGGTCTGGGTCGAGCTTGCCAGGCCCTCGCCCCTGAGCCTGCCGCTGATGGTGGAACGCTTTCGCGAGCGGCTGTCCACCGAGCAGCTGTCGGCACGGCTGGCGCGCATCCTGCGCGAAATCGACCGCCCGCCGGGTTGAGCGCACCCGGTTGAATGCGCCCGCCTGGGGTGCCGGACCGCGCTTGTCCTACGGCGCGATCGGCGGTGGTGCCGACGCCGGCCGGCAGGGGCCGGCCTAGAGTGCGCCGTCTTCCCCAATGAAAGGAGCGCCCATGCCTTGGCCCGTCCCCCGTCCCGCTCTCTCCGCCTCATGGGTGACCACGGTGATTGCCATGGCCGCCGTCGCCACCCTGGCCGCCTGCGGTGAGCGTGATGACGCCCGATCGGTCGGCGAGCAGGTCGACACCACCCTCGAGCGGGGTCGCGAGGTGGCGCGCGATGTACGCGAAGGCGGCACCGATGCCGCCCAGGACGCGCGGTCGGCGGTCATGGGTGCGGCCAGCCAGGCCCGTGAGGCGACAGGCCGCGCGAGTGCGCAGATCGATGACGCGCAGGTCACGACCCGGGTGAAGGCGGTGCTGGCGGCCGACCGCGAGCTGTACGGCACCCGCATCGATGTCGAGACTGCGCAGGGCACCGTTGTCCTCAGTGGGCAAGTGCCCACGCTCGCGGCCAAGACACGGGCGGGCGAGCTGGCCGGACAGGTCAAGGAGGCGCAGCAGGTGCGCAACGAAATCACGGTCGCGGCCCGCTGAGGCCGGTGGCGATGCGGTCATGCACGAAACGCAGCTTGGCCTGTACGCCCGGGCCCAGCGCGAACGGGTAGGCGTCGCCATGGCCCAGACTCCGGTTCAGGCTGTTGACCAGGAGCGTGAGCGGCACCCACCGGGCCACCAGCGCGTCGAAATCGCCCGGTCCGTCGGCAGAGGCATGCGGTGGCCGCAGGCCTGCTGTGGGGGGCCGTGCTGGCGGGGCACGCAGCTGGGTCTCGAACGAGGCGGCTGTTTCCAGCAGGTCGATCATGTGCAGGTAATGCGCCCAGGTCTCCGCCCAGTCTTCCCAGGGGTGGGCCGTGGCGTAGACACTCACAAAGCCCTCCGGACCCTCCGCGGGAGCCTGCCCGCCCGCCGTCCCGCGGGCGTAATGGGCCTGCAGCGCCAGCGCATAGTCTGAGCGTTCATCCCCGAACAGCGCGCGGAAGGCGGGCAGGGCCGGTGTCCCGCCCACGAGCCGGTCCCAGTAGTAGTGGCCTGACTCATGCCGCAGGTGCCCGAGCAGCGTTCGGTACGGTTCATGCAGCGTGATGCGGCGGCGCATCCGTTCGTCGTCATCGGCCTCGGCAATGTTCACGGTCACGACCCCGCGGGCATGGCCCGTCGGCACGGGTTGGCCCGGCAGGTCGGCGAGGAATTCATAGACCGGCCCGAGGTCCGGGGCGCCGCCGGTGTGGGGGTTGGGGGTGTGGGTGTCGTGTGAGGGCCGGGCCGCGCCTGCGAACGGATCGGCGGGGATCAGCCCGAGCCGCACCAGCGTGAAAAACAGGCGTCGCTTGGCCACCTCGAGCCGGTACCACCGTTGCACATTGCCAGGCTGCGAAAGATCGGGCAGCACGCGGGTCTGCCGGCAGGAGACGCACAAGGGATGAGGGTCATGGACTGGGATTGCGAAATTGCACACATGGGTGTTCGCGTGGTGTCGGCACAGGCGCCAGCGGCGCCCAGGTGCGGAATCGGCGGCGTGAGGCCGCCGCCACAGGCCGGCCGCCTGCGGGTCTGGCGCGGGCTCGATGGCGCCCAGGTCCATCACATCGGGCAGGAAGGCGAGGACGCTGCCGCAGCGCAGGCAGCGCCAGTTCTCGAAGTACAGCGCGCTGCCGCAACGGTCGCAGCGGAAGATGCGCATGCGGCCTCAGGGTCGAACCACCAGCAGGTTGCGCACGTTGCGAACGCCCTTGGTGGACCGCGCCAGGCTCTCGGCCTGCGATTTCTCGGCGGCGGTCTTCGCATACCCCGACAGGGTCACGGTGCCCTCCTGCGTGTCGACATCGACCGCCAGGCCGCTGGTAGACCTGTCCTCCAGCAGGCGGGTCTTGACCTGCGCCGTGATAGTGCGATCGTCGATGTACGTGCCCATGCTCTCCTGTCCTTGAACGACGGCGCAGCCGGTCAGGGCGGGCAGGCCCAGGGCGCAGGCCAGGGCCAGCACCGAAGCCCGCGTAGGGCTGGCGATCCAGCGGGCGTGGGTGACGCGCCGGGCCGAGGCAGGGCGGTGGGTTGAGACATTCATGAGGATCTCCTTGGCAGGGTGGGTGAAAACGCGAAGCGGCGCAGGCCCGCGACGACGAGGGAGGGCATGCCCACGGCACGCAGGGCCAGCAGCAGTGCGCCCATGCGTGAGAGGCGGCGCCAGGGGCGCGTAGCCACCAGCGCCGATCCCGCCAGCGCCGCGACGGCCAGGAAGGTCAGGGGTCGGCGCGCCGCCCAGGCACCGATCACCGGGCCAGCCACCTCGGCCACCAGGTGCAGCGGGTGCGCCTGCCAGCGACGGCGGATCCGTTCGAACCATCGCACTGGGCGTGAGGCCTGGGCACCGGCCTGCGTATCGGCCTGGGTATTGGCCTGCGCCATCCCGTGGCGGGGTCGCATCGCCTCGACCCAGGCTGCGCGCGATCGGGCCAATCGCTCGGTGGCGTCGCTCATGCACCCACCGGCGTGCGCAATGTGCGTGCATCGGCTTCGAGCTGGGCACGCAGCAACCCGAGCAGCGGCTGCGGCAGCCGGCGGCGGGCCTGCAGGAAGGCGACGGCCGACAGGGCCAGCGCGGTGCCGGGCACCAGCAGCAGCATCCAATGGAAGGAATGGGTGATCGCTCCCAGCATCGCTGCGGTGCCAGCCAGCACGATGAACAGGAGAAAGCCGATCACAGCCAAGGCCCAGGCGAGCAGGCGCGACACCAGCTCGCCACTGAGGGATTGCGCCTCCTCGCGCACGAGCGCCGCATAGCCGGCCGCATGCTCGAGCAGCAGATCAGGTTGGCGCAGCAGCGCCTTGAACACGGGATGCAGCATGGGCTTGCGTCCGGGCGTGCGGCGATCCGGGGGCGGTCAGTAGCGGCCGCCGCGGCGACGCAGCATCAGAATCGCGGCGGTGACGAGTGCGCCGACCGCGACGGCCATGAGTGCGGCGCGCAGCGGCTGGTCGGCCACATAGCGCCGGGTGGCATCGGCGTACTGCCCGACCTGGCGCTGCGCCGCGCTGGCGCCATCGACCATGCCTTCGCGCAGGTCACGCATGCGGTGGGCCGCGCGTTCGAGCGCCTGGGCGGCGAATTCGCGCGTGTTATCGAATAGGCGGGTGCTGGCCTCGGCGGGATGGATGTTAGATCGGGTCATGGCGGTGTCCTCAATGGGGGGAGCGGACTGGCGGGCAAGCCTAGGCGCTGCCATCGGCGCGGCCGCCTAGTCCCGCCCCGCGAGCGCCTGTGCACCGCGGGGCCGAACGCGGGTAGGACATCACCGATCGCGCGCAAATGGCGTGGCTGGCGCGTCGCAGGCCGTAATGCCGCCGACGAAGTGCATAGAATCCACCACGTTTTCGGATCCCATTAATTCTTAATGATGAGCCTGTGCCTGCCTGCTGTGGGGGCGCGCACCGGGCGAGGAAAGAGTTCGGACATGATCAAAGTCGGCATCGTCGATGACCACGCCATCGTGCGTTCAGGCCTCAAGCAGTTCTTTTCCGAGCAGGTGGACCTGCGGGTCGTGGGTGAGGCGGCCAGTGGCCGCGAGGCCATCGACCTGGTGCGCACCACCGAACTCGATGTGCTGGTGATGGACCTGTCCATGCCGGGGCAAAGCGGCATCGACGCGTTGGGGATGATCCGGGCCAAGGCGCCCGACGTGGGCATCCTCATCCTCTCGGGGTATCCGGAGGAGCACTATGCGATGAACCTGATCCGCCAGGGCGCCAGCGGTTACCTCAACAAGGAGTGCGAGCCGATGGAGATCGTCAATGCCATCCGCACGATCGCACTCGGGCGGCGCTACATCTCCCCGGCGGTGGCTGAACTGCTGGCACAGCAGCTCAATCGCAAGGAGGGTGGGGCACCGCACGAGCAGCTGTCGGAGCGGGAATTCCAGGTGTTCCTCAAGCTGGCCAAGGGCGAAACGGCGGGGGACATCGCGAAGGCCTTGTCGCTGTCGGTCAAGACGGTGAGCACCTATCGGACTCGGCTGATGGAGAAGATGAGCCTGGCCTCCAACAGCGACCTGACGTACTACGCGCTCAAGAACAAGCTGATCGACTGAGCGGGCCACACACCGGGCAATGCGCCTGCCGGGGCACGCGGATCTCGCTCCATTCCATCCGCAGTGCGTCGAGCATCAGCAGCCGTCCCGCGAGCGATTGCCCTGCGCCGGTGATCAGCTTCAAGGCCTCGGCCGCCTGCATGCTCCCCACGATCCCCACCAGCGGCGCAAACACCCCCATCGTGGCGCATCGCACCTCCTCGGGCGCGGGCGCCGGCGGGAACAGGCAGGCGTAGCAGGGCGACGCCGCATCGCGTGGATCGAACACCGCCACCTGGCCGTCGAAGCGGATCGCCGACCCCGACACCAGCGGCACCCGATGGCGCATGCAGGCGGCATTGACCGCCTGCCGGGTCTCAAAGTTGTCAGTGCAATCGAGGACCACATCGCAGCCCGGGACCTGCGCCTCCAGCAGCGCCGCCTCGGCCCGCCGGGCCAGCGCCTGCACCTGCACGCCGGGATTGATCGCCGCCATCGCCGCGCGCGCTGAGGCCACCTTGGGCTGGCCCAGTCGGTCCATCGCGTGCGCGATCTGCCGCTGCAAATTGGTCAGATCGACCACATCTGGGTCGACCAGCGTGATTTGTCCGACGCCGGCGCTGGCCAGGAACAGGGCCACCGGCGAGCCCAGGCCGCCTGCGCCCACCACCAGCGCCCGTGCTGCGCCCAGGCGCGCCTGGCCTTCGACGCCGATGTCCTCCAGCAGGATGTGACGCGAATAGCGAAGCAGCTCGTCGTCGGTCATGGTGCTCCCAACAAAAAGCCGGCCCCTTGCGGCGGCCGGCCTGTCGCGCCCGGGGTCTTGGGCGGTCAGTTGTCCTTCTTCTCTTCCTTGTTCTCGATCACCTGGGTCTTGCTCACCATCACCGGGCGGCCCTTGAGGTGATTGATCGCCTGTCCCAGCTGGAAGTCCTTGTCGCTGCCGAACTCGGGCATGCGGGCCCGCTCGGAAGGCGGCTTGCGGGCCTCCTCCTCGGCGCGCTTGCGGGCTTCCTCGCGGGCGCGCTGGCGGGCCGGATCACGCGCCTCAGTCCCCTGGCCGTTGCCCAGGTGCTTGTCGAGGTCGGCCTCGCGGGTGCGCAGCATGGCGAACAGGTTGCCCTCGGCGCTCTCGTCGACCAGCACGTCGGGAACAATGCCCCGCGCCTGGATCGAGCGGCCGTTGGGGGTGTAGTAGCGGGCCGTCGTGATCTTCAGGCCGGTGTCGGGGCCCAGGGGGCGCACGGTTTGCACCGAGCCCTTGCCGAAGGTCTGGCTGCCCATGATGGTGGCGCGCTTGTGGTCCTGCAATGCGCCAGCCACGATCTCGCTGGCGGACGCGGAGCCTTCATTGACCAGCACCACCAGCGGCACCGACTTCAGGGCGGCCGGCAGCCTGCGCAAGGGATCGTTGCCGGGCCGGCGCAGATAGTGCTCGGGGGTGGCTTTGTAGACCGATTTGCTCTCGGGCAGTTGGCCGTTGGTGGACACCACCGGCACGCCTTCGGGCAGGAAGGCGGCCGAGACGGCGACGGCGGAATTGAGCAGGCCGCCCGGGTCGTTGCGCAGGTCCAGCACCAGGCCCTTGAGGTTGGGCTCTGCCTTGTAGATCTCTTCGATCTTGCGGGCGAAATCATCCACCGTGCGTTCCTGGAACTGCGACAGGCGCACCCAGGCGTAGCCAGGTTCGACCACCTTGGCCTTGACCGACACCGTCTTGATCTCCTCGCGGGTGATCGTCACGGGGAAGGTCCGGTTTTCCGATTTGCGAAGGATGGTCAGAACGACCCTGGTATTCGGTTCACCGCGCATGCGCTTGACGGCTTCGGCCAGGGTCAGGCCCTTGACGGCGGTGTCGTCGATGCGGGTGATCAGGTCACCGGGTTGCAGCCCGGCGCGGAAGGCAGGCGAGCCTTCGATGGGCGACACCACCTTGACCAGGCCATCCTCCTGGGAAATCTCGATCCCCACGCCGACGAAGCGGCCGGTGGTGCCTTCGCGGAATTCCCGGAAGGATTTCTTGTCGAAATACTGCGAGTGCGGATCGAGCCCGGCCACCATGCCGGAAATCGCGTCGCTGATCAGCTTTTTCTCGTCGACCGGCTCGACATAGTCGGACTTGATCATTCCGAACACGGCGGCCAGCTGCTGCAACTCCTCCAGCGGCAGGGGCGCGAGCGCGCCACGGGCCACCGTTTGCAGTGAAACGGTGGTCAGGGCGCCGGCGAGGGCGCCCACGGAAATCCAGCCGGCGATCTTGAGTTTCTGGCGCATGGGAGGGCAAAACCGGGTGCTTGAGGCCAAGGAGCAATATACACCCGGGATGAGCAGTGCGGCCGGGCAAAAGCAGCCCGAACCCTGCGCGGGCGCGGGCTTTGCCGGTCCGGCCGGATCTGGCCCCGTTCTGGTGCCCCCGGCACCCCCGAGGGCCCAGGGTCGCCCGGCGCCGCAGGGTCGCCCGGGCGGGCCGTGGCCGCTTAGCGCTTGCCCTGGGAGGCCACCGCCGCCGCCGCCCTGGCGGCCGCCTCGGCATCGCCCAGGTAGTGGTGGCGCAGGGGTTGCAGCCCCGCATCGAGCTCGTAGACCAGCGGAATGCCGTTGGGAATGTTCAGGCCGACGATGTCGCCATCGGAGATGCCATCAAGGTACTTCACCAGCGCGCGGATTGAATTGCCATGGGCGGCCACCACCACCCGCTTGCCGGCGCGCAGGGCCGGCGCGATCGACTCGGTCCAGAACGGCACCACCCGGGCCACGGTGTCCTTCAGGCATTCGGTCAGCGGCACCTCGGAGGGGGCCAGCTTCTCGTACCGCCGGTCACCGCGCTCGCAGCGGGGGTCGGAGGGCTCGAGCGCCGGCGGCGGCACGTCATAGCTGCGGCGCCACACCAGGACCTGCTCTTCACCGTACTGGCGAGCCATGTCGGCCTTGTTCAGGCCCTGCAGCGCGCCGTAATGGCGCTCATTGAGTCGCCAGGAATGCACCACCGGCAGCCAGGTGCGGTCCATTTCGTCGAGGCAATGCCACAGGGTGCGGGTGGCGCGCTTGAGGACGCTGGTGTAGCACAGGTCGAAATCAAAGCCCTCGGCCCGCAGCAGCCGCCCGGCGGCCTTGGCCTGTTCGATTCCGGTGGGGGTCAGGTCGACGTCGGTCCAGCCGGTGAAGCGGTTTTCCAGGTTCCAGGTGGATTCGCCGTGGCGAATCAGGACGAGTTTGTGCATGGCAAGCGCCCCGCGGGCGGAAAGGGAGAACCCAACGATTCTAGAATCCTGGGCTGTCCCGACCCTTCCCACCTCTCAGCCTGGATCCTCCCGTGCAGTTTTTCATTGACAACTGGATGCTCATTTCCGTCGCCGCCGCGTCTGGCGCGATGCTTCTGCTGCCCGTTTTGCGCGGCGCGACCGCCAGTGGGGTGGCACCGGCTGCCGCCGTCAACCTGATCAACCGGGAAAAGGCGGTGGTCGTGGATGTCGGCGAAAGCGCCGAGTTTGCCGCCGGCCATGTGGCCGGGGCCCGGCATGTGCCCCTGGGGCAGCTTGAGGCGCGGCTGCCCGAGGTCGTCAAGAACAAGGCCCTGCCGGTGCTGATGGTCTGCGCCGCCGGCGGGCGTGCCCACCGTGCCGCCGCCCAGGCGCGCAAGCTCGGTTACGAGCAGGCCCAGCCGATCGCAGGCGGCCTGCGGGCCTGGAAGGAAGCCAACCTGCCCATTGAAAAAGGCTGACGGCCCGGGCGGATGCCCCGCCCCACGTCGCCCCACCCCCACCTGGAAGGCCCGCGCCGTCGTGTTCCCCCGACCTGAAAGACCCCCCATGACCCAGCCCGTGAAGATGTACACCACCCAGGTGTGCCCGTATTGCCAGCGTGCCAAGCAGCTGCTCAAGGCCCGCGGCGTCGACGCGATCGAGGAAGTTCGCATCGACACCGACCCGGCCCGCCGCGATGAAATGATGGCCCTGACCGGCCGGCGCACGGTGCCGCAGATCTTCATCGGCGACACGCACGTGGGTGGCTGCGATGACCTGATCGCGCTTGACGGGCGGGGCGGGCTGCTGCCCCTGCTACAGGCCGCCTGACATAATCGCGGGTTCCCTGTCCTGATTTCCCCGAAAGCCGTTTCATGTCCGACACCCAGGCCCCCGTCTTCCAGATCCAGCGCGTCTACCTGAAGGAGGCCTCGCTCGAACAGCCCAACTCCCCGGCCATCCTGCTCGAGCAGGAGCAGCCGGCGCTCGACATCCAGCTTGGCGTCGAGGCGCAGCAGGTGTCCGACGGTATTTTTGAAGTGGCGGTCGCGGCCACCGTGTCCACCAAGATCCAGGACCGCACGGTGTTCCTGGCCGAGTGCAAGCAGGCCGGCATCTTCGAGATCCGCAACATCGATGAGGCCCAGCTCGGTGGCCTGATGGGGGTGGTCTGCCCGCAGATCGTCTACCCCTACCTGCGTGGCAACGTGGCCGACCTGATCGTGCGGGCGGGCTTCCCGCCGGTGCATCTGGCCGAAATCAACTTCCAGGCGATGTACGAGCAGCAGCAGGCGGCCCAGCAAGAGGGCGGCTCGCGCATCATCACCCAGGCCTGAAGCCTGACTGGCCGAGGCTGCCGGTGAAGGTTCTGATCCTCGGCGCCGGCGCCTGGGGCACTGCGCTGGCGGTCAATACCGCATCCCGCCCCGCAGGCGGCCCGGCCGCGTCGGCGGTGCCGTCGGTCACCCTCTGGTCGCGCGATGCCGTCCAGGCGGACGCGATGCGCAGCCACCGCGAGAACCGCCGCTATCTGCCCGGGGTGGCTTTGCCCACCCGCCTGGATCTGCGCGCCGATGCAGCG
>Ga0315900_10004285_pt1 | contig 20205 bp, 17 predicted proteins | sample LakEriMetagenome_FD_203521 | JGI IMG/M metagenome (GOLD analysis project Ga0315900, IMG submission 203521) | Freshwater fungal communities from buoy surface, Lake Erie, Ohio, United States - Buoy 12 MA114 | ecosystem: Environmental > Aquatic > Freshwater > Lake > Lake biofilm | place: USA: Lake...
TTGGGAAGCTCGGTGGTCGCGGTCTTGTTGTCGCCGAGGAGAATCGTGCGTATGATTTTGCCGTTTTCGAGATGAAACTCGGAGGACGGGATGCGGCTGCCGTCCTTGAGGATCAGGAACTGGGCGCTGGCCTGGCTTGTCAAAAGGCCGAGAAGCACCAGCAGCAGGGGAAGGAAGCGAAACATGAGAATTGGGGGCTGGTGGGAGTTTTACAGGGTGCCGAGAAGCTGCTGGGCCTGCTTGAGCTCGGGAAGGTTCTGCATGTCCTGGCGCTTGGTCATTTCGATAAGCATGAGCTTGGCGGCCTCCTTGTCGGAGTTGGTGCGGTCAGGCAGCTCCTGGGGGCGGTTGAGCTTGATGAAAGCCTTGGCGCCCTGGATGTAGGCCTTGGCGAGGATGGGCTTCCATTTCTGATGGGCGATGACGACTCGCTGGTAAAAAGAGATGGCCTCTCCGGGCTTGTTTTGATCGCTCAGCATTTCGCCCTGCATGAAGAGGGCTTCTGCATGAGCCTCGCCGCGCCATTCCTTGGTGTTGAGGATGTTCTCGTAAATCTTCCTGGCCTCGTCGAACTTCTTGAGCTTGTAGAGGGCCCTGGCCTCACCGCGGGTGGCGTCAAGAAGGCGGGAGCTGCCAGCATAGTCGACCTGGGCCTTGCGGAAGAGTTCAAGCGACTTGTCGAACTCGTTCTTTTCGAAGGCAATTTCCGCCAGTCCGACGGCCGCGCCGTCGGCATACTCGGTGTCTTTGAAGAACTCATTGAGGCGGTTGTAGCAGGCGGTGGCCTTGTCGAGGTCGCCTTTTTTGCGGGCGTTGTCCCCGACGGTGGCAAGCAGCATTGGGCTGAGGTCGTCAGGTTTGGCGACCTCGATGATGATGGTGAACAGCTTTTCAGCTTTTTCAGGCTCCCTCATGGTCTTGGCCAGCCAGGCCTTGGCGAATAGAATTCGCATTTGCGCCGTGCCGTTCATGGCGGCCTCGGGCGGGGTCAGCAGGACTTCCAGCTGCTTTTCCGCCTCCTCAAAGGTGGCGGTGGGGGGAGTGGGCGGCGGGGCGGGGGCGGTTTCTGGTGGCTTGGCGGCACCTTCGGCCGAGGAGGCGGGGGCCTGAGCTGTGGTGGCGGCTCGTGCACGCCTTTTGGGGGCCACCAGGCTGACCAGCTGCTGAATGAGGCCTTCCACCTGCTCGTTGGCGGGATTGGGGATCTTGGGCTTGATGGCCGTGGAAAGCAGCTTGGTGGCCTCATCTTTTTTGTCCTCCTTGACCCTGGCTCGCGAGATCCAGAGGACGGCCTTGAGTTCCTGCTCCTCGTTGTCCTTGTGGGTCTTGAGGTATTTTTCCCACATGTCACCCAGCTCCTTCCACTTGTTCATCGACGCGTAGAGATCCGTCGTCTGGTCCATGGCATAGCTCAAAACATCGTCCGACTTGGCCTTGTCCACGGCCAGGGCGAAGTTTTCCAGAGCCTTTTCATAGTCCTGCTTCTGGTTGTAACCGTCACCCAGAAGGGCGTAAACCTGGCCGATGTTGGTGTCATTGGGCGCGTCCTTGACGATGGACTCGAGGTCGGCCATGGCGGCTTCGGTGTCCCTGGCCTGGAACTTGATGAAGGCGAGGCGGTAGCGGGCGTCGATCACATACTGTCCTTTTGGATTTTCCTTGAGGTAGGCTTTGATGGACTTGGTGACATTGATGGAATCGTTCTGGTAGAAGTAGCTGAGCACCACCCGGTACATGGCGTCGTCCTTGTAGGCCGACTGGGGGAACTCGTTCACCAGAAGTTCGAACGTGGTTCTGGCATCGTCGAAGCGCTGCATTTCAAACAGCACGTTGCCGCGAAGGAAGCGCAGGCGCTCCTTTTCAGCCTTGGGAAAGCCTTCCGCCTTGTTGAAGGCGTCCACAGCCTCCTGCATCTGGCCGTTTTCATAGGCGAGCATGCCGAACATTTCAGACACGGTGCCAAGGTCGGCTCCATCTGGAAACTCCTCGATGTATTTTTCGCAAAGCTTGCGGGCCGCGTTGACGCGCTTGAGCTGTGCGTTGGCGATGATCATGCCAAACATGCACCGGTCGCGCTGGGGGAATTCCTTGAACTCCTTGACGATGACATCGAAGGCCAGCAGGGATTCCCAGAGGCGTGCCATTTCAAAGTAGCAGCGACCCAGGCGGTAATAAAGGGATGCGTCGTAATCGGCGCGCTTCTCGATCTCCTCCAGCAGGCTGTTGTTGGACTTCAGTTTTTCCTCGAGTTCCTCCTTGGTGCCGCGAATGGGACCCTTGCCCGGTGTCTTGAGGCTTTGTTCGATCTTTGCGATGAGCTCCTTCTGGACACGGGTGATCTCGCTTTTTTTGCGGACAAGCTGGTAGGCGCCCAGGGCTTCGCGGAAGCTTTTCTTTTCCAGCATCTGGTCCCCAAGCTTGAGGTAGATGTTGTTCATCTGCGCAATGTTGTCGCCGCCGGAGGCGAAACCCTTGACCTTGTCCATGAGCTCCCCGGCCTTGTCGAGCTCACCTTTGGCGACGTAGAGGTCGGCGCACATCATGGCGGCCTGGATGCCTTCGGCGCTGCGTGTGCCATCGGTCAGGACGGAGTTCAGGATGGCGATGGCGTCATCATTTTTACCCTGCTTCTTCAGGGCTTCAGCCACAAAGAGCCCGGCTTCGGCCTTCATGGCGGGGGCGCTGGAGACGAGGGCCTTGAGGATTTCGATGCCCTTGTCCGGCTCACCCTTGTTGATGTAGCTGCGGCCGAGGGCCATTCTCACCGGATTGATGTACTCGCCTTCGGCGAAATTCGTCTGATAGGCTTCCAGCGCCGTGATGGCGTTGGGGTAGTCGTTCAGGTTGAAGAAGGAGGCTCCTTTGACAAACAGCACCTGGGGGAATGGCTTGCCGCTGAGGTTTTTCTCCACTTCGGTGATTTTGGACAGGGCCTCCTGGTACTTGCCTTCCTGGAACAACCCCAGGGCGGCATTCATCAGGGATTCAGTTTCCTGCTGAATGTTGAGCGCGCCTCCCGCTGCAGGAGCGGCAGGGGCACCAGGAGCGGCAGGGGCACCAGGAGCGGCAGGGGCACCAGGAGCGGCGGGAGGGGCCTGGCCTAGCACCAGGGATGTCCCGGAGGCCAGAATCAGAGCAGCGCAGAAGGAATATCGCATGACAAACATGAGGGGGTGAAACGCAACCGTTCCCAGGGTAGGTTCATGAAAAAAGGGTCCATTCCGCCATGGGTGATGGACGTTTTTTGATCAATGAAAATGTCTTTGGGGGTGAAAAGCGCACGGCTTTTTTGTTGAAATGAGCAACGAGCCTAGCAGGCAGGCCTTTTTTGTCACCAACGAATCCATTTCGGAAATGAATTTTGAGAGGGGTTCCTTTCGGGGCAGGTGAAATTTTTCTCGCCATTTCTCAGGTGGGACAGTCTAATCAACTCGGCCCGGGAATAAATGGTCCCGTGCCACTCCATAACATCATAAACCCAACCCTAAAACGCACTACTATGAAACGAGCACTCCAACGAGGTTTCACCCTCATTGAACTCCTGGTGGTGATCACCATCATCGCGATTCTCGCGAGCCTGGCGGTCCCCACTTTCAACGTCATCCAGGACATGGCGAACCAGACGTCCACGTCCAACAACTGCCGTCAGATCATCATGGCGATGAAAATTTTCGCCAATGACAACAATTCAATCTACCCTGACACCTACAACAATCCGCAGACGGGCGGCCCTGCCATCACGGCAAACGACGCCTTCCGTGTGCTGATCCAGGAGGACATCATTCAGGATGAGCGCATCTTTGGTGCGAAGGCTTCCAAGTTCGTTCCTGATGGCAACATCGGAACGGCTCCCTCGTTTGACCAGGCCCTGCAGGCAGGGGAGAACCACTGGGCGCTGACCCAGGGGCAGACGACTTCCAGCAACGGCATCATGCCGCTGGTTTATGAAAACCCGCTCGCCCCGAGCTGGCCGCCCCAGTGGAACTGCGACGCCGCAGGTCAGCCCAAGGAAGGCCGCGCATGGCGCGGTGGCAAGATCATCATCGGCCGCAACGACAACTCGGTGCAGGTGGAGTCACTTGCCACGAAAAAAGGTCCTGCAGTTGGACCCAAGGCGCTGGCGGGTGGTTATGATATTTTCACCATGGCCAGCCAGAACATGCCGCAACAGGTTCTGCAGATCCTGAGCACGGGCACGCAGTCCGGAATGATGGGAAGTCCCAGCATGACGGCACCAGGCGGACTTCCTGGTGGTGTTCCCGGACTTCCTGGAGCACCGGGCGGCCTTCCTGGGGCGCCGGGCCTGCCTGGTGCGCCGGGTGGAGTTCCCGCCGCACCTGGGGGATTGCCGTCCCTTCCAGGCGCTCCTGCCGCAGTTCCTGGCAAGTGATTGCTGGGTTGAACGACTGTTTTGATGTCAGGCGTCGCCGTATTTCGGCGGCGCCTTTCATTTTCACTCAAGCATTCCCGGCTGCTCGGTTCTCCCGACCCTGAAAAAGACTCGTTTCTATTGTGAAAAACCCCTTGCCATCGCGTGCTTTCGTGGAATCGTCGCGGCCCTTCAAATTCCAACTTGAAACCATCCGCCAGACAAGTTGTCCGGCATTCTCCCTGATTAATCCACCATGAGCGAAGTCGCAACCGCCCCCGCCAGTTTCAAACTGCACGACAAAGACACCGGCAGTGCCGATGTCCAGGTCGCCATCCTGACGGAGCGCATCAATCACATCACCGGCCACCTTGAGAATAATGCCAAGGATCACAGCTCCCGCCGTGGTCTCCTGAAGCTTGTCGCCCGCCGCCGCAAGCTGCTCGATTATCTCAAACTGACGGCAGTTGATCGCTACCAGAAGGCGATCAAGGCCCTCGGCCTCCGCCGTTAATCCAGTTTTCCCGTTGAAAAGGGGTGATGCCAACGGGCATCGCCCCTTTTCGCATGGCAGCATGAAACTGCAGGCGCCAGCCCCTGAGTTTCCAAGCCGTCCTGACTGCGCCTGAATCCATCAATCAGTGCCCCGGTGAGGACTCGAAGGTGCCTCTTGTTCCGCCTTTCGACGCTTCCTGCCGACCGTCCGACCCATTCCCCCTAAAACAACACAAACCCAAATACAGCCACCATGGCCATCCATAAAGTCAGCGTTCCCTGCGGTTCAGGGAACATCGAAATCGAAACCGGCAAGCTCGCCCATCTGGCGGACGGTGCCGTCACGGTTCGCCTCGGCGACACCATTGTCATCGTCACCGCCGTCTCCGCCACGAAAGTGAAGGACGGTCAGGACTTCTTCCCTCTCACCGTTGAGTACAAGGAGAAGGCCTCCGCCGCCGGCCGCTTCCCCGGCGGTTACTTCAAGCGTGAAGGTCGTCCCACGGAGAAGGAAATCCTCACCGCCCGCATGACCGACCGTCCTCTGCGGCCGCTATTTCCGAAGGGCTACTTCTACGACACCCAGGTCATTTCCCTCCTGCTCAGCGCGGACGGCCAGAATGATTCTGACATTCTCTCCATCAACGGTGCCTCCGCCGCCCTTTGCATCTCCGACATCCCGTTTGCGGGACCTATCGGTGCCGTGCGCGTGGGCCGAGTGAACGGCCAGTTTGTCATCAACCCGACGCACAGCGACCGTGAAGTGAGCGACCTTGACCTGGTGTATGTCGGCAACAAGACCGACGTCATCATGATCGAAGGTGCCGCCAACGAACTTCCCGAAGCTGACTTCGTCGCCGCCCTGCGTTTCGCCCAGGCGAACATCGTCGGCATCGTCACGGCCCAGGAGGAGCTCGCCGCCCTCTGCGGCAAGCCGAAGCGCGTGGTGCCCCTCATGCTGGTGAAAGACGAACTTCTTGAGATCGCCTACCAGATCGCCGGGGACCGCATCGAAGGCGCCCTTTACCAGCCCGGCAAGGTTGCCCGTGGCAAGGCCGTCGGCGCCCTCAAGGACGAGGTCGAGGCCGCCATCAAGGCCAGGTATCCCGACGCCACCGGCTTTGAGATCAGCCAGGCGTTTGATTACCTTCAGAAGAAGGCCTTCCGCATCTCCATCCTCGACAAGCTCAATCGTTGCGACGGACGCGGCATCGACCAGATCCGTCCTCTTTCCGGCGAAGCCGGCGTGCTGCCCCGCACCCATGGCTCCGCCATCTTCGCCCGCGGTGAAACCCAGGCCCTGGCCATCGCCACGCTGGCTCCCGCCGACGAAGCCCAGGAGATGGACACCTACGCAGGCGGTCCGGATTCGAAGCGCTTCATCCTTCACTACAACTTCCCGCCGTTCTCCGTTGGTGAAACCGGTCGTTTTGGCGGCCAGAACCGTCGTGAAATCGGTCATGGAGCCTTGGCTGAACGCTCCATCGAGCCCGTGATTCCCGCCAAGGAAATGTTCCCCTACGCCATCCGCGTCAGCAGCGAAGTGATGAGCTCCAACGGCTCCACCTCCATGGCCTCCGTTTGTTCGGGCGTCATGGCGCTCATGGACGCAGGCGTGCCCTTGAAGCGTCCGGTGGCCGGAATCTCTGTCGGCCTTGTCACCGAGTTCGACTCGGCCGAGCAGATGAAGCGCTATCTCACGATGGTGGACATCCTGGGTTCCGAGGACCACTTCGGCGACATGGATTTTAAGCTTTGCGGCACCACGGAAGGCGTCACCGGCTATCAGCTGGACCTGAAGCTCCCAGGCATCCCCCTGAGCATTCTGGAAGAGGCCATCGTCAAGGCCAAGAACGCCCGTGGTGAGATCCTCTCGGCCATGGCCCAGGCCATCGCGGAAGTGCAGCCTCTCAGCCCGCATGCACCGCGGATTGAGGTGCTCAAGATCAACCCTGACAAGATTGGTGAGCTCATCGGACCTGGTGGCAAGAACATCAAGGGCATCCAGGCCGAGTCCGGAGCCGAGATCAGCATCGAGGACGACGGCACCGTTTACATCTACGCCACCCGCAAGGAAGGCATGGAGCGTGCGGTCGAGATGGTCAGCTCCGTCTCCGCCGAGGTGGAGGTGGGCAAGATCTACACTGGCAAGGTGGTCAGCACGACCAACTTTGGAGCCTTCATGCGCCTGTTTGGCAACAAGGACGGCCTCATCCACATCAGCGAGCTCGCCGACTTCCGCGTCAACAAGACCGAGGACGTCGTCAAGGTGGGCGACATCGTCACCGCCAAGTGCATCGGCATTGATGACAAGGGCAAGGTGAAGATGAGCCGCAAGGCCGCCATGAAGGAGAAGGACGAGGCTGCCAAGGCCGCGGCCGAAGCTCCCGCCGCCTGATCGGGTTCGGATTCAGACGTTCACAATGTCAAAGCCGCCGGTGCCCCCGGCGGCTTTTTCTTTTTCCGTGCAGCCTTCTCGGAACACCGCATCATGGGCTGTCAGTTTAACCTCACCCCTCCTGCCGTGCCGAGTGTTCCAGGACTCCGAAGCTGCTACTGCAAAGTTGGACGCCTGATCTATTTCGGGCGCATGCTCGACAAGATCCGTCTTCATGAGGCGGGTTTGCTGCCGGCAGAGTATGTGCCGCAGTTGGGTGACGCGCAGTTCTACACCCTGGACGGACGTTGCTGCCGTTTCCTGGGAGTGTCGTATGAAGATGTTCGGAGGCGTGTGCTGCAGGGCGGCTCGGATGATGAAGTGCTTGCCTGGGCCCATGCCTGCGGAACCTCGCGCACGGACGAGGAATGCCATGTCTGGAACCGTTTCATCGCCAAGCTTGGCTGGCGGGACGAACGTTCGCAGGTGCTGCCGGAAAGGATTGCGGAAAGCGGTCTCGCCGGCCTGCCCATCGAGACGCTGATCGACCACATTGAATACGATGAAGGCCGTGATCCGGTGGCGGAACGTGCCTGGGAGCGGATTTGAACGGACCGCTCAGGCCTGTCACGGCTCTTCCGAATAATGTGCTGACACACGGCGCACCAGGCCGTCCTCATCCAGTTCCATGAGTTCGGCGGCCTGCAGGCCGTTGACGCTTTGATGCTCCAGCACGCAGCTGCGAACTCCGGAGAAGACCCGCACAAGTTTAAAATGAAGATCTGGATAGGCTGCCAGCCTTCGGGCGAAGTGCTCGCCCAGTTCCTTTCGTCCGCGGGCGGTGCCGTCCGCACGCTGGGTCGGGCGGGAGATGAAGAGGGAGGAGAATACGACGTCCTCATGGTAATGCTTCAGGATCAGATTCAGGTCGTGGCTGTTCCAGGCGTGGATCCATTCGCGGGCCAGGTCGTGAGGGGTGGTGACATTCTATGAGCTGCGAGAGTCCGGGGCCGGCGGCCATCGGGCGTCTTTGAGTTCGCCGGGGAGCTGGGTCGGGTCGACGGGGTAGATTTTTTTCAGGTCGGGCCTGATCGTCGCCGCTGGCAGGAGTTCCAGTTCTTCCGGGGCGCCGACGATCAGCCAGAGGGCATCCTCCTGCGTGTCGTTGAAGACCTGTCGAAGCTGGTCTGGCCCCACCAGCACGCCGCCGTATTTCGGCACGGTGAGGGTTTGTGTGCCGACGCGCATCCTCCCTGTGCCTTCGAGCACAAAATAGAATTCTTCGGCATAAAGGTGCTTGTGCAGCGTGTTGGCGCTCGCGGGCGGCAGGCGCCAGAGTCGTGCGCCCAGGTTTTCACTGCCTGTGCGTTCCAGGTAGTCGGCATTCGGAATCTGCATGAGGCTGGAAAGACGCCACTGCAGGTCGTCAGGGGGGATGAGGTGGTATCCTTGAACGGGCTTCATGGGGTTACAGCCAGCAAGCATGTCCGGCATGAACGCCGGTGCAATCTGGGTCATTTCCCCTGACGATCGGCCATGACCGGACTTTGGCTCTCAGGGGGCTGCCGCTTGCGCAGCTGGCCGCAGGCGGCGTCGATGTCCGGTCCTCGGGCACGTCGGAGATGAGCGACCGTGCCGCAGGCTCTGAGTTCCGCCAGAAACGCATCGGTCTGCTCCATGGAACTGGGCGCATACGTTCGGCCGCGAAGGCTCAGTCCGGTAGGGTTGTACCGGAGCAGGTTCACATGCATGCGGCGTCCATTGAGGAGCCTGGCAAGCTCACGTGCCTGCTCCAGGGAGTCGTTGACTCCTTCCAGCAGGCAGTACTGGATGGTGGTGATTCTGCCGCTGTCAGCCTGGTAACGATCGGCGGCGGCCAGGACATCGCGGACGGGGAAGCGCCTGCCCATGGGCAGGATGTCAGCGCGGGTCCTGTCATCCGGGGCATGAAGGGAGACGGCTAGGTGCACGCCAAGGCCGGCTTCGCGCAGTTCGTCCATGCCCGGCACGATGCCGACGGTGGAGACGGTGATCTGGCGCCAGCCGAAGGCGCCCAGCCTCGGGTCGGCGATGCGCTTCACGGCGGCGATCACATTCTTCAGGTTCAGCATCGGCTCGCCCATGCCCATGAAGACGATGGTTCTCAGCGTGCGGCCGGCCGCGCGTGCCTCTATTTGCAGGTGCAGGAACTGCTCGATGATCTCCCCGGAGGTCAGGTTGCGTTCAAAGCCGGTCTGGGTGGTGGCGCAGAAGTCGCAGGCCATGGCGCAGCCCACCTGGCTGGAGATGCAGCCTGCGGCGCGGTCGTCATGATAATCCGGCATCAGCACGGATTCGACCGTGCGTCCGTCATGCAGCCTGAGCAGCAGCTTGGTGGTGCCGTCCTCGGAGACCTGGCGCATCGCGGGATGCGCCGCCTCCGCAGCAAACGAACTTTGCAACCGCGCCTGGAGCGTCGCGGGCATCCGTGTTCCGGAGGCTGTTCCGGGGCCGGACGGCCTGAGCAGACGGCGGATCACAGCCTCGGCGTGAGAAGCCTTGAACCCAAGGCCTGCCAGCCAGGCTCCGAGCTCCTCGCAGGAGAGGTCGGAAAGGGCGCGTGGTGAAGGCGGGCCGGGATGCATGGATTGAGCCTGCAGCCATTGGCAGGCGGCGTTGCCTGTCAATTCATGGAAGTGACAAACCCTGGCTTGAAGAAGCACGCTTCGGGGGATGCCCGGACGCCCTGCCCGGCATGAGCTTGCGTCTTCCTGATAGGTCGGCGGCCGGCCTTCGTTTGCAGCACTCATGAACAGAGCCCGTCTCCGCCTTCCTGCGTTTCTAGCCCTTCTGATGCTTGCCCTGCCTGCGGCTGTCCATGCCGGCGATCCCGCCGCAATGAGCTCCGAGCTGTTTAAAAACCTCAAGCCTGTTTATGAAGATGACTTCAACGGAGCCTTGAACACGGAATTCTGGGAGGTCCGGCAGAGCAGCACGTGGATCGTTAAGGAGGGGGTGCTTCATGGCAGTGAATCATCGAAGGAGTTTCAGGCGAAGAAGCTGGCGAGCAACGACCCCTCCCATGCCGGCTTGAAGCCGGTCATCTGGCTTCGCAAGGTGCCGGAAAACTTCGTCTGCTCCATGCGGATCCGTCATGATGCCAGCGCTTATCAGCGCGGATTTCCCCTCTTCGACATCGGTCATCACATCCACACCCTGGTGTTCAGCGAGAAAGCGACCACGCTGACCATCAAGAAGAACGTCGAGTCCAGGCCCGTCGGGAAGCCGCTGTTCGCCTTGAACCAGTGGCATGACGTGGTGATCGAGGCGAAAAAGGGGAGGCTTGTGCTGAAGGTGGATGGTGAGAAGCATGTCTTTGAGAGCCCGAACATCGACACCACCGGGCATGCGCAGATCGACTTCAAGGGCGTGGACGGAGGGGTGTTCCAGATCGACAGCATCCGGCTGTGGGAAGGGCTGCAGGAGCCGGCGGGCGAATGATCATGAGGCGGCGATTTTTTCCTGATTGCAGCCGGTGTGCGAATGCGTTCCGCGCGTCTTCACGACATCATCATGCCTCGTTCCAGCCATCCACGACTTTCAACTCAGCGCTGGCTGCTGCGCATCATCCTTGCGGTTCTCCTCACCGGGCTGCCTGGTGTGATCATGCCGGGTGAGGCGTTCGAAAAGTTCTTCTGGCTGATGGGCTATGGCCAGCCGCCCCTGGTGCCCACGATCCCGTACCTTGCCGGCAATGCCGGTTTTGCCTATATGGCCCTTGCCGTCATGACCTGGGCTGGGTGATCCTGCGTGACTTGGAAAGGCAGCAGGCTCTGGTTCGCGTCTATGGCTGGATCATGGTGGCGGCCTGCCCGGCCTTCGTTTCGATTGATCGGCGGTGCCCGCTGCCCTGGTGGTGGACCCTGGGGCTGTCTGTCTGCTTTCGGGTCTTGGCCTGATCCAAAGGCGCGGGCCGGCCGCCCCTCGGCAGGGGCGATGAGTGAGGCAGGGCCGACGCGGCTTTTTCATCGCCAGCCGCCTGCGGTTGTTTTTAAAATGGTTATTCCATGGAAACACCGCTCTCGCCCCTGGACTTCGCCCGTCGTGCCCGCCGTCTTTATGCAGACAGGGAGGCCGTCGTCGACGGTGACCTGCGTCTGACCTACGGACAGTTTTTTGAGCGCTGCGACCGCTGGTCCTCATGCCTGCAGAAGCTGGGGGTGGGGAAGGGGGATCGTGTCGCCGTGATTTCACCCAACACACATTCCCATCTCGAGGCCTATTACGCCGTGCCCCAGGCCGGGGCGGTGACGGTGCCGGTCAACTTTCGTCTCACCGCCGATGACTTTGCCTACATCCTTCGACACAGCGGGGCGAAGGTGGTGTGCGTGCATCCGGACTATTTCGAGGCGGTTGACGGCATTCGTTCTCAGCTTCCGGAAGCGGCGCATTTTGTGGCGCTGGAGGGGAAAAGGGCGGGATGGCTGGTTTATGAGGAGATGATGGAGGAGGCTGCGGCGGACTTCAAACCGGTCGCCATCGAGGAGACGGATGTCATCTCCATCAACTACACCAGCGGCACCACGGCCAGCCCGAAGGGGGTGATGGTGACGCATCGCAACACGGCGATGAACATCATGGGGCATCTCATGCACACGCGGATCAGCAGCGCGGACCGTTACCTCTGGGTGCTGCCGATGTTTCATGCCAACGGCTGGTGCTTCACCTGGACGATCACGGCGGTGGGCGGTCGTCATGTCTGCCTGCGCAAGGCGGACCCCCGGCTGATTTTTGAAGCCATCGCCCGGGAGGGCATCACCCTGCTGTGCGCCGCGCCAACCATTTTGATAGGCCTGGCCAACGCCCCCGAGGAACTCCGTCGTTCGGCACCGCGTGGCGTGCGCGTTTTTACGGCCGGCGCCCCGCCTGCGGCGGCGACCATCGAGAGGATTGAAGGCGAGCTGGGCTGGGAGATCACGCATGTGTACGGGCTGACCGAGGTCTCGCCCATTGTGACGATCAGCGAGTGGCGTCCTGAGCACGCCAGTCTCAGCGCCGCGGAGCGGGCGCGCATCAAGGCACGCCAGGGAGTCGAGTATCTTGGCAACGCGGAGGTGCGCGTGGTGGATGACGAGGGCCGTGAGGTGGCGCGTGACGGCGCCTCCTTGGGCGAGATCATCATCCGGGGCAACGCCGTGATGGCCGGCTATTACCAGGATCCGGCGGCAACGGACAGGGCCATCCGCAACGGCTGGTTCTACAGCGGTGACGCCGCCGTGGTGCATGCGGACGGCTACATCGAGATCCGCGACCGATGGAAGGACGTCATCATCAGCGGTGGCGAGAACATCTCCTCGGTAGAAATCGAGGGGGTGCTGCTCCGGCATCCGTCTGTCCAGGAGGCGGCCGTGGTCGGGCTGCCGCATGAGAAGTGGGGCGAGACACCGCAGGCCTTTGTCGTGCTGAAGCCCGGAGCAGGGGCCGATGCCGCCGGGTTGCGCCAGTTCTGCCGTGATCACCTGGCGCATTTCAAGGTGCCCCATGGCTTTGAATTCATTCCCGAACTACCGAAGACGGCGACCGGGAAGATTCAGAAATACGTGCTGCGCGGAGGCCGGGCGAACCTTGCGGCCCAGTGAGCAGGGGCCGGCGTTTCAGCGCGGCCTTGCGTTTCATTGTGGCGGCGCGATGAATGCGCATGAAGGCGACCCTGCTCTTTTCCTGCCTGCTTGTCCTTGGATTCGCATCTTTCGCGGCGGCTCAGGAGGACACGGCTCATCACCGGGAGGTTTACCAGGAGGTCAACGCGAACGAGGCGTCCTTCAGGAAGGTCACCACCGCATCGGGTGACAAAGCCACCAGGACCGACATCACCGGCTGGTTTGAAGGGAATGAAGTGAGGAAGATCATCGCGGTCACCCGCGGCGAGGAGGCGGCGGTCACCGAGTATTACCTGGAAGGCGGCGAACCTCTGCTTGTGTTCAACACCTTCCGGCAGCTCAAGGAGGACGGCTCGCGTGGCGCCAAGGTCGAGGAACGGCTCTATTTCAAGGAAGGCGTCATCTTCAAGTGGCTGACCACCGAGAAGCCCGCGCCCGTGTTTCATGGGGAGGATTATCAGGCCACCACGGAGAAGCACGCCACCAACTGCGCGGCCTTTGTCGCGGCGCTGAACAAGGCGCGCAGCTCAGGCGGGGCGGGGGCAAGGGTCATGGCCGGCGTCTTTGCCGGCGTTGAGGAAGGCGACTATTTTCACTGGAACATGAGGACGACCGGCGGTGAGGATGTGTCCTATTTCATCCTTCATCCCGATGCCTCGGTGGACAGGGTGCTGGAGGATCCAGCCGCTTATGTCGGACGCAGGTGCCGTGTCACCTGGAAGAAGAGCACGGAGGACATTCCTGAGGCCGGAGGCAGGATGCAGGTCGAGCAGATCCTCAGCGTGCAGTGGCTGAAGGAGTGACAGCTCACGCCCCCGTTTTCATCTCACGGAAGTTCCGGAACCTGAACCTGCGGCTGTCCGGCGACCGCATGGCAGTTGATGCATTGCTGGCGGAGCGAACGCAGGGCTGCCTGGGAGCGTTTGTCGTCATGCTTGTTCAGCGCCTCCTGAAGTTCGGACCAGGGGCCGGACTGCCAGGCGGCGAGCAGCGGTTGGAGATCCACGACGGCGCCCTGGGCTCCGGGGCGTTGGGGCAGGGACTGGACTGACTTTGAAACGCTGGCATGCATGCGCCGGTTCATGTCCAGGGCCTCCTCCCAGCGGCCTTCCTGCTGAAGCCGGCTGGTGGTCTGGAGCTTGCGCCCGGCCGCCTTCATCCGGTGGCTGACCAGCAGGCTGGAGCAGGAGAGGGAGGGGATCAGGAGCAGGGCCGGAGCGAGGCGGAGGATCGGTTTCATGGAGGGGCTGAACAAACTTTGTGTTTAACGGCTGGCGGGCCGGAGGATGAACTCCATGGCTCTGACCGTGTCTTCATAGGAGGTGGAATGACCTCCCTCCGGGCGGTGGATGAGCATTGTTTTCCTTTTGGCCAGCCGGAGCGCCTCCGCCAGCCGGAGCGCGCTTTGCGGTGGCACGATGGCATCCTTGCCGCCCGTGGTGATGGCGACCGGCATGGTGAACTTTTCCGGGTGGAGTTCGGCGCTGCGTTTCCGGTATTCCTCCGGCTTCGACTGCCTTGTGCCGCCATAGGAGGCGGAGACGGCCTCTTGAAATCCATCGAACTCCAGCATGTTCGCCGTGCCGTTGAGGCTGCACACGCCGTCGATCAGCTCCGGATGCAGGGCGGTGAAGATGAGGGCCGAGGTTCCGCCCATGGAGCCGCCTGTGATGAAGACTCTTGCAAGTCGATGCCGCCGCCTGGCCTCGGCGATGATCTGAACCAGGTCGGCCTCGGCCTGCGGACCCATCCAGGACGTCCTGGCCCGGTAGTCAGGAGAAAGCAGGATGGCGTGGTGCCTGGCGGCGGCGTCACGCACCCCCCGGCATTCCCCGCGAGGATCCCGGATGAACTGCCAGCGGTCGGAACCATGGCCGTGAAGGGCGATGATGAGGTCGCCCGGCCTGTCTTCTGGCATGACGGCGGGGACAAGCTCGACGTAGCGCTGCTCCGAGTTGTCGAGATTGGAGCGAAAGACCACCTCGTTCAGCTTCACTGCCTGCGTCTCTTCAGCAGCCGGCGGCCGGGGCTGCGCAAACGCCGGTGCATGAGACAATGCGGTCGTGGCCAGGAGTGCGGCGAGCAGGCGGACGGCTGGCATGAGATGTTCGAGCTCAGGGTAGCATTTTTTGTTTGGCAAGCCATTGGAGGGCGGCGGTCTTCCACTGCTCCCACAAGGGGCCCTTGCAGCCGTTGAGGCCGTGGCCGCCTTCGGGAAGCTCCAGCAGTTCGACAGGCACCTGGTGCTTCTGCATGGCTTCGACAAACTGACGGCTGTTTTCCACAGGAACAGGCTTGTCGTCGATGGCGTGGGCGAGGAACACCGGCGGCGTCCGGGAGGTGACCTGGGTTTCGTTTGAATAGAGGCGTTCAAGTTCAGAAGTCGGGCTGGCACCGAGCAGTTCCATCCTGGAGCCTGTGTGGGTGAACCGCCCCATCGTGACCACAGGATACACGAGCCAGGCAAAGCCAGGGCGGCTGCTCATGCGTTCGACCGGATCCTGGGACGATGCGTTTCCGTCATCGAAATGCGTGGTTGCGGTGGATGCGACGTGACCGCCTGCGGAAAAACCCAGGATGCCGACGCGCTGAGGATCAATGCTCCACTTGGCCGCATGGGCGCGGGTGAGCCGGATGGCGCGCCCGGCGTCAAGCAGGGGCACCTGATGCCGGAGCTTTGGCAGCCGGTATTCCAGGATGATGGCCGCGATGCCATGTTCGTTCAGCCACTGAGCAACGGGGTGGCCTTCACGGTCAGTGACGTGACGGATGTAGCCGCCTCCGGGACAGATCACCACGGCGGCGCCGCTGGCCTTGTCCGCCGGGGGCAGGAAGACCTCCAGTTCCTTGTCGCAGGCTTCAAAGGTGCCATCGCCGTTGGGGGCCTTGCCGGGCCAGAGGGCGATGCGTTCGGTGGGGTTGGCGGCATGGAGGGTGACGCTGGTCCAGAGGCTGAGAAGGAGGAGTGTGAGGAGCTTCAAGAGGAGGACGGGGTTTGTGGGTGATCGGAAGGGAAGAACCTGCGGATGCCGAGGACAAGGGCTGCGGCGGCGGCCAGGCCGGCCAGGGCGGTGAGGGAGAGGAGGCGGTCGATGCCCAACGACTGTTTCCACAGACCGCCAAAAAGCGTGGCAAAGCCGGACATGAGGGCGCCGCAGAAGTTCAGCAGGCCGACGGCGGTGGCCCGTGTCCCGGGGGCGACGACGTCGAAGGCGGCGGGAAAGATGTTGGCGATGAAGAGGCCGCTGAACAGGCCGAAGCCGGTGGCGGCAAGGCGCGTGACCGCCAGCGTGTCACAGCTGCCGAGGGCATGCATGCAGGGCGCGGAAAGGCCGAGCCCGGCCACCAGCAGCCAGAAGCGGGCCGCCCTGACGCGTCGGCTGAGGCGGTCGGCAAGCATTCCGCCGCCGAGGACGCCGACGAGGGTGGCGGACTGGAGGTAGACGGTGGCATTGAAGGCGGCATCCGCCTGGCTAAGGTGAAACTTGTCGTGCAGAAAGGCCGGCAGCCAGCCGTAGAGGAGCCAGAGGCCGAAGACGAAGACCGGGAAGACGGCGCAGAGCAGGAGGAATGTGCGCGACCTGCCGAGCCCTGCGAATGAAAAGCCCGGGCCTGCTTCGGGCGCGGGTTCCTCCAGGCGGCGGAGAAAGTTGAAATAAGGCAGGGCGAAGGCGATTCCCACTCCGCCGAGGATGAAGAAGGCGTCTCGCCACTGGCCGCGGTCCGCCATCCAGCCGCCGAACCAGCTGCCAGCCACGGTGCCGGCGATCTGTCCTGTCATCAGCACGGAGACCGCCCTGGAACGCTGCCCGGCGGGATAGGCCGCTGCGGTGAGCGCCACGGCGCTGGACATGTAGAGGGATTCCGAAACGCCCATGGCGGCACGCATGACCAGCAGCATGGATCCCGAGGCGACCAGCCCCGTGCCTAGCGTGACGATGCTCCAGACCACGAGGCTGAGGACGACCAGCAGGCGTTTGGAGAAGCGGTCGCCCAGGATGCCTGAAGCGGGGCAGCCGAAGGCGTAGACCCAGAGAAAAAGCGAACCCACGAGGCCGAGCTGGCCGTCGGTCATCCTGAGGTCGGCGCGCAGGGCCGGGAACATGGAGAAGACGGCCTGGCGGTCGCAGTAGTTCAGGAAGTAGGCGAACCACATGAAGGCGACCAGGGCGCCGGCTGAACGCGTGAGGCTCATGCACGCAGGATGTCGGCCGGCCTGACTTGTCTGGCGATGACAGCGACGCAGTCGCCCTGCTGGGTGAGGCAGGGCGCGCGCATGGTGATGAGATGGCCCGAGCCTGCGGCCACAATTTTCTCGGGGGCGCGGTCGGGGCGCTCCAGGTGATGGATCCATCCCACGGTCTGGCCTTTCCTGACCCTGGCGCCAAGTTCGACGGCAACTTCGAAGATGCCGGATTCCGGGGCCAGGATGTAATCCTCACGGTTCAGCGCCTGGGTGAGGATGGGCGGCTTCTCACGTGGGATGACGCGACCCTTGAGCACACCCAGGTGCGTGAGAACGTTGCGCAGTCCGGACTGGGCGATGCGATGAACGGAGGCGGGGATGCATTCGCCGCCGCCGAGCTCGGTGGTGACGACGGTCTTGCCCTGGTTTTCCGCCTCGACCGGCAGCAGGCCGGAGCCGGCGATGTCGGCGTAGATGAAGCACAACTCCGTGCCCCAGGCCAGCATGGCATGATACATGCGGCGGCGCTGCTCCGGGTCGGGGACGAGATGCATGTGCGCGCAAGGGATGAACTCCATGCTGCGGCCGCCGCTGTGGATGTCGATCACGGCGTCGCTGATGGGAAAAAGCACGGTGCGCAGATAGTGGGCGATCTGGCTGGTGACCGTGCCTTCGGCCTCGCCGGGGAAGGCGCGGTTCATGTTCATGCCGTCCACCGGAGACAAGCGGGTGGCGGCGCGTGCTGCGGGCAGGTTGAGGGATGGGATCAGGATGAGCCTGCCTTGGATGCGTGACGGGTCGAGCTCGCGGGCGAGCTTCATGATCGCGACCTGGCCCTGGTATTCGTCACCGTGGTTGCCGCCAAGCACCAGCACGGTGGGTCCCCTGCCGTTTGCAAGAACGGTGCAGGGGATCATCACGTTCGCCCATCCGCCGAGGTTGTGGGAGTAGGGGGCCTGGAGGAAGCCCTGCTGCCTGCCGGGGCGGTCAAATTCAAGGGAAGTGAAGACCATGTTTTTGGTTATTCGCGGTTGATGAACTCGTCGAGGTTCATGAGCACCCGGGCGGTGGCGACAAGCGGGGCGGCTTCGACGGCCTCGGCGGCGTGGAGGCTGTCCTGCAACGGGCCGAGGATCTTGAGCGCCTTCGCGCCTCCGTTCCGGACCCTTGCCGTCTGCCCCTCATGGAAGGCACTCAGGCGTGCAAGCTCGTCAGGCCTCGGCGGGCGGTTCAGCACGAGCTGGAAAAGCGCCGGCAGCCTGTCGGCGGGGCTTTTCCCCAGGATCCGCAGGGCAAGGGACCGTGCGGCCTCGACAAAGACGCCGTCGTTCATCATGGCGAGCGCCTGGAGCGGCGTGTTGCTGCGTTCACGGCGCACGCAGGCGTCGGCGGCATCAGGGCCGTCAAAGGTGGTGAGCAGGGGGTAGAGCACGCTGCGCAGCGTGATGATGTAAAGGCTGCGGCGGTAGAGCTCCGCGCCCGGGCTGGCCTGCCAGTTGGAGGAGCGGCCGACTTCAAAGACATCCTCCGGCAGCGGTGGGCGGAAGCTGGGGCCGCCGACCCGGGCTGTGAGCATGCCGCTGACGGCCAGCACCGAGTCACGCAGGATTTCGGCGTCGAGGCGGATGCGGTTCTGCCGGGCAAGCAGGCGGTTGAGCGGGTCGAGGTCGACGATGTCCGCACGATGAGCGGAGGACTGGCGGTAGGTGTGGCTGGTGACGATGAGCCGGATGAGCTCCTTGCGGCTCCAACCCCGGCGAATGAACTCGGAAGCCAGCCAGTCGAGCAACTCAGGATGGGAGGGCGGCTCACCGGTGGAGCCGAAGTCGTCAGGCGTGCCGACCAGGCCGGCACCGAAGAGCTTGCTCCAGACTTGGTTGATGGCGACGCGTGCGGTCAGCGGGTTTTGCGGGGAGACAATCCAGCGTGCGAGTTCAAGCCGGGTGCCGCCGGTCCTGCCGGGCAGGGCGGACAAGGTCGCGGGCTGAACGTCCGGCCCCCTGCGGGTGTAGTCGCCAGCGAGGTGGACATAGGTCTGGCGGCGGTCCTTGGAGACTTCGGCCAGGACCTGCGCCTTGGTTCGTGACTCGTCTCGGTCCTCGGTGTTGTTGAAGTAGGCGTAGAAGCCGTAGTAGTCACGGATGGTGATCGGATCATACTTGTGGGTGTGGCACTGGGCGCAGCCGACGGTCAGGCCGAGCCAGACGCGACCGGTGGTGTTGACGCGGTCCACGAGGTTCTGGTAGCGCGCCTCCTCCTTGTCCACTCCTGCCTCGGTGTTGAGCGCGGCGTTGCGGTGGAAGCCCGTGGCGGTGAGCTGGCCGGTCGAGGCGCCGGGCAGAAGGTCGCCGGCGATCTGCTGAAGGGTGAACTGGTCGTAGGGCAGGTCCTGGTTGATCGCGGAGATCACCCAGTCACGATACAGCCAGGCGTTCGGGCGCAGGCCGTCGCCGAGGAAGCCGTTGGAGTCGGCGTAGCGGGCCATGTCGAGCCAGTGCCTCGCCCAGCGTTCGCCAAAATTGGGCGAGGCCAGCAGGCGCTCGACTAGGGCGCGGTAGGCGCTTTCTGAAAGGTTTTTCAGACCCGCGAGGTCGGACGGGCTCGGAGGCAGGCCGGTGAGGTCGAGGAAGAGCCGCCGAACCAAGGTTGCGGGTTCAGCCTCGGGGGCGGGGCGCAGGCCGTGCCTTGCCAGGCGGTGCTGGATGAAGAGGTCGACGGGGTTGCTGGAGACGGGCTCGAAACCGTCCCTGGGCGGCGTGGTTCTTTGGATCGGCAGGAAGGACCAGTGCTCCTGATATTCGGCACCTTCGGAGATCCACCGGCCGAGGATTTCACGCTCCGCCTTCGTGAGGGGTTTGGGTGAGGAGGGCGGCGGCATGACGTCGTCGGGATCCGAGGTCGTGATGCGGTGCCAGACTTCGCTTTCCCCGGGCCTGCCGGGCTTGATGGCCTCCTTGACCGCCTCGGCGCGCACATCGAGCCGGAGCCCGGCCTCGCGCTTGTCTTCATCGGGCCCGTGGCAGGCAAAGCATCTGGCCGCGAGCACCGGTCGTACGTCGCGGTTGAACTCAAGGCGGCCTTCCGCGTGCAGAAGCGCGGAGGCGGGCAGAAGTGAGGTGATGAGGAGAGGTGACAGCCT
>Ga0315900_10004286_pt1 | contig 20203 bp, 17 predicted proteins | sample LakEriMetagenome_FD_203521 | JGI IMG/M metagenome (GOLD analysis project Ga0315900, IMG submission 203521) | Freshwater fungal communities from buoy surface, Lake Erie, Ohio, United States - Buoy 12 MA114 | ecosystem: Environmental > Aquatic > Freshwater > Lake > Lake biofilm | place: USA: Lake...
AGGCTACCGCTATTTCAGGCATCGAAACCATCATCTGGCTGGAGTCGCTGGACGCCATCTTGCAGACATGGATCCACCTGTCTGAGATCATTTACCTCAATACCAACGAGAACGACAGGAAGGCAAGCCAGTTGGATGTGCGCGACTACCGCTTTGCCCGGGAAATGCAGGCTCGCTATCCCCTGCACCATTATCGCCGCTCGGCCAGGATCATGAAGGATCTGCGCTCGATCAAGTCGGCCAGGGAAACCGAGGTCATCAGGAAGGCGATCGATATTACTGATCTCACTTTCCGCAGGTTGCTGGGCTTCATCAGGCCGGGGGTTTGGGAGTATGACATTGAAGCCGAGATTTGGCACGAATTCCTCCGTAACCGGGCAACGGGTCCGGCGTATGGCTCTATCATTGCCAGTGGCGACCGCGCAAGGACCCTCCACTACGTATCCAATAACCAGCAGTGCCTGGATGGTGAATTGGTGCTGATGGATTTTGGCGCTGAATATGGGGGCTATTGCGCCGATCTGACAAGGACGGTGCCCGTTAACGGAAAGTTCAGCCGAAGGCAGAAACAGGTGTATAACGCCTGCCTGAATATCCACCAGTATTGCGCTTCCATCCTGAAGCCGGGGATCTCTATTGTTGATTATACAGATAAGGCCGGCGAGGAAGCCACTGCCCAGTTCCTGAAGATCGGGTTGCTCAGGAAATCAGACGTAAAGAATGAGGATAAAGAAAATCGCGCATACCGTAAATATCTTTATCACGGGATATCCCATCACCTGGGCATAGATGTACACGACCTGGGCACCAGGACTGAGCCCATCAAGGCGGGTATGGTGTTCACGATCGAGCCGGGGATCTATATTGAAGAAGAAAAAATGGGGGTCAGGATCGAAAATAATTTCTGGATCACCAAAAATGGAAATGTGGACCTCATGAAAAACATTCCCATTACCACCGATGATATTGAAGCTTTAATGAAGAGAAAATAATGAAGAATATTCCAAACCTGTTCACCCTGCTCAACCTGGTATTTGGCTCCATAGCCATCATTTTCATACTACAGCCCGGTGAATCCATTATGAGTTATAACGGAGAAGACTGGAAAGTATACCTGCCGGAGAAAGTGCAGTGGGGCGCATTTTTCATTTTCCTCGCGGCCGTGGTTGATTTCCTCGATGGCTTTATAGCCAGGCTGATGGGGGCTGATTCAGAAATGGGAAAGCAATTGGATTCGCTGGCGGATGTTGTGAGTTTCGGCGTAGCTCCCGGGATGATCATGTACCAGATGCTGCGGATGTCGTACGCCTATGAGCCGGAAGGCCTGGATACTCAGTTGTACCTCCTGGCACCTGCTATCCTGTTACCTGCTGCTGCAGCCTGGCGCCTTGCCCGCTTTAACATAGACCCTGCCCAGGGCTATGGATTCAAAGGCCTGCCTGCCCCTGCTGCAGGATTGTTCATCGCTTCCATTCCAATGATCGCGCTCTACAATTATTTCGGGGTCCAACAGTGGCTGCTCAATAAATGGGTATTGTATATCATCATCCTGTTCATCAGCTACCTGATGGTTTCTACAATGCCGTTGATGAGCCTTAAGTTCAGGAATTACGATGTGAAACAGAATTGGCCGAAGTTCCTTTTGGTGGGCCTTGGCCTGGTTAGTATTTTATTGTTGCAATGGATGGCGGTTCCGGTCATCTTCATAGTTTATATTCTTTTATCTTTGCTCTCTCAAAATAAATCAGCATGACCTATAACGTTCATATCAACATAATGCCCTTGAAAGAATTGCTGGATCCCCAGGGAAAAGCTGTACTGGGCGGCCTCAATAACCTGGGACTCACATCTGTTGAAGATGTGCGTATAGGCAAGCACATCACCCTGCAGGTGGAAGCGGCATCAAAGGATGAAGCCGGCAGGATCGCCGAGGAGGCTTCGAGGAAACTCCTGGCCAATGCGGTTATGGAATCTTTTGAGATCAGCATTGATTGATCATGCTGTACATCGTTCCCACTCCGATCGGTAATCTGGGGGATATGACTTTCCGGGCCGTTGAAGTGTTGAAACAGGCTGACCTGATCCTGGCGGAGGATACCCGAACTTCCTCCGTATTGCTCAACCATTACCAGATCCAGAAACCGCTATCTCCTTACCATCAGCATAACGAACATAAAATTGTAGATCATCTCGTAGACCAGTTGGTTGACGGTAAGCAGATCGCACTCCTGACGGATGCTGGTACACCTGGCATTTCGGATCCGGCTTTCCTGCTGGTAAGGGCTTGCATCAAAAAGGACGTCAGGGTTGAATGCCTTCCCGGCGCAACAGCATTTGTACCGGCCCTGGTCAATAGTGGCTTGCCGATCAACAGTTTTTGTTTTGAAGGTTTCCTGCCGCTGAAGAAAGGCAGGCAAACCATGTTCAAAAAACTGGCAGAAGAGGAAAGAACGATGGTCTTCTATGAATCACCCATGCGGCTGGTCAAAACACTGGCCGACTGCATCACCTGGTTCGGCGGGAACAGGCCCTGTTCGGTTAGCCGTGAACTCACCAAGAAGTTTGAAGAGAACTTCCGCGGCACCCTCAAAGAAGTTCATGAACATTTTTCAGCAAAACCTGTTAAAGGCGAGATCGTCATTGTTGTTGCCGGAAAAGACGAACGGTCACTTTAACGTACTCTTACATTCTCCCAACGTAATTTCATTACTCCATATAAATGCCTGTCATGTTGAAGACCATTATTTTTTTGATCGGACTTTCTATTGGAATGATGCCTGCTACCGCAGCCGCACAGGAGAAATGGCAGCAGCGGGTGAAATATAAGATGGATGTGTCGCTGGACGTATCCACCAACATCATAAAGGGTAAGCAAGTCATAGAGTACACCAACAATTCTCCCGATACCCTGCACGTCTTATACTACCATATGTACTGGAATGCCTTCCAGCCCAATTCAATGATGGATGTCAGGAGCAGGGAACTGGGCAGGATCGCCATTGATGGCAGAACAGATTGGGATTACCGGGTGGCCGACAGGATCAGTAAACTTAAGCCCCATGAAACCGGTTACCAGAAGATACTCACTTTAAAAATGAACGGCCGCGCCCAGGAAACCGAGCTCCAGGAAACCATTCTCAGGGTGAAGCTTGACAAGCCCATTGCGCCCAGGGCAAAGGTGCAGCTGGACGCTGATTTCGAAGCCCGTGTGCCTGTACAGATCAGGAGAAGCGGGCGCGAGAACGAAGAGGGGGTCAAATTCAGCATGACCCAGTGGTACCCTAAGCTTGCAGAATATGACGCAAAAGGCTGGCATGCCAATCCCTATGTGGGTCGCGAGTTCTACGGCGTTTGGGGAGATTTCGACGTCAACATTACATTGGATAGGAATTATGTAATTGCCGGGACAGGCTACTTGCTGAACCCGAATGAAATTGGTTATGGCTATGAGGCTGAAGGGACAAAAGTAAACAGGCCGTCCGGGAACCTGCTGACCTGGAGATTCAACGCGCCCAATGTGCACGATTTCGCGTGGGCCGCCGATCCTGATTATAAACACATCACAAAGAAGATCCGGGAAGGCCTGACCATCCATGTATTCTACAAGATTTCACCACTGCACCTCCAAAAGTATTTTTCAGCGCTTCCTGCCAGGGTAAAGACATCGTATAATAACAATGCGGGCCTCTTTATTCAGAACTATGAGAATGAGTGGCTTCAATTGGCTGGTAAGATGGAAAAGGCCTTCCCTTTTATTGAGAGGAATTTTGGCAAGTATCCTTACAAGCAATTCTCCTTCATCCAGGGTGGGGATGGCGGTATGGAGTACCCTATGGCCACGCTGCTGAAGGGGGCAGGCGAAGGGGTGGTCTATCATGAATTTTTACATAGCTGGTTCCCAATGATCATGTCCAACAACGAAGCCCAGTCTGCCTGGATCGACGAAGGATTTGCAGCCTATGCGGAGGATAAGGTGATGGCCTTTATGAACAACGATACGTCAGGTTTTGTACATAAGGACAATTATGCAGCTTATTTAAAACTTGCCCGTTCAGAGTATGCGGAACCACTAACCACACATGCAGACCAGTTCCGTACCAACTATGGATACGGCAGGAGTTCCTATTCAAAGGGCGCTGTTTTTTATGAGCAGCTGGGCTACATTATTGGAAAGCAAAAGCTCGAGCTGACGTTCCAGGAGCTGTACCGCAAATTCAAGTTCCGTCATGTTGATCATCATGATATTATAAAGGTGGCCGAATCTGTAAGCGGCATGCAGTTGGGATGGTACGGTGGCTATTGGGTGAACACCACCAACACAATCAATTACGGGATCGACAGCCTGTGGCAGGAAGGGACCAGGATCAAGGTCAGGCTGAAAAATACCGGGCAGGTGCCCATGCCCATCGACCTGATGATCACCTTTAAAGATGGCACCAAACACCTGGTGCATATACCGCAGTACCTCAGCTTTGGATACAAAGCCATGGAAGACAGTTCCATGAAGAGAACGGTACTCGAGCCCTGGAAATGGACCCAGCCTATGTATACGGCAGAGGTCGACGGCAACCTGATCAATGTTCAACTGGCTGAGATCGACCCATCCCAACGGATGGCAGACATAAACAGGAACGATAACCGTCTGGAGATCAAATGGTAAAAAAAGTGGCCCCCGGTCGGGAGCCACATGATTTGAACGGGTTTAGGGATGGGTGTTATCGTCCAAAATATTTGTTTACTGCCTCCACACGGTTATTGACGTGGAGTTTTTCGTAAATATGGTAAACATGCTTGCGCACGGTCTCCTGGGCTATGTTCAACTGCGCCGCGATCTCTTTATACAATAACCCCTTGGCCAGGTATTCCAGGATCTCTGCTTCCCGGTTTGATAATGAATCGATCTGTGTGGACGGGGTTTTCTGGAACACATTGACCACCTTTCTCGCGATCTGGCTGCTCATGGGCGCCCCGCCTTCGTACAACTCACGGATGGCCTCGAGCATTTTCGAAGGCGCTGTCTTTTTCAGAATATAACCATTCGCACCGGCGGCCAATGCTTCGAAGATCTTTTCGTCTTCTTCATACACTGTGCACATCATAAACAGGATCTCGGGGTGCTGGGGTTTGATCCTCTTTACACATTCAATACCATTCATCTTCCCCAGGTTGATGTCCATGAGTACAACATTGGGGTGCAGGGCAGGAAGGCCTATCAACGCGTCTTCTGCAGACTTAAAGGAACCAAGCAGCTTATATCCTTCACTCATGGTGATGATCTGCTCCAGGGCCTGGAGGATATCATGATTGTCTTCCACGATGCATACAGAAATCCGCGACATATTCTAAAGTTAAAGAAACTTCATGGTCACTCAATACCACTTTAGTGGTAACGGTTAAACCGGGACGTAAAGGATATACTTTTCTGCGAACCAGGCTTCTTCGAAAATAGAGCTGATGTCCCAAACATGCGGACGCAGGCGGCTCTCTGAGATCTCGCCCGCCAGGTCGCCGCCTTTCAGGAAGATCATGCCATTTTTGAATTCGGGGAGTTTGCGATCGTTGTTGATAAAAGGCTTGCCCCATTTCCAGAGGTCTTTCAGGGGAGCCACGGCTCTTGACACGATAAAATCAAAAGGCGGATCAGTAAGGTCCTCCACCCGTGAGTGGCGCGTGACCAGGTTCTTCAGGCCCGCCGCTTCGCTAACCGCGTTCACTACTTTCAGTTTTTTACCAATAGAATCCACTAAAGTGAATTGAACATGGGGAAACATGATGGCCAGGGGAACGCCGGGGAAACCGCCACCTGTGCCAATATCCAGGATCCGGAGACCGCTGGCGTTGGAAAAATCGAATATGGCGGCTATGGCCAGTGAATGCAGGATATGTTTTTCATACAGGCTGTCGATGTCTTTTCTCGAGATCACATTGATCTTTTCATTCCACTCCATGTATAAGTCTCCCAGCATGGAAAACTGCTTTTCCTGCTCTTCCGTGAATTCGGAAAAATATTTTTTCAGCAGTTGCAGGCCTTGTTCATTCATCAGATCTATGTTATTTCCAAACGGCCTTTGGCCTTTTCAATATAGCAGGGGAGAAGATAATGTAAAACAGGAACAGCGCTATGTCAAAAAACAGGTACCATGGGAAGAGGTCCTTTTCGTTCAGCTTTTTCATGCTGTTGTAATACACCACCGACTGCGTGATCATCCTCACCGAAAAAATACCCAGCACGATCCTCCAGTCGCAAAACATCATTGCTCCGATGAAAAGTGGATAAAAAAGAAATTGCGAAAGGGAATACATGGTGAGCAGGAAACGGTGGACAGGTTTATAGAATTTTGCAACAGAATAGTGCCTGGTTTTCTGTTTATACCAACTGAAAAAACGGGTATGGGGGACAGACAGTGTATGCGCCTGGGGGTCCACAACTATTTTTGTGTTGTGGGAGTTTGCGGCCATGTTGATGAAAAGGTCATCATCGCCTCCAGATATATGGTTATGGGAGGAAAATCCTTTATGGCGGTAAAACAATTCTTTTTTGTAGGCAAGGTTACGGCCAACACCCATATATGGCATTCCTGCGAGGGCATAGGAAAGGTATTGAAGGGCGGTATGGAAGGTTTCAAAACGGATCAGTTTATTCAACAACCCTTTTCGTTTATGGTATGCTCCGTAGCCAAGTACCACCTCTATGCCATTCCCGAACGGTTCCTGCATCTTCTGGATCCAGAATTCAGATGCCGGCACACAATCAGCATCTGTCAGCAAAACCACTTCATGCTTCGCCGATTTGATGCCCATTGACAAGGGGAATTTTTTTCCGGGTATGAGTTTGGCTTCCTGCAGGAGTTCAACCACATTGAGTTGGCGAAATTGTTTATGGAGGCCTTCCAGCAAATACTTTGATTCGTCCTGCGAGTTATCATTCACTAACACTACTTCGTGTGTGGTACGATAATTCTGCAAAAGCACACCGGGAAGATTGTTGGCCAGGTTTTCTGCCTCGTCTCGAGCACATATCACCACGCTGACGGGTTTTTCCTGGTAATCGTCAGCGATGTCAGGTTTGAAAAAAGCGAGCCTGCGGAAAAACCAGAGATAGTAAAAGAGCTGGATCAGCGTAACAAACGCAAAACTTCCAAGCAAGATCCAGGGCCAGAGTGTCAACATGTGCACGAAAATACTAAGAGTGCTGTGTTTCAGGCACTAATCTCTTGCACAACTGTGGAAAACTTATGGCCAATTCGCATATTTTTGCCCGCTAATACGCAAGCCCTGCAACTTTCATTTTCCATAAATGCCCGCGATGCCGCCTCCAAAGCGAGGGCAGGTACGATGGTCACCGATCATGGTGAGATCCCTACGCCCATTTTCATGCCTGTTGGTACCGTGGGCAGTGTTAAGGCTGTATCCCAGCAGCAACTAAAAGAAGATGTCAATGCCCGAATCATACTCGGCAACACCTATCACCTGTTCCTGAGGCCTGGAACCGGGGTATTGGAAAAGGCGGGGGGGCTGCATCGTTTCATGGGATGGGACAGGCCGATCTTAACTGACAGTGGCGGGTACCAGGTTTTTTCACTGGCGTCAAGCCGCAAGATTTCTGAAGAGGGGGTTGTATTCCAAAGTCACATTGACGGCTCCAGGCACTTGTTCACTCCGGAATCTGTGATGGACATCCAGAGGAGTATTGGTGCAGATATCATCATGGCTTTTGACGAATGCCCTCCGTATCCCAGTGAATACAAATACGTGAAGGACTCGATGGACCTCACGCACCGGTGGCTCAACCGTTGTATCAGCAGGCTGGATGAAACAGGCGATAAATATGGGTATACCCAGAATCTTTTTCCCATCGTGCAGGGGGGCACCTTTACCGATCTCAGGAAAGCTTCCTGTGAATTTATCAGCGAGAAAAATGCAGCGGGTAATGCCATCGGCGGTCTTAGCGTGGGTGAGCCGGTGGAGATGATCTATGAATACTGCGGACTCTGTTGTGAACATCTTCCTGATCAGAAACCACGCTATCTCATGGGCGTGGGAACCCCTTGGGACCTATTGGAGTGTATATCGTTGGGCGTGGATATGTTCGATTGTGTCATGCCCACACGCAATGGCCGGAATGCCATGCTCTTCACCACCAATGGCGTGATCAATATCGACAACAAGAAATGGGAGTATGATTTTTCTCCGCTGGACGAGCATCTTCCATCCCCATTCGGCCAGCATTACTCAAAAGCCTACCTCAGGCATCTCATTAAGTCAAAAGAGATCCTTGGCCTGACCATTGCTTCGATCCAGAATCTTGCATTCTATCTCTGGCTGGTTGGTGAGGCGCGCAATAAGATCCTTGAAGGCAGCTTCAATTCCTGGAAGAAGGGGATGGTTGACCAGATCCGACAAAGGATTTAACTATTTACGCTGGGCGAATAACCAGGGCAGGAGTTCTTTTTCCTCAAATGCATTTTTCCAGCTATCGTGCCCAACACCGGGATATTCCGTGTATTTCACCTGGGTGCTGATTTTTTTCATGGTATTCACGACCAACCTGGAATTACTGACCGGTACGGTCTGGTCATTTGCACCATGAAATACCCAGACCGGTATATTTTTCCTGAACTGTTTTACGATCTCCGGGTCAGAGCCGCCACAGATCGCAAATGCGGCGGCGAATAGGTTTGGGCGCGTGCGAAGGATATTGAATGTGCCTATACCGCCCATCGACAAGCCGCCGATATAGATTCTTTTCGGATCAATGGTGCCTGCTGCGATCAGGGTGTCTACGAAACTGAGCAGCATTTTAGAAGGTCGTGTTAATGGCGAATCCGGGTAGAACCTCATCCTGGTGCTGTCTTTTGTATTGTCCTGGCTGTAAGTTGCCCAAACTGCATTACCCGGACATTGCGGGAACAAGACCACCGCCGGATATTTTGTTCGGTTGAGGGAATCCAGGAAGAACTCGCTCCCCCATGTTAACTGCTTTTCATTGTCGTCTCCCCTTTCGCCCATTCCGTGGAGAAAAACGACCAGCGGATATTTTGTACCTGGTTTAAAATTGGCGGGGGTCAGGATGCGGCAAGGGAGGGTGTCTTCGTTCTGGATGAATAGTTGCTTTTCGTACAACTCCCTGTGCTGTGCCACCACCTGGAACGCGAGAGCCATAAGAAGGGTTGGGAGAAGAAACTTTTTCATAGTCGCAAAATACAATTTAACGCAGAAGATTTTAACTTCCCCTTACTGCGTAAATCAAGTATTTTTGCCCCTCAAACCCACTACAACTGAAGAAGTTAGACTGGTACATATTCAAGAAATTCATCACAACGTTTTTTTTCTCGGTGATCCTGTTCACGCTGATATCGACGGTGATCGATATGAGCGAGCACACAGATGATTTCAGCAAATCGAAACTGGATGCCCGCACGATCGCTTTGCAGTACTATGCCGGCTTTGTGCCTTTCATTGTTTCAATGCTGTTTCCCCTGTTCGTGTTCATTTCTGTGATCTTCTTCACGTCCAAGATGGCCAACCGGACGGAGTTTGTGGCCATACTGGCCAGCGGGGTCAGTTTGCGGCGGATCCTCAGGCCCTATTGGGTGGGCGGCATCCTGCTGGGTTTGCTGCTGTTCCTGGGAAACTTTTATGTGGTTCCAAGAGCCAATGAGACCAGGACAAAGTTTGAGGCCAAGTATATCAAAAGCCAGGTGATGGATGTGGTCACCAAGAGTATCTACATGCGCGTGGACTCATTCTCTTACTGCGGTATCAGGTATTACGATACGGCTACCCGGTCCGGCAGCAACTTTTTCCTGGAAAGGATACAGAACCATAAAGTGGTATATAATCTGCGGGCCGACAATATCACCTGGGATACTGCCAGGAAGAAATGGCGCCTTTCCGGGGTAGTAGAACGGCATATCCGTGACCTTAAGGAAGACGTGGAGTATTTCCCGGAGGTGTATAAGACCTTTAATTTCAGGCCACTCGACCTGCAGCGGGACGAATATGTCAAATCAAGGCTCACCACTCCCGAACTCACGCGGATGATTGAATTGGAGAAACTGCGGGGTTCCGAGACCGTGAAAGAACTGATGATGGAAAAGGCGCACAGGCTGGCCACACCGGTTGCGGTATTGATACTGACCATGATCGGGGCGATCCTGGCCTGCCGCAAGATCAGGGGCGGCAGCGGGGTTCACCTGGCTTCGGGTATCCTGATATGTGCTGTTTTCATCCTGACAGACAGGTTCTCCACCATTTTTTCCGTGAAGGGGGATCTCAATCCATATGTGGCTGCGTGGATACCCAATGTAGCCTTCAGCCTGGTGACCATCTGGTTGTATAAAAAGGCACCGAAATAACATTTTGCTGCCAACTTTCCCCTTTAAGTTTTGTTGTGGTAACCAGCATTGTCTACCTTTAGTTTTTACCGTCAGCCGACGGGATTTATAATTTCAGAAGCCATATGGAAGTGTTAAAAGAGCGTTTTAAAGCAAAATCAGACCTGGTATCTGCAGAGATCAAGGGTATCATCAAAGAGCATGGGAATAAGAAGATAGGGGAAGTGACGCTTTCCCAGATCTACCAGGGAATGCGGGGTATGACGGGCCTGGTGACCGAAACCTCATTGCTTGATGCTAATGAGGGTATACGTTTCCGTGGGTATTCCATCCCTGAACTGCAGGCCAGGCTTCCGAAGGCCAAGGATGGCAGTGAGCCCCTCCCGGAAGGATTGTTCTACCTGATGCTGATTGGCGAACTGCCTGACCATGAAGATGTGGCCAGGGTCACATCCATCCTCCAGCGCAGGTCACATGTTCCCAATTATGTTTTTGATACCATTGAATCCCTTCCTGTAAGCGCACACCCCATGACGCAGTTCGTGGTCGGTATCATGGCCTTGCAGACAGAAAGCCAGTTTCAGAAGAAGTACGCGGCTGGTATGAACAAGAAGGACTATTGGGATGCTACGTTTGATGATGCCATGGACCTGCTCGCCAGGCTGCCCAGGATAGCCGCTTACATCTATAGGAGAAAATACAGGAACGGGGAACATATACAGCCGAATGGCCTGCTCGACTGGGCCGGAAACTTTGCCCATATGATGGGTTTTGAAGATGAAAGTTTCTGGGAACTGATGCGCCTGTATATGACCATCCATGCCGACCATGAAGGCGGTAATGTATCGGCCCATGCGACCCACCTGGTGGGCTCTGCGCTAAGTGATCCTTTCCTCAGTTTTGCAGCCGGTATGAATGGCCTTGCTGGTCCATTACATGGTTTAGCGAACCAGGAGGTGATCAAATGGATCTTCGAAATGCAGGAGCAACTGCAGGTGGAGAATCCAACCAAAGAACAGATCGCCGATTACGTGCGTGCTACACTCAGTTCGGGAAAAGTGGTTCCCGGTTATGGTCATGCCGTGTTAAGAAAAACAGATCCGCGGTTCACCGCACAAATGGAATTTGGCCGGAAGCATATGCCGGATTCTCCATTGGTGAACATCGTATGGAACATATATGAAGTGGTTCCGCCGATCTTGCAATCCCTTGGCAAGGTGAAGAATCCGTGGCCCAATGTAGATGCGCATTCAGGTGCCTTGTTAGTACATTATGGGATGGTGGAGTACGAATTCTACACCGTGTTGTTTGGGGTCAGCAGGGCCCTCGGTGTATTGGCTTCTCTATGCTGGGACAGGGTGTTGGGACATCCGCTGGAAAGGCCTAAATCAGTCACAACAGAACAGGTCAAACTCTGGCTGGAAGGCAAGGACGAGATTTGGGGTGAATAAATTCGAAGCCCGGCATTTGCCGGGCTTTTTTTTTACTTGTCAATAATTACTTTTACGGTTGAAAGATATTTTGATGAAAAAAATTCTGAAAATAGATCCGCTGGATAATGTTATTGTAGCCCTGAGAGACCTCGAAGCGGGTGAGTTGATCGAATATGAGAATGAGTCATTTGTCATGCTGGAGCCCATTCCGGCTAAACATAAATTCTATACTGTTGATCTGGCGAAAGGCGAGGAAGTGGTCATGTACGGGGTGCTGGTGGGCAAGGTGGTTCATGATGTTAAGAAAGGGGCGCGAATGACTACCGAAAACCTTCATCATGCAGCCGATCCGTATAAGTACCGCGGTACGAAGTACGATTGGCAGCCGCCGGATGTGTCTGCATTCAGGGATCGAACGTTCATGGGCTACCACAGGTCCGATGGCCGCGTAGGCACTGCCAACTACTGGCTTTTCATCCCTACGGTTTTTTGCGAAAACAGAAACCTGGATGTGATCCGGGAAGCCATGCATAATGAACTTGGCTATGCAGTCACCGATAAGTACAAACAGTATACCCGGATGCTCAGGGAGGCCTATGAGCATGGCAGTGAACTGAGCGCGAACGCGGATCTCTCGGCCACCACGGCCCGCAGCAACAGGATCTTCAAGAATGTGGATGGTATTAAATTCCTCAACCACCAGGGTGGATGCGGCGGAACAAGGCAGGATTCGGAGGTTCTGGAGAACCTGCTTGCGGCTTATGCAGATCATCCCAATGTAGGCGGGATCACCGTGCTCAGCCTCGGCTGCCAACACCTGCAGTTAGATGCTTTTCTCAGCACCATTAAAAAACGAAATCCGGGTTTTGATAAACCTGTGAATGTATTCGAACAACAGGGATCCATCAGCGAGGAAGAGTTGGTGAAGCAGGCCATTGCATCTACTTTTAAAGGATTGATCGAGATCAATAAACAGGAGAGAAAACCCGCCGGGCTGGACAAACTTTGTGTAGGCGTGAAATGCGGCGGCAGCGATGGATTCAGCGGCATCTCGGCCAATCCGGCCGTTGGGTATTTCTCAGATCTGCTGGTAGCCCTGAACGGAAAAATCCTGTTGGCCGAATTCCCCGAGCTATGCGGTGCCGAACAGGAGTTGATCGACAGGAGTGTCAACCAGGACACGGCGGAAAAATTCATTCATCTGATGGATGCATACAGCGACCAGGCCATTAAAGTGGGTTCGGGTTTCCATATGAATCCTTCTCCTGGAAATATTAAAGATGGCCTTATTACTGACGCCATTAAAAGTGCCGGTGCCGCTAAAAAAGGCGGCACATCACCCGTTGTGGATGTGCTTGACTATACGGAACCTGCCACAAAGCCCGGATTGAGTTTAGTATGCACGCCGGGTAATGATGTGGAAGCCACAACGGGTAAGGCGGCTTCAGGAGCAACACTTATCTTGTTTACCACCGGCCTGGGAACGCCAACCGGTAATCCTGTTTGCCCTACCATTAAACTGGCTACCAATTCCAAGCTTGCCAATAAGATGAAAGACATCATAGACATCGACTGCGGACCTATCATCGATGGTGAAAAAACCATTGAAGAGATGGGCGAAGAAATACTCGAGTATTGTATAAAAGCAGCGAGTGGCGAAGTGATCCCGAAATCAGTACAACTTAACCAGGACGATTTCATTCCCTGGAAAAGAGGGGTCTCACTGTAAGGTATCTTTGGCGCAATAGAACGGCTCACTTCGTTACATACTTTTTAATTAGCTTTAGAAAGTATGAAGTTGACCCACAAGCTTGTTTTGAGCAGCATGTTGTTTTTTATTGTTGCCCTGGCTCATGCCCAACGCATGAAGCCTTCACTGAAAGATATTCCGCTTCAAAACCTCGAAGCGTTCCAGTCGCCATACGGGAACTGGCAGGCTGTTGGCAGCGTATCTGCTGCTTATGATGATACCGTATTGATGTCTTCACCCGGTACCGGGGTGCTGTTTAATAACTATTCGCGAAGCGCACAATTTAAACCCGGCCATGAGCTCAAGACCAAAACAGAACATGCGGATGTTGTGTTAGAGGCTGATATCATGGTGCCCCGGGGTTCCAACTCCGGCATTTATTTCCAGTCGCGCTACGAAGTCCAGATCTATGACAGCTGGCGCGCACCTACGTCATTTCACTATGATTTAGGTGGCATTTATGAGCGGTGGAAAGATGATAAGGGATATGAAGGGAAGGCACCCCTGGTGAATGCAGCATTTGCCCCAGGGTTGTGGCAACACCTGGAAGTGTCTTTCCAGGCGCCCAGGTTTGATGCGGCCGGGAGGAAGATCATGGCAGCCAGGTTCAATTATGTCAAACTGAATGGGATTACCATCCATGAGAACATTTTTGTGAGCGGGCCAACGCGTAGTGCGGCATTTGAAGATGAGAAGCCCTTTGGGCCTTTACTGATACAGGGGGATCATGGCCAGGTGGCACTGCGCAACCTAAAGTGGGCTTTGCAAAATGATATGGAAATTAAAGTGGGGGACCTCAGTTACAGGTATTTTGAGAAGACCGCAAAAACGCCCGAGGAAGCATCCAAAGTTAAGCCTTCCAGTGAGGGCAAAGTAAATGCCATCGATGTTCGGGTTGCCCCCTCGAAGGAAGAGTTCTTTATCCGGTTCGACGGCAAAATAAATGTTCCTGCAAAAGATGAGTATCTTTTCTCCCTGTTTCCCAGCGGTACCGGATCATTAGAGATAGATGGAAAGAAGCTGATCCCACCCGCGAGGGCATGGCTGAACAGCCAACCGCTGAAGGGCACCATAGACCTGGATGCAGGGATACATAGCATCACCGTGTGGATGCACAAAGACAATCCCTGGGAAGCTGCTGGCCTGGCGGTGTATGCCGAGCGGTCGGGTTATAAAGCTGTTCCACTGCATGCTTTACCATCGATTCCCGAGTACACACCTACGCCTTTGTATACCGTGAAAGCAGATAAGCGAACAGAGATCGTACGCTCCTTTATGGTGTATAAGGGGAAGAAACTGACGCATGTTTTATCGGTGGGCGATCCTTCGGGCTTGCACTATTCGTACGATCTTCTACAGGGTGGGCTATTGCAGGTGTGGCGGGGCGATTTCCTGAATACCACCGACATGTGGCACGAGAGAGGCGAGCCCCAGGTGGCATCGCCCCTGGGAGCGCCGAGGGTGCTCGCGGGCAGTTGCCCGGTGTTTGATGAAACCCTTGTCAAAGATTCTGTTGCCGACTATATATATCGGGGCTACACCCTTTCTGCAACCGGGGCTCCGCAGTTCAAGTATACCTATCGGGGACTGGAAATCGTAGATATGATCGTTCCGGGGGATCAACGCCGCGGATTTATGCGAACAATAACGGTCGCCGGAAATGGTCATGATAAACTCCGGCTTCGAATCGTTGAGGCTGCCAGCATCAGTTTGGTCAGGAGTGGATTGTATAGTGTTGACGATGGAGCGTATTTCATAGAAGTGAAAGGCGGAACTCCCAGTATGGAGAAGTACCAGGGCCGTCAGGTACTGCTCATGAACGGATCACATTCAGTCACCTACCAGATCATCTGGTAACCAAAAGGTAAATTCAATGAAGAAGATATTAGGCATCATCACCGGACTGGTCATCACGTCGGGCTTAAGCGCACAGAAAACTTCAGTGCAGTCTGAGAAAGATTTCTATACCCTCAGGACGATTTCAATACCTGCAGACATCAGGCTGGAAGTGGGGGGCATCGCAGTAATGCCCGATGGCAGGATTGCAGTGTGCACCCGCAGGGGGGAGATCTGGATCATCCAAAATGCTTACGGTAACGGGCAACCGCATTTTAAGCGTTTCGCTTCGGGTTTGCATGAGTCGCTGGGTCTTGCTTACAGGGACGGTGCTTTTTATTGCGTACAACGCGGGGAACTGACCAGGATCGAAGACCGCGATGGCGACGGTAATGCCGACAGTTTTACGCCGGTAACGCTGTTTAACCTCAGCGGAACTTACCATGAGTACGCCTATGGCCCTGTGTTTGACAAGAATGGTGATATGTATGTGACGTTGAACCTGTCGTTGGCGGACGTACACGGTAAATGGCATGGCTGGTTGATCAAGGTGAAGCCGGATGGTACCATTGAACCGATCGCTGCCGGCATGCGTTCACCTGCAGGTTTTAATGTGAACAGCAAAGACGAAGTTTTCTATGCCGATAACCAGGGCGACTGGGTTGGCAGTGGCCGTGTGACCCATCTGGAGAAAGGAGATTTTTCAGGGAATCCCGGTGGATTGAGATGGACGGCTGAATCATCATCCCCGTTGACCTTGAAAGAAGAGGATGTCAGGAAGGTGGTCAATGGTGGACCTATGCACGAAGCGGCGAAAAAGATCAAAGAACTTAAATTGCCCGCAGTTTGGTTTCCCCATACACTGATGGGCATATCCACGGCTGATATCCTTGAGGATTATACCAACGGTGCGTTCGGCCCGTTTGCAGGCCAGTATTTTGTGGCAGACCAGGGGCATTCCAAGATCATGCGGATGACGCTGGAGAAAGTGCAGGGAAGATACCAGGGGGCATGTTATCCGTTTTTCGAAGGATTTGCCTCCGGGTTGATCCGCTTGAGGTGGGGGCTGGATGGTTCCATCTTTGGCGGTATGACCAGCAGGGGCTGGGCAAGTACGGGTAAGGAAGAGTATGCACTTCAACGCCTGGTGTGGAATGGCGAAACGCCATTTGAGATGAAAAACATTACCGCCTTGCCCGATGGTTTGGAAATTGAGTTCACCTTGCCAGCCGATGCAGCAGGATTGAAGAACCCGATGAACTACAGCATCAACAGTTTCACATATAAGTATCACCCCGACTATGGAAGTCCGATCATCAACAACCGCGCGCGCAGGATCAAGGGTATCATTCCCTCTGCGGATGGTATGAAAGTAAAGCTGGTGATGGATAGTGTGCTGGCTGGCTATATTCATGAGATCAAGCTTGGGAACATGCTGTCCAAGGAAAAACGGTCACTGCTTCATCATGTGGCTTATTACACCATGAATAATATTCCTGATGGTAGTGCAACGGTATTGAAGGAAGACCAGAAAGTCAGCCTCCACGCCGGCCATCAGATGGCTGCTGCCACTTCGGGAAAGCCCGCCTCCGCAACAAAAAAACGCCAGACAAGCATGCCCGCCGATTGGGGGCGGCCCGACAAGGTATTGAAGTTGGGGACCAAGCCGGGATTGAAATTTGACATCACCATGTTTGAAGTGAAAGCAGGATCAAAACTGAGATTGATTTTCAATAATAACGACGACATGACGCATAATGTGGTGATTGCAGCCCCGGGTTCAGCCGATGAAATAGGTGATTTGGCCCTTAACCTGGGACTGAAAGGTCCGGAGATGAATTATGTTCCTTCATCTGCCAAAGTGTTGTTTCATACCGGGCTGTTGCAGCCGAGTTCTTCGGAGTCGATATATTTTCTAGCTCCAAGTAAACCGGGAGAATATCCCTTCTTATGCAGCTATCCAGGGCACGCGCAGGTGATGCGGGGAACGTTGGTGGTTAAATAGCCCAATTATTTCTGAATCTCAATGATTTTGTCGTTACCCTCGCCGGAGCCTGTACTGATATAAACTCTGCCAGCCGGAGAAACGCATACATCCCTAAGCGGCCCCCACTGGCCCTGGTACATGGATGAAACGGACGCTACCGCATTTCCGGCCGCGTTCAGTTTCATCTGGTACAGGCTGCCATCTTTCAGGGAAGCCATCAGGATGGAGTTCTTCCACCTGCTAATGAGGTCGCCGTTGTAGTAATCCATTCCGGTTACGGTGAGGTTGTTGGAGCCGGAATTCCACAAGGGAGCGACAGTATTCTTCTCCGGACCGCCCGCATTCGGCCAGCCGTAATTGCGTCCTTTTTCGATCAGGTTCAATTCATCCGTCATACCAATGCCATTCTCGGATGCGAGTACGTTGCCATTAACGATCACCAGACCCTGCGCATTGGCATGACCAAGGGTCCAAACAGGACTATTCGGGAAGGGATTATCCGAGGGGATGCTTCCATCGAGGTTGATGCGCAATATTTTTCCGGAAAGCGAACTGACCTGCTGGGCAGATTCACTGATGGTGGCATCGCCTGTGGTCATGAGCAGTTTTTGATCGGCAGTGATGGCCAGCCTTGAGCCATTGTTTTCAAGTGCAGCAGGAATATTGTCGATCAGCGTGAAGGGCTCAATCAGCTCCTCATTTTTCACGCGAAACCTGACCAGTTTTTGTGTGTATTTGCCCGATTTAAGATAGTTGTAAGCCAAGTAAAGAAAACCATTCTGCAGGAAGTCAGGATGCTGCACCATGCCAAGGACACCACCTTCACCCCGCTGCAGGGCGTCAGGAATCACTGATTTGAAAACGGTATAGCCAGTTTTGGGGTTAACCTTCAGTACTTTCCCCGCCCGCTCTGTTACCCATAAATGGTCGTCTTTTCCCCACAGTATTTCCCAGGGATGGGAAAGGTCGGCTTTTACTGTTCTGATTTCTTCAGTCGGCCAGGCTGATGGTTCTTCTGTGGCCGTTAAGGCACTGCCGGATTCATTTTTGTCACAGCTGGTAAAAACGAGCAGCGACAAGAGAGCGGAAATCAGGAAACAGAATTTTGCCATGACCAATATTTTGATAAATTTAACGAAGTTTCAGCCAATTTGTTCGTTTTGTTACATGTAATGTTGCGCCATCAATTAAAACTCATAACAGCAGATTCTTATTTACCCAGTCCACTTCCTCCTGTATAACGGTATGGGGTATACCCGGATAGATCTTTTCAGTGACATTTGCCCCCATTTCAATGAGAATAGCTGTTGATTCCCTGACCCTGGAAACGGGAATATGAGGGTCCGGATCGCCGGAACCAATGAACACGGGTGTGCCAGCGAAGTCTCCCGAGTAGTTTTTTCTGTCTATGATATCACCGATAAGGCCGCCTGTAAACGCGATGAGACCGCCATAACGCTGGGCTTTCCTGGCAGCAGATTCCAATGTCAGGCAGGCGCCCTGGGAGAAGCCGAGCAGGTAAATATTTTCTGGCAAGATCCCTGCCGCGATCAGTTCGTCGATCAGTTCATGTACCGTGGCAATGGCTGAACCCAGCCAGGGCTCATTCATGGAAACAGGAGATAGAAAACTGTATGGATACCAGGTGTTGCCGGTGGCCTCGGGTGACAGCAAGGCAAATCCTTCCACGTCCAATGCGCCGGCCAGTTCAAGAATGCCCCTTGCATCTGCGCCGCGGCCATGAATAAAGATCATTGCTTTCTTTGCTTCATCCAGAGGGGTGCCTGCTGCCAGTATGTTTTTTTTGTGCATTACATGAATTTTTTCCAGTCAAGATTTATTGGCTTCAGTCCTTTTTCGATCATGGGCCTGTTAGGCTCTTCCCATTCGGGCAACTTCAGCGCTTCCCCAAGATGCGCAGGTTCTTCGTCGATGGCGAACCCTGGAGGATCGGTAGCCACTTCAAACAGGATCCCGCCCGGCTCGCGAAAATAAATGCTGTGAAAATACTGCCTGTCCAACACATCGGTAGCATGTACCCCGCCGCGCGCCAGCTTCTGCTGCATCTGCACGATCGTATCATCGTTATCCGTTGAGAAGGCCACATGGTGCACCGTGCCTGCCCCTTGCAGACCCCGCAGCCTGTCGGGCTCACAGACAATGTCCACCAGGTCACCGATCTTACCGCTGGCGGAGTACCTGAATCGGTTTCCCTGTTCAGTAATTTTCCGGTGCTCCATATAGGTGCTCAAAAGACCGGCTGTTTTTTCATAACCGTCTTCAGAGAGCGTAACGCTGTGGAAGCCCCTGATGCTGTGTTTTTCCTCTACGTTCCCGTAGCTGAAACCTGGCCTCTCGTCCTTATCGTTGGCGATCAGTTCCAGCCCGAGGCCATCGCCGTCTTCTATGTAAATGAATCCTTCGTTGAATCTTTCCTGTGGCTGCTGGAATGGGATGTTGAATTTCTTCAGCCGCTCCGTCCAGTAACCCAAGCTGTGTTCAGGAATGGAAAAAGAAGTGGTGGTCAGTTGACCCTTGCCTTGTCTTCCGCGCACGAGGCCGCTATATGGGAAAAAAGTGAGGATGGTTCCAGGGGATCCTTCTTCATTACCGTAGTAAAAATGGTAGACATCAGGCGCGTCGAAGTTGATCGTTTTCTTGACGAGCCGCAAGCCGAGGATACCTGCATAAAAATCTATATTCTGCTGCGGGTCCGATGCCAAAGCCGTAACGTGGTGAAGTCCGTTGATCAGTTTCATATTGTGACATTACTCGTGCAAAACTACGCCTTGACAGCCCCTTGGGAATGCAGGAATCAGGGTGACTATGGTATAAATCATGTATAAAAAAAGAGGAAGCC
>Ga0315900_10004290_pt1 | contig 20184 bp, 17 predicted proteins | sample LakEriMetagenome_FD_203521 | JGI IMG/M metagenome (GOLD analysis project Ga0315900, IMG submission 203521) | Freshwater fungal communities from buoy surface, Lake Erie, Ohio, United States - Buoy 12 MA114 | ecosystem: Environmental > Aquatic > Freshwater > Lake > Lake biofilm | place: USA: Lake...
CCGAGGCCGAGCGCGACTATCTGCGACGCCTGCTCGACCGGTTCTGAGGCGCGGCCCGCTCGGTCTCGATGCCGACGACACCGAGGTGCCCGACGCCGCCGATGTCGCGCGTCGCGCGCAGGAATTGCAGCGCGAACTCTCGCGCCGCTCGGGCGAACTCACGCGGCCCGAGGCCGAGTTCGACGATCCGCGACGCCTGCTCGACCGGTTCTGAGGCGCGGCCCGCTCTGGCGGCCCGAGGGCGGTGTGGGCGTGCTTGCGCGCGACGACGCGCGCGTGCCCGACGCCGATCACGACGATCCGCGCCGGCTGCTCAAGAGGTCGCAAGGCGCGACCCGCTCGGCCTCGATGCCGACGACACCGAGGTGCCCGACACCGCCGATGTCGCCCGTCGCGCGCAGGAATTGCAGCGCGAACTCTCGCGCCGCTCGGGCGAACTCACGCGGCCCGAGGCCGAGTTCGACGATCCGCGACGCCTGCTCGACCGATTCTGAGGCGCGGCCCGCTCTGGCGGCCCGAGGGCGGTGTGGGCGTGCTTGCGCGCGACGACGCGCGCGTGCCCGACGCCGATCACGACGATCCGCGCCGGCTGCTCAAGAGGTCGCAAGGCGCGACCCGCTCGGCCTCGATGCCGACGACACCGAGGTGCCCGACGCCGCCGATGTCGCCCGTCGCGCACAGGAATTGCGGCGCGAACGCTCGCGCCGCTCGGGCGAACTCACGCGGCCCGAGGCCGAGCGCGACGATCTGCGACGCCTGCTCGACCGGTTCTGAGGGGCGACCCGCTCGGCCGCGGCGAAGCTCTACGGGCGTGCTTGCGCGCGACGACGCGCGCGTGCCCGACGCCGATCACGACGATCCGCGCCGACCGCTCAAGAGGCCCCAAGGCGCGACCCGCTCGGTCTCGATGCCGACGACACCGAGGTGCCCGACGCCGCCGATGTCGCGCGTCGCGCGCAGGAATTGCAGCGCGAACTCTCGCGCCGCTCGGGCGACCTCACGCGGCCCGAGGCCGAGCGCGACTATCTGCGACGCCTGCTCGACCGGTTCTGAGGCGCGGCCCGCTCTGGCGGCCCGAGGGCGGTGTGGGCGTGCTTGCGCGCGACGACGCGCGCGTGCCCGAGGCCGAGCACGACGATCCGCGCCGACTGCTCAAGAGGCCCCAAGGCGCGACCCGCTCGGTCTCGATGCCGACGACACCGAGGTGCCCGACGCCGCCGATGTCGCGCGTCGCGCGCAGGAATTGCAGCGCGAACTCTCGCGCCGCTCGGGCGACCTCACGCGGCCCGAGGCCGAGTTCGACGATCCGCGCCGGCTGCTCGACCGGTTCCGAGGCGCGCTCAGATCTCGACCCAGATCGTCACCGGCCCGTCGTTCACGAGGTCCACCTGCATGTCGGCGCCGAAGCGCCCGGTCGCGACCGCGATCCCTTCGGCGCGCAGCGCGGCCACGACCCGGTCGCAGGATTGCGTCGCGATCTCGGGGGCGGCGGCCGTGGAAAAGCCGGGGCGGTTGCCGCGCAGATCGGCCGCGAGCGTGAACTGGCTGACGACCAGCGCCGCCCCCCCGGTGTCGCGCAACGACAGGTTCATCTTGTCGGCGGCATCGCGAAAGATGCGCATCTTCGCGATCTTGGCGGCCATCCGCTCGGGCGCGTCGGGCGCGTCGTCCCCCATCGCGCAGACGAGGATCAAGAGCCCCGCCCCGATCTCGCCCACCGTCTCGCCGCCCACGCTGACCCGCGCGCGCGTCACCCGCTGCAATACCGCCCTCATGCGTCCTCCGTCATCAGCCTGTGCGCGGCAAGGCGCGCGTATTGGGGCAGGCAGGCCTCGGCCACCGCCGCGGCATGCCCCGCCAGTTCGGGCACCGGCCCCTCGGGCGGCTCGAAACCCCTTGAGCGGTGGACGGCGCCATACCAGTGCGCGGCCCACACCCCGTCGGCCGGGTTGCCGCCGGCGGGCCAGCCCAGCATCGCCGGATCGAACGCCAGCCCCAGCGCCGCGCAGAGAAGCCCGAGCGTGCGGGCCGGATCGGCGCGGATGTCGGTCGCGTCCACCACCGGCGGGGCGCGGCCCAGCCGGTCGGCGGCGCGGTCGAAAAGCTCCGCCTGCCGCGCGAATCCCAGATCGGCGGCCGTCACCGCCTCGCGCTTGCGCGCGTAGGAGGCGACGACGCGGGCCGGGTGGCGGATCAGGAACACCTCGGCCGCCCCCGCCGTCCAGCCCAGCGCAAAGCCCGGCAGCATGTGGTGCGTCATGTGTTTCTGATACCAGACCGGGCGGCCGCCCGGCGCGGGCCCGGCAAGGGCGGCCGCGACGCGGGCCGGGTCGGTGGGCTGGCTTGCCAGCACCTCGGCCCGCATCGGATGCTCGATCCCGGTCGCGGCCAGATAGGCGGCATAGAAGGGCTCATCGCTCACCGCGCAGTCGGGGCGCTGCGCGAAGGCATACATGAGCGCGGTCGAGAGGTTCCTCGGCCCCGACCACATGACAATGCGCAACGGATCGCTCATGCCCCGACCAGCGCCTTGTAGAGGGCGCGGATCCGCGCCGTCACCGGCCCCATCGCGCCGTCCCCGATCACGCGCCCGTCGATCATGCCGACGGGCGTCTGCGCGCCGAAGGTGCCGGTCAGGAAGGCCTCCTCGGCCGAATAGGTCTCAACCAGCGTGAAGTTGCGCTCGCGCGCCACGATCCCGTTCTCGCGGCACAGCGCCAGCACCTTGCCGCGCGTGATCCCGTTCAGGCAGTAATCGCCCGTCGAGGTCCAGACCTCGCCCTTGCGGACGATGAAGAAGTTGCACGCGTTCGTCGTGTTCACGAAGCCGTGGACATCGAGCATCAGCGCCTCGTCCGCGCCCGCCTTCTCGGCCGCGATGCAGGCGAGGATGCAGTTGAGCTTCGAGTGGGAATTGAGCTTGGGGTCCTGCGTCATCGGCAGGCCGCGCATGTGCGGGACGGTCGCAAGCCGGATCGGGCGCGGCTGCTTGGGGCGGGAATGCTCCATGATGATCGCGATCGTGGGGCCCTGGCGCGAAAAGCCCGGGTGCTGGAAGGGCCGGGTCTTGATCCCGCGCGTGACCATCAGGCGGGCGTGGGCGTCGGTGTGCATCCCGTTCGCGGCCGCCGTGTCGAGCAGCGCCTGCGCGAGCACGGCGGGCGGGTGGCCGATGTCGAGGTCGATCGCGCGCGCGGCCTCGTAGAGCCGCTCGAGATGCTCGTCGAGAAAGGCCCAGCGGCCGTTGTAGAGGCGGATCCCCTCCCACACCCCGTCGCCCAGCATGAAGCCCGAATCGTAGATGCTGACGACGGCCTCGGCCTTGGGCACGATCTTGCCGTTGAGCCACAGCATGAGGCGCTCGTTGCGCGCGTCCTCCTCGGCGCCGTGCGTGCTTATGTGTTCGTCCATCCGCGCCCCTCCGGTCCGGCGACCACGCTAGTGCGCCGCCCGCGCCGCGCCAAGGGGGGGCGCCCCCGCTTGCCCGTCTTGGGCCTTGCGCCTATAAGCCGCCCGCAAAGCCCGACCGCGCACCGATGACCCGGCGCCCGTCCGACCCGCCCTTCGCCGCTGAGGATCCCGCCGATGTGCGCCGACACGCCCGACTACAAGGACACGATCTTTCTGCCCGACACGGGCTTTCCCATGCGCGCGGGCCTGCCCCAGCGCGAGCCCGAGTGGCTGGCGCTGTGGGAGCGGATCGGGGTCTACGACCGGCTGCGCGCCAAGGCGGAGGCCGCCCGCGCCGCCGGCCGGCCGCGCCCGCCCTTCACGCTCCATGACGGCCCGCCCTATGCCAACGGGCACCTCCATATCGGGCATGCGCTGAACAAGATCCTCAAGGACATGGTCGTGCGCTCGCAGCAGATGATGGGCCATGACGCGCGCTATGTCCCCGGCTGGGACTGCCACGGCCTGCCCATCGAATGGAAGATCGAAGAGCAGTATCGCGCCGCCGGCAAGAACAAGGACGAGGTCGACACCGTCGCCTTCCGGCAGGAATGCCGCCGCTTCGCCGAGGGCTGGATCGAGGTGCAGCGGGCCGAGTTCAAGCGGCTCGGCGTCATCGGCAACTGGGCCGACCCCTATCGCACCATGGATTTCCACGCCGAGGCCGTGACGGCCGCCGATTTCATGACCTTCCTCATGAACGGCACGCTCTATCAGGGCTCGAAACCCGTGATGTGGTCGCCCGTCGAGAAGACCGCCCTCGCCGAGGCCGAGGTCGAGTATCACGAGGTGACGAGCCATCAGGTGTGGGTCGCCTTTCGCGTCGTGTCGGGGGCGGCGCCCGCATGGGCGGGGGCGCGCGTCGTCATCTGGACGACGACGCCCTGGACGATCCCGCAGAACCGCGCCGTCGCCTTCAACCCCGCCATCGCCTATGGCCTCTACGAGGTGACGGGCCGGCCCGAGGATTCGGCCGCGCGGATCGGTGCCACCTATGTCATGGCCGACCGCCTCGCCGCGCAGGCGTTCGCGGCCGCCAAGCTCGACCCCGCCATGTATCGCCGCCTGCGCGACATCACGGCCGAGGAGCTGGGCGCGCTGACCCTCGCCCATCCCTTCCGCGGGATCGAGGGCGGGCAGGGCGAGTGGGACTATGACGTGCCCATGCTGCCCGGCGAGCATGTGACGGACGACGCGGGCACGGGCTTTGTCCACACCGCCCCCTCGCATGGCGATGACGACTATCAGATGGGCGTGCGCTTCGGCCTGCCCATGACCTACAATGTCGAGGCCGACGGCACCTATCGCGCCGATCTGCCCCTCTTTGCCGGTCAGGCCATCATCACCGCCGAGGGCAAGGAAGGCCCCGCGAATGTCAGCGTCATCAAGGCGCTGCACGGGGCGGGCGGGCTCTTTGCCAAGGGCAAGTTCCGCCATTCATACCCGCATTCGTGGCGCTCCAAGGCGCCGATCATCTATCGCAACACGCCCCAGTGGTTCGTCGCGATCGACAAGCCGATCGAGGACGGCATGGGCGCGCATGGCGCGACGATCCGGGCGCGCGCGCTCTCCTCGATCGACCAGCTGGTGACATGGACGCCCCAGAGCGGGCGCAACCGCCTCTTCAGCATGATCGAGGCCCGCCCCGACTGGGTGCTGAGCCGCCAGCGTGCCTGGGGCGTGCCGCTCACCTGCTTCACCCGGCGCGGCGCGCGGCCGACCGATCCGGACTTCCTGATGCGCGATCCGGCGGTCAATGCCCGCATCGTGGCGGCCTTCGAGACCGAGGGGGCGGATGCGTGGTATGTGCCGGGCTTCAAGGCGCGTGTCCTGCAGGGCCTGCACGACCCCGAGGCCTGGGATCAGGTCTTCGACATCCTCGATGTGTGGTTCGATTCGGGCTCGACCCATTCCTTCGTGCTGCGCGACCGCCCCGATGGAACGGCCGACGGGCTCGCCGACCTCTATCTGGAGGGGACCGACCAGCACCGGGGGTGGTTCCACTCCTCGATGCTGCAGGCCTGCGGCACGATCGGGCGCGCCCCCTATCGGGGCGTGCTGACGCATGGCTTCACGCTCGACGAGAAGGGCATGAAGATGTCCAAATCGCTCGGCAACACCGTCTCGCCCGACGAGGTGATCCGCGACTATGGCGCCGACATCCTGCGGCTGTGGGTGGCGCAATCGGACTATACGGTGGACCTGCGCATCGGGCCCGAGATCCTCAAGGGCGTGGCCGACAGCTATCGGCGGCTGCGCAACACGCTGCGCTTTGTCCTCGGCAACCTCGCGGGCTTCACCGAGGCCGAGCGGGTGGAGCCCGCCGAGATGCCCCCGCTCGAGGCCTGGGTGCTCCACCGCATGGCCGAGCTTGACGCGTCGGTGCGCAAGGGCTTTGCCGCCTATGATTTCCAGGGCGTCGCGCGCGAGATCTTCGCGTTCTGCAACAGCGACCTCTCGGCCTTCTACTTCGACATCCGCAAGGATGCGCTCTATTGCGACGCGCCGGGCAGCCTGCGGCGGCGCGCGGCGCGCACGGTGCTCGACCTGCTGTTCCATCGCCTCACGACATGGCTCGCCCCGATCCTCGCCTTCACGGCCGAGGATGTCTGGCGCGCGCGGATGACGGATGCCGAGGCTTCGGTCCACCTTCAGGACATCCCCGACACGCCGGCCGCCTGGCTCAACCCCGCGCTCGCGGCGCGGTGGGAGGCGGTGCGGGGCGCGCGCCGGGTCGTGACCGCCGCGCTCGAGGTCCAGCGCGCGGCCAAGACCATCGGCGCGAGCCTCGAGGCCCGGCCCGAGGTCCATGTCGCCGATCCGACGCTTGCCGCCCATCTCGCCGCCGTCGATTTCGCCGAAGTCTGCATCACCTCGGGCCTGTCGATCGTGGCGGGACCGGGGCCGGCGGATGCCTTCCGGCTCGAGGATGTCGCGGGCGTCGCGGTCGTCTTCCGCCCGGCCGAGGGCGACAAATGCGCCCGCTGCTGGCAGATCCTGCCCGATGTCGGCACCCACGCCCATCCGGGCACCTGCGCGCGCTGTGACGCGGCCCTCGGATAGCGCGATCGCGGGCGTGCTCGCGGCACTGGCCGATGCGCGGGGGGCCGGGCGCAGCTTCTGCCCCTCCGAGGCCGCGCGGCGGCTGGCCGATGACTGGCGGCCGCTCATGCCCGAGGTGCGGCGCGTGGCGGCAGGCATGGTGGCCGAGGGGGGGCTGGTCGCCACCCAAGGCGGCCGCCCCGCCGACCCCCTGACCGCGCGCGGCCCGATCCGGCTCGGCCGCCCCGGCTGAACGGGGGCTTGCGCCCAGCCACGGCGCGGCGCACAGAAGGCGCGACGCTTCGGACCCCCACCCATGCAAAGCCGCATTCCCGCCGCCGACATCGCCCGCGCCATCGCGGTCGCGCTCATCTGGGGGATGGGCTATGTCGTGGCCAAGGGGGCGATGGCGGGCTTTCCGCCGATCCTGCTGATGGCCTTCCGCTTTGCCGTCACGGCGGCGCTGCTCGTCTGGGTGGCGGGGCCGCTGCGGGGCAACCTGCCGCGGCTGATCGCGATGTCGGTGGTCGGCGCCGCGATCCAGTACAGCCTGACCTTCACGGGCGTCAGCGGCGTCGATGCCGGGCTCGCGGCCCTCGTGATGCAGCTCGAGGTGCCGTTCCTCGTCCTCCTCGGCGCGCTTTTCCTGGGCGAGCGGCCGGGACCGCGCAAATGGGCGGGCATGGCGGTGGCCTTTGCCGGTGTCGCGCTGATTGCCGGGCAGGTGCGCTTTGATGGCGAGTGGATCTTTCTGGTCATGCTGGCGGGGGGGGCGTTTTCCTGGGCCTCGGGGCAGGTGATGGTGCGCGGCATCCGCGACATGCAGGGCCTTGCCGTCACCGCCTGGACGGCGGTCCTCGCCACGCCGCAGCTCTTCCTCGTGTCGTTCCTCTTCGAGGACGGTCAGGCCGAGGCCATCGCCGCCGCCGGCCCCGGCGTCTGGGCGGCGGTCGTCTATCTGGGCGTCGTGATGACGGCGCTGGGCTATTGGCTCTGGAACACGCTGCTGCTGCGCCACGAGGTCGGGCGCGTCGCGCCCTATCTGCTGCTCATGCCGATGTTCTCGGTCATGGGCGGCGTGCTCTTTCTGGGCGAGAGCCCCTCGGTCGGGCAACTCGCGGGCGGGGCGGTGGTGCTGATCGGGGTCGCGATCATCACGATCGAGCGGCGCATTCAGCCGACCGCGGCGCCATAGCCCTGCACGGCGGCGCGCGCGGCGGCAAAGCGCGCGGCCCATTCGGCGCGCGGCGCCCGCGGGTCGGGATCGATCGTCGCGCCCGAGGGCGTGCAGGCGACGCGCCGCCCCACCCCGTCCGCCGCCAGCGCCGCGGTGCCGAGCGCGGTCAGTTCCGGCTCGGCCGAGACGATGATCCGACGCCCCAGCGCATCGGCAAGGAAGCGGCAGAAATGGGCGTTCGCGCTCATCCCCCCGTCGATCGTGATCGTGCCGGCCAGCGGCACCGCCGCCGCGATGGACCCGAGCGCCTCGGCCGTGCGCAGCGCCACCCCCTCGAGCAGCGCCTGCATCAGGTCGGCCCGGTCGTGATCGAGCCCGAGCCCGAGCCAGGCGCCGCGCGCGCGCCTGTCCCAATGCGGGCAGGCAAGCCCCGCGAGCGCCGGCACGAAGGCCAGCCCCCGCCCGATGGCGGGCGCGCGATCAAAGCGCGCGATCTCGGCGAACGCCGCGAAAAGCCCCAGATCGCGCGCCCAGTTCACCGCCGATGACGCTGCATAGACGCCACCATCGAGCGCGTAGACGGGTGCGCCGCCGCGGGGCGCCCAGGCGACCGTCGGCAAGGGCCCCGCCAGACCCGCCACGCGCCGCCCCGTCAGCACGAGCGCGAAGGCCCCCGTGCCGAAGGTGATCTTGGCATCCCCCGGCGCCCGCGCCCCGTGGCCGTAAAGCGCCGCCTGCTGATCGACGACGCTCGCGCCCAGCGGCACATCGCGCCCGCCGATCCGCACCTGCCCGAGCGCGCCGGTCGTCGGGCCGATGGGCGGCAGCACCTCGGGCGGCACGCCGAAGGCCGCGCACAGATCGCCGTCCCACCCGAGCGTCCCGAGCGCCATGAGCGAGGTGCGCGAGGCCGTCGTCGCATCCGTCTCGCACCGGCCGGTCAGGCGCTGGCGGAACCACGCATCGGTGGTGCCGAGCCGCAGCCGCCCGGCCCGCGCCAGCGCGCGCAGGCCCGCATCCTCCTGCCACAGCCAGCCGAGCTTGCTGGCCGAGAAATAGGGATCGAGCGGCAACCCCGCCCGCTCGAGCGTCAGCGCCTCGGCACCCCCGGCCTTGAGGGACGCGCAACGGTCCGCGGTGCGCGCGTCCTGCCAGACGATGACGGGGCTTGCCGCCTCGCCCGTCAGGCTGTCCCAGGCGAGGCAGCTTTCGCCCTGATTGGCAAGGCCCACGGCCGCGATCGGGCCCCTGCCGGCGGCGGCCTCGAGGCAGGCCCCGACCGCGCGCAGGATCTCGGCCGGATCGTGCTCGACCCAGCCGGGCCGCGGATAGATCTGGCGGTGCGCGATGGCCGCGACCTCTTCGACCGCGCCGCCCTCGTCGACCAGAAGGGCGCGCGTGCTCGTGGTGCCCTGATCTATGGCCAGAAAGCGCATCACCCCTCCGGCCCGAGGCGCACCTCGGCGCCCGCGGGCGTCGCGGGCGGCAGGGGCAGGATCAGCCGCCGCTCGGGCAGGGCGGCAAGGCTGCGCCCCGCAATCTCGCCCCCGGCCGCGCGCAAGGCAAGCCGCCCGCGCACCGCCCCCGCCGCGCGCAACTGCAAGACCGGCAGCGCCGGCCCCGCCCCCCCCGTCACCCTCTGCGGCACGACCCAGGCGAGGCCGGGGCCGAGTGCCACGCGCCCGCCCGGCCCCGCCGGCAATTCGCCCGCCAGCGCCCGCAGCATCGCCCCCGCGATCCGCCGCCCCTCGGCCCAGCAGGCGCCCGCCGTCTCGATCCCGCGCAGCACATTGCCGGCGGCGAAAAAGGCCGGATCCGAGCAACGCCCGAATTCGTCGATCTCGGGCCCCCCCGTCGCGGGATCAAGCGCAAGATGCCCGGGCGCGATCAGCGCCGCCTCGGGCCGGAAGCGGCCGCTGAGGATGACGCCATCGGCGGCGAGGCGCCATTCCTCGGCGCCCCGGCGCAGCACCACGCCCGAGACCCGCCACGCGCCCTCGATCGCGACGATCTCGGTCCCGAGCAGAAGCGGCACGCCCGCGAGGCGCGGCAGCAGGGCCGCGGGCCAGCGCGCGGTCGGGCGCGGGCCGGCCTCGAGCATCGCGACGGGCCGCATTCCGGCGCCGAGGCAACTGAGCAGCGCCGAAAACGCCACGAGTTCGCTGCCGACGATGACCGGCCGCGCGAAGGGCCGCCGGTGGTTGAGGTGCAAGAGACCCTGCAGCGCACCGGTGTTCATCACGCCCCCGGGCTTCGTGCCGCCGATCAGCCGCCCCGCGCGCGAGGTCTCGCGCGCCCCCGTCGCGATCAGGACAAGGCGCGGCGCGAGGCGCGCGGCGCCCGTCGCGTCCGAGGTGATCGCGATCTCGGGCCCGGGATGCAGCGCGATCACGCTGGTGCCGGTGCGGATCTCGGCGCCCGCCGCACGCGCCCGCGCCGCCAGCGCGCGCGCATAGGCCGGCCCCAGAATCGGGCGGGCGAATTCGCGCAGGCCATAGGGCGAATGGGCGCAATGGCGGGGGATGCCGCCCGCCTCGGCCTCGCGCTCGAGGACGACCACCCGCCGCCCGGCGCGCGCCAGCACCTCGGCCGCGGCAAGGCCCGCGGGCCCCGCGCCGATGATCGCGATCTCGGCCCCCTCAGCCATCCGCCCCGACCATCGGCTGCGCCAGCCGCCCCTCGGTCAGCCGCGCGATGTCGGCCGTGCAGTAAAAGCCCTGGCAGCGCCCCATCGTCGCCCGCGTCCGCCGCTTGAGGCCCGCGAGGCTGCGCGCCCCCGCAGGTCCGTCGAGTGCGCCAAGGATCTCGCGCCGCGTGACCTGTTCGCAATGGCAGACGATCCCGCCATGGCCGGGCGATTGCCAGTCGCGCGGGGCGCCCTCGGCAAGGTTCGGCACGCGCGGCCAGCGCGTCTCGGCCGGGGCGGGCCAGCCCGGCGCCGCGCAGAGCCCGGCCACATGCGCCGCGATCCCGAGCGCCGCGCTGAGGCCGGTCGAGCGGATGCCGCCGACGCTGACATAGCTGCCCCCGGCCTCGGTGGTGATGACGTAATCCTTCTGCCCGGTCGCGGGCCGCAGGCCGGCATAGCTCGCCGTCACCGCGTGATGGGCAAGGGCGGGCAGGATCTCGGCCCCGCGCGCGCGCAGCACCGCGAGCGTCTCGGGCACGAGGTCGGCGCGGTCGCGGTCGGTCTGCTCCTCGGCCGTCGGCCCGACGAGCAGGTTGCCCCAGACCGTGCGGCAGACGACAACGCCCTTGGTGATCTCGGTCGGGACCGGCAGCAGGATGTGGCGCGCGAGTGCCGCGGCGGGCTTGTCGAAGACGACGAACTGGCCCTTGCGGGGGCGGATCTCGAACCCGGCGCGGCCGAGCAGCAGCGCATCCACCCGGTCGCCGTGAAGCCCCGCGGCGTTGATGACGATCCGCGCCCGCAGCGCGCCGCACGGCGTCTCGATCCGCCACAGCGCGCCATCGAAGGCCCCGCCCGTCACCGGCGTCCCGCACGCCAGGGTCGCGCCATGCGCCAGCGCCTGCCGCAGATAGGCCAAGGGCGCCGACCACGGATCGATGAGCGATTCGCCCGGCACCCGGAAGGCCGCGCGCGCATGGGGCGCGAGCGCCGGTTCGGCCTCGCGCAGCGCGCGGGCGTCGAGCGGCTCGATATCGTCCACCCCGTTCGCGCGCGCCTGCGCCATCAGGGCAGGCAGCGCCGCCGCCTCGGCCTCGGTCCAGGCGATCACGAGGGCGCCGGCGCGGTCGAGCGGCAGGCCGAGGCGGTCGTGAACCGCGAGATACTCGGCATGTCCCGCCCGGATGCAGGCGAGTTCGAGCGACCCGGTCGGCGCATCGAAGCCCGTGTGCAGGATCGCGCTGTTGCCCTTCGAGGCGCCATCGAGGATGTCCGCCCCCCGCTCGAGGATCGCGACCCGCGCCCCTGCCAGCGCCAGCCGCCGCGCGATGGCGCAACCAACCACTCCCGCGCCGATCACCAGCGCGTCGAGGATACCTTCGGGCAGCGGATCAACGGGACGCATGAATTCCGACCGTTCGGGCGGCTATCTTCCGCAGGACTGTGGGTTTTTCGCACCCTCCCGTCAAGGAGTTGTTGACACAGGCAAAATCGCCGGGCGAGAGTGACCACATGGGAGCGCATCACAAACCCGAGGAGCGTCAGCGCGAGATCGCCGAGATCGTCGCGGCCGGCGGCGCGGCATCGGTCGAGGCGCTGAGCCAGCGCTTCGCCGTCTCGGCCGAGACGATCCGTCGCGACCTCGCGCGGCTGGCCGAGCGGGGCGCGGTGCAGAAGGTCCACGGCGGCGCGCGCCCCCTGCCGGTGCAAGCCGAGGGCAGCTTTGCCGAACGGATGCGCGAACACGCCGCCGCCAAGCGCGCCATCGCCGCCAAGCTCGCATCCCTCATCGAGCCGGGCGAGACGATCTTTCTCGACACCGGCACGACGACGCTTGCGGCCGCGCACGCGCTTGCCCGCATGCCGCGGCTGACCGTCATCACCAACGCGCTGCGCATCGCCGAGGTGCTCGGGGCGGGCGGGGCGCGCGTGTTTCTGCTGGGGGGCAGCTATGCCCCCGGCAACGTCCAGACCGTCGGCCCCGCCGCCATCGCGCAGATCGACCGCTTTCAGGCCGATCGCGCCGTCATCACGGTTGCGGGGCTCGATGCGGCGGCGGGTGCGACGGACGCCGATTTCGACGAGGCGAATCTGGCGCGCGCCATGATCGACCGCGCGGGCTCAACCGTCGTGCTTGCGCACCGGGCGAAGTTCGCGCGCCGGGCCGCTTTTCGCGTCTGCGGGCTTGACGAAATCGGTCTGGTGGTTTGCGATGAGCCGCCCGAGGGTCCGCTCGGCCGCGCGCTGCGCGGGGCGGGCGTTCGTGTTCACTGACCGAGGGGCCGGCATGCCGAAGGCGATCGCACTCTATATCCGCGCGACCGACCGGCTGTCGGACTGGACGGGCATCCTCGCGATGTATCTGATCTTCGTGATGGTGGCGGTCCTTCTCCTCGATGCGGTGACGCGCAACATCCTCGACGATCCGCTGCACTGGTGCCTCGAGTTCGCGCAGTTCACGCTTGCCGCCTATTACTTCATGGGCGGGGCCAAGACGCTCAAGGACAACGACCATGTGCGGATGGACCTCTTCTATGAAAACCTCTCGGTGCGCGGCAAGGCGCGGATGGATCTGGTCACGGTCGGCTGCCTGATCTTCTATCTGGTCGTCATGCTGATCGGCTCGGTCTCCTCGCTGACCTACTCGATCGAGACCAACCAGCGCCTCTTCTCGATCTGGAACCCCTCGGTCGTGCCGATCAAGGCGCTGATGGTGGGGTGCATCGTGCTGATGCTGCTGCAATCGGTCGGGCTCTTCTTCAAGTATCTCGAGGCCAGCCGCGAAAGGGCGATCGGATGAGCTACGAGGCCATCGCCCTTCTGATGTTCGTCTCGCTCATGGTGCTGCTCATGACGGGGCAGCGCGTCTTTGCCGCGATCGGCTTCGTGGCGGCGGGCATGGCGCTCCTGCTCTATGGCACGGGCGGGGTGGAGATGCCCTTCAACCAGGCCTTCAAGCTCTTTCGCTGGACCGCGATCGTCACGCTGCCGCTGTTCATCTACATGGGCTACATCATGGCCCAGTCGGGGATCGCCGAAGATCTCTACAAGATGTTCCACGTCTGGTTCGGGCGGATGCGCGGCGGGCTCGCGATCGGGACGATCCTGCTCATGGTCATCATCTCGGCGATGAACGGGCTGTCGGTCGCGGGGATGGCGATCGGGGCCTCGATCGCGCTGCCCGAGATGCTGCGGCGGGGCTACGACAAGATCCTCGTCACCGGCGTCATCCAGGGGGGATCGACGCTTGGCATCCTCATCCCGCCCTCGGTCGTGATGGTGCTCTATGGCTCGATCGCGGGCCAGCCGGTCGATCAGCTCTGGCTCGCGGGGATCGTGCCCGGGCTCTTCATGGCGACGCTCTTCATCCTCTACATCTATGTGCGCGCGCGGCTGAACCCCGAGCTGGCGCCGGTCGCGAGCGACGCCGACCTCGCCATGCCGCTGATCGAGAAGCTCGCGCTGCTGCGCGCAGGCATCATCCCGATCCTGATCTTCCTGTCGATGACGGGGCTTTTCGTCGCGGGCTACACGAACCTGCACGAAAGCGCCGCCGTGGGCGCGACGGCCGCGACGCTGGCCGCACTCCTCAAGGGGCGGCTCACGCTTGCGGTCCTGCACGAGACGGCGCGCAAGACGCTCGCGATCTCGTGCCTGTTCATGTGGGTGATCCTTGCCGCACTCGCGTTTTCGTCGGTGTTCGACGGGCTCGGCGCCGTGCGCGCGATCGAGGCGCTCTTCATCACCAACTGGGATCTGAGCCCGTGGGAAGTCATCATCCTGATGCAGGTGAGCTTCATCATCCTCGGCATGTTCTTCGACGATACCGCGATGCTTGTCATCGTGGCGCCGCTCTATGTGCCGCTCGTGAAGATGCTCGATCTGGGCTTCGAGAACCCGCGCGACCAGATGATCTGGTTCGGCGTCCTCTATACCATGACCTGCCAGATCGCCTACATCACGCCGCCTTTCGGCTATAACCTGTTCCTGATGCGCGGGCTTGCCCCGCGCGAGATCACGATCGTGGACATCTACCGCTCGATCTGGCCCTTCGTGATCATGATGATGCTGACGATCGCGGTCGTGATGGCCTTTCCCGAGATGGCCATGATCGTGCCGCATGCCATGCGATGACCTGAAACCCCACCCAGCAAGGAGAGAGCGATGACGACACCCAAGACACCGATCCCTTCCGAGGCAATCCTCGCCTCGCGCCGCAACTTCCTGCGCACCGCGACGGTGGGCGGCGCGGCCGCGGCGGTGACCGGCCTCGCCGCGCCCTATGTCAACGCGCAGGCCCCGATCCGCTGGCGGCTCCAGACCTATTCCGGCGCGCCGCTCGGCGCCCATGTCATCAAGCCGCAGATCGAGGCCTTCAACGCTGCCGCCAACGGCGAGATGGTGATCGACCTCTATTACGCCGACCAGCTCGTGCCCACCGATGAGCTCTTCCGCGCGCTGCAGAACGGCACCCTCGATGCCGTGCAGTCGGACGAGGCAACGATGGCCTCGCCCGTCGATATCTCGGTCTTCGGCGGCTACTTCCCCTTTGCCACGCGCTACAGCCTCGATGTGCCGGCGCTGTTTCGCTACTACGGCCTCAAGGAGATCTGGGAAGAGGCCTACGCCGAGGTCGACAACGTCACCTGGCTGTCGGCGGGCGCCTGGGATCCGCTGCACATCTTCACCAAGGAGCCGATCCGCAGCCTGGCCGACATGAAGGGCAAGCGCGTCTTCGGCGTGCCGACGGCGGGCAAGTTCCTGTCGCGCTACGGCCTCATCCCCGTGACGGTGCCGTGGGACGATGTCGAGGTCTCGCTCCAGACCGGGCAGCTCGACGGCGTGGCGTGGTGCGGATTCACCGAGGCCTACGAGGTCGGCTGGGCCGATCTGTGCAGCTATGCCCTGACGAACTCGGTCACGGGCGCGTGGTTCGGCAGCTATTTCGCCAACACCGCCAGCTGGGAGAAGGTGCCCCCCCATCTGCAGGAGCTCTTCCGCATCACCATCGACCAGTCGCACTATTACCGCGCCGTCTGGTACTGGGGCGGCGAGGCGAAGCTGCGCGTCGAGGGCGAGAAGATGGAACTGACGAGCCTGCCCGCCGAGGAATGGGCGCAGGTCGTGAAGGACGCCGAGGGTTTCTGGGACGAGGTCGCGGCCTCGAGCCCGCGGTCGGGCCGTGTCGTGGATGCGTTCAAGAAATACGCGGCCACGATGGAAAAGGCCGGCTATCCCTATCGCTGACCGCAAAGGGGCGCGCGCCGCAACGGGCGCGCGCCCTATCCCGCCTCAGAGCGCGTAGAGCGCGCCGAACTTCGCCTCGAGGTAATCGAGCAGCGGCCCCTCGTCGGGTTCGCGCCCGCCGCAGGCATCGGCGATGAGGCGCTGGGGCTCGCGCAGGCCGCCGTGGCATTGCAGGCGCTGGCGCAGCCAGTCGGTCGCGGGCGCCAGATGCCCCTCGGAGAGTCGCGCGTCGAGGTCGGGCAGTTCGGCCCGCATCGCCTCGTGCAGGCAGCCCGCATAGACATTGCCGAGGCTGTAGGTCGGGAAATAGCCGAAGAGCCCGAGCGACCAGTGCACGTCCTGCAGCATCCCGTGGCTCGGCCGGTCGACCGCGACGCCGAAGTCGGCCGCGAAGCGGTCGTTCCAGGCGCCCTCGAGGTCGGCGGGCGCAAGATCGCCCGCGATCAGCGCCCGCTCGAGATCGAAGCGCATCATGATGTGCAGGTTGTAGTGCACCTCGTCGGCCTCGGTGCGGATATAGCCCGGCTGGACGCGGTTGATCGCGGCAAAGAGGGCGTCGGCGTCGCGCGCGGCGGGGGCGCCGAAATGCGCCTTCATCCGCGCGTGCAGCCAGCCCGCGAAGGGGCGCGAGCGGCCGAGCTGGTTTTCGTAGATGCGGCTCTGGCTCTCGTGCACGCCCATCGAGGCGCCGCGGCCGATCGCGCTCAGCAGATAGGCGCGGTCGATGTTCTGTTCATAGGCGGCGTGGCCCGTCTCGTGGATGGTGGAATAGAGACAGTTGAGGGGGTCGGTCTCGGACACCCGCGTCGTGATGCGCACATCGAGGCCCGACCCCGACGAGAACGGATGCACCGCGAGATCGAGCCGCCCGCGGCCGAAATCATAGCCGAAGGCGCCCGCGACCTCTTGCGCGAGGGCAAGCTGGGCCTTGCCGTCGAACCGCCCCTCGATCGGCGGATGGCTGCGGCCCGACCCGAGGATCGCCGCGCGCAGCGCGACAAGGCGCACCCGCATCCGGCCGAAAAGCGCGGCAATGCCCGCCGCCGTCGCGCCCGGTTCGTAATCCTCAAGGAGCGCGTCATAGGCGCTGCCGCCGGCCGCCAGCGCCTGCCCCTCTTCGCGCCGCAGCGCGATGACGCGCTCGAGCACGGGCAGGAAATGGCCGACATCGTCGCGCGCGCGCGCCTCGGCCCAGATCCCCTGCGCGAGCGAGGTCGTGCGCGCGATCTCCTGCGCGAGTGCGGCGGGCACCTTCAGGTTGCGGTCATAGGCGCGCCCGATCAGGCGCAGATGCGCGGCCTCGACCTCGTCGGCGGGGGCGGCGTCGGCCAGCCAGTCGCCCAGCCGCGGATCGGTCCGGCGCGCGTGCAGGACGCCCTCGAGCGCCGCGGCCTCTTCGGCGCGCTGCGGGGCGGCGCCGCGGGGCATCATCGTCTCGCGGTCCCAGTCGAGCCGGCCGGCGATCTGCGCGAGCGCCTCGGTCTCGCGCTGAAAGGCGAGGAGTTCGTGAAGTGCGGTCATGCCGTTCCCTCCCTGATCGAACCGGCGCGCGGATAGAACGCGTGGTGGCGCGCGCGCAGGATCGCGACCCACAGGAGCACCGCCGCGAACTGATGCGCCAGCGCCACCGGCACCGCCGCCGCCGACAGCACCGCCCAGATGCCGAGCAGGATCTGCACCGCCATCAGCGCCGCCACCGCGTCGAACGCCCGCCGGGTTGCCCGATGGGCCGAGCCGCGCGACCGCCACCAGATCCACGCCCCCAGGATCGCGAGCGCATAGCCCGTCATGCGGTGGATGAACTGCACGAGGCCCGGATTCTCGAAAAATGCCCGCCACGCCGCGCCCTCGGGGACATAGAGCGCGTTCGAGGGGAAGAATTCGCCGTTCATCAGCGGCCAGGTCGGAAAGGCCCGGCCCGCGTCGATGCCCGCCACCAGCGCGCCCAGCAGGATCTGCACGAAGGCCAGATGCATCAGCCCCGTCGCGGGCCGCGCCAGCGCCCCCTCGCGCATGCGGCGGGCTTGCAGCCGCTGCACCTCGGTCTGGCCGAGGCCGAGGACATACCACGCGATCAGGCCGAGGATCACGAACGCCAGCCCCAGATGCACCGCGAGGCGATAGGACGCGACGCTGACCATCGTGCCGCCAAGGCCCGAGGCCACCATCCACCAGCCGATCGCGCCCTGCAGCCCGCCGAGCGCGCCCAGCAGCACGAAGCGCCGCCCCCAGCCCGCCGGCACCCGCCGCGTGAGCCACAGCCAGCCAAGCCCCAGCGCCCAGACGAGGCCGATCAGCCGCCCGAGCTGGCGATGACCCCATTCCCACCAGTAGATGACCTTGAACGCATCAAGGCTCATGCCCTTGTTGACAAGCTCGTATTGCGGGATCTGGCGATAGCGGTCGAATTCGGCCTGCCAGTCGGCCTCGCTGAGCGGCGGCAGCGCCCCCGTCACCGGCCGCCATTCCGTGATCGAGAGGCCCGAGTCGGTCAGCCGCGTCGCCCCCCCGACCGCGATCATCATGACGACGAGGGCAAAGAGGATCCCGAGCCAGATGCGCGCCGCAAGGCGGCCGCGCGTGGCGCCCTGATCGATCGCGCCCACCGGCGCGGGGGCGGCGACGGGGCCCGAGACCTCCTCGAAGATGCTGCGCTTGCCTGCCATGGACGCCTCTGGATTACGCGCCGGACGATAGGGTGGGGGGTCGGGGGCTTCAAGGGCGAAGGGGCGGATCATCCCCCGCGCCATCCCCGCGGGCGCGGCGCGCGAGCTTGCGCAGGATGCCGTGCAGCGTCTGCACATCGGCCCGGCTCAGCGGAAGGCGCGCCCACATGGCGCGCAGGTTGGCGCGCATGCTCTCGGCCTTGCCGGGCGGAAAGAAGAAGCCCGCCGCCGTCAACTCATCCTCCATGTGGCGCGCGAGGTGCTCGACCTCGGCGCGGGTCGCGGGCTCGGCCAGCCGCGCGGCGGGGGGCGGGGCCTCGGCGCGCGCCCAGTCATAGGCGCAGAGCAGCACGCATTGCGCGAGGTTCAGCGACGGAAAGGCCGGGTTCGCGGGCACGGTGATGATCGTCTGCGCCTGCGCGACGTCGGCGGTCTCGAGCCCCGCCCGCTCGGGGCCGAAGAGGATCGCGACCCGCTCGCCGCCCGCGATGCGCGCGCGGGCGTCCGCCATCGCCTCGGCGGGCGTCATCACCGGATGGGTCAGTTCGCGCGGGCGGGCGGTGGTCGCATAGACGTGATGGCAGTCGGCGATGGCCGCGGCGATGTCGGGGAACACCCCCGCGACGTCCAGAACCCGCGACGCGCCCGAGGCCATCGCGGTGGCCTTGGGGTTCGGCCAGCCGTCGCGCGGGGCGACGAGCCGCATCCGCGTCAGGCCGAAGTTCAGCATCGCGCGCGCCGCCGCGCCGATGTTCTCGCCCATCTGCGGGCGCACGAGGACGAATGCGGGTTCGGGGGCAAGTTCGGGGACGGGTTCGTGATCCATGCTCGCTCCGCGCAGGTGGCGCGTGATAGCCCCGGCCGGGGGTGGCGGCAAGCGGGATGGCCGGGCGGCGGCAGTGGCGAAGTGCTGCGAAGGCTGCTATGGCCCCCTCACCCACCCCGGAGCCGCCATGACGAAGACCCCTCCTCCCCCCGAACGCCCGCAGATCTGCCTCATCACCCCGCCCGATGTCGCGGCCGAGGGGGTGGCGGATCGGATCGCGGCCCTGCTCGACGCGACCGAGATCGCCTGCCTGCGCTATGCCCCCGGCTCGGCCGACCCCGACGCGGTGGCCCGCGGTGCCGACATGATGCGCGAGATCGCGCACGCCCGCGACGTGCCGGTGGTGATCGAGCGGCACATCCTGCTGGTGGCGCGCCATGGCCTCGACGGGGTGCATCTGACCGACGGGGCACGCAGCCTGCGCGCGGCGCGGCGCGATCTGGGGGCCGATGCGATCGTGGGCGCGTTCTGCGGCACGACCCGGCACGAGGGGATCTCGGCCGCCGAGGCGGGGGCGGATTATGTGGCCTTCGGGCCCTGCGGCGAAACCGCGCTGGGCGACGGGCGGCAGGCGGCGGACGACCTCTTTGCCTGGTGGTCCGAGATGATCGAGGTGCCGGTCATCGCCGAGGGCGCGCTCGACCCCGCCCGCGTTGCGGCGCTGGCGGCCAGCACCGATTTCTTCGCCTTCGGGGCCGAGGTCTGGGCCGCGCCCGATCCGCTGGCGGCGCTGCGCCGGCTTGTCGCCGCGATCGGCTGACCCCTCAGCCCGACCCGCCGAAGCGGCAGGCGCGCACCCACCATCCCGGGTGCTGCCGCGCGAGCAGCCGCGCTCCCGCGCGGGCCGTGGCGCGCGAGGGCATGATCGCGAAGGCGCTCGCCCCCGACCCCGACATCCGCGCAAGCCGGGCGCCCGGCAGCGCGCCGAGCGCCGCGATCAGCGCGCCCACCTCGGGCATGAGGGTGCGCGCGGGGGCCTCGAGGTCGTTGCGCGTCCCCGCAAGCCACGCCACGAGGTCCCCGCCATCCCGCCAGCGCGCGGGCAGGGGCGGCAGGGCGGGCCCGAAATCGCCGCGCCGCGCGCCGAATACCGCCGCCGTCGCCAGCGGCCGGCGCGGATTGGCGAGCACCGCCCAGAGCGGCGGCA
>Ga0315900_10004291_pt1 | contig 20180 bp, 15 predicted proteins | sample LakEriMetagenome_FD_203521 | JGI IMG/M metagenome (GOLD analysis project Ga0315900, IMG submission 203521) | Freshwater fungal communities from buoy surface, Lake Erie, Ohio, United States - Buoy 12 MA114 | ecosystem: Environmental > Aquatic > Freshwater > Lake > Lake biofilm | place: USA: Lake...
GCACGAGGGTATCCCACAGCCCCACTACCAGGACATCACGTTCACCATTGACCTGTGGCCGAGCGAGCGCCGCCTGAACTACGAGGCGGAGGTGGTCACCCGTAACGTGTACGATGTGGCCATCGACTCGGTCCACTTCATCCTGCCTGATGATGAGCGCATCACGCTGGAGATCCCCGGCGCTGAACAGGTGCTGCATGATGAGAAGCTCGACTACCTGATCTACCGGCTTGCAAAGCCCCTTGCGCCCGGCGAGGAACTGCGCTTCACCGTGAAGGGCAGCTATGTGGAGAAGGGCTTCGAGAACGAGGTCTCCTTCATCCAGCTGGTGGAGAACGGCACCTTCTTCAACAACATGGACCTGCTGCCGCAGATCGGCTACTCGGCGGATGGCGAGCTCAACGACCGCAACGAACGGCGGAAGCGGGGGCTGCCTGAGAAGGAACGCATGCCCCGACTGACCGAGGATCCGGCCCAGCGCATGAACACCTATCTGCTCCATTACAGCGACTGGGTGAACGTACGCACCACCATCAGCACCGAACCTGATCAGATCGCCGTGGCGCCCGGCTCGCTGCGCAAGGAATGGACCGCCGACGGACGCCGCTACTTCCAGTACGAGCTCGACCATCCGAGCATGAACTTCTACAGCTTCCTGAGCGCCCGCTACGCCGTGGAACGCGAGCGTTGGGCACCACCCGGTGGCGGGCAGCCCGTGGACGTGGAGGTATATTACGACCCCGCCCACGCCGTGAACGTGCCGCGCATGGTGAACAGCATGAAGAAGGCGCTGGACTACTACACCACCAACTTCGGTCCGTATCGCCACCGCCAGGTGCGCATCCTGGAGTTCCCGCGCTACTTCACCTTCGCGCAGGCCTTCCCCGGCACCATGCCGTACAGCGAGGCCATCGGCTTCATCACCGACCTCAGTGCGCAGGAGGACATCGACATGGTGTTCTACGTGGTCGCGCACGAGATGGGGCACCAGTGGTGGGCCCACCAGGTGATCGGCGCCGACATGCAGGGGGCCACACTGCTCAGCGAGAGCATGAGCCAGTACAGCGCACTGATGGTGATGGAGAAGGAGTACGGCCTGGACCACATGCGCAAGTTCCTCAAGCTGGAGAACGACAAGTACCAGCGCGCGCGCGGCCTTGAGAGCCAGCGTGAACTGCCTCTCCTGGAGGTGGAGGACCAGGGCTATGTGCACTACAACAAGGGCAGTGTGGTGCTCTACTCCATGCGCAGCTTCCTCGGCGAGGATACGCTGAACAAGGCCTTCAAGGCCTTGGTGGATTCCTTCTCCTACCGCCCGCCGCCCTACCCCACGGCACTGGACCTGTACCGCGAACTGGACCGCGTGACGCCCGACAGCCTCACCTACCTGCTCGAGGACCAGTTCAAGAACATCACGCTCTACAACAACCGGGTGCTCTCAGCTACCGCGCAACAGCAGGCGGATAGCAGCTACCGCGTCACCATCACCCTGCAGGCCGAGAAGAACCACGCCGACACGCTGGGTCGCGAGACGCCAGTGCCCATGAACGACTGGATCGATGTGGGGCTGCTGGCGGAACCGGGCGAAGAGGAGGACGAAGGCGCGATCCTGGTGCAGAAGCGTGTGAGGCTCAAGACCGGTGAGAACACCGTGACGCTCGTAAGCCGCGCTAAACCCGTGCGTGCGGCCATCGACCCCATGCACCTCTTCTTCGACCGGGTGCCGGACGACAACATGAAGAAGGTGGAGTGATCAAGTGGTCCCTTGATCAGGACGGAAGGCTAACACCATGCATAGCAGGAACGGCCATCCGATCGTGGGGATCGAACGGTTCATACCTGTATGACGCAGCACCACCTTGCGAACGCTGCCGGACCATCATCGGCACCATCAACCTTCCATCACAGCCCGGCGAACGAGGACAAGTGCAGGGATAAGTTCTCCTACCTTCAGGCAGCGCATGGACGTCCATGCACGTCATAGCATCCAGAACAACCTCCTGAACGCCCATGAGAACAGCACCATTACTCCTCCTCGCCTTCCCCTTCGCACTTCACGCCCAGACGATCAGCACGCAAGGGTTCAGTTTCAACCCGGCCACCCTGACCGTCACTGCAGGCACCACGATCACCCTCAACATCGGAGGCCAGCACACCATGACCGAGGTGGACGAAGCGACCTGGAACGCCAACGGCATCACGTGGAACGGTGGGTTCAACTTCGACGGTGGCACCCATGAGCTGACACTCGACATCCCGGGCACCTACTACTATGTCTGTGTACCTCATGCCAGCATGGGCATGAAAGGCCAGATCATCGTGGAATCGAACACCAGCGTGCAGGGACCGATCGCTCTTGCACCGGTAATGGCCTATCCCAACCCGGCGAGTTCGGAGCTCTTCATTTCGGCGCCGCTGCCCGCCACGGCACAACTGATGGATGCCACCGGACGCCTGATCCTGCAACGCGGACTTCAGGGCAACGACCGCATCCCCGTGAACGATGTTCCGCAAGGGACCTACATGCTCCGTCTGTTGGACCTGAATGGCCAGTTGCTGGCCACGCAGCAGGTGTCCATTGTCCATTGAACGCGAGAGCAGACCCGGGAAAGCGCCGCCCACAAGCGGCGCTTTTCATTACCGGACCTGCTCCCACCAACGCTCGCTCAACGCAAGATCGGGACCGTTCACGATGCGACCGATCCGGGGTGTGAGCAGGGGGACTCCGAGTTCCTTCGCCTTTGCGCTGGCGCGCTCCACCGGCTCCTTCCACGGATGCATCGCGAGGCTGAACTTTCCCCAATGGATGGGCATGAACACCTTGGCCTTCACATCAAGGGCTGCCTGCACGGTCTCCTCCGGCATCATGTGGATATCCGCCCACAGTGCATTGTAGGCCCCACACTCCAGCAGGGCCAGATCGAACGGACCGAAACGCTCACCGACCTCCTTGAATGTGGGGGAATAACCTGAGTCCGCACCGAAGAACACACGCTTCGCTGTGCCCTGCATCACCCAGGCGCCCCACAGGGTGGTGAAGCGGTTCGTCAGGCCACGTCCGCTGAAGTGACGGCTTGGGGTCAGCGTCAGGCGGACCGCGCCGAACTGTATGTCCTCCCACCAGTCCTTCTCGGTGATGGCGGCAGCGGGCACACCCCACCGCTCCAAGTGCGCGCCCACCCCGAGCGGAACGATGAAGCGCTTGTCCTTGAGCTGTTGAACGACCTCGTGATCGAGGTGATCGTAATGGTCGTGCGACAGAAGTACCGCATCGATGGGCGGCAGCTGATCCACCCGCATGTGTTCCGTGTAGTTGAAGCGCTTGGGACCGGCGAAGGAAAAGGTGGAGGCACGCTCACTGAACACCGGGTCCACCAGGAAGGTGAGGCCATCCAGCTTGATGAGGAGGGAAGAGTGCCCGAACCAGCACACGGCCAATGAAGTATCAGGTACAGCGGCCCAGGCCGTGGCATCAAAGGCAACGGTGGGGATCGTGTCCACAGGCTCGCGCCCTTCCCCACCCTTCATGAACTCCCACATCACCCCAAGCATCTTTCCCACGGGCATGTCCACGCTGGTGGGCACCACGTTGCGGAAGCGGCCATCCGTCTGGTTGGGCGAGGCCTGGATGCGTGCCATGCGCTCCGCCTCGGGTGTACCTCCAATGCGGTCGGCGGTCATGAAATAGAGCACAAGCGCAAGGCCCAATGCCAGGGGCACGGCCACGATGATCAGCAGCATCTTCTTCAGGGCACCCATGAACGGGGAAGGTCCGCACCAAAGGTCCGGACCTTCCCCCTTCCACCTTCACCGGCCCACACGATCGGTGGCCGTTCATGGAACGGTCAGTTGCCGCGGTACTTCACCGCCCCCTGCGCAAGGAGGTGCTCGATGTCGTTGTTGATGCTGAGGATGAGCAGTGCCGTGGCCGTGCAGAACACCGGGCTGGTGATGCAGTGGTGACCGTTCCAGCTGCCGTCGTTGTTCTGGATCGCTACGATGCGACCGGTGGTCTGCTGGTACCAGTTCTTCCAGCCCTGGTCCTTGCCGATCACCAACGATTCGCCGGTCTGCAGAAAGCTGAGGAACTCCTCCCCACCGTTGTTCCCGAAGCCGCTGATGACATCCTCACGCTGGGCCTGCTGCTTGGCGGAATTGTAGACCTGGTAGGCCGTGTTGTACTTCTCGGCCTCCGTGCGCGACATACCGGTCTCCTCGAGCGCGTCCACGGAGACCGGTGCGTCATTGGCCAGCTTGCCCTCCTTCTTGGCCTGGGCGATGCGCTCGTTCACCTCCCGCGCCTCGGCCGCGCTGTTGCGCGTGCTTCCGCTCACGGCGTAAAGCGTGATACCGGCCGCCCGTTCGGTGGCCACACTACCGGTGTTCACATCGAAGTTGGCCTTCTGGTAGTTGCGCGCCAGGTCCAGCGCCTGCTCGTCCACCTCGGCGCCTTGTGTCTTCGCGGACTCCAGCGCACTGGCCGCGAAGGAGCTCTGCAGCACACCGGCCCAGCCATCGCCCTGCACACTTCCATCGCTCAGCTGGGAGCGCTGGATCATGGCCACGCAGGTGTTCAACGAACGCATCACGCGGAGCTTCATCGGATGCTGATCGTTGAGCTTGGCGGCCAGATTGCTCAGGCATTGCGCGGTAAGTGCCACATCGATGTTCTGGCCCAGTTTGGATTGGATCTGCGTGCCCTGTAAGGCCGTCACGTTCACGGCGTCCTTCGGCGCCGCCTCCACCTGCTTCAAGAGGTATTCCACCGCCTTCTTCAACTGCGTGCTGTAGGCACCCTGGTCGAGGCCATTCCCCATGCGCATCATCGCCATGGCCACCATGGCCGTGGTGGCGGGGTCCGCGCTAACGGCATGCGGGTCCATGATGTCCTGCCGGGCATGTGAGCCTGCTCCGTAGCCGCCATCCGGTGCCTGGGCCTTCACAAGCCATTGAAGGCCCCGTTGCTCGGCGAGGATGACCTTCTCCGGCGTGCGCAACGCGAAACTGCTGTCGAGCCCGACGCCTTCGTAAACGGTCATGAACACGCACTTGGGCGGTTCATCGGCGACCGGAGGGGGTACCGGACAATGGCTGACCGGAAGAGCCGGCGTGACAGTACGCTGCTTGAACGAGGCGAGCACGATGATGGCGCCTGCGCTGGCCACGAGGGCCGCGACGAAGATGATCCTGCGGTGCATGACGGTTGCGTGTTGTGGCACCGGGATGTTCCGGTCCCGCAGCACCCGTACACGGCAGATGAGAACACGTTCGATCCCATCCGATCTAACTTGGAGCATGCGCTTCCCACTACTCGCCGCCCTCCTGCTCCCCCTCACCGTCATGGCCCAGCCGCGCATCCTGCACTTCACGCGCACCTCGGGATATGACCACGGCACACGCACGGCCTCCTTCGCCATGTTCCAGTCGATCGCTCTGGAACTGGGCGCCACGGTGGACGACGACCAGAGCGGTGACCCGTTCAGCGATCCCACCACGTTGGCTGAATACGATGTCATCGTGTTCAGCAACACCAGCGGGAACGCGATACTCAACGCACCACAGCGGGCCCACTTCGAGGCGTGGGTGGCGAACGGCGGCCACGTGATGGGCATCCATGCGGCCAGTGATACCTACCGCCACAGCACGGCCAATGGCAACAACACCGGCACCTGGGACTTCTATGCTGAACTGATCGGGGCCAGCGTGCAGGAAGGTCCCAACCACGTGGCCGGCACGCCGGAATATGCCATGGAGCTGATCGGCACACACGCCAGCACGGCCAACCTCCCCGACCCTTGGGTGAAGAACGAGGAGTACTATTACTGGGAAGGCGGCTACTATGGGCCCGACAATACGGAGGTGCTCCGCGTGGAGCAGACCGTGGGACCGAACGGCCAGGTGAACAGCTATGATGCACCGCGTCCCATGAGCTGGTACCGCACGCTGGCCAGCAACTCACGCGTGTTCTACACGGCGCTGGGACATGCACAGAGCAACTATACCAGCGATATGCTCTTCCGCGTGCACATCCGGGATGCGCTGGCATGGCTGATGGAGGGAACCACCGGTATAAGGACGAACGATGGAGGAACCACCCTGCAGGCTTTTCCCAACCCTGCTTCGGACCATTTGATGATCGTGGCCGATGCATCACGGGTCGGGACACGCCTGAACGTGTTGGATGCCACGGGGTGTGTCGTACTGGATGTCACGATCACCAGCGAACGCACGATGATAGCCGTGAACGATCTTCGCCCAGGCACCTATCTGCTCAGGGCAACAGGCGCCGCGGTACCGGTCCGGATCATCCGGTAAGGAATATCGCCATCCCAGTGCACATGGTCCCATGCGCACGACCTGTCGCCGTGAAGCGGGATGATCACATGGCTCAGGCCTCCTGCAGCTTCTTCGCCGCGCGCTTCCGCTCGTTCTCGTCGAGCAGGATCTTGCGGATCCGCAGGCTCTTCGGCGTCACCTCCAGGTACTCATCCTCGGCGATGTACTCCATGCACTCCTCGAGGCTGAACTTCACGGCGGGCGCGATGCTCACCTTGTCGTCGCTGCCTGAGGCGCGCATGTTGGTGAGCTTCTTCACGCGGATCACGTTGACACCGAGCTCCTCGCCAGGCTTGGGGCTCTCGCCGATAACCTGGCCGGCATACACCTCCTCGCCGGGCTCGATGAAGAACTTGCCTCGGTCCTGCAGCTTGTCGATCGCGTAGGCGATGGAGGTGCCGGTCTCGGCGCTCACGATGCAACCGGGGCGTGGCGTGGCGATCTGGCCCTTGAAGGGCTCGTAGCCCTTGAAGCGGTGCGCGATGATGGCCTCGCCCTCGGTGGCGGTGAGCAGCACGTTGCGCAGGCCGATGATGCCGCGCGCGGGGATGCTGAACTCCAGCACCGTCCGGTCGCTCTTCTGCTCGATGTTGAGGATCTCGCCTTTGCGGCGCGTCACGTTGTCGATCACCCGGCTGCTGAACTGTTCGGGCACCTGCACGGTCAGCATCTCGATGGGCTCGTGTCGCTCGCCGTCCACCTCCTTGTACAGCACCTGGGGCTGACCCAGCTGGAACTCGTAGCCCTCACGGCGCATGGTCTCCACCAGGATACTGAGGTGCAGGATGCCCCGGCCGAAGACCAGCAGGCGGTCCGGGCTGTCGGTCTCCTGGATGCGCATGGCCAGGTTCTTCTCGATCTCCTTGAAGAGGCGGTCGCGCACGTGGCGGCTGGTGACGAACTGGCCTTCGCGTCCGAAGAAGGGCGAGTTGTTCACGGTGAAGAGCATGCTCATGGTGGGCTCATCCACCTTGAAGCGCGGAAGGCCCTCGGGGTTCTCGGCATCGGCCACGGTATCGCCGATGTCGAAGTTCTCCAGTCCCATCACGGCCACGATCTCACCGCAGCCCACTTCGTGCTTCACCTTCTCCTTGCCGAGGCCTTCAAAGACCATCAGCTCCTTCACCTGGCCCTTCTGTTGAGTGCCGTCGTTCTTCACAAGGGTAACCTGCTGGCCGGGCTTGATGGTGCCGCGGGTGATGCGCCCCACCGCGATCCGGCCCTGGAAGCTGCTGTAGTCGAGGCTGGTGATGCGCATCTGCAGGGTGCCATCCACCTGCTTGGGGGCGGGCACCTTGTCCACGATCACATCCAGCAGGTAGCTCACATCCTCCGTGGGATTCTTGTGGTCGGGGCCCATCCAGCCTCCCTTGCCCGAGCCATAGACCACCGGGAAGTCCAGCTGGTCCTCGTTGGCATCGAGGGCGAACATCAGGTCGAACACGGCCTCGTGCACCTCCTCGGGTGTGCAGTTCGGCTTGTCCACCTTGTTGATCACCACCACCGGCTTCAGGCCCAGTTCGATGGCCTTGCCCAGCACGAAACGGGTCTGGGGCATCGGCCCTTCAAAGGCGTCCACCAGTAGGATGACGCCATCGGCCATGTTGAGCACGCGCTCCACCTCGCCGCCGAAATCGCTGTGGCCGGGGGTGTCGATGATGTTGATCTTCACGCCCTTGTAACGGACGCTCACGTTCTTGCTGAGGATGGTGATGCCACGCTCACGCTCCAGGTCGTTGTTGTCCAGGAGCAGTTCCTTCACCTCCTCGTTCACCCGGAAGAGCTGGCACTGATGGAGGATCTTGTCCACCAGGGTGGTCTTCCCGTGGTCGACGTGGGCGATGATGGCGATATTGCGCAGCGGGGTCATGAGGCGGCCGGAAAAAGGCCCGCAAAGGTAACCCTTTTCAGCCCCACCGGGGAGTTCTTCGGATATTCGCGGCCTTTGTGACCATCCAACATGACCAAAGCACTCACCGTTGCGCTCATGATGGCCGTTCTGGCCGCTTGTTCGTCGTCCACCACGCCCACCACGGAGCCGGTCGCTTTTGCAGGCACCTTGCTGCGGCAGGATGACCGCATCCTGCTGATGGATTGCGAACGCCGGGCAATGACCCTGCACGGCGCCTTGAGGGACTCCGCCCTGGCGAGGTGGAACGGTCGTGGCCAGATGCCCAACAACACAGGACTGTGGCTGCATGTGGTAGCCGATGACAGCACGTTCACCAACGGAAGGGTCACGCAGGCCTCGACACAGCCCCCCTGCCAGCGCGCGATCGCAGGGACATTCGCCCAGGAGGCGGATAAGAACGGCGCATTCCCTGCCAAGGTGGGCCTGCAGGAGGATGGGAACTTCAGCATGGCCGTGGTGCCTCCCGGTACGGACCGCATCGATCTTTCAGGGACCTGGTCACTGGATGGGGACAAGGTGCTCCTGAAGGGGATCGACAAGGAGATGGCGCTCGAAGTGGTGGGCCCGGATGAACTGCTGCTCAGCGACAGCACGATCTTCGGTGCCACACTGAGGTTCACGCGTCGGTGAGCCCTTCAGCGCGATCAGCGCATGAGCGGTTGCACTATCTTTGCGGCCGCCTTTGGCAGACATAGGCACATTCGGCCCCGTAGTTCAATTGGATAGAATGACAGATTCCGGTTCTGTTGGTTGCAGGTTCGAGTCCTGCCGGGGTCACTGAGGAAAGCGTCCGAAAGGACGCTTTCGCTTTTCCATGCGATCGCGATCACATGGTCGGACAACCGCCGAACTTCGCCCCATGCGCATCGACAAGTTCCTCTGGTGCGTGCGCCTCTTCAAGACGCGCAGCCTGGCAACGGACGCGATCAAGCGTGAGCAGGTGATGCTCGATGGCCGCATCGTGAAGCCTTCGGCGGAAGTGAAGCCCGGCGACGTATTCGCCCTTCGTGAACCACCGATCTGGCGGAGCTGGACCATCACGGCCATTCCTGCGGCACGTGTGGGGGCCAGGCTGGTGCCCGGTCTGATCACGGAGTGCACCTCCTTCGCCGACCTGGAAAAGCTCGAGATCGCCCGCATGGCCCGTGCGCAGCATCGCCCTTCAGGTGAGGGCCGCCCCACCAAGCGCGACCGCCGCGATATGGACCGCTTCTTCGAGTGAACGCAGGATCCGGGAGCGCACTGTTCGGCCTTCGCCTGACCACCTGCCATGATATCCCGTGCTACCTTTCAGCCCATGCAATTGCTCATCCGCCTCATCATCACCACCATCGCCGTGCTCGTCACGGACCTGATCCTGCCCGGTGTCCATGCCGATGACTTCGTGACCGGCCTGCTCGTCGCCGTGGTGCTCGGTCTGTTGAACACCTTCCTGAAACCCCTGCTCATCCTGCTGACCCTTCCGGTCACCGTGGTGACCCTGGGCCTCTTCCTGCTGGTGATCAACGCGGGGATCGTGCTGCTGGCCTCCCGCATCGTGCCCGGCTTCGTGGTGGAGAGCTTCTGGTGGGCGCTGGGCTTCAGCATCGTGCTCTCCATCGTGCAGGGCTTCCTGCAGGCGCTGGACCGCGGGCAGAATGGTCAGCCGCAGCAGTAAGGGTCAAGTAACAAGTGTCAAGTAACAAGTACCAAGGGACAAGTACCAAGGGCTGTTGACCCCTTGACACGTGTCCCTTGGTCCTTGGCACTCCTCAATTATCCCCGTCGAGGAGACGGCCGAGCCCACCAAGCATGCTGCCCTCCTCCCTGCCACGGCCTCCGGCGCGCGGCGCTGCAGCAATGATGTTGTCGGCCAGGCGGCTGAACGGCAGCGACTGGACCCACACGTGCCCGGGGCCCCGGAGCGTGGCGAAGAAGAGGCCTTCACCGCCGAACAGCGTGTTCTTGATGCCCCCCACGAACTGGATGTCGTAATCCACATCCTGGGTCATGGCCACCAGACAGCCGGTGTCCACGCGCAGGGTCTCGCCGGGGCGCAGGTCGCGCTGCACGGTGGTGCCGCCAGCATGGATGTACACCTGCCCGTCGCCCTCCAGCTTCTGCATGATGAAGCCCTCGCCACCGAACAGACCGGCACCGATGCGCTTCTGGAACTCGATCCCGATGCTCACCCCTTTGGCCGCCGCGAGGAAGCTGTCCTTCTGGCACACCAGTTTGCCCTGGTAGTCGCGCAGGTCCAAGGGCATGATCTTGCCCGGATAGGCTGCCGCGAACCAGGCGGTGCGGCGTTCATGGCTCACGTTGGTGTAGGTGGTCATGAAAAGACTTTCACCAGTGAGCACCCGCTTGCCGGCGCTCAGCATCTTGCCCAGGAAGCCCTGCTCCTGCCCGCGCCCATCGCCGAAGATGGTCTGCATCTGGATCCCCTCGTCCATCATCATCAGGGTGCCCGCCTCGGCGATCACCGTCTCGTTGGGGTCGAGCGTGATCTCCACGCATTGCATGTCATCGCCTACGATGCGATGGTCCAGTTCGTGTGCTTGTCGGTTCATGGATGATCCGGGTGGTTCGTTCCGGAAGTGCAAAGCTACCGTGCCACCCGTCCGGCCATGCGCCGCCCAAGGCGTAATTTGGCCGCTCCTGTAGACCCGCGAACCCGCCTTGATGCCCACCCTGAAGAACAGCCCGGCCACTGCGGCCATCGACAAGGACACGCTTCTCCGTGCCTGGGAACTGATGTGCACGGCGAAGGCCATGACCGAGACCTACGAGGAGCACTTCAAGCTGACCAGCAAATACGTGCATGCCACCAGCCGGGGGCACGAGGCCATCCAACTGGCGCTGGGCATGCAGTTGAAGGCCCAGGACTTCGTGGCACCCTACTACCGCGACGACAGCATCCTGCTCGGCATCGGCATGGAGCCCTACGAACTGATGCTCCAATTGATGGCCAAGCGTGATGACCCCTTCAGCGGCGGTCGCACCTACTACGGCCACCCCAGCCTGCGCCGCGAAGGCATGCCGCGGATCCCGCACCAGAGCAGCGCCACCGGCATGCAGGCCATCCCCACCACGGGCATCGCCATGGGGCTCTGGTTCAAGGAGCAGGCAGGTATCCCGCACGACTACAACGGTTCCGCCGACCAGGACGCCCCTGTGGTGGTCTGCTCCCTGGGCGACGCCTCCATCACCGAAGGTGAAGTGGCCGAGGCCTTCCAGATGGCCGTACTGAAGAAGCTGCCGATCCTCTATCTGGTGCAGGACAATGAGTGGGACATCAGCGCCAGTGCGGACGAGATCCGCGTGGCCGATGCGCCAGAGTACGCCAAGGGATTCAAGGGACTGGAGGTGCGCAGCATCGACGGCAGCGACCTCCTCACCTGCTACACCACACTGCAGGAGGTCATCGCCACCGTGCGCAGGGAGCGCCGGCCCTTCATGGTCCATGCGAAAGTGCCCCTGCTCAACCACCACACCAGCGGGGTGCGCATGGAGTTCTACCGCAGCGAGGAGAACCTGGCCGAGCACCGCAAGCGCGACCCTTTCCCCCGCTTCCTGCAGCAATGCCTGGACAACCGTCTGCAGCTGGATGGGCTGAAGCAGATCGAGCAGAAGGCCATCGCCCGCGTGAAGGCCGACTTCGAACGGGCGCGTGCCGCAGAGGACCCCACACCATCCGACCTCACCACGCACATGTTCGCCCCCACCCCGGTCACGGAGGAACGAGGTGAACGCGCGCCCAAGGACCGCGAACCCACCGTGATGGTGGACAGTGCGCTCTTCGCCATCCGCGAACTGATGCAGGAGGACCCGCGCTGCCTGCTCTACGGCCAGGATGTCGGAGCACGGCTCGGAGGTGTGTTCCGCGAGGCCGCCACACTGGCGCGTGACTTCGGCGGGCACCGGGTGTTCAATACACCGATCCAGGAGGCCTTCATCATCGGCAGCACCGTGGGCATGAGCGCCGCCGGCCTGAAACCGATCGTGGAGGTGCAGTTCGCCGATTACATCTGGCCGGGCCTCAACCAGCTCTTCACCGAGGTGGCCCGCAGTTGTTACCTCACCGTGGGGAAATGGCCGGTGTCCTGCATCATCCGGGTGCCCATCGGCGCCTATGGAAGCGGTGGCCCCTACCACAGCAGCAGCGTGGAAAGCGTGCTCTGCAACATCAAGGGCATCAAGATCGCCTACCCCAGCACCGGCGCTGACCTGAAAGGCCTGATGAAGGCCGCTTATCACGATCCCAACCCGGTGGTGATGCTGGAGCACAAGGGGCTCTACTGGAGCAAGATCAAGGGCACGGAGGAAGCGAAGACCATCGAGCCCAGCGCAGACTATATCGTTCCCTTCGGCAAGGCCCGCGTGGTGCAGGCGGCCGAAGCCGCCCTGGTGTCAAAGGGGCAGGCAGCCGTGGTCGTCACCTACGGGATGGGCGTGTACTGGGCCAAGGCCGCCGCGAAGGAGTTCCCAGGCCGGGTCACCATCATCGACCTGAGGACCTTGGTGCCGTTGGACGAGGAGACCGTGATGCACGAAGTGCAACGGCATGGCCGCTGCCTGGTGGTCACAGAGGAACAGGTGACGAACTCATTCGCCCAGGCATTGGCCGGCCGCATCGGTGATGCCTGCTTCCGTGACCTCGATGCGCCGGTGCGTACGATCGGCTCAGTGGACATGCCGGCGATCCCGCTCAACAGTACGCTGGAGGCGGCGATGATCCCCAGCGCGGAAAAGGTGTCCCGCGTCCTGGGCGAACTGCTCGGCTATTGATGCACTGATGGAAGAGCGCTTCATCCATGTCCAACGCACCGCGCGCTTCCACGTGCTCGGCGATCTCGCCACCGCCCGTGAACTGTGGATCGTGGTGCATGGCTACGGCCAGCTCGCACGCTACTTCCTCAACCAGTTCGCTGGCCTTTCACCGGGCTTGTGCATCGTGGCTCCCGAGGGCCTCAGTCGGTTCTACCTGGACCCCGGTCACACCCGAGTGGGAGCCACTTGGATGACCCGCGAGGACCGCCTGCACGAGATCGATGACCACGTGGCCTACCTGGACCACCTGACACGCGAATTGCTACAGGAGACAGGACCGGGGACCATGGTGAACGTGCTTGGCTTTTCACAAGGTGTGGCCACCGTGAGCCGATGGGCCTTGCGCGGCCTAACGCGCATGAACCGGCTCGTCCTCTGGGCCGGCAACCTGCCGCCCGAACTGGACCGCGACACCCTGCGGGCCTGGCAAGGGCTTGTGGTGGACCTGGTGCTCGGCGACCAGGATGAGTTCATGGACCGAGAGGCCCTGCTTTCAGCAGTGCAGCGGTTGGAAGCGGCCGGCGTGGACCACCGCCACCACATCTACCATGGCGGCCACAAACTGGATGCGCTCACCCTCCAGCGCCTGCTCGACCCGCGCTGATCAGAAGGCCGCCTCGGGCTTCGTCGTGGACCAATCCAACATCTCGTCCAACGTCCGTACTGCCACTGCGTGGTAGTTCGGGCGGGCCGAAGCGTAGATGGTCCGGGCCATGACAAGGCCCTTCTCCGTGGCAATGAGTTCCTTGTATAGCGGAACCAGGAACTTCCGGCGACCCACGGTGGAAAGGAACCTGTCCAACGCAGCAAAGGCGGCATCGTGGTCGTTGCGGATGCACTGTTCAAGCCAGGCGGCGAGCACCTCGGCATTGCCGCTCGACGTGAACTTGAAGGCTGCATCCAGATCGCTCATCTGTGCCGTGGTCAGGTCCTTCGGCAAATGGCGTAGGAAGTGCATCCACTGGAAGGTGTTCCAACCCTGTGTGGCGAGACCGGCGGCAGGCGTGCCTTCCTGCCAACGGGCGATCTCCCGATCAACCTGATCGAACTTGTCCGAGACCGGGACCGGCGCATCGGCAGGCAGGCCGGGGCCATCCACCCATGCAGCGATGTCGACCGTGGTGTTCGTGGGCTTCAGCAGTTCCTCATCCAGGTAGGCCAGGAACTTGTCCGTGGTCATGCTTTGGAAGGCGAAGCGGTCAAAGTACCCCCGGAGGAAGGCGTCGAAGCGCTGACGGCCAACCTTGGATTCCAACAGCTTCAGGAAAGCGAACCCCTTTTCGTAGGCAATGTCGGTCATGCCATCATCCGGGTCGCGACCATCCAAATGCAGGCGCAGATGGGTATCGGCGCCGTGCCCCTCGGCCTGCATGTGCTCCAGACTGCCCTCCAGGTCCTGCCGGCCAAGGATCTGCAGCATGCCCGCGTGGTCCGGGCCGTAGAGCGCCTCACTGATCCGGTTCTCGAAGTAGACCGTGAAGCCCTCGTTCAGCCAGAAGTCGTTCCAGGTCGCATTGGTCACCAGATTGCCGCTCCAGCTGTGGGCCAGTTCATGCGCAATGAGCGCGGTGAGCGACCGGTCGCCGGCAATGATGGTGGGGGTGGCGAAGGTGAGGCGAGGGTTCTCCATGCCGCCGAACGGAAAGCTGGGCGGCAGCACGATCACATCATACCGGCCCCAGCGATAAGGACCGTAGAGGGCCTCGGCCGCCTGCAGCATCCGCTCCGTATCCGCGAACTCCCAAGCCGCCTTGTCCACCACACCGCGCTCAGCATACACACCGCAACGTTCCCCCAAGGGCCGGAACTCGATGTCCCCGACCGCCAACGCGATCAGATAGGCAGGAATGGGTTGCTCCATGCGGAAGGTATAGACCCCATCCGCGGAGCGGGTCTGCGGATTGCTGGCACTCATCACCGCCATCAGTTCCTGCGGGACCCGCAAGGTGGCGTTGTAGGTGATGCGGATGCCGGGGCTGTCCTGGACCGGGATCCAGGTGCGGGTGAGGATGGCCTGCCCTTGCGTGAAGAGGAAGGGATGCGTGCGGTCGGCTGTCTGCTGGGGGGATAGCCACTGCAGGGCCCGGGCGCCTTCCGTAGTGCGGTAGGTCACCGCGATGGTGGTGCTATTGCTGTCAATGGGAATGCGTAGCGCCCGCCCCAGGATGGACCGATCGCCCAGCAGGACCGGGACCTGCTTCCCATTCACGGTAACCTTGTCGATCTCGAGCTCATCCGTGTCCAGGATGATGGTATCCGCACCATGGGGGCGGATCCGATAGCTCGCCGTGCCCACCAGCCGACGACCGGTCATGTCCACCTGAAGATCAAGGTCGAGATGTTCGATGCGTGCCGGGGAGGCACTGGCGTGGGAGTGAACATCCATGGAAGTGATCTTTTCAGGTGCACCCGCCTCAGGCCCGGGACCGGGATTGGAACAGGCAGCAAGGAGCAGGGGGACCAGGGCCACCCGGAAGATGGGGCAACGTGTCATTGTGCAGCGGGCAAATGTAGTCCCTGACCGGCGCGATGAAGGAGAACGGTCGGATGGGCAGTTCGAGCAGGTCAGCCACAAGAGCGGCGATCAAGCACTTGGAAGGGGCCGCTAGTTGCGGCCCCTTCCAAGTGCGTACCAGTCGGGGTGACTGGTCACGATACCTATCGGGACGGACCAGCGACCAAGTGATCTGAAAAAGAGGAAGGCCGCCCTTTCGGCGGCCTTCCTTACAGTCGGGGTGACTGGATTCGAACCAGCGACCACTTGCACCCCATGCAAGTGCGCTACCGGGCTGCGCTACACCCCGAGAGACTTGTCCCGCGATCTTGTCAATGGGCCGTTACCGGTACATCAACAGGGCTGCGTTGGGCCCTTGGGGCGGCAAAGGTAGCAAAGTCCCTGATCCCATGAACGACCGAAAGCGGGCGGGGCTTCCGGCTCAGAGGATGTCCCAGTTGCACAGCAGGGCAAAGGCGATCAGGACCGCATAGACCACGAGGGTCATCAGACCCGTGCTGTATTTCCGCATGATGGCTTGCATGGCGTGTCGCTTTTTGTTCGTTGACAAAGATCCGGACGTGCCTGCCGGTTGCTTATGAAGACAACATGAAGGTTGCCTCACTTTTCCACAGACCACCTGTGTATTGCGGACCAGCAACGGTCGACCACATCCATGAACGGTTCAACTCCCTCCCCCTGATGGAGGTAGTTTTGCGCCCCACTTCTTCGGGCATGTCCCTACGCCACCACCTCCTCCTCCCCTTCCTGCTGTTCGCGACCATGGCCGTGGCGCAGCGGTCCGTTACCGTGAGCGGCTATGTCAAGGATGCCACCAGTGGTGAGGCGCTGATAGGTGCGAACGTGTATGTGAAGGAGACCATGCGCGGGGCTGCCACCAATGTTTACGGCTATTATGTCCTGAACCTGGAGCCGGGCACATGGACCATTGCCATGAGCTACATCGGCTACGAGGAGTGGACCCGGACCATGACCGTTACTGCCGACCTGAAGCTGAACATTGAGGCGCAGCCCAAAGCCATCATTGCCAAGGAATTCGAAGTGGTGGAGGAACGCAAGCAGAACAACACCGAAGGCACCCAGATGGGTACGGTGGAGCTTGATGTGCAGAAGCTCAACACCCTGCCCGCCCTGCTTGGGGAGGTGGACATCCTCAAGACCATACAGCTCCTGCCAGGGGTGGCAAGCAATGGTGAAGGGAATAGTGGGTTCTATGTGCGGGGTGGCGGACCTGACCAGAACCTTATCCTGCTGGACGAGGCCACCGTGTACAATGCCAGCCACCTCTTCGGCTTCTTCAGTGTCTTCAACGCCGATGCGGTGAAGAACATCGAACTGATCAAGGGGGGCATGCCGGCGAACTATGGTGGGCGCATCTCCTCGGTGCTTGACATCACCATGAAGGATGGGAACGACAAGACCTTCCACGGTCAAGGCGGTATCGGCCTCATCTCCTCCCGGCTTACGCTTGAAGGACCGATCGTCAAGGACCGCAGTTCGTTCATCATCAGCGGCCGTCGTACATACATCGATGTGGTCACCAAGCCCTTCATCAACCCAGAGAGCGCGTTCTCTGGCAGTGGCTACTACTTCTACGACCTGAACGCAAAGGCCAATTACCGCATCAGTGACAAGGACCGCATTTTCGTGAGCGGATATTTCGGACGGGATGTCTTCGACTTCGCCGGAGCCCAGGAGGGGGATCCGGATTTCCGCATCCCTTGGGGCAATGCCACGCTCTCCGCGCGCTGGAACCACGTGTTCGGCCCCAAGCTCTTCATGAACGCGACGGCCACCTACAGCGATTACTCCTTCGCTTTCCAGGCCGACCAGGACCAGTTCAACTTCGAACTGTTCAGCGGCATAAAGGACTATGGATTGAAAGTGGACCTGGGGCACTATCCCAGTGCCCGGCACCGGCTGAAGTATGGCGGCCAGTACACCTACCACATCTACACCACCAGCACCGTGAAGGTGAGCAGCGGCGATACCGACTTCAGCATCGACACCCCTCCCCTGCTCCGTGCGCATGAGACCGCGCTGTATGCGATGGATGAGTTCGACCTGACCGATGACCTGCGCATCAACGCTGGGTTGCGCCTGTCCACCTTCGCTCATGTGGGCCCCTACACGCTCTATCTGCTTGACGAACAAGGGCGCTCCACCGGGACCGAGCAATTCGGCAAGGGCAGCACCATCGCCTCCTATGCTGCATTGGAGCCGCGCCTTTCCATGCGGTACCGGCTTCGCAAGGGCAGCGTGAAGGCTTCCTACAACCGGGGGCAACAGTACGTGCATCTCGCGAGCTTTGGCAGCACTCCGCTCCCCACGGACGTGTGGGTGCCCAGCAGCACCAATGTGCGCCCCCAGATCGGCACCCAGTATGCCGCCGGCTATTTCCGGGACCTGCTGGATGGCGTGGTGGAGACCAGCCTGGAAGTGTATTACAAGGACTTCGACAACCTGATCGAGTATGCCGAAGGGGCGGAACCCCAGAACAACGCCAACACCAATTACGACACGCAACTGGTGTTCGGTGAGGGCTACAGCTACGGGGCTGAACTGTTCATCAAGAAGCGCACCGGAAAGGTGAACGGCTGGGTGGGCTACACCTGGAGCCGCACCATGCGCCAGTTCGACGACATCAATCAGGGCCGCGAATTCCCCAGCCGCTGGGACCGGCGGAACGACATCAGTGTGGTCCTCGCCTATGAACCCGGGGGACGCTGGTCCTTTGGTGCCACCTTCATCTATGCCACCGGCCAGGCCGTGACCCTTCCCGTGAACCGCTACTTCATCGAAGGCCGGGTCGTGAGCGAGTACACCGAACGCAACGGCTACCGCATGGTGCCCTACCACCGGCTTGACCTGGCTGCCACCCTGTACAACAAGCGCACCCGCCTGAGAACGGACAAGGTGACCGGGGAGACCGAGGAAGTGGAGCGCCGTTGGAAGAGCAGCTGGACCTTCGCCGTTTACAACGCCTACAACCGGGCCAACCCCTACTTCATCTACTTCGATGCTCAAGGGAACCCTGGCAGCACCAACTTCCAAGTGGTGGCCAAGCAGGTCTCCCTCTTCTCCATCCTTCCATCGGTCACCTGGAACTTCCAATTCTGACGCATGAAGCCATACATCAACCTCATGCTCATCGCGGCAGGCGCAGTGCTCACAGGCTGCGAGAAGGAGATCACCGTGGACCTGCCGCGCACCGAGCCCCGCATCGTGGTGGAAGGCACCATCGAAACAGGCCGTGCCCCCCTTGTCCTTTTGAGCCGCACACAAGGCTATTTCGACCCCACCGACATCAACTCCATCGCAGCGACCTTCGTGAGCGATGCCATCGTCACGGTGAACGACGGCATCACCACCTATCCGTTGGACCGGGTCTGCAGTGAGCTCATCCCCGACTCGCTCATTGATGAGGCCGCTGCACTTCTCGGCATTGACCCGGAACTCTTGAGCCAGGCCAATATCTGCGTGTGGACCATGCTCGATAACAGCCTGGTGGGCGTGGAAGGCCGCACCTACCGACTCGACATCCAGACCGAGGGCAAACTGCTCAACGCCACCACCACCATTCCGCACGCCGTCCAGCTCGACTCGCTGTGGTTCAGGCTGGCGCTCCAACAGCCCGATGACGACAGCCTGGGCTTCATCTGGGCCCGCCTCTCCGACCCGGATACCCTGGGCAACCACTACCGTTGGCTGGCCCGGCGCACGAACCTTGGGCCCGATGGAGAACCCAAGGACCAGAACTTCGTGGCCCCCTTCTTCTCGGTCTTCGAGGACCGCTTCGTCAACGGGCTCACCTTCGATTTCAACTTCAACCGGGGTTCCACCCCGTTCAGCACGGCGGATGACGACAACAACGAGGAGAGCGGCTTTTTCAAGCGAGGCGATACGGTGGTGGTGAAGCTGGCCAGCATCGACCGGGCCTCCTATCAGTTCTACAACTCGCTCCAGAACAACGTGGCCTCGGCGGGCGATGTGTTCAGCAACCCGGCGAACGTGGTCAGCAACGTGAACGGCGGGTTGGGCGTATGGAGCGGATGGGGTATCAGGGAACATGTGGTGATCTGCACTCCCTGAAGCCCCCTTCGTGCCATCGCTGACCCAGGCGCTGTGATCACCATCACCGGCCACACCCGGCGCGCCGAATACCTTTGCCGCTCTTCCATCCGAACCCTCAACGGACCTTCGTCCTTCACCTTCCATGAGCTCGACACCTGAACACGTCAAATGCCTGATCATCGGATCGGGCCCCGCCGGATACTCCGCTGCCATCTACGCCGCCCGCGCCGACCTGAAGCCCCTGATGATCGAGGGCCCATTGCCTGGCGGCCAGCTCACCCAGACCACCGAGGTGGATAACTACCCCGGATACCCGAAAGGACGGACAGGGCCTGATATGATGGAGGACCTGAAGCAGCAGGCCTTGCGTTTCGAAACCGTTATCCGCAACGGCTGGGTGACCAAGGTCGACTTCAGCGGACCTGTGCACAAGGTGTGGGTGGATGAGAAGACCGAGATCCATGCCGACACGGTGATCATCAGCACCGGTGCCAGCGCCAAGTGGCTGGGCCTGCCCAATGAGCTACGCCT
>Ga0315900_10004294_pt1 | contig 20178 bp, 9 predicted proteins | sample LakEriMetagenome_FD_203521 | JGI IMG/M metagenome (GOLD analysis project Ga0315900, IMG submission 203521) | Freshwater fungal communities from buoy surface, Lake Erie, Ohio, United States - Buoy 12 MA114 | ecosystem: Environmental > Aquatic > Freshwater > Lake > Lake biofilm | place: USA: Lake...
TTGCCGAACGACGGGCCGAACTGGACATCAAGGGCCGTGAAGAACTGCCCAAGGTGTGGGAGGATGCCATCGCCGCCTGCCTGAGCAAGGATCCCAACCTGCGTCCCACCTGCGCAGGGATGCTGGCCGAGATGCTTGGACTCAAGGCCGTGACGGGAACAACCCGGGCGCTTTCTTCCGTCAGCGCCGCACAGCGCAGTTCGACTCAACCGACAGGCAGCTCCAAGGGCGCCTTGAAACCCTGGATGGCCGTCGCCGCCATTGTGGCGGCCGGTGCCGGTGCCGCCATTTATCTGAAGCAGCCTGCGCCACCCGCCACGCCAAAGCTTGTCCAAAAGCCAGCTGCGAAACCTGCGGCTGAGACAAAGCCAAAGGCCAAGGCTCCCGAGCCAGCTCCAGCCAAGTCGCCCGAGGTGGCAAAATCCGAGCCGAAAAAAGCTCCGCCCCCCGCGGCACCCGTTTCGGTTGAACCTGCAAAACCGGCTGCACCCGCCGCTACTGTCCCGGCTCCTGTCGCGATGACACCGCCAGCTGCGGCTCCGGTGACCAACCCGCCCGTTGCAGCCACGGCTCCTTCGACATCGCCCGCTCTGGTAACCCCGGCGCCGGCAGCCCCAGGTGTTGCAGGCGGTCCTCCGGCCGTTTCTGCTCCCGCTCCTGCTGTGCCAGCACCGACCCAGCCTGTTCCTGCGCTGGGAGCAGCCCCGATGGCTGCAGCACCGGCGGTCGTTTCCCCACTGCCCATGCCCTCGGCCCAACCCGTGCCTGTTGCGCCAGCGCCCTCTCTGGCTGCGGTCGTGGCTCCGGCACCGGCGCCCGCACCGGCGGCCATGTCTTTGGCTGCGGGAACTGCGCCTGCTGCCGCTTCAGGCACCCTTGCTGCGGCTCCTGCCGCCCTGCCACCGCCGACAGTGACGGTGCCGTTGCCTCCGGGGGTGGTGTTGACGCCCGACCTTGCTAGCCAGGTTCAGACACAGCCGTTGGTCGCGGATCCTCCGGCCGGCTTCTGGACGGTGGAACAAATCTTCCCGACGCCGCCTTTTGCCAGCTACACGCCGACCGGGAAACGCTATCTGCTGTTTCGGACGCAGACGATGCTGAAGGAAAAAGGCCTCTACACCTCCACCGTCGATGGCAAGGAAGGCAAGGGCACCCACAACGCCATCCAGCTTTTCCAGGCGCGCAGCGGGCTGCGGCCCACCGGCCTGCTGGACGTTCCGACCCTGGCGGCGCTTCAGCTTTCCGCCGAGCAGGACAACCTGGCCTGGGTGCCGCCCGGAGGCTCCAGCTACAGTTCCGGCTCCTCCTCGGGGGGCATGGTGCCTTCTCCTGGTTCAACCCGCAGGATTCCCGTGGGCAGCCGCTATGAGCCGAAGATCGAGGAGCCAGGGTTCCTCAAACGCAAGCTGCGCGGCTTTACCAAGGACGACGAGGAGTGAATTCAGCCCGAAGCCAGGGCTTTCGCTGAACTAGTTGGAAAAGGCGTGAGCCGTTCTGTTGCCACATGAAAAAGCCCTGCATGGTTGATGCAGGGCTTGGGAATGCTCTCCTGGACACCAAAGTCAGATCATCTCCGACGCGTGGTTTTTTTCACGGCCTTCTTGGCAGCTTTTTTCACGGCCTTCTTCGCCCCCTTGGCGGCTTTCTTTGCCGACTTCTTCACCGGCGGCGATTTGACGACGGCCTTGAGGATGCCCGCGACGCCGCCTTCGCGCCTGAGGCGTTCCTTTAGCATCTGCTCACGGAAGGCGATGGCCTCTTCAAGAACCGCGTCATGAGTCTCCTTGGTGTAGCGGTAAACCTTCGAGATGGTCCTGCCGCGTTCGGCGCGCACGGACACGGCGATGAGACGCGTGATCCTGCCCTTGGCCGTCTTGTATTTCCGGTAGGAGATGCCGACATGTCCGCTCTTGTTCTTCTTGTTCGTGGTGTGGGCGATGCGGCTGGCCTGCAGCGGTGACATGTCGCCAAGCGTCTGGTCACGATAGGCGCGCGCCGCCTTCAGGGAGCCCTTGACGCCACCATAGAGGCTGTCGGAGAAATGCTTGGTGTGCAGGGCGCCGTCGCGGGAGATGCAGACTTGGAATCCATGAGTCTGCTTGGCGGCATCGGACCGGGTGTCGATCCTCTTGATGTTGCGTTCGGAAAGGGGGTTTGAGCGTCGGCGCATGTCTTCGGATTTGGGGGCTTTGTATAACGAATTGTGAGGTAGGAGTCGGAGTCTGGCCGCGCAACATGAAATTGTACGCGGGCTTTGGCACCGAAGAAGCCCTGTGGACATCAGGACTTCATCAAGTGTTCATTGATCTTCTCCAGCAAGCCTGGCTGCTTCCCGTTTCAAGATGCGACCGACTCGATGCTTTGCGAGATAGACCTGTGCGGCATTCACGCCAAGTTCCTTTTTCACACGCTCAGGGCTCCACCCTTTTAATACATAACAGGAAAAAATCTGAAACTGCCGGGGCGAGACGAGGGCCCTGACGCGTCTCAGCGCGATGTCCATGACCTGGTCCTGCCACTCCTTGTCCCAGAGCTTTTCGAGGGCCATGCCATTCGGGTCGGCACATCGTTCAATGGGAGCGGTACGCCGTTCATCGGTTTCATCGAAATGCAGGTTTGCCTCGCGGCTCTGCTGCTTTTTTCTTCTTCGAAATTGGTCCAGAATCCGCCAGCGGGCCTGGTTCAACAGGAAGGATTTGAAGGAGCCCAGACTAGTGTCGAACTTTTTCTTCTGAAGATTCTTGGCGACACCGATGAAGGTTTCCTGAACGACGTCGTTGGCCTCGTCATCGCTGAGGCCCGACTTGCGTGCGACATGGAAGACGAAGCCTGAATAGGTGCGGTAAAATTCATCCCAGCTCGACCAGTCGGACCAGTTGTCGAGGCGCTCGATGAGCGTCTTGCGTGTCGGAATGCCGCCGGAGGCCTCCTTCACGATGTCTTCTGGAATGTCTTTGGGGATGTCGTCCTCCATAGGGGATGGGAGAGGGAGTCTAGGACGCGCCCGGGAGGTGGCAAGGGGAGAAAGCGGGCGCTACTCGGCCAGCAGGATGCGCTTGGCGGCCTGGAGATGGGCTTTTTGTTCGCCGGGAAGCTCGGGGTACTTGAGCTTCATGCCCTGCATTTCCGCGAGAACGGCGGCGCTGACGATCAACCGCATGTTTTTCTTGTCGTCCGCCGGGATGACATACCAGGGGCAGTCTTCGGTGGCGGTCTTGCGGATGGCGTCCTCGTAAGCGGTCATGTACTCCTTCCAATGCGCGCGTTCCTTGACGTCGCCTTCCTCGAACTTCCAGTTTTTGCTGGGGGTGTCGATGCGGGCCAGGAAGCGTTTTTTCTGCTCCTCCTTGGAGACGTGCAGGAAGAACTTCACGATGCGGATGCCGTTGCGGTCGCAGTACGCCTCGAAGTTGCGGATGTCCGTCAGCCGGTCCTTGAAGAGCTTGTCAAGGTTCCGGGTGGTCTTGGCCGGCAGGCGCTGGATGCGTGTGACGATCTCCGGGTGCACGCGGCAGACGAGGACTTCCTCGTAGTAGCTGCGGTTGAAGATGCCGATCCTGCCCCGGGGCGGCATGACCCGGGTGGTGCGCCACAGGAAGTCATGATCCAGCTCGTCATCGGTGGGGCGCTTGAAGGCGTGGCTTTCCACCCCCTGGGTGTTCACGCCGCTCATGACGTGCTTGATGGTGCTGTCCTTGCCGGCGGCGTCCATGGCCTGGAAGATCAGCAGCAGGCCCTGCCTGTCCTGGGCGTACATCTTCTGCTGCAGGTCGTCGATCTCGAGCCTGAACTGGGCGATGAGCTCTTCGTAATGGAGGTCGCTGCCGTAGAGCTTCTTGATCCGGGTTTTGGCCTTGCTGATGCGAAAGGGCCGTCCGTCCGGCACGCGGAATTGTTCAAGGTCGAGTCCAAGCTTCATGTTCGTTACGGGGGCGGGTTGAGGTGAGGAAATCCATAGCAGCCTCCCAGCGCGACTGCCCAGCGCGGCGGGAGCTTTGGCTTGAAGGAGATGACGGGATCGCAACGGATGATGAATCTTCTGCCCGGATGTGAAAGCCTCAACATTCAGGGGACAAAAATTGATGGGATGCCGTGGTTGGGCAAGCAGCGACGAAGCCGCGCAGACTGGCCTTGCCGATGGGCTTTCCCCTTCCGATGCCGTCGTTGGTCGATGCAGCGCAGCCTCAGTCTTCGCAGCGAATGCAGACCTCCACGCACCTTTGCGATTCTCCTCGAACACCCCTGCCGCAAATTCCGGGGCTTAGTTCCTGGCCGTTTTTTTCTCTTTGGGCCTGGTAAAAAAATGAGGGGTAGAAAAATTCAGAGGATAAGGCCGCCTGGGAAAATCTTTCTACCCCCCATCTTTCTACCCGCACATCGGGCTGTCTGAAATGCGTCGGCGAACCTCCCTGCCCGCCGGATTGGATGCAGGGGCGTCAAGGTGTCTTGAGTTCGATGACTGTGCTCAACCAACGGGCAGTCGTCTGGGCTTTCGTAGCGAATGCAGCCCGCCTGTCGCCTCGGCGATCCTTCGCGCGCCGTCCTTGCGCTTTGGGCCAAACGTCTCCCGGCTCCCTGGCGCCTGCGGATTGTTGAAAAGCCGCACCTGCCAAGTCCACGCCCCTGAGCAAGCGCGTTGCATGAATGCCCGGCATTTTTTTCGCACTCAGGTTCCCGGGATGAAAACATTTTTGAGGCAACAGGCGAGACAAAGGGCCGGCCTTTTTAGCATTGCTTTTCTTTCGAAAATAGCGTGGACTGAAGGTCAGACACCCCCATGAAAGCAAATCCAGGAAGATCGCGCCTGATTGGGCTGTGTATGGGCATTGTCATCACAGGGTCATTTCTTTGGCATCTGGCAGGGCCGGAGCCTGGGGTGAGGCAGACGTCTCCAGCAGGGAAGGCTGGTGCCAAGGCACCTGCCGTGGCTGGGGCGGTTCTTTCGGGAAAGGCAACCCACGTTGCCAAGGAAGCACCGCAGATGGGTAAACCTGGTTCTGAATGGGTGCCGGTTCCCTTGAGCCCCTTCCAAGAACGGCTGATCCAGGGGGCTGCGATGATTGACCGGCGACGGCTGGAGGCCAGGAGAGGCGAGGCTGCCCGTGAGCTCAGGCTTTGGAAGACGGGGTTCAAATACCCGATGGTGCGGGAGGAGGTCTGGCTGCAGACGGACAAGAGCGGGAGGCAACTGCCGGTGCGCAGGGAGTTTTCCGTGGCGGACCATGTGATGATTCGATTTCCGCAGGGAACTTCGAACAAGGCTGCCGCCGCCTGGGCTGAAAAGCATGGATTGCATGTGCGGCATCAGCTGCAGACGGCGCCGGTGCTGCTGGTGGCGGCGGATCAGGCGACGCTGGACACGGCGGGCAGGATCATGAGCCTCTTTGCCCGGGACTTTCCCGAGGGTGGCTCCGGGGTGGCGGAGCGGGATTACCTGGTGTTTCCCTGTCTGTTCCCGAACGACAGTGAGTTTCCCAATCTCTGGGGGCTGCACAACACGGGGCAGACGGGCGGGCTTGCCGATGCGGACATCGATGCTCCGGAGGCCTGGGACATCACGACGGGTTCAAGGGAGGTGCTGGTGGGGGTCATCGACACGGGGGTGGACCGGACGCACCCGGATCTGGCGGCCAACATGTGGACTCACGTCGGCGAGGTGCCTGGCAACGGGCTGGACGACGATGGCAACGGCTTTGTGGACGATGTCCAGGGATGGGATTTCTACGCGATGGACAATGATCCGATGGATGAGAACAACCATGGGACACACTGTTCGGGCACCCTTGGCGGGGTGGGCAACAATCTGAATGGCGTGACAGGTGTGTGCTGGCAGGTGTCCATCGTCGGAATCCGTTTTCTCGGGCCTTCGGGTGGTTCGACTTCCGATGCGATTGAAAGCGTCAACTACGCCACCCGCCTGGGCGTGGATCTGACGTCGAACTCCTGGGGCGGGGGAGGCTTCAGTTCACTGCTGCAAAGCGCGATCGCGGCGGCGGGTGCGGCCGAGCAGCTGTTCATTGCGGCTGCGGGGAATGACGGCCTGGATACGGACACGACGGTGAACTATCCGTCGGGTTACGCGCTGGACAACATTGTGTCCGTCGCGGCGAGCACGTCGATGGACGCGCGCGCCGGCTTTTCCAATTACGGGCGTCTGTCGGTGGACCTGGCCGCGCCTGGGGCGTCGATCTACAGTTCCATCATCGGCGGTTCCTATGCGAGCTTCAACGGCACCTCCATGGCCACTCCGCATGTGTCGGGGGCGGTGGCGCTGTTGAAGAGCATTGCCCCCGGGCTTTCCGCCCTGGAGGTCAAGGCCCGGCTCATGGAGAGCGTGGATCCCGTGGCGGCGTTTGCGACGACGACGGTTTCGGGCGGCAGGTTGAATGTGGCACGGCTGATCCAGGATGCCGCAGGGCCGTTCCCGGTGATCCAGGTCACGTCGGTCGCGGAGGCTCCTGGCGGGAACGCGGATGGTGTCAACAATCCCGGGGAGCTGCTGAACGTGCATTTCACCGTGGTGAACCGCGGGACGGAGGAGGCCCGGAACATCCGTGCCGAAGTCGCGCCAGCCTCGCTGCCCACGGCCTTCACCATGGTCCAGCGGGAGGTGAGCGTCGGGACGCTGGCGCCCGGGGGGAGCGTGACGTCTTCCGCGCCCCTGCAGATTCGGTCGTCGGTGAATGTCAGCACCCCTCATGCGGAGGAGATGGTGCTGACGCTGCGGCATGGGACGCCGGAGGAGATGAGGAGCCAGAGAATGACGGTTTACCTTCACACATCGTCGCGGATTGAGGGACGTGTGACGAGTGCGGAGGATGGTTCGCCGATTGCCGGGGCCGCCGTGAGGCTGAGCGGCCCGTCCACTTATTCCACGCAGACTTCGGCGAGTGGTGATTACAGCATGCTGGTGACGGATGGCAGCTACCAGGCCACAGTTTCAGCACCTGGTTATGTGCCTGCGGATCCGGTGCAGCTTTCCACGCCGCCCGGGCGCACGGGGCTGAATTTCACCCTGGGGATTCCGCAGCTGGTGCTGACGCCGCCGGAGGTGTCGGTGGATGTTTATTCCGGACGGCGGCAGACACGGGTGCTGGAGATGAGGAACCGAGGCAGTGCGCCGCTCACCTGGAATCTGCGGCTGCTGGACGCCTCACGCGGCCTGGGCCTGCGGGCGCTGCCGTTGGTGAGGCTGCCGGAACGAGCGATTCCGGCCGGTCGTGAATGCCGGGATGCGGGCCTGCGCAGCTTCTTCAAGAGCAGCGGCAGCCAGGCCCTGGCGTCGCTGGAGGCGCCGTTGGGAACGCTGAGCGGCATGACGATCGGCACGGTGGAGTCGCCGTGGGATCGTGCGGTGCTGCTGGCGGACCTGGAGGCGCGTGGCGCACAGATTCAGGAACTGAGCCTGCCTTTGTCCGCCGCCGGGCTTGCCGCAGTGGACGCCCTGCTGGTGGACGACGCCATCGGGCTTTTTTCAAGCCAGGACATCACGATGGTGCGCTCCCGGGTGACGGCGGGCATGGGGGTGCTTTGTGAAGCGGATGACGGCAGTTCGGTGACGCGCATCAACGAGCTGTTTGCCGGGACCGGCATCACGGCGGTCAGCACCCGGTTTCGTGACCTGACGCTGACGGACATCCGGCCGCATCCGATGACGGCGGGGGTGAGCCGTCTGGTGGAGGTTTCGGTGGGGGCGGCCGCGCAGGTTTCCGGCAGCGCCAAGGTGCTGGTCGCCGAATCTGACGGCTTGGTTCATGCGGCGGTGTCGCGCCTTGGCACGGGGACGCTGGTGTTCGTGGGCAATGAGATCACGGACGAGTTTAACTTTGTCTCCGGGGACGGGCGCCGGTTTGCCAACCAGATTGTGGACGGCCTGCTCGGCGGACCGGAGTGGCTGGCGGCGAACCCGTTGAGCGGGGTGCTTGCCCCGGGCATGGTGCAGCAGCTTCAGATGAGCTTTGATCCGGGGGATCTTGAGGCGGGCGTTTATCAGGCGGCGGCGGTTTTTGAAACCAACATGCCGGGTGAGGAGGAGTTGCGCATGCCGGTGACGATGAACCTGGTCAACGCCCCGCAGGTCGCCGCCACGCCGGCCTCGCTGGATTTTGGTTCCGTGGTGGAGGCGGTGAGGTCCGGGCGGAACCTCACGATCTCCAATGTGGGGCGTGAAAGGCTGGTCATCAGCTCGATCGGGCTGGCCGGGCCGGACGCGGCTTTTTTCAGCCTCGATTCGACGGAGGGGTTTGACCTGCAGCCGGGCATGCAGAAGGCGCTGAACGTGGAGCTGGGGATGAATGCGCCGAGGCGAGTGCTTTCTGCGGAGGTGGTGGTCGTGAGCAATGACCCGCTGCAGCCGTTGTGGAGGATTCCTCTTTCGGGAGAGCGGCAGCTTCCGCCGGATGTCACAACATCGCCGGGGCAGGTTGTGCTGCAGCTTCTTCAGGGGCAGGTGGGCTCCGCCAGTTTCACCCTGAAGAACCGGGGAACGGGTCCTTTGCAGTGGCAGGCGGCCTGGGAGGGAGGCGGGGCGAGCCCTGACTGGGTGATGCTGCCCGCCGTTTCCGGAACGATCATGCCGAAGGTGCAGGCGGTGATGAAGCTGAACTTTGACACGGGGGTGCTGCCTCCGGGTGAACGGAGCCGCACGTTGATCCTCACGACCAATGATGTGGACACGCCCGAGCTGCGGATCCCGGTCATCCTGCGCGTCATGGCCACGCCGAGGCCGGTGTATTCCAAGGTCACGATCGTTGAGGAGACCCGGGTCGGTGAGCGCCGGCAGTTTGAAGTCGAAATCCAGAACGCAGGGTCGGCGCCCCTGGTGTTGAACTCGATGATCTTTTATTCGACCGCCTATCGCTGCACGACCCGGCTGCCGCTGGTGGTGCCCGGGGGCGGGGTTGCAAGCCTGAGCTTTGAGTTTCAGCCCCAGCGCGCCGGATTCCATGTGTCTCAGGCGATGTTCATCGGCAATCTCAGCAGCCGCTACATCCAGCTCACCTTCAGCGGCCTGGGTTATGTGGGGCCGCGGATGAAGGTCAGTCCGGCGAGCTTCAGCCTGAGCGGCGTTCCCGGCATCGTTCACAGCCGGACCTTGAAGATCGCCAATGCCGGTGACAAGCCGCTGGGCTGGAGCTGCCATGTCTCGGAAGGATCCGAATGGCTGGCTGTCACGGGTGAGATCAATGACCTGCAAGTCGGCCAGTCGGCGGCCATGAACCTGCGTGTGGACACGGCGACGTTTCCGGCGGGAACCCGGACGGGCAGGGTGGTGGTGCAGGATCTTTCCAAAGGCTCTGAAATCGTCGTGCCGGTCAGGGTGACGGTGGGGCGTGGGCCGGCGCTGAGGCTGGAGCCCGCCGCCATGCATCTCCCTGCGGTATGGGCCGGACGTGTCGAAGACCGTTCCTTTGTCTGCATGAACTCCGGCAACCAGGCCCTGGAGATCCGTTCCATCACACCGGCAAGCAACGCCCGAATGACCTTGTCGCCGGATGTCCGGCTGCCTTTCCGGCTCGAGCCCGGTGAGCAGGTGGAGGTGCCGTTCACCTATGCCACAAACACTCCTGGAACCTACAAGGATGCGTTCAAGGTGGTGACGAACGCACCGTCCGCCAGGTCGGTGACGCTGCCTGTCACCGCGCTGGTTTCGGTGCCGCCCGCGATTGCCATCACACCCACGGGCGTGGATGTGACCGTGGAGCCCGGGGGCGCAACGACCGTGCCGGTCATGATCAGCAATCCTGGTGGCAGCACCCTGGAGTGGAACGCCAGCGTGACCGCCGGAGCCGGGCCTGCCGCCGACCTCGCGGGCGTGCTTGCCAGCCTGCAGGCCAGCCCGGTGCTGCTCAACTCGCTGCTGCCGAGTTCGCATCCCTTGTCTGAAGGCAGCACAGGACAGGTCATCAACGACGGCGGAGCCAACATGTTTGACGATGGCAACCTTGTGAGCAGCAACCTGAACTCGGGTCTGCCGGTGAGTTATTCCAACGGTGTGGTGACGGGAAATCCCGCCTTTGGGTCATCCGGAACTTACTTCACCCTGAAGAACGGCGCCTTGTGGGTTCTTGCCGCCGACCTGGATGGAGTGTCGAGGCTGGTTATTTCCGGCGGGCTGGGAGCGGACGGGCTTGGCAGGGTGTCCGGTGGCAGCACCACACGCACCGTGGCCGGTGTGACCTACCGCGGATTTTACAAGAAGGTGCATTCCGCCGGGGTGCCTTCCGTGAACCACCTGGTCATTGTCGAGGACCGGCCCGGCATCAGTCATCGGTGGGATGACAGCACGGACAGCGACTTTCACGAAGTCTCCGGCCTGTCTGGAACGACCAGGGTTTATTACCTGATGTTTGGCCTGAAAGGCGGTGTCGCCTATGCGGACAGCGCCTTTGGTCTGCTCATGGACACCTTCCTCCGGAATGTCGTGCATCCGGCGGACGCCGGCTGGCTGGAGGTGCCGAAGCTCTCCGGCAAGGTGCCCGCCTCGAGCTCGGTGCCAGGGATGTTCAACATCCTGGCGGGCACCCTGCCCGGCGGCACCTACGGGGCCACGGTCCGCTACAGCAACAACTCCCCTTCGAGAAGCGTCGTGGATGTGCCGGTGCTGCTGCGCATCCCGTCTTATGCGCGGATGGAGGTGAGGCCGCAGCGCTTTGACTTTCCGGACACCTTCCTGACCCAAAGCTCAACCCTGGCTGGCACGCTGGAAAACCGGGGCAACGTGCCGCTGGTCATCAGCTCCCTGAGCGTGACCGATGCCGCCTATTCGATCCCAGGAGCCTCCGTTCCCATCACCCTGCCTCCGGGCGGCAGCCGTGACATCACGCTGCGGTTTTCTCCGGTCGCTGCCAAGACTCATGGTGCGGAGCTGGTCATCGTCTCCAATGCCCGGGAGGGCGGGGAAATTCGGCTGCCTGTCAACGGACGAGGCCTGCGTGGTCCGTCGTTGTCGTTTGATGCCAGCCCCATCGTGAGGACGGTGGAGCCCGGGGTTTCTGAAACGATGACGCTGACACTGGCCAACGCCGGGGATGCCTCGCTGATCTGGAGCGCCTCACCATCCTCCTCGATTGCCACCATCCTGGGAGTCGTGCCTGGCAACGGCACCATCCCGGAGTCCGGCAGCAGGCAGGTTTCCCTCTTCCTGGGAGCTTCTGCCACGACGGCGCCCGCAGTCTATTCAGGCGTGGTGAGGTTCAGTTCGAATGACCCGGCACGGCCTGACATGGACCTGCCCGTGCAGCTTACCGTGGCCTCCAGGCCGAGGCCGGTCCTGGCGCCGTCGACGCTCAGTTTTGGCAGCGTCATGGTCGGTTCCAGCGTCAGCGCCTCCGTGCTGCTTCGCAATGTCGGCAATGCCACCCTGGTCGTCACGGGCATGACTTCCACGCAGCCGGCTTTTGATCTTCCCGGCACCGACTTTCCGTTCAGCCTGGCGCCAAACGGCACACGCACCCTGGGGCTGAGGTTCCAGCCTGGCGATGCGGGGGTCTTCAACGGGCAGATGCGGTTTGCCATGGCAGGCCCCGCCCTGCCTTCCGAGGTGGTTCTCAGCGTCGACGGCAATGGCGTGCCGCCTCCGGTGCTCAGGGTGCAGCCATCTGGCGTAGTGGAGGCCGTTCTGAAGAAAGGCCAGGCCGCGGCCCGTCCGCTGACGATCAGCAATGATGGCGGCTCCACCCTGGTCTGGCAGGGGGCTGTGAGGGACCTTTCCACTCCGGCCGGCACGCTTCAGGAGGTGCTGGATCGCGTGAACCAAAACCATGATCAGATCACCTCACTGATCCCCGGTCTGTATCGCTTCAGTGAAGGCGAAAGCGGCAGCTGCATCGTCGATGGAGGTGATGACATGTATGACGGCGGCAATTACCTTGGCACCAATCTGGGCAGCGCCATCGCCTATTCCAACAATGCGGTGACCGTGAGTTCGAAGCTCGGGCTCGCCGGCGGAGCCTGCTTCACTCGCAAGCAGCCGGGGCTGTTCGTGTTTGCCGCCGACATGGCGGGCGTGAGCAGTTTCACGATCAGCGGCGGTCTGGGGGCGGATGGTTCCGGAACGGCGACCGGCGCGGTCTTGAACCGCACGCACGACGGCTTGAACTACACGGGCTTCTTCAAGGCTGTTTCGGGGACCGTGGACCCATCCGTGAATCATCTGATCATTGTCGAGTCCAGGTCCGGCCAGTCGCATTCGTATTCCACCAACACGGACGAGGACAACCACACGGTCACCGGGCTCTCCGGCAACTCGCGGCTTTATTACCTGCTGTTTGCCACGGCGGACGGTGCCCAGGTGTCCACGGAGCTTGCCGTCAGCGTCATGGACGCCTTTCTTGAGCACATCGCCATCCCGCCGTCAGCGCCCTGGGTCAGCTTGAGCCCTGGTTCAGGAAGCGTGGTGGCGGGGGCGTCATCACCGCTGTCCGTGCAGCTGGCGAGTGCGGCCCTGCGTCCTGGAATCCACACGGCAACCCTGCGCTTCAGCGGCAACGCACCCGGCTCCCTGCCCGTGGATCTTCCCCTGCGCCTCGAAGTCTCCGAACCTGACCTTGCGGTCGCGCCTTCAGGACTGAACCTCGTGAGGATGCAGGGTGCGGATGCGGCGGCTGGCTCGATCACCCTGACCGCCAGGGAGGGGCTTCAGCCCTCCTGGTCGGCCGCTGCCAGCGCTTCGTGGATGACGCTTTCCAAAAGCAGCGGCACGGGCGGCGACATCCTCGAGGTCAGGGCTGGCGCCGGTCTGGGGGTTGGCGTTTACAGCGGGGCGGTGAACATCACCAGCGATGGCGTCACCGTCAGCGTGCCGGTCCTGCTGACCGTGCGTTTCTCCGGCTACACCCAGCTGCTCACGGACTACCGCCAGCCCCGGCGTGTGATCGGGGTGGTGAGAGGCACGGGCGGGCAGCCTTCCATGCTTGTTCCCATTGATGCGACCACCGCTGCGCAGGGCAGTCCGCTGCTGCTGCCCACCGAGGTCACGGACGCGGACCTCACGGCGGACGGCTCCCGCCTGTATGCCGTGAGCTTCACGGAGCGCAGCATCACCGAGGTGGACATGGACAGCTTCACGGTGACACGAACACGCAGCCTGCCGGCCACGCTGGATTCAGGAAGCGGCGGGGACTTCCATTATGATGTCGAGGCCGGCAGGCCCGGGGTGGTGTATTACTCCGACGCGGCGGTGAACCCGATGCTGCACGTGTTTGACTTCGAGGCTGGCGAGGACCTCTCCATGTTCCTGACCAACAGCGGCGCTGGCATAGGCGACTTCACGGTCAGCCCCGATGGCAACATCATCTTTGCCAGGACGCAGAGCGGGTGGAGCGGCACGAATTCGGTTTCCCTGGTCCGCCTCAACAGCAGCGGTTCCTTCCTCACGCAAACTCACATCAGCCAGCCATACAACATGGACATGCCGGGTCGTTCGGAGGTGTTCTTCAGCCTCAACCGCGACGTCGTCTTCAACCGCAACCGGCGCTACAACCCGGTGCTCACGGACACCCAGGTCTTCGGAGCGGTCTCCACCCTTGTCGCCGCCTCCGCCTACGGTCATGTCCTGGTGCATGACAGCGGCCTTGTGGAAGGAGCTGCGGGAACCAGCCTTGCCTCGCTGCCCGCCGGCGTGAACGCCGCCGCCTTTACCGCAGGCCAGGATGCCGTGATCTACCAGCATCCGACCCAGAACAGCCTGCGCAGGCTCTCCCTCACCGGCATCGTCAGCCTCCCGGCGCCCGGGATGCGGCCGCAGATTGCCGACGGCTCCACCCAGGCCACCGCGCCGACGGCGCTTGGCTGGACCGGCAGCCCTGATGCCGTCAGCTATGACGTCTATCTCGGCGGCAGCCTGGATGCGGTCACGAACGCGGTGAAAACCAGCGCCGGCATCTACCGGGGCGGCACCTCGGGCGTCAGCCTCAGCCTTCCGCAGGGCACGTTCCAGCTTGGCCTAACGTATTATTGGCGCGTTGATTCCAGGCTCTACGACGGCTCGGTGCGGGTCGGTGCCGTGTGGAGCTTCCGGCTGCCTGTGGCGGAGCCGACCCCCGCCAGCCTGAGCGTCAGCGGCTTCCCCGGCTCGGTGGCCCAGGAGGCGTCCCTGGGCATTGCCACCGCCGACGCCTCGACGGCATGGTCGCTGGAGGAAAACACCTCCTGGCTCAGTCTCACGCAGACTTCAGGAACCGGCCCGGGGAATGTCATCGTGAAGTTCACCGCAGGCTCCCTGCCGACGGGCACTTACACCGCCACCATCACGCTTCGATCGGGCACGGATGTCCGCCTGATTCCGGCGACCTTCCGCGTCCTGGGCGTGCTGAACGTGGCGAAGATGATCGCCGATCCGGATCTTCCGCAGGTTTATGCGCTGCATGTGGACCGCGCGGCCCCGAATGAAGGGCACCTGCTCTGGATTGACCCCGCCACCGCCAGGGTGATGCATGTGTATTCCGTGGGGCAGCCGGTGCAGGACTTCGCGATGCACATCCTGGATGACCGGTTGTACGTGCTGACCGCCTCCGGAACGCGGGTGCTGGGCATCCAGCGCCAGCAGAACCGGCAGCTGGTGAGCACCTGGGACACGCCGAACCCCTCCGCCGCCATTCATAACGGACCGGTGGGCCGTGTCGTGCTGCGTGGCGCGGATCATGTTCTGCGCATGCATCACTCGGTGACCGGCGGCGCGGTCGGCACGCCGCTCAACCTTGGACAGTGCATCACGGCTACGCCTGCCGATGGTTCCGCCATCGTCGCCCTGGTCAGGCAGAGTTCCTCGATCAGCGGGCTGGCCAGGTACAACATCAGCACCTCCAGCATGACCTATGCGGCGACCCAGTACTGGACCGGCCCCTTCAACAACCACCTCGTCCTTTCTGGAGATGGCAGCCGTCTCTTTTCCATGGGGGTGGCTTACAACGCCTCCAACCTGGCCCAGGTCGCCGACCTTGGCGTGTCCAACGTGGTGCGTGCCAGCTCCTGGAACGGTCAGGTCATCTGGACGGATTCCCAGTGCCTCCAGGTGTCCACGGGGTCGGTCCTGGGGCCGCTGCCCGCCTCCAGCACCGTGCTGGTGGCGACACCGGATTACTCGCGTCTGCTGATCTACAACTCGGTGGCGGGCACGCTGGTTTCCGTCATGCCGCCCTGAGTTCTTCCGGCTTGTCAGGGTGCATGGATGCCGCCAAGGATGGCGCCCATGATTCTTCAAGATCAAGTCTGCATCATCACGGGCGCCGCCAAGGGCATCGGACTCGCCACCGCCAGGGTCCTGCAGCAACGCGGGGCCAGGGTGGCGTCCCTGGATCTCGAAGCCTGTCCTCTGGAAGGCGTGCTCTCCGTGCGCTGTGACGTCACCCGCTCCGCCGAGGTGGAGGCCGCCGTCACCAAGGTGGAGCAGGCGCTTGGCGGCATCACCGTCTGGGTGAACAACGCGGGGCTCGCCCGGCATCGCTGGATCCAGGATTACACCGAGGCGGAGATTGACCTCATGCTGGCGGTGAACCTGAAGGGCACCATCCTGGGCTCGCAGGCCGCCCTGCGTGCGATGATTCCAGGAAAACGCGGGCACATCATCAACATCATCTCCACGGCCAGTCTGCGCGGCATCCCCAGCGAGACGGTCTATTGCGCGGCCAAATGGGGCGTGAGAGGCTTCACCCAGGGGCTGGCGGAGGAGGCGGCGGCTCATCGCATCCGTGTGACCGCCCTGCTGCCCGGCGGTGTGGACACGGCGTTCTGGGATGACGCCGCCGAGCGTCAGGCGCCGCGCCAGCTTTTCCTCAAGCCGGAGCACATCGCCGACGGCATCGTGCGCTGCCTGGAGATGGATGACTTCTGCGTGCCGCGTGAGCTGGTGCTGCGTTCTCTGGATGACAGCGACTTCTCGGTGCAGCCCGCCTGAAGCGAGCCGAGTCAGAGCTTGCGCAAGTAACCGTCGCAGCGGTTGTGCCAGCCCGGCAGCCAGCGTTGTTCCTTCCTTGCCGCCGGGGCGTTCTGCACACGGCGTGACAAGACTGACTTTGCAGCGGCGGCGAAGCCTGCGGGAGTCGGAGACGCCATGGATTCCAGCACTTGCAGCAGCCCCCAGCCCTGGCCGTTGTAGCGTTCCGTTTTCGCCGTGCCCTCGCCTTTGAAGTTCACATAGTCGATCAGGCAGAAGGCGCCCTCGGGAGTTTTGGAAAGCGCTTCAAAGTTCGACTGCACCTGTTTCTTCAGCCGAGTTTCCGCCAGCATCTTGGGCAGGGACCGTTCCAGCCTGGCCAGGATGAACTCCGTCTGCAGCGGCACGGTCTGTGACAGCAGCGTGCGCAGCTCTTTCTGCCGCGTTCCGTTTTTATCGGCGTCAAAGGCGGCCTTGTCGGCCCAGGGACAGAGACCCTGCGTCCAGTCCGGCATCGCCACGCCACGGGATTTCAGGAAGACGGCCAGCGGCGGGAAGCTTTCTTCAAACGGTCCTTTTTTGGCAGTCGGATACCAGATGAAATGACCGATGCCGAGCGAGGCGAAGTCCTCCCCGTTGTTCCAGCTTGTCAGTCCTGCCACCGTGCCGGCGCACTCGTTCTGCCAGATCCTGCGGCCCACCTTGTCCAGCTGGGCCTGGGTCAGGGTCAGGGAAAGGGCGGCGCTGACGGAGGTGGCAATCAGCAGCAGCGGGAACAGCAGGGTGGCGGGGGACATGGCAGGCGGGGGCGGCAGGGGATCGCGATTTCTCCCAGACGCCTTGTGTCATGATTTCACCGGCCGCACAAGAAGCTTGTCCGGCCGGGTGCGCTCCGCTTTGGTGCGCGGATGTCATCACGCGCCTTTTTGCTCCTTTCAGCCGCCCTGGTGATCTTGCCCGCCGTCCAGGCCCAGCAGCCCATGTCCTCCCCCCCACCTCCTGTCGCCGGGCAGCGCCCGTTTTCCTTCACCCAGCATGGCATCACCCTCGAGGATCCCTGGCACTGGCTGCGTGATCCGTCCTATCCCAAGGTCAAGGACAAGAAGATCCTCTCGTATCTGAAGGCCGAGAACCGCTATTTCGAAACCAACATGAAGGGGCGGAAACCCTTGGTTGACGCCTTGTTCGAGGAGCTGAAGGGCCGCATCCAGGAGGATGACAGCTCCGTGCCGGTGAAGGACGGCGCATGGCTCTACTGGTCCAGCTTCATCAAGGGCTCGCAGTATCGCCGCCACTTTCGCAAACCTGTCGCAGGCGGGGAGGAGCAGCTCATCCTGGATCAGAATGAGCTCGCCCGCGGCAAGGATTACTTCCAGCTCGGCGACCTGGTCGTCAGCCCGGATGGCAGGCTCATGGCCTATGCCTACGATGCCGACGGCTCGGAGCGCTTTGAAGTTCATTTCCGTGACCTGGAGACGGGGCGCGACCTGCCTGACGTGATCCCGGGCACCTTGTCCAGCCTGGTGTGGTCGGCCGACAGCGGCGGTCTCGTTTTTGGTTATGCCAACGACAACTGGCGCACGGACAACATTCATTACCACCGCCTCGGGGAGGATCCGAAGAAGGCCAGGCTGCTCTACAAGGAGCCCGACATCGGCTTCAGCTGTGACGTGGACCTCAGCGCGCAGGAGGACTGGATCATCCTAGGCACCGGCGACCAGGTCACCAGCGAGGTCCGTCTCGTCCCCGCCGCCGATCCCGGCGCCGAGCCCATCCTCGTCAGCGCGAGGAAAACGGGGCGCGAGTACGACGTCGATGTCCGTGACGGCGTGCTCTACATCCACACCAATGACGAGCATGTGAACTTCCGCATCGCCACGGCGTCGATCCACAAGCCCGGCGAGTGGAAGACGCTGATCGCGGGGTCGGAGCACCATTACCTGACCGACATCGGCCTGTTCCGCGACTTCTTTGTCACCGAGGGCCGGGTTGACGGGCTCGACCAGGTCGAGATCCGCCGCTACGACGCGCCGCTGCAGCCTGAGAGGATCCGCTTTCCGGAGGCGAGCTACACGGCCGGCCTGGGATCCAACCCCGAGTATGACGTGAAGAAGCTGCGCCTGGACTACGAGTCCATGGTCACACCGGCCACGGACTACGATTATCATGTGGCTGAAAAGCGGCTGGAAACATTGAAGGTGCAGCAGATTCCGAGCGGTTATGACGCCTCTCAGTATGAGACCGAGCGCATCCTGATCACCGCCCGTGATGGCGTGAAGGTGCCGGTTTCCATCCTGATGAAGAAAGGCTTCAGGAAGGACGGCAGCCAGCCTTTGCACCTCTATGCCTACGGCGCCTACGGACATGCCACGCCGCCCGACTTTTATGCCGGGAGACTTTCGCTGGTGGACCGCGGTTTTGCCTATGCCATCGCCCATATCCGCGGCGGTGATGACCTGGGCTATCAGTGGTATCTCGACGGCAAGCTCATGAAGCGCACGAACACCTTCAATGACTTTGTCGACGCGGCGCGCGCGCTTTGCGACCTTGGCTACACCGCAAAGGGCAGGATCAGCGCCTCGGGCGGCAGCGCTGGCGGCGAGCTCATGGGGGCGGTCGTGAACCAGGCGCCCGAGCTCTTCGGGGCCGTCGTCGCCCATGTGGCCTTCGTGGACGTCTTGAACACCATGCTCGACAAGGAGCTGCCGCTGACGCCGGGGGAGTGGCCTGAGTGGGGCGATCCGATCACAGACAAGGCCGCGTTTGAGTTCATCCGCAGCTACAGCCCGTATGACAACGTCCGCGCCCAGGCCTATCCGCCAATGCTTTTCACCGCCGGACTGAACGATCCCCGGGTGACCTACTGGGAGCCTGCCAAGATGGTCGCGAAGCTGCGCGCCCTGAAGACGGACAACAACCTGCTTCTTTTGAAGACCAACATGGGCGCCGGTCATGGCGGCAAGTCCGGCCGCTACGAGCAGCTGCACGAAGATGCCGAGGAGATGGCCTTCATCCTCTGGCAGATGCAGGGGCTGTAAGGCGGTGCTGGACGGCGGGCCTCACTTTGACCGACGTCGATCCTGCTTGCCGGCTTTGCGCCTGGCGGGCGCCGGCTTTTCCGGCGCGGCCAGGGGGCAGTGGAAGATTTCGAAAGGCGCGCCGGTGGAGCCGTCAAACTCCGCCGCCGCATGCAGGCCGGCCTTCACGATCTCCACGACGTCATCGCAGCTGTCATACACGGCCTGCATCGCGCCCAGGGCGAAGTCACGGCCGGAGCCTGCGGACCAGAAGCGGTGAAACTGCTGCGCGCTCCGGTAGGAGTACAGCGCGAAGATGCCATGCGGGTTGGCGATGAGTCCGTAAAACTGGGTCGTTTCATACTCCTCACCCTTGTCCGGCACGGTGGACATGAAGTACTCGGCCTTCATCCAGTGGTGCGCGTGACGGAAGGTTTCGAAGATCATCTCCGTGCTGGAGAAGTCACGGGGCCGCTCCGGGTTGGCAAAGTAGCTGTTCATCACCACCAGGCTCGCCGACGTGCCGGTCAGGCCGATGTAGCTGTCGCCCACCCTGGTGATCTTGGTCTTGTTGACGACGTGATGGGCCTTCTGGCGCAGGGAGCCGAGGCTGCTCATGGTGTCGGCGCCGATGCAGGCGACGCCGTTTTTCTGGGCGACAACAATCGTGGACATGGAGGAAGGCGCCGACAGTGGATGCGCCGTCGCAATGTGCAAGCGGTGACACCCATCCTGTCATTAGGCGGCCGCAGGGCGGCGGAACAGCCGAAGCTGCGCGATGGCATAGATCAGGATGAAGAGCGCCAGGAAGCACTCCTTCATCTCGCCGATGTCCTCGCCGATGAACTTGGGCAGCCTGTCCTCGTTCATGCCCAGTTCATGAACGATGGTGTTGGGCAGGCGGACGGTCGCGGACAGCAGGGCGGCGAGCCAGCCGCCCAGCGGCGGCCAGAGCCAGAACTGGAGCGTGCCCGGCGCGAATGCACTGCGGCGTCTCCGCAGGTAGAGGGGCACCAGGATGCCGCCGACGATCGTGCCGAAGGAAAGACCTTCACGGGCGACCTTAGTGAAGAAGAACTCCAGGCCGCCCCGCATGTTGTGAAGGTTGGTTTCACCCTGGCGGTTGAGGGTTTTCAAGTCCTCCGGAGTGACCCAGTGAAAGTAATGCTGCCCCCAGCTGATCTCCTCGCCAAGGAAGAGCAGGCTCCCCAGAGCAAGTAAAATGAGCCAGCAGCGGTGCAGGAGGCCCTGGGCATGGACTGCGGTCCGCAGGAACAGTCCCAGGGC
>Ga0315900_10004298_pt1 | contig 20166 bp, 27 predicted proteins | sample LakEriMetagenome_FD_203521 | JGI IMG/M metagenome (GOLD analysis project Ga0315900, IMG submission 203521) | Freshwater fungal communities from buoy surface, Lake Erie, Ohio, United States - Buoy 12 MA114 | ecosystem: Environmental > Aquatic > Freshwater > Lake > Lake biofilm | place: USA: Lake...
GAAATCTTGTTGATTATGAAGTTGGATTAGCAATATTCAATACAGCAAGAGGGATTATAAATAGGTCAAATGTTAAAAGCCTTTCATTGTTTGATGGTGTCTTTTAGGGTTTCCTGTAACGTTTTGCGGCTTTGCGTTCGGGCGGTATTATTAGCACGAATGTTCAAAGTTAGCACTGCACCCCGCCTGACGCAAAACCGCTGTTAGCCGCTGGCCTTTCTCACAAATTATAAACAATGGCACAAGCTGAAATTAAAGTAGAAGTAAAAGCAACTTGGGTAAAAGGAGCTTCAATATTTGTTTGCCGATACATAAAGTCAAAATGGCTTTTAAGGCAGCTATGTAAATTAACTGTTGCAAAGATTTATTGCAACGGAAAACTGTCTAAAAAAGTAACGTTAGGTGAATATCTGCCGTCCTTTTAGGCTTGCGGCTAACTACCTGCTTCTTGCACCTATGAAAAAACACATTGAAATACAGGCAGATGAAATTGTGTACGGGTTGAATGATTTAAACCGTTTATACGATGCGGTTGAACACTTTAAACCTGTAACCATATCCAGTTATGCAAAGAGTAAAGGTGTGAGCGTACAGAGCGTTTACAAGAGGATAAAAAACGGTAAGCTAATAACGCTGCATATTGACGGGTGTGTGTTTGTTATCGACTAAAATTTGGCAGCGAATAAAAGTAAGTGCCGAAATATTAGTTATGCACAGCGTGAATTTCAATTTACAATGTAATTAAATTTGCAAGCATGGAAACAAAACAAACAGCCGTAGAATTTTTAGAAATTTGTTTTATAAAAAACGCATCAATATCGCTTGATGAATGGAAAACAGCAAGAAAAATGTTTGAGCAGCAAATAATGGATTCACATTTAATGGGACTTATACACCCATTAGAAATGGAAGCAACCAAACAAGCAGAACAATACTACAATAAAACTTATGGAGGTAAAAATGAGTAATGATAAATACGAAAATAGAAACGAAGAAAACGCAGATGAAGGTGTTTATGGCTTAATATTTGTTATATTGATAGCACTTGTGTTAGCTCAACTTTTATCTGTTTTAAATTATTAATAAATAACAAATGAATAAACAAACAGCAGTAGAGTGGTTGATTAAAACAATTATTGAAGATAAAACTCTTAAAAATGAATTTCAATGGAAATTGATATTTGACAAAGCTAAAGAAATGGAAAAGCAGCAGATAATGGATGCTTGGATTGCAACAGATAATGAATTGCAAAGATTAGCAGCAGAACAATACTACAACGAAACATACAACAATGGAAAATAAAACAAAAAGCAAAAGAGGGCGAAAGCCAAAACAACACATCGAGAAGCGGTCAGTAGTACCAGTCATGTTATCGAACTCACTAATTGAAAAACACGGTGGTTTGTCAGGAATGAAAAAGGCTATACGTGAAAAGTTTGAAGGCTAAAAAGTGTAAATGTTGCGGTGAGGTGTTTCAGCCGTTTAGGTCACTTCAGCAAGTGTGCGGCTGGGATTGTGCTATTAACTTGTCAAAACCAAAACAGCTAAAAAAGTCTGATGTACTAACCAAAGCAGACTACATTAAGATACTTCAGCGCAACGTGAACACAATAGTACGTGAAATAGATAAAGACTTCAACTGCATTTCATGCGGGGAAAAACGTGACAAATACCATGCAGGCCATTACTATCATGCAGGCGGTCACTCATGGTTGCGGTTTAACTTACTAAACATTTGGAAGCAGTGCGACTATTGCAACACTCACCTATCAGGAAACATCGCACACTATCACAAGTCACTGGAAAAACTTAACGCAATAGACCGACTTGAACGTGAACTAACCATACACAGAAGTTTGAAGTTAAGTATTGAAGACTTAAAGGATGCACTGGCAAACATCAAACACGCTAAACGGGAGTGGAAAAGAGTTTATAAAAGTAAAATAACAAACGATGAACGAATAGGTGTAAGGATATGGTTTAACCAGCTAATAGGCATATACAAATGAAAGCATACACACTATACTTCGAGTTGTTTGGCAAGAAAATGAAAACAACTATAAAAGCTAAATCACGTGAGGATGCTATACGTGCAATAAAGGACAGCATAATATTTCATAAGGTCGAAGCGTTACCCGATGAAAACTTGAAAAACCTATTTGATATATTTGGATTCAAATAAACATGAACTTAAAAGAGGTTATCATAATAGAACTTGAACGCAATAAAAACTTAAAGGCGTTAGCAAAAACAAGGGATAGGAATGGCGACCTTTGGCAGAATGTAATGTTGTACTACCTAGAAATGGACGAAAGCAAATTAGTTGGAATATATAATGCAGGTTACTTGCCACAGCACTGCAACCTACTAATAACACGCTCATCGCTTAACTATCACGACCAAGACAAACACGCAAAAAAACAAGTGTACATTGAAGACATCAGCATAGACGTACAGGACGATGAAGAATATGCAGGTGAAGTTGACGAACTAGAAAACACACTTAACCATTTAATCAACACATTACCAGTCTATGACCGTGAGTTACTTAACCTAGTATATAGAGGTGTAGAGACGGGCAACGGGGAATATAAGAAGTTTAAGAATTTAGTTGAAGTAAGCAAAGAAACAGGCATCAGTTACTACACATTGCGGAACGCTTTAATTGAAATAAAAAAGACACTAAATGACAAAATCACGCATATTAATAATAAGAGGTAGTGCGCCAAATGGTGTAAGTTATCACCGTCTATACACGCCACACAACCGCTTAAACTTGGATGAGGGTTATACGGTGTATGATGCAGATACAATCGAAGAGGTAAGCGATAATGACCTTAGCACTATTGATATAGTAATATCGAATAGAACATTAACTGGAGTTGACAAAGAAAACAACATCAAACAGATTAAACGCATTCAGTCATGCGGGGCAAAGTATATAGTTGATGTGGACGACTATTGGTACTTACATCATGGACACGAACTTACAAAGTGGTGGAACAATAATAACATGACTTCAATCATTGAAGCCAACATTAAATACGCTGACTACGTAACAGTAACGCATGACTATCTAGGGAAAAAAACTAAAAGAGATTATCACGTATTCGAGAATGGAATAGACACAACACAAGACCAGTTTAAATTAGAACCAAAACGAATAAGTAAACCCGTAGCATTTGGGTGGAGCGGTTCAAGTAACCACTATGGAGATATAATGCTATTAAAAGAAAGCCTGCGCAGATTAAACGATGAAGAGGTAAACTACAAGATGTTATTTTGCGGGTTCAATCCTAATCTAAAACATTGTAAGGTTTACGAAAGGGTATTGAGCGCAGACTACACGGCAAATGATTATATAAATGTGGAAGGGCAGCCAGTAGATAAGTATGGTTTTATGTATGACTTGCTAGACGTTGCTTTAATACCTTTAGTGGATAACGATTTTAACAACTGTAAATCAAACTTAAAGATGTTGGAAGCGGGGTTTAAAAAGAAAGCCGTTATCGTATCAAACGTACACCCTTACACGTCAATAGTTAATCACGGGGTTAACTGCTTAAAGGTGAATCCAACAGATAAAAGGGGTTGGTATAAAGAAATGCTAAAGCTAATCAAACACCCCGAAATGATTACACAACTTGCAGAGCAGTTATATAAAGACGTGCAACCGTATGAGATTAAAAACATCAATAAAAAAAGAATATCACTATATGACAGTATCGGAAGCAATCCAAATAATAAAGGATAACATACCAGCGTATGAGCGCAACGCAGGGTATTCGAAAGACTGTGTCGAAGCGATTATCATATTACACTTGGAATGGTTTAAGAATCCACTGACCGCATCATGTAGAGAGTGCGTGCAATCGGGCAAGAATAGAGTTTTTAAATACTACTTAAATACATATAAACAAAAACAAAATGATACATCAGCAACCTAACATTATCTATTCTCATTCGGGAGGGCATGGGGATATATGCTATTCACTGGCAGCCGTTAAAAGAATCGGTGCAGGGGTTTTTAAAACAACCTTCGAAGACGTATATCACCGAAACATCAAGCCGTTACTTGAGGCACAACCATACATAAAGGAGTGTATATCAATCAACACACCCGCAATAGTTACACACAACCTAGACTTATTCAGGGTAACAGACGGTATAGGTAAAGTGCCATTAATACTAAACCACTTCAAAGCGTTCAATGTAAATGAAGATAACTGGAGCGAACCGTGGCTAACCGTACCGCAAAAGAAATTTATTAAAGGTAAATACGCACTAATAAACGTAACGCCACGATATACAGCTGAAGGCTTTGACTGGGAAAAAGAGATAGCCTATCTAAAACAAAAGTACAAACAACTTTTTTACGTAGGTTATGAGGCTGACATGGTAGGTTCGTTTCAAGATTTAGAATACTTTAGAACCGACAACAGTTTGGAACTTGCACAGCTTATACAAGGTGCTGAAGTATTAAGTTGCAATCAATCATTCGCATTAACAATCGCACAAGGTTTAGGTAAACCGTACCGCCTTATGGTAGCAGATAACCACACTAACTGCATTCACAGAGTACCCAATGAAACATTATTAAACTATGGAAATTAATAACTACAAATACCAGATAAACGAAAACGGTGTACTGTGTCAAGTAAACCCGAAAGTACCCGAAAACCTATATGATTTCAATTATATCATGGATGGGTACGGAAACATACCAGACAAACGATTTGCAATGTCACACCTTCGCTATGGCTTTATGGTAGGGGCAATAGGCAAACCTACTAAACTATTGGAGATTGGATATGGTGCAGGGGATTTTCTTAACGTGTGCCAGCGTGAAGAGATTGAATGTTTAGGTAACGATATAACAGGAATACCCGTACCGCAAAACGTAACCTTCACAAATGACATTTACGAACACGTAGACGTAGTATGTATGTTTGATGTACTCGAACACTTTGAAGATATTAATTTCATTAAAAATCTAAACACAAAGTATGTTTATGTATCAGTACCCAACTGTCACCTACCTGAAGACGAGATATACCTACAACACGTTTACCCGCATTTAAAACCCAACGAACACCTTTATCACTTTAATATGTTTTCACTTAAAAAACATTTCGAGGCAAACGGTTACAAACTGGTTCAAATGGGTTTTCCTGAAGACACCATAAGAAAACGTGCAGGCTATTTTAATAACATATTAAGTGCTATATTTGTAAAACAATGAAATACATACTATTCGCAATACTATTAAGAGTTGCATCATGTACCGATATAACAGGCGCAACACAACCAGTCGAAGAGTGGATACCCCTAGACAGTACATTTACAAAACAAAATTGTCAATTAATAATAAGACGCTCATACATTTATCGAATTGACGGCATAGACCACCAAATATCACACAGCATTGAAGTAATAGGTGAGCCTTGCAATAAAGAACAAAACACAAAAGAATAGACATGGCAAAGCATAAGTATATAGAAACACCTGAAAAGATGTGGCAACTGTTTGAGGCCTACCGAAAAGAGGTTAAGAGCAAACCCATACTAAAACACGTATTTGTAGGTAAAGACGGACAAAGCGAATACGAACAGAGGGAAAGACCATTGACGATTGAAGGATTCAGAAACTATGCAAGGAAAAACGTGTGTTGTGTTCAAGATTATTTTGCTAATACAAATGGGGCTTACAACGATTATTCGACAATCTGTCGCGCTATAACTGAAGAGATAAGGCAAGACCAAATCGAAGGCGGTATGGCAATGATTTACAACCCTAGCATAACACAACGTCTTAATGGATTGGTAGACCAGAAGCAAGTGGAGATAAAGGAACAGCCGCTTTTTGGGGATGAAAAATAACATAGACAAAGAACTGCCAGCAGTATGCGGGGGTAATCATTTGCACGGTGTTTTGATAGCTGCTATTGGTGGTGGTATATCTATTATATTGTGTATTGCTTGTATTGTCAAGATGATATTACTTAAATGAGTTTTGTTTACACAACAGCAATAGGTAAATTAAGAAAGCTATCTAAACGAATAAAGATAGTACGTGGGGGAACGTCAGCGGGTAAGACGTTTGGCGTACTTCCTATACTAATTGACCGTGCGACAAAACAGGCAGGGTTAGAAATATCGGTAGTAGCCGAAACAGTACCCCACCTTCGCAGGGGTGCAATGAAGGACTTTATTAAAATCATGCAGTCCACTAACCGCTTTATTGATGCAAATTGGAACAGGTCGCTACTTACTTACAGGTTTTCAAACGGTTCATTTATTGAGTTTTTTAGCGCAGAGCAGCCCGACAAACTACGAGGTGCAAGGCGTAACATACTTTATATTAATGAGTGTAACAACGTAGACTTCGAAAGTTACTCACAATTAGCCATAAGGACTTCAGACGAGATATGGTTAGACTACAACCCCGTTGCGGAGTTTTGGGTAGACACCGAATTAATGAAAGACCCCGATGCGGAGTTGATAGTATTAACCTACAAAGACAATGAAGCGTTATCCGATTCGATTGTGCGTGAAATAGAAAAGGCACGGGATAAAGCACCAACGTCTGATTATTGGTCGAACTGGTGGAGGGTATATGGCTTAGGTGAAATAGGTACACTTCAGGATGTAGTGTTTAGCGAATGGAATCAAATAGACACAATACCAAATGACGCTCGATTAATTGGTTATGGTTTAGACTTTGGTTATAGCAACGACCCGACAGCCGTAATCGCAGCGTATGTAATGGACGGTAAATACTACTTTGATGAGTTGATGTATCAAAAGGGTTTAACCAATAGCGAGATAGCTAACAAGTTAAAATACTTAAACGTAAACAAAGGAACGTACATTGTGTGTGATAGTGCAGAGCCAAAGTCAATACAGGAACTTGCCAACTATGGCTTTAAGGTAGAAGGTGCGCAAAAGGGAGCGGATAGTATTAGAATAAGTATAGACGCACTGAAGCGGGATAAATTCTTTGTAACAAAAAACAGCACCAACTTAATCAAAGAGTTACGGTCCTACACATGGGCAAAGGACAAACAAGGCAACACACAGGATAAGCCAGTTGATTATATGAACCACGCAATAGATGCGGTGAGGTACTTTGCACTTAATAACATAGTGAATAACAGTCGGGGCGTGTACGGCTTCCGATAAGTACTTAATCAAAAATAGTTGTTATATAGGTATGGCATTAACTATACCTAAAAGTTGGAAGGACGTAAGCATTAACCAATTCTTGCAGATACATGCAGCGTTGGAAATGCGAGACGTTGACACGCTGGATAGGAATATATACCTAGCAGCTGCACTACTTAATACTTCAGCCGATTGGGTTGAAGATAACATGACACTGCAACAGATTGGCAGGTTAGTCCGTGAAACGTCATTCGCACAAGAAGAGCCAAAAGGTAAGGTGAAAAAATACTTTTGGTTAGCGGGTAGGCTTTGGAAGGTTGAACTGGAAGCAAAGAATATAACGCCCGCACAATTCTTTGACATCAGTACATACACCAAAACGCCACAAGAAACAGTTGACAACGTGGCAAAGATAATGGCTACAATATGCAGACCTGTGTTTGGTAAATACGATTCAAACAAAATTGAAGCGAGGGCAAAACTGTTTGGCGAAAAGATGCGGTTTGACATGGCCTATGCAACTGCGCTTTTTTTTTGGAGTCTTTACAACAAGTTTTGCGATGCTATCCTAACCTCTTTAGCGGAACGTCTGAAGGAGAAAACGAATCAGTTGGAAGCGTTGAATCAGGGTGGTTAAGCATATTGGATTCATTAAGTCAGGGCGACTTTACGAAATGGGATTATTATTTATACGATATAAAATTGATACAGTTTCTAAACTATGTGGCCTTAACAAAAGACAAGATTAAACATGCTACCAGCGCAATTAAGAAATAGGCAGAATATATTTTTGAAAGGTGACGGACTTGCAAGGTACGGAAGAAAGGCTGTGGAGTTTAACAAGCGAGCGAGTACAGGCATTGGTAGGTATTTAATAAACAGAGTAGGCAAACTTCAGGCAGCGATATTAAGAAACATCAGCAACAAAAATTCAATAAGTAGCGGTAATCTTTACCAGTCAGTTGGTGGGAGTTTAAGAGAAGAGATAACGCCAAGTAAGATTTCGGTATATATGTTAATACCCCGTTATACTGATTACATAGACAAAGGTGTGAAGGGTGCGAAGTCAAGCTATGCAAGTTCAAGAAACAGCCCTTACAAGTACACTACAAAGAAGCCCCCACTTGAGGCAATGAAAAGACATTTAACAATGAAGTACGGTACACCTAAAAAGGATTTGTATTTCAAAAGTAAAAGCCTACAAGAAAAGATATTCAAGAAAGGTTTAAAAGGAACTGGCATCGTAAGTAGGGCGTATAATGATAAGTTCAAAACAAACCTAAACGAAGGAGTAATTAAGATAGTAAAAGAAGAGGCAATAGTAAGTATATTAGAATTATAAGACATGGCATTACAACTGATAGAGCAACCCAAAAGCATCAACCCTGCATACAATCAGAACAGGTTTATATTGCAGCAAGATAAAAGTTTCATAGACGGTAAGTTTAGGTATTCGTTTTATTTGAAAGTCGATTTAAAAGTAGAACCGAGCGACCCGAATACAGAATCTTATAAATTGAAATCTTATCCAATAAGTACAAACGTTGGTTCAACTATATATCAATGCTACTTTGACCTTAAAGAAATATTAAGCAATAGCAAACTACAAAGAGAAAACCCAATTATAAATGTAAACGTAACCTATGGTCAACAATACGCAACAACTACAAGCGGTTCGGTAGCAGAATACACTGGAGGTACTTTTGACTACACGTCTATTAACGGTGCATTAAACATTCAAGAGTATAGGTCATTTGAGCCTTCAGATTTTACGTTAACACCAACATCGTCAAACATAGCACGTAACGCATTTACAGACTACACAGATACACGTGAAAGCCTACGCATAACATCGCATGAATTATTACTTAACGGGTTAGGTTCAGGATATGCAGGTGATGTAAAGTTTTACAACGGTGCAACACTATTGACAAGTGCGAACGGATTAGTAAGTAACCCTAATTACGCATGGAGTAAACTAATAATCAACAACGCACTTACACCAATTAACGCCACACGTATTGAAGCGAGGGTAGTAAGGACATCAAACGGTTTGCCGATTACACCGACTTATAATTATAACATAGTACAGACGTGCAGATACACACCTGTTACCGTTTACTTCACAAATAAGTACGGGATGCGTGATAACTTTTTATTCAAGTTAAAAAACAATAAGTCGGACACAATTGAGCGAAGTAACTTTAAAAGACTTGACCGATACTTGGGAGATTACCAACCCGCAACCGTTACCTACTCAAACATACTTACACGCAAACACATACTAAACACTGACTGGGTAAGTGAGGCGCAAATGAATACGCTATTGAGAGACTTAGCAGAATCAAATTACGTTCAACTTTACTATGGAACTGAATTAGTAGGGGGAAGCAAAGCAAGTTTTAAAATAGTGTTTAATCAATTTGCTGATGATGGATTTGGAAACAGCGGTGTTCAATCAGGTTGGTCGTTTACCTTTTCGACATTATCAGGAACGTACACATATACGGCAGGTTCATTTATAGGGGATGTGTTTGCGGATGATGCAATGACAGCCATTATAAACAACATAACAAGCACCACAAACATTGATTTAGTTTATGACATGAGCAAAGGTAGTAGCGGTGAAACCTATGGTGAAATAGTTTTCACAGCTAAAACGGTAGGGTCTATTTATTCGAACCTATCAGGCACAATAACACCCGCAGGTGGCCCGACTGATGCAGAGGCAACCTATCAAAGTAACATAAGCGGTCAGGATGCTGTCCCGCAAAACTTTATTGATTGCATACCAAACGTGTCCGAATTTAGATTTAAGAAAAAAGAAAACGAACCACTATTTCAACTTGAATGTGAGTTCAATGAAGCCAACACCTTTACACGTCAAAAATTATGATGCAGGTTTACATAGCAGGTGTATTAGTTAACACAAAGGAAGACGTACCGTACAGCGTTACAAAACAGCTTACTGAAATACGCCAGCCCGAAAGCAGGTCAGCAAGTTACACAACTACCATTAACGTAGTCGGTGACAAAGAAAGCAGCGCACTATTTAAGCAGTTATTCATAGTCAATAAGGATAACAACTTTAATACGTTTGACCCAAACATAAGAGTACCCGCTTACGTGTCAAAGAATGGTGTTACTGTAATCGAAGGTTATGCACAGTTGATTAAGATAAACAAAGTAGAAGACGAGGTTAACTATGAGGTAGTAATATACAGCAGTGAAAAAAACCTGTTTTCGTTAATGGGTGACAAATACATTACGGGTAACACATCCAGTGCAAACGATATAGACCTAGACTCGACTGCCAACATAGTAAACGTAGCCACATCAGCATTTAACGAAACGAGTGCAAATAGTTTTGTAAGTTCGTCCAATGTATGCAGCCCTTTGTGGATTGAAAACGGAATGAGTGAAGAGTTTGGCGACTACCCTTACTTGACACTTGATTATAGGCAGCAAAGAATGGCCGTTAAGTTTAGGCATATATGGGATAGGATATTTGCAAAACACAATGTAGTATATAATTCTACCTTTATAAGTTCAAGTGCATTCAGTCCTTTTGTGTATGTAGACACACATAGCACATTACCGAAGCTAACCAACACACAATATAACAACCTTTCATGTTTTGTAAACAGAACATCGAGCGGTGCATACTTTAATTATTCAGCTACATCAGGTCAAGTGTTTGACTTTAATAATGAAGTAAGGGATGCAGGCGGGTTGTTTAATTTAACCACAGACAAATTCACAGCAAACAGCCAAAGGAACTACACGGCAAAGGCTATAATACGTTTAAATTTAGCAATCGAATTTCCAACGGGTAAAGGTTCGGGTACAGATACATTTGAACATAGTATAACTGTAAAATTACTAAAAAACACAAGTACGGTAGCATCAAGTATATTTACAAGAAACGAACCAGTTACAGGTACACAAACAAGCGGGGCTATTGTATTTAATAGAACCATAGGGTTAGGTATAGACACATCGGTATTATTAGCATCAGGCGACACGCTTTCAGTAGTTGTATCTGGAACTTTTACAAACAGCACACCGCCCGTTACAAGTGCAACTGGTTTGTGTTCTTACCATACCAATAGCAGGTTAGTTATTGAACCAACTGACAGAGAGATAACAGTTAATGACAGATACTTACCAAGCGCAGTCATAGCAAGCGAACACAAACAAAAGGATTTTATACTTGATGTGATTAAAATGTTCAATATGTATTTGCTGTACGATTTAGAAAACGAAAGGTACATACTAGAACCAAGAGATTCATTCTATACGCTTGGGAGTACATACGACATAACCAATGACGTAGACAGGTCGCAAACAATCAACATAACACCCGTTGGTGAATTGACGTGGAAGGAGTTACAACTAAAGCCAACAAATGACAAAGACTATTATTCAGAATTGTATAGTAAAAACTGGGGCGAAGTGTACGGTCAGCAAAACGTAATAAACAATAACGAGTTTGTAAACGAGACTAAAAAAGTTGAAATATATTTCAGTCCACCCATGCTTACAAGTGTAAAAAGTTTTCACCCTAAATTACACCACATATATACTTTTGACGGAAATACACGAAAGGCAATAGACGGGAGGGCAAGGTATGCGTATTGGGGTGGATGGGTCGAGGCTGATTCAACTTATCACAGGGTAAAAAACATAAACAACACATACTTAACATTTGAAGGCTATCCGTATGCGGGTGAGTTTAACAACCCGAACACGCCAACGGTATCTGCATTGTTTGGTTCACCACGTGAAATCTTTTACAGGTCAGCTGAAGACATAGCTATAACAACGAATAACCTTTATAAGTACTACGAAAACTCACTCACAAATCAAATAGACTTAAACGCAAAGATTATTAACTGCTATTACTACAACCCTATACTAGATAGTCAATTGAAGCTATACGATACAGTAGTATTTGACGGGGTGATATGCTTAATAAGCAAATTGGAAATAAGCAATGGTTTAACAAAATTAGAATTGATACAATATGAGCGATAATTTAAAGATAGGTGCAGAGGTCGAACTAGACCCGAAAAGCACACAGAATATAAAGACTTTAAAACAGCAACTACGTGACGCACTAAAAGAGGCGCAAACACTTTCTGCACAGGATTTAGGAAGTAAAGAAGCTATCGCTGCACAAAAGCGAGTAGCAGAGTTGCGAGATAGAATTGAAGACACCAACGAAAGTATAGCAGCGTTTACGGGCGCAGGTCAATTTAAAGCAATAGGTAACGCAGTGCAAGGTATAGCTGGAGGGTTTGCAGCTGCACAGGGCGCAATCGCTTTGTTTGGTGGCGAAAGCGAAGAGTTGCAAAAGACACTGGTAAGGCTCAACGCTGCAATGGCATTCAGTCAAGGTTTGTCGCAACTTGAAGGGTTAAAAGATTCATTCGGTGCAGTTGGTCGAATGATAGAAACAAACGTAATACCTGCACTATCAACTTTGAGGGGTGCATTTATAGCAACAGGTATAGGCGCAGTAATTGCAGCCGTAGGTGTACTTGCAGCGAATTGGGATAAAGTTATGCGGTTCGTAAAAGGTACTAGCTATGAGCAAGAGAAATACACAAAACACCTTAAAGAAACAACTGAACAAACCAAAAAAGCATTGGAACAGTTTGACTTGGAAGAGGCACGTTTAAGGTCAATCGGTGTGGCAGAAAAAGAAATTATAATGCTACGCAGGCAAAAGAGGCAAGAAGCTATTGATGCGCAAAGGTTAGAACTAGAAAACCAAAAGAAAATACTCGAGCAACAAATAGATAACTTTGCAAAGCAGGCGGCTGAATCTGCAACTGGTTTAGCATCAGGTAACATAGTGCCATACGTTTACAATATGTTATTCGGTGAAGATGTAAAAGATATAAAAGGTGCACAAGATAAAGTAAAAGAACTAAACGATTCAATAAGGGCGTTACAAGTACAGCAATACACAGACTTAAAAACCTTTAACGATTTAGTAGTTAAAGAAAAAGAAGACAATCGCCAAAAACAATTAAAGGCTGAAGAGAAGTTCACGAAAGAAATGTATAAGCAAATAGATGCGCAAAAAAGAGCTATACAATCTTTGCGTGAAATGGAAGAAGAATTAAGTTTAAAAGACGAGCAGATACAAGGTAGAAAAGCGGAAGTTGATTATGCAAGGTGGAAAAAAGACCAAGAAGAGTTTAAGAAACGAAACGATGCAATGATTGATTTGGAGGTTCAAAAGGTAGAAAACCAACGTCAATTAGCTAATGAAACTTTCGGGATATTGCAAAACTTAAATACACTAGCAGGTGAAAACTTTGAAGTACAAAAAAGTTTAAGTATAGCGCAGACAGGTATAGACACCTTCGAAGCTACACAGTCAAGTTTTAAGGCAGCTACAAAAAACCCTATCACAACAGTATTCCCAGCCTATCCATACATAGCAGCGGGTTTAGCATTGACAGCGGGTTTAGTTCGAATGAGGCAAATGGCACAAATAAGACCGGGTGTAAGGTCAGTCGGTGGAGGTGGCGCACCGTCAACACCTTCAGCACCTTCATTCACACCAGCACAAGGCACAAACGTACAAGGCGCAGGCAATGTAAACCTATCCAGTCAGGCAAACCAAAGCCGAGTGTATGTATTAGAAACAGACATCAGGTCAACTACTAATAGGGTTGATGTTATACAAGCCAATGCGCAGTTTAAATAGTATATAATTACGGTTAATTGTTATAAAAGATATGGACGTACCTGTTTACAAACTGACAATAGACGAAGAAGATTTAGGAATTGAAGCGGTAGCATTGGTAGACCAGCCTGCAATTATGGTAGGGTGGGCAGCGTTCAAAGACATTAAGCCTTTAAAGTTCGAACAAGTAGGGGATAAACAAATAGTAACAGGTGCATTAATGATACCCGACTTACCCATATTAAGGCGTGACGAAGTAAGGGGTGAGCATTATGTAGTATTCGATGCCGATACTATTAAGAAAGCAGCGTATAAATTCTTTAAAAACAATTACCATAACAGCGTGAACTTAATGCACGATTCAACTGAAATGGTCGAAGACGCTGTAATGATTGAATCATATTTTATTGATAAGGAATACGGCAAGTCAACACCAAAAGGATTCGATGAATTGCCAGACGGCACATGGTGGGGAACGTATAAGATAAACAATAAAAAGTTGTGGGATGAGTTTATAAAAACGGGTCAATTTTCGGGTTTTTCAGTTGAAGGGATATTCAAGTATGAGCAGCCTAAAACAAAAGACGAAGAGTTAATCGAGGCAATCACAGAACAAATAATTGGTACAAACTAAATTTTAATTATTATACAGATATGAGTAACATCAAAGAGTTGGTGAAATCCAACATTGAACAAATCAAGAAGCTATTGTTCGAAGAGCAAAAAGCTGAATTTGCCGAGACTGAATTAGTTGACGGCACAAAAGTAATTGCAAAGCCAGCAATCGAAAGCGGTGCAGAGGTTTATGTAGTTACAGCTGAAGGTGAAGTTTTAGCACCCGATGGCGAACACCAACTTGCAGACGGTACTATTATAGTAACAACTGAAGGTAAGATTGCAGAAATCAAAGAAATCGAAGAGGTTGAAGAGGACGAAATGAAAAAAGAAGTTGAAAACCAATTTGCAGAAATCGCAAACGGTATCAATGAAAAGATTGCTGAAATCACCAAATCATTTACCGAGCAAGTAACAGCTTTACAAAGCGAATTGAACAGCGAGCGTGAAAAGTTTGAAGCAGCTAAAAAAGAAAGCGAAGCCAAAGAAGTAACCAACGAGCAATTTAAAAAGCAAGTATTCGAGTTATTGAATAAGATAGCCGATATGCCTTCTCATGAAGTAGCACCGCAAAAGTTTAACCAAACTAAAAAGACCGAAAACGTAAAGGATGAAGTCGAGAATTTTGTAGAGTCATATTTAACCAGAACAAACAAATAAATTAAAATACCATGTCATCATTCGTATTAACAGGCTTAACTGCCTACACCGAACAAAACGCAACCGCTCTTAAAGCACGTGCATTTTTTAGTTCAAAATCAATCAGAACCTTTACCGTAGAAAAAGGTTACAAAGGCCCAACCGCTCTTAACCGTGCGCAGGTAGCTTTATCGCTGCAAGCAGGTGGATGCGGATGGTCGACCACTACCGCTAACAGCTTAACACTAGACCAGCGTGTACTTACACCGGGCAGTTACAAGTTGAACATGCCATTCTGTATTAAAGACCTTGAGGCTTATTTTACACGTGCATACTTGCCAGCAGGTCAAGCAGCAAACCAATCAATGCCTTCAGAAGTTGAAGCGTCATTTATGGAAAACTTGATGGGTCGTTTTGGTGAGGTTATCGAAACTGCAATTTGGCAAGGTGATACAGGTTCGGGTACTGCTAACTTGAACAAGTTTGACGGGTTCAACAAGATACTTGATATTGCTACTTCAGCTAACTCATTCAACCCAACTACTTCAGCTTATTCAGTATCAACTGCATTTGACATTGTAGACGGTATAGCAAACGCAATACCTTCAGAGGTTATCCAACAAAATGATGTTGTTATTTTGATGCCACTTAACCAGTTCCGTCAATACACAACTCGCCTACGTCAACTTAACTTGTTCCACTACAACGGTGAAGCAGCGATTTCTAACTTTGAAATCTTGCATCCTGGTACTGCAATTAAAGTTATCGGACTTGTAGGTTTGAACGGTACTAACCGCATTTGGGCAGGTCAGTCTTCAAACTTTGTGATTGGTGTTGACGATGCTTTCGAAAATACTTTGATGGAAATGTGGTATTCACAAGATAACCGTGAAGTACGTTTCGCACTTGAAGGAATGATGGGTGTACAAGCATACTACCCAACTCAAATCCTACGTCAAGTTATCACAGTAGCTTAATATTTAAAAGAGAGGGTGTAAAAAGCCCTCTCATAATTTTATAAAACAATATGTGCAATTTAACACGTAACATAACAATAGACTGCCGAGATTCAGTAGGCGGTATAAAAGAATTGAAATTAAGAAAGCATCCAAGCGTGAATGATGTTGTGTTGACTTCAGCTAACGTGTTGAGTTCGATAACAACAAGTGGATGGTTTAAGTATGAGTTCAGACCTGAAACGGCTGCGTTCACAGAAACCGAAACTGAAAACGATGTAAATGGAAGTGTGTTTTATGAGCAGTCATTAACATTAATGATTCACAAACTCACAACTACATTACGCAACGAATTCAGAATTTTAGCACAAAGCCGATTGGATGTTGTAGTAGTAGACCGAAATAATAAGTCATGGCTATTAGGATGGAATAACGGTATGACTAAATCAGGCACAGCTGCAACAGGTCAAGCTATGGGCGACATGAACGGTTACACTTTAACATTGACAGGCAAAGAAGAAGCCCCGATGGTGGAAGTGTTATCAGCTACATACGCAACTTTGGTATAGTTAGTTTTCATAGTTTTTAGTGATTGGATAGGGGCTATATGCCCCTTTCTTTTTTAAAAATAGTTACTTTTTTGTTATATAGTTAGTGATAACAATAAACAAGGGCGAAAATAATCAAGTATGGTTAACGGTTGCAGAGAACACAACCTTAACCGACCCTAAATATTTATTTGTGTTTACATCAGACATAACACATAAAGAGGTAATTTTTATCGCTCAATATGAAAGCAAAGCGGAGTATGCAGTATTTAATATTGAAGAGACCAGCACAGGATTAAACCCGTTGCATGGAAAAATAGAACTACTACCTTCAGGCTTTTGGAGTTATAAAGTTTACGAACAAACAGGCCCGCATAACTTAGACCCAAACAACGCACATGGTATAGTTGAAGTTGGCAAGGTTCAAGTATTAGACACACCGTACACGGATTCAATTTACACGCAGCAATCAGCCACAAACGAGGTTTATATAAATGGAAAATAGTATTATTCGTACAATAAAGTTTGCGGTTGCAAAACTTGAAGACTATAAAGAGATAACTACACGTCACGATTATGTTTCGTGGGGTGAAAAAAATGACTATCCGCAAAAGTTAATATCACTATTTAATGACAGCGGGAAACACGGTGCAATAGTAACAGGTAAGGCTTCGTATATAATAGGTAAGGGTATCACATCAGAAACCGACCCTGAACTAAGAAACCTAAAGAAAGCTAACCCAGTTGACGATTACGAAATATTCTTAAAGAAGTTAGCACTCGATTATGAGTTGTTTGGTGGTTATGCTTATTTGGTAGTTCCAAACTTGACAAAAGAAAAAGCAGCTGCATACTATCATTTAGACGTTTCAAAGATTAGAACCAATGCAGCGTGTGATACGTTTTACTTTTACCCTGAATGGGATAAGATAGGAACAGGAAAACCAAAAGAGGACAAAGGATTAAAAGTTTACGAGCGTTTTGACGGTGTTTATGACAAGCCAAAAGTGGTTTGGTACTCACAATACAGACCTAGCATAGGAACGTACCCACAGCCTGAATATAGGCAGGGTTTAACCGCTATTGAAACAGATGCAAGGGTAAGTAATTTTCATTTGAATAACTTACGCAATGGTTTCTTTGGCAGCAAAATGATTTCTTTGAAAGGCAAGTTTACGCCCGAACAACAGGATGATTTTGAGCGTAGGGTTACTGAAAAGTTTGCAAGCGATGAGAATGCAGGCAAATTCATGTTGATATTCAATGACGGTGAAGGTTCAGGTGCAGAGGTTAGTGACATGACAGCGGGCGATTTTGGCGAGCAGTTTGCCCAGTTAAGAAAGGACACAGAGCAAGAAATATTTATAGCGCACAAAATACCTAGCCCAATGATTTTCGGGGTTAGGGTTGAAGGTCAATTAGGCGGGCGTACCGAGTTATTGGAAGCATGGGAATTGTTTAACAATACTTATATCGAAGAGCGCAGAATGCACTTTGAAAACTTGCTTAATGATTTAGTAGAATTAAAAGGCGGTGCTGATAAATACGAGTTGTTACCATTTGCACCAATTAAGTCCGAAATGTCTGAAACACTAATTAGAGAGAATTTAGACAAAAACGAAATACGAGAGTTATACGGGTTTGAGAAAGTAGAAACACAACCTGCACCTGCACAAGCGCAGGAATTTAGCAGCGTAGATGCAAAAGAGGTTGAAGTGTTTATGAAGTACGGTAGTGATAAGGGAAAGTTCAAAAGGCTAAACGCTGTACAAATACGCCACCTATCCAATGTAGATATGGACACGTTTCATCAGTCATTTAACGATATACAGAAAGACCAAAACATAAGCGAAGACGAAAAGAGAATATTGAACCAAATAAACGAAGGTAAGCAGCCAAAGATTGAAGCGAAGACTGAAGAGAAACTAAAACAGAAAAAACTAATAGAAACAGACCGTGAAAGTGGGGCGTATAAGTTAACACAGTTGGGTGGTTTGATATTAACTGAACTGCAACCCGAAAGACAGTTAGCAAAGTTAAGGACTGTTTATGAGTATGTGAAACGTCCAGATGCAAGCGGTGGCGATATACTGCCAAACGGTAGGACACGGCCATTCTGTGAGGCGTTAATAAAGTCTAATAAGTATTTCAGCCGTGAAGACATAAACAGCATTAGTACAGAGTTAGGATATGACGTGTGGACTTATCGAGGCGGGTGGTTTACTTTAGCTAATGGAAATCACAGACCGTCATGCAGACACATTTGGCAAGCAGTTTTAATAGAAGAGTAAAATGACAAACGCAATATTTATAAGTGAAGATTATCTAAAAGAAAATACTATTATCAACGGCAATGTAGATAACAAGTATCTTTTATCCAATCTTAAAATGATTGAAGACGTTTACATACACCCACTATTAGGTAGTGATTTATACGACCAATTAAAAGCCCAAGTTACAAGCGGGAATGTATCTGCATTAAATGTAACTTTAATCGAAGACTACGTACAGCCCACAATGATTTATTACCTATTAAGTGAACTGCCTTATGATATGGTTTACAAGTGGGAGAACAAATCTATCGTAAAGAAAAATAGTGATTTCAGTCAGCCAGTCGAATTGAACGAGATTGAAAAAATAGCGCAGCAAAAAAGAAAGATTGCGGACTTTTACGCTGAAAGACTAACACGCTATTTATGTGCTAACGATACTTTATATCCATTGTACGCTTCGGGTAATTCAGACACGGACGATATTAAACCAATAGGTTCGATGTATCCGTATTCAGGAATATACTTAGGCGGTACAACTGAAAAAAGTTTTAGAGATAAATATAACAACCCATGAGAAAGAAGGGAAGTAAAGATAAAGCAAACGAAAAAAAACTATTCGACTATATAAAGAAAATAAAGCTACATGCAACTGTCAACACTAAACCAAATCAGAGACCGAATAGAGACGCTATGTCTTGACAATCCTTTGGTGCGTAGTTACCAGTGGGAAGAGCAAGCCGAGCAAGATACGGAAGTAAACTATCCGTTGGCTCATGCGTTTGTTGGTGAAGGGTCTAATCAAGTTGGTAACGTATTATTCTTGCCTATTACTATTATGTTTATGGACTTGGTTCAAAAAGATAGTAGCAATAAGTTCGAGGTAAGCAGCGATATGATGCAGGTTGCAAAGAATGTACTTTCAAATCTGTACAAAGAAAACGACCTTTTTATATTAGATGACCAGTCTATTTCATTCGAAGATTTTTACACTGAGAAATTCGATACAGAGGCGTGTGGTTGGATATTGACGTTCACATTAAAAGTAGCAAATCCGTTTGATAGTTGTGATTTACCTTACACACCTATAAGTGGAGGCGGTGGTGACGTAGTACTAGAACGTACAGACAACACGGTAGTAGATACGGTGACAGCACCTGCGAACTTTGAACTTGAAGATTTAATCATTGAAGTAGTAGATGAAAATGACAACCCGATATTTAGCACAAACCAACTTGTATATACAGAGGACACAATAGATATAACAGCGT
>Ga0315900_10004299_pt1 | contig 20164 bp, 15 predicted proteins | sample LakEriMetagenome_FD_203521 | JGI IMG/M metagenome (GOLD analysis project Ga0315900, IMG submission 203521) | Freshwater fungal communities from buoy surface, Lake Erie, Ohio, United States - Buoy 12 MA114 | ecosystem: Environmental > Aquatic > Freshwater > Lake > Lake biofilm | place: USA: Lake...
CGTGTTGGTGCGCTCGTCGGGGAAGATGATGCGTGGCCGGAAGTTGCGCGCCTCCTCCAGGCTCATTTGCGCGTAGGAGATCACGATCACCACGTCGCCCACGGCCACGCGCAGGGCCGCGGGCCCGTTCATGCACACCTGGCGGCTGCCGCGTGGCCCCTTGATCACATAGGTCTCCAGGCGGTTCCCGTTGTTCACGTTGAGCACCTGTACTTTCTCGCCTTCCACCAGGCCGGCCGCGTCGATCAGGTCCTCGTCCAGCGTAATGCTGCCGATGTAATCCACGTTCGCCTCGGTGACCGTGATGCGGTGGATCTTGGTGCGCAGTACCTCGATGGTCATGGGTTGCTCTCCGGGGCCTGGCGCCCATCGGGCTGCGAAACTACCTGTGAACGGTGATGTTGTCGATGAGCCGCACTTCACCGATACGGGCGGCCACCAGTACAACCGCCTCCCGCACACCCGCCCAGTCCTCCACGGGCCGCAGGTCCGTGGTGCCCACCACGGCCAGGTGGTCCACGTGGATGGCGCGGTCCGCTTCCAGCACCTGCCGGCCCGCCGCCAAGGCCTCCGCCACCGTACCGTGGAAGGCGTTGCGGGCCACCGCCTGGAGGGCCTGGTACAGCTGCGGTGCACGCGCCCTGTCCGCTGGGGCCAGGCGCTGGTTGCGCGAGCTCATGGCCAGCCCGTCCGGCTCGCGTACAGTGGCTACTGGAACGATGTGCTCGGGCCAATGGAGGCTGCCGGCCACGTGGCGGATGATGGTGAGCTGCTGGCGGTCCTTTTCACCGAAATAGGCGCGGTCCGGACGCATGTAGTGGAACAGGCGCTCCACCACGTTCACCACACCCTGGAAGTGTCCCGGCCGCGCGGCGCCTTCCCATCCGGCGTCCAGCCCGCCCAGGTCGTAGGTACGCGGGCGGTGGCCTGCGTAGATGGCCTCGGCCGTTGGCATGAAGAGGGCGTTGCAGCCGGCCTTCCGCAGCAGCTCGGCGTCCCCTTCCGGATCGCGGGGGTACTTCCGCAGGTCTTCCGGATCGTTGAACTGAAGGGGGTTGACGAAGATGCTGGCGATCACGGCCCCGCAGCCGGCCCGGGCCTGGTCCACCAAGTGCAGGTGGCCTGCATGCAGCGCACCCATGGTGGGTACGGCACCCACGGTGCGCCCGGCCCGGCGTTGCGCCGCGCTCCATTCCGCTGCGGCGGTGGGCTCATGCAGGATGACCATGGTTCCCCGCGGGATGCTCATGCGGATCTTCCGCCGAGCCCATTTGTTGAAATAGGGGTCGAATGTCTATACTTTTGTGGTCAAGACCCATCCCCCCGCCCAATGAGCCTCAAAAAAGCGAAGGTCCTTACCATTTCACAGTTCATCGAACCTTTCACGGACGGCACGGAAATGGGCAAGGCCGCGCGCCAGCTTCCCCAAGGCATGCTGGACCGGGGCAACGAGATCCGGGTGTTCATGCCCAAGTTCGGCTGCATCAACGAGCGCCGGCACCAGCTGCACGAGGTGATCCGCCTCAGCGGGATGAACCTCATCATCAACGATACGGACCACGCCCTCCTGATCAAGGTGGCCAGCGTACCCAGCGCGCGCATGCAGGTGTACTTCATCGACAACGAGGAGTATTTCAAGCGGAAGTCGCTGCTGCACGATGCGTCCGAGCAGTTCTTCCCCGACAACGACGAGCGTGCACTGTTCTTCTGCCGCGGTGTGTTGGAAACCGTGCGCAAGCTGGGCTGGAAGCCCGACATCATCCACTGCCACGGCTGGATGACCGCGTTCATCCCGCTCTACATCAAGCATTTCTTCAACGACGATCCGCATTTCGAGGACGCCAAGCTGGTGTTCTCGCTGTACGACGAGGCCACCGAACCGCTGGACAAGGACCTCGCCAAGAAGCTCACCCTCGAGGGCTTCTCCAAGGACCTGCTCAAGGGGCTCAACAAGCCCACCACGGACGACCTGCAGAAGTTCGCCATGGGCCTGAGCGATGCGGTGGTGCGTGGCAGCGCCAAGCTGAACCGCACCCTGGAGAATGCGGTGAAGGCTTACGACAAGCCTGTGCTGGCCTATGCGCCGCATGAGGAGCGGGTGAACGCCCACGCGGATTTCTACCACACCGTACTGGAGGAAGCGCTGGTCTGAGCGGTGATCGCTACGTACGTACGCGCCCTCGCTTGCGCCCTTGTTGCCCTGGCCCTCTTCGCCGGCTGTAAAAAGCCCGAGGATAACATCGGCTTGGAGGTGCTTGACCCCACGGACGCCCTGGGCACTGTGGTGGTGGACACCACCACCATCATTGCCTGGTCGCGACAGCCGGATCCCGGCGTCACCAGCGGGCTCACGCGCAACCTGCTGGGTGCATACCTGGACCCCGACTTCGGTATGGTGCGCGCGGGGATCGTGGCGCAGATACGCCTGGGCTCCACCAACGTGGGTGCGGGTAGCGAAGGGCAGGTGCTGGACTGCGATTCGGTGGTGCTTTCCCTGGCCTTCGACGCCAACACTTCCGGCTATGGCAACCTGGACGCGCAGACCTTCCAGGTGTTCCGGATCGCCGAGGACCTGCGCACGGACACCTCCTACACCAACGCCCACCTGCCCGCGATCATACCGGACGACCTGGTGGCCGACCCCCGCGGCAGCTACGTGCCCCGTCCGGGTGTCAAGCCCTTCATTGGCGGCGACTCCCTGGCTCCCCAGATCCGTATCCGGTTGGACAATGCGCTCGGAGAGGAGTGGCTCGACGAGCAGTTCGGGCGTCCCAACTTCGCGGACAACACCGCCTTCCTGCAGTACTTCAAGGGCCTGATGGTGTTGCCCGTGGACGAGCCGCAGGCCCCCTACCAGCGGGGGGTGCTGTACTTCAACCTGTTGAGCGCGGACAGCAAGGTGACCTTGTACTACCGCAATGTCACCGGGCAGGACACCTTGAAGGTGGACTTCCCCATCAACACCAGCAGCGTGCGGTACACGGTGGGCCGCTTCGAGCATGACAAGGCGCTGCGGCCGGCGTTGCCCCAACAGCTCCAGGACAGCACGCTGGGCCGCGAACGGATCTTCGTGCAGGCCTTGGGCGGCATGGTGGGTGAGCTGCGCTTCCCCCATGTGGCGGAATATGCCGGCCTTGGCCTGCGCGCGTTGGCCAAGGCGGAGCTGGTGATGCCCGTGGACGGGCCGTACTATCCCCCGTACGGCCCCCCGGCGCAGATCTTTCCGTTCCGTAAGGGGGCTGATGGGAAGGACGCCGTGCTGCCGGATCAGGCCGGAAGCGTGAACCTGGTGGGCGGTATCTTCGATCCCGTGGCGAAGGAATACCGGATGGTGGTGACCCAGTGGATGCAGGGGGTGCTCAACGGTGAGTATCCCAACACCGGCCTCAGCCTGGTCCCTTCCAGCCGTGGCGTCAGTGTGAACCGGGTGATCCTGGCGGGCCCCGGCCACGCAACGGCGCCGATGAAGCTGCGTCTTACGTTCACCACCTACTGAACCAGAACACCCGCGCCGGGCAAAGGCGCCATAGAGCATGTGCGGCATCGTTGGCTACATGGGCGACAAGGACGCCTATCCCATCCTGATCAACGGCCTGCGGCGGCTGGAATACCGCGGGTATGACAGTGCCGGCGTGGCGCTGCTGAACGAGGGGCGCCTCACCATCCACAAGTGCCAGGGCAAGGTGAGCGACCTGGAGGCGCACGCCCGCACCGGGGATGTGCGCGGCAGCGTGGGCATCGGCCACACGCGCTGGGCCACCCATGGCCCCCCCAACGACGTGAACGCCCATCCGCACCAGAGCACCAGTGGTGATCTGGCCCTGATCCACAACGGCATCATCGAGAACTACGCCGCCATCAAGGAGGAGCTGAAGAGCCGCGGGCATGTGTTCCGCAGCGATACCGATACCGAGGTATTGGTGCACCTGATCGATGATGTGCAGCGCGCGGAGAAGACCGACCTGGCAGAGGCTGTGCGCCTGGCCCTGGAGAGCGTGGTGGGTGCCTACGCCATCGTGGTGCTGGACCGCAAGGACCCCGATGTGATGGTGGCCGCCCGCAAGAGCTCCCCCCTGGTGATCGGCATCGGGGAGAACGGCGAGCATTTCCTGGCCAGTGATGCCACGCCCATCGTGGAGCACACCAAGAACGTGGTCTACATGGACGACGGCGACCTCGCCATCATCGACCGCCACAAGGGCTTGAAGGTCCGGAACATCAAGAACCAGGAGAAAACGCCGTTCATCCAGGAGCTGGAGCTGCACCTGGAGGCGCTGGAGAAGGGTGGCTACGACCACTTCATGCTGAAGGAGATCCATGAGCAGCCCCGCAGCATCCGCGACAGTATGCGCGGCCGACTGAACCTGGCCAAGGGCGAGGTGGTGCTGGGCGGCATCAAGGACTACGAGCAGAAGCTTGTGAACGCGCGGCGGATCGTGATCGTGGGCTGCGGCACCAGCTGGCATGCCGGCCTGGTGGGCGAGTACCTGTTCGAGGAATTCGCCCGCATCCCCGTGGAGGTGGAGTATGCGAGCGAGTTCCGCTATCGCAACCCCATCATCCAGGAGGACGATATCGTTATCGCCATCAGCCAGAGCGGCGAAACGGCGGACACCCTGGCGGCGATCGAGCTGGCCCGCTCACGGGGTGCCACCATCTTCGGCATCTGCAACGTGGTGGGCAGCAGCATCGCACGCGTGACGCATGCGGGCTCGTACACCCATGCGGGCCCCGAGATCGGCGTGGCCAGTACGAAGGCCTTCACCGCCCAGGTCACCGTGCTCACGCTCATGGCCCTGATGATCGGGCAGCGCAAGGGCACCATCACCGAAAGCCGCTTCCACGGCCTGGTGAACGAGCTGGACGCCATCCCCGGCAAGGTGGAGCAGGTGCTGCGGACCGAGGCGCAGATCAAGTACATCGCCGACATCTACAAGGATGCTTCCAACGCGCTTTACCTGGGCCGGGGCTTCACCTTCCCCGTGGCGCTGGAGGGTGCGCTGAAGCTCAAGGAGATCAGCTACATCCATGCGGAAGGTTATCCCGCGGCGGAAATGAAGCATGGCCCCATCGCCCTGATCGACGAGGAGATGCCCGTGTTCGTGATCGCCACCAAGGGCGCCAGCTATGAAAAGGTGGTGAGCAACATCCAGGAAGTGAAGGCGCGGAAGGGCAAGATCATCGCGATCGTCACCGAGGGCGACACCGTGGTGAAGGGCCTTGCCGATCACGTGATCGAGGTGCCGGAGACCCCGGACGCGCTGGTACCCCTGCTCAGCGTGGTGCCCCTGCAGTTGATCAGCTACCACATCGCGGTGATGCGCGGCTGCAACGTGGACCAGCCCCGCAACCTGGCCAAGAGCGTCACGGTGGAGTAGCGGGCCGGCCCTCCGGCCTCCGCCACATGAACACGTGCCCGTTCTCGCGGTACGGCCCCAGGTCGGGCGTGAACAGCACATGGCCCAGGTCGATGAGCACCAGGACGCCGAAACCGCCGAAGGTGACGCTGTAAAGGAGCGGCACCTTCGGCTTGGTACCCAAGTAGACCCGGTGGCCGCCGAAGGGACCCACCGCCACGGTGAGCACGGCCGCCAGCCAGCGCTTGGGCATGCGCACACCACTGCTGTCCGCGGCAGGCGACCCAGGCACTACGACCAATGCGGGCGCGAACGGACCAGCGCAGATACCTGGGCCGGAGATGCCCAGCAGCAGGGCAGTGAGCAGACAGGCCCGCAGGGCGGGCATCACTTGCCGGCCGCGTAGCGCGCGGCCACCTCGGACCAGTTCACCACGTTCCAGAAGGCCGCGATGTAGTCCGGGCGCCGGTTCTGGTAATGCAGGTAGTAGGCGTGCTCCCATACGTCCATGCCGAGGATGGGCGTTCCGCCGCAACCGGTGTTGGGCATCAGGGGATTGTCCTGGTTGGGGGTGCTGCACACCTCGAGCTTGCCTCCCTGATGCACGCACAGCCATGCCCAGCCGCTTCCAAAGCGCGTGGCGCCGGACGTGCTGAATTTCTCCTTGAAGGCCTCGAAGGAACCGAAGTCCCGGTCGATGGCCGCTGCCAGTTCACCGGAGGGCTTGCCGCCCCCGTTCGGGGCCATCACGGACCAGAACAGCAGGTGGTTGTAATGCCCGCCGCCGTTGTTCCGCACCGCCATGTTGTTCATGTCCAAGCCCTTCAGCAGCTCCTCCAGCGGCTGGCCGTCCATGGGGGTGCCCTCGATGGCCTTATTCAGGTTGGTCACGTATGCCTGGTGGTGCTTTCCATGGTGGATCTCCATGGTGCGCGTGTCAATGTGCGGCTCCAGGGCGTTGTGGGCGTAGGGGAGGGCGGGCAGTTCGAAGGGCATGGTTCCGGTTGGATGCGTGGCCCAAAAGTATGCTTGATGCGCATGGGGCGATGCCCGATGCGGCCGGCTGACCATGGCCTTCCCCATGAAAAAACACAGCAACTCCTTGACGTATAGAGGATCTGATTACTTTCGCCCCCACTTTCACCCAAAACACGTTTACGGAGATGATCAGGAAGTTCGCTCTGCTCGCCATTCCGGCGGCTCTGTTGATCGCCTGCGGTGGTGCAACCGAGGCCAACATGGAAGAAAAGGCGAAAGCCGCTGCTGACAGCGCTGCTGCCGCCCAAGCCAAGATCGAGGCCGACATGGCCGCTGCTGCCGCTGCTGCTGCTGCTACGGTGGACACCACCAAGACGGATTCCGCTGCTGCTCCTGCTGCAGCTCCCGCCGGTCACTAAGTCGACCGTCAGGTATCGAACGAGCTGGGGGCCGCAAGGCCCCTTGTTCGTTTCAGGGCCTGAGCAACGCGGCCAGGCGTGCGCCGGCGAGGTTCTCCCGGGCCACCCCGTACATGGGGTCATCCTTCAGGAGGATGCGGTAATACCCCGCATCGCCCCAGATGTTGCGGGCCACACCCGCCTTCAACCGTGCAGTGATGAGGCGACGCGAACGCTGGAAGCCGTCGGGATCCTCCGGTACGCCACTGCGCCGGGCCTCGCCCACCAGTCCTTCGAGCATGGCGGTGTCAACGGTGAACCGTTCGGAGAACGCCTCGGCCGAACCCATGCCCTTGAGCCGCGCCCGGTTGCGATCCGCGAGGTCGAAGGCGTATTGGTTCAGGGCGCCGCTGAAGAAGAGCTCGCTCAGGTAGGCCGAGCGTTCCACGGTGTCGGCAGCAACGAACACGTCGGGCATGATGCCCCCCCCACCGAACACCGGCCGCCCGTTCAGCGTGGCGAAGCGCTGCGAGGAATCCAGCCGGACACTGTCGCGCGCAAGCAGTTCGCCGTGGGCCAGCCGTCCGCTCATGTCCTCATCGTAATCCACCCCTTCGCCGTATGGCCGTTGGATGCAGCGGCCGCTGGGGGTGTAATACCGCGCCGTGGTGATCCGCACTGCGCTGCTGTCGGGTAGCGACACATGCTCCTGCACAAGGCCCTTGCCGAACGAGCGCCGGCCCACGATCAGGCCCCGGTCGTTGTCCTGCACGGCGCCCGCCACGATCTCGCTGGCGCTGGCCGAGCCCTCGTCGATCAGCACGGCCAGGGGGAGGTCCCGGAAGGCGCCATCGCCTTCGGACAGGAAGTCGCGCCGGGGTGTGGCGCGTCCTTCTGTGTAAACGATGCGCCGGTCGGCCGGCAACAGGCTCCGGCAAATGCCGATGGCCGCGTTCAGGTAGCCGCCGCCATTGCCACGCAGGTCAAGCACCAGGCGTTGCATGCCCTGGTCCAGCAGCTGGCGCGTGGCCTCCACGAACTCCTCCTCCGTGTAGCGCGCAAAGCGGCTCAACTTGATGTATCCGGTCCCATCCTTGTCGAGCAAGGCGGCGGCCACGCTGTTGATGGGGATCTCGCCCCGCTCGATGGTCACATCGAAGGGTGCCCGCCTGCCCCGCAGCACCTTCACGGTGACCTTGCTGCCCGCCGGCCCGCGCAGGGCCTTCATCACCCGGTCGTTGGTGATGCCAATGCCCGCCAGCGGCAGGGTGTCGGCCTGCAGAAGGCGATCACCGGCCTGGATACCCAGCTTCTCGCTGGGCCCGCCCGCCACCGGGCTCACCACCACGATGGTATCGCGCTGGATGGCGAACTCCACGCCGATGCCCATGAAGCTTCCTTCGAGCGGTTCGGTGGCCGCCTGCAGATCCGCGGCAGGGATGTAGTAGCTGTGCGGATCCAGCCGTGCCAGCATGTCCTCCAGCACCTCCTCCACCAGTCGCTGCTCGTTCACCGTGTCCACATAGTTGTGGTCGATCAGTTCCAGCACCTGCTCGAGTTTTTCGCCCGGGGTGGTGCGGGTGGTGGACAGGAAGCCGATGGGGATGCTGCGCCGCGCCCCGAGGTGGGCCCCCAGGAAATAGCCGCCGGCAAGGGTGATGCCCAGCAGCAGGGGCATCACCAGAACGTACCAAGGGCGTGGCGACCGGTCCATCGGGGTCAAAGTTCCGGCAGCCGGTGGATCATCACGCCCCCCTGGTCCAGCAGGTGCAGGCCGGCGGGATCCTTGTAGGCGTCCAGGTACACCAGCCGCTTGATGCCCGCCTGCAGCACCAGTTTACTGCACTCCTTGCAGGGACTGTGCGTCAGGTAGAGCGTGGCGCCACGGGCATTGTTGGTACTGCGGGCCACCTTCATGATCGCATTGGCCTCCGCATGGAGCACGTACCAATGGGTAAGTCCTTGGGCATCCTCACAATCGTTGGGGAAGCCCGTGGGGGTGCCGTTGTACCCATCGCTGATGATCATGCCCTCCTTCACGATGAGGGCGCCCACCTGCTTGCGTGTGCAGTGGCTCAGCCGGCTCCACTCCAAGGCCATGCGCATGTAGGCCCGGTCGTAACGGTCCTGCTTGGCCGGGTCGGCATACACCAGTGCGTCCTGGGAGGTGCCCATGTGATCGGGGTTCCATGTGCCGCCGCATTCCTGAAGGGATCAGGCTTGCTTCCGTGGGCACATGCTGGCATGCGCGCAGGGGTACATGAAGTGGTGCCCAGGGCCGGATTCGAACCGGCCTTCGGCAGGCATGCCCGCCGAGCTCCAAGCTGGAACAACGAAGGTGTACCCAGGGCGGGACTCGAACCCGCACGACTTGCGTCATCGGTGTTTGAGACCGACGCGTCTACCGATTCCGCCACCTGGGTAGGTGACCTCTTGAAGGGAGCGCGAAGATAGCGGCCTACAGTTGTTTCAACAGCTTCCGCAGGTCCACCTTTTCGCTCACGATGCGGTGCAGCTCGCCGATGGACACGCGCTCCTGCGCCATGGTGTCGCGGTCGCGGATGGTGACCGTGTCGTCCTGCAGGGTCTGGTGGTCGATGGTGATGCAGTACGGCGTCCCGATGGCGTCCTGGCGGCGGTAGCGGCGGCCGATGCTGTCCTTGTCGTCGTACTGCAGGTTGTGGTCGAACTTCAGCAGGTCCACGATGGCGTGGGCCTTTTCGGGCAGGCCGTCCTTCTTCACCAAGGGCAGCACGGCCAGCTTCACCGGGGCCAGCGGTGCGGGGATCCGGAGCACCACGCGCTCCTCGCCGTTCTCCAGCTGTTCATTGGCGTAGGCCGCGCTCAGCACCGCGAGGAACATGCGGTCCAGGCCGATGCTCGTCTCCACCACGTAGGGCACGTAGCTTTCGTTGGCCTCGGGGTCGAAGTACGTGAGCTTGCGGCCGCTGAACTTCTCGTGGTTGGCCAGGTCGAAGTCGGTGCGGCTGTGGATGCCCTCGAGCTCCTTGAAGCCCATGGGGAACTGGAATTCGATGTCGCACGCGGCATTGGCGTAGTGCGCCAGCTTGATGTGGTCGTGGAAGCGGTAGTGGTCCGCAGGCAGGCCCAGCGCGCGGTGCCAGGCGATGCGCTTTTCCTTCCACGCGTTGTACCACGCCATCTCGGTGCCGGGCTTCACGAAGAACTGCATCTCCATCTGCTCGAACTCGCGCATGCGGAAGATGAACTGCCGCGCCACGATCTCGTTGCGGAAGGCCTTGCCCGTTTGCGCGATGCCGAAGGGGATCTTCATGCGCGCGCTCTTCTGCACGTTGAGGAAGTTGACGAAGATGCCTTGGGCCGTCTCCGGGCGCAGGTAGATGGTGCTGCTCTCGCCGCTCACGCTGCCGAGCTCTGTGGCGAACATCAGGTTGAACTGCCGCACCTCGGTCCAGTTGGCGGTACCGCTGATGGGACACTTGATCTCCTCGTCGATGATCAGCTGGCGCAGCGCCGCCAGGTCGTTGGCCTCGAGCGCGGCCTTCATGCGGCCCTCCACCGCCTTGATACGCTCTGCGCTCCGCAGCACGTTGGGGTTGGTGGCCAGGAACTGCTCCTCGTTGAAGGCCTCGCCGAACTTCTTCCGGCCTTTCTCCACCTCCTTGGCGATCTTGTCCTGGTACTTCGCCATGTGCTCCTCCAGGAGCACGTCAGCGCGGTAGCGCTTCTTGCTGTCCTTGTTGTCGATCAGCGGGTCGTTGAAGGCGTCCACGTGTCCGCTGGCCTTCCAGGTGGTGGGGTGCATGAAGATGGCCGCGTCGATGCCCACGATGTTCTCGTGCAGCTTGGTCATCGCCGCCCACCAGTACTGGCGGATGTTGTTCTTCAGTTCGGCGCCGTAAGGACCGTAGTCGTACGTGGCGCTCAACCCGTCGTAGATCTCGCTGCTGGGGAACACGTAGCCGTACTCCTTGCAGTGCGAGATGATGTTCTTCAGCTTGTCCTCGTTGGTGCTCATGATGGTATCGCCCTTCGCCCTGGAAACCTGCGGCGTGGCGGGGCGGCAAAGATGGGTACTTGCATACAAGTGCGCATGGGTCCAAGCGCATGGCCCACCGCCGTAGTTTCGCCCTGTGATCGAGCACCGCGGAACCCTCATCTCCGAAGACCTTTTCGAGAAGCGCTTCGTGTGCGACCTGAACGCCTGCAAGGGTGCGTGCTGCGAGCAGGGGGACAGCGGCGCCCCCATCACCCCGGAGGAGGCTGCGGCGTACGAGAAGCACTACGAGGCCATCACGCCCTACATGACCGCCAAGGGCCGAAAAGCCGTGGCGAAGCAGGGGATCAGCGTGGTGGACATGGATGGTGAACTGGTGACCCCCCTGGTGGAGGAGTTCCAGGAGTGCGCCTTCGCGAAGAAGGACCGCGCCGGCCAGTGGAAGTGCGGCATTGAACAGGCCTACCGCAAGGGCGAGATCCCCGTGCACAAGCCGCTGAGCTGCCACCTGTACCCCATCCGGGTGAAGAAGCTCAAATACCACGACGCGCTGAATTACGACACCTGGGACATTTGCAAGCCGGCCTGCACGTGCGGTGCCAAGCTGGACGTCCCGGTGTTCCGCTTCCTGAAAGACCCCCTCACGCGCGCCTACGGGGCCGAATGGTACGCCGAGCTTGAGGTGATCTACCAGGAGTGGCTCAAGCGTCCGCCAGCGAAGCGGAAACGTTGACCGGCGGGCATCCGCTTACGCCCGGCCCGCTGCTTCGGCCGCCGATCCAGCCTTTTGCACAAGCTCACGGCCGCTTTCCCGCCCGTTCCGCGGCATCGCCCCACCGCCCCTGCATGCAGCGCAGCAATGGCGCACGATGTGTCGCCGCACCTCCCGCTTGCGCCCGGCAACAGGCCATCCTGCCCCATTGTCAACGCAGTGTGAAAAAATCACACTTGCACAGATCGGGATCATCCCCTTCCCGCGTCCGGCGCGGCCAACCGACCCGTGTTGAAAACATCGGAAACATCCCCCGCCTTTCCGCTTGGATGCGGATCGATCGGCGTCCACATTTGTGACCCGACGATGAAGTTGTAACCGGGATGCTTTCCCGGGGCCAGCCACTCGCCGGACCCGTCACAAGACCGCGAACTTTAAAAAGGAGGCCGCCCTCCTTCAGGACATCGTCACCCCTTATCAAGCCCCCGCCATGAGCACACTGAAGACGCCCGACGTGCAACTGAGCATGGACGATGTGCTTCCTGCCAAGGAGACCGACACCAACGAGCCCCTGCTCAAGGAGAACAAGGACCGCTTCGTCATCTTCCCGATCCAGCACAACGACATCTGGACCTTCTACAAGAAGCACGAGGCCAGCTTCTGGACCGCCGAGGAGATCGATCTGCACGCCGACCTGGTGGACTGGGCCACCAAGCTCAACGACGACGAGCGCTACTTCATCAAGCACGTGCTCGCCTTCTTTGCCGCCAGCGATGGCATTGTGAACGAGAACCTCGCCGAGAACTTCCTGCACGAGGTGCAGTATCCCGAGGCGCGCTTCTTCTACGGCTTCCAGATCGCCATGGAGAACATCCACAGCGAGACCTACAGCCTGCTGATCGACACCCTGATCAAGGACCCCACCGAGAAGCACCACCTGCTGCACGCCATCGACACGGTGCCCTGCGTGCAGAAGAAGGCCGAATGGGCCCTGCGCTGGATCAGCCGCGGCAGCTTCGCCGAGCGCCTCATCGCCTTCGCCGCCGTGGAGGGCATCTTCTTCAGCGGCAGCTTCTGCTCCATCTTCTGGCTGAAGAAGCGCGGCCTGATGCCCGGCCTCTCCTTCAGCAACGAGCTCATCAGCCGCGATGAGGGCCTGCACTGCGACTTCGCCTGCATGCTCTACACCAAGCACCTGCTCAACCGCCTGCCCAAGAAGACGGTGGAGACCATCATCAAGGACGCCGTGGCCATCGAGAAGGAGTTCGTCACCGACGCCCTGCCGGTGAACCTGATCGGGATGAACGCCAAGCTCATGCAGCAGTACATCGAGTTCGTGGCCGACCGCCTGCTGGTGGAACTCGGGAACGAGAAGGTGTACAACGCCACCAACCCCTTCGACTTCATGGACATGATCAACCTGCAGGGGAAGACCAACTTCTTCGAGAAGCGGGTGGGCGAGTACCAGAAGGCCGGGGTGATGAACCAGAACAAGGACGCCAACAAGTTCGCACTGGACGCGGATTTCTGAGCGGGCTCCCCGGTGAAAGGTCGCTGGCGAACGGTGAATGGATCCTGAAGCAACGGCCGATCGCACGTCCCATTCACCATTCAGCCCCCAACGCGCTGACAGACAACCCACAACCGGCAACGGACAGCGGAAGACCAACATCGACCGGTGAAGAAGCCCTGAGAACGGCCCGGAGCGAAGGACCGAAGACCGACCACCTTTCCAGTCCCGGCACACACCGGAACACGGACAACCAACAACCAAGAACCCTTCACCAAGAGCGGGAGCCTGCGGGAAGGACCAAAATCAACAGAAAAGCATGTATGTCGTAAAACGCGATGGACGCCGGGAGGCGGTGAAATTCGACAAGATCACCGCCCGTGTGAAGAAGCTCTGCTACGGGTTGGATCCCATGGTGGATGCCACGGCCATGACCATGAAGGTCATCGAAGGCATCTACGATGGTGTCACCACCACCGAGCTGGACAACCTCGCCGCCGAGGTGGCCGCCACCATGACCACGCGGCACCCGGATTATGCCCAGCTCGCCAGCCGCATCGCGGTGAGCAACCTGCACAAGAACACGAAGAAGTCCTTCAGCGAGACCATCAAGGACCTCTACAACTATGTGGACCCCAAGACGGGCCAGCGCGCCAGCCTCATCGCCGAGGACGTGTGGGAGATCATCCGTGACAACGCGGAGGTGTTCGACAGCGCCATCATCTACGACCGCGACTTCACCTACGACTACTTCGGCTTCAAGACCCTTGAGCGCAGCTACCTGCTGAAGCTGGACGGCCAGGTGGTGGAGCGTCCGCAGCACCTGCTCATGCGTGTGGCCGTCGGGATCCACAAGCATGACATCGAGAGCGCCATCGCCACGTACAATGACCTGAGCGAGGGCTGGTACACCCACGCCACCCCCACGCTCTTCAACGCCGGCACCCCCAAGCCGCAGATGAGCAGCTGCTTCCTGCTGCAGCTGAAGGACGACAGCATCAGCGGCATCTATGACACCCTGAAGCAGTGCGCCCAGATCAGCCAGAGCGCCGGCGGCATCGGCCTGAGCGTGCACAACCTGCGCGCCAAGGGCAGCTACATCAAGGGCACCAACGGCACCAGCAACGGCATCGTGCCCATGCTGCGCGTGTTCAACGACACGGCCCGCTACGTGGACCAGGGCGGCGGCAAGCGCAAGGGTTCCTTCGCCATCTACCTGGAGCCCTGGCACGCCGACATCGAGGATTTCCTGGAGCTGAAGAAGAACCACGGCAAAGAGGAGATGCGCGCCCGCGACCTCTTCTATGCCATGTGGATCCCCGACCTCTTCATGAAGCGCGTGGAGGGCAACGGCGACTGGACGCTGATGTGCCCCAACGAGTGTCCTGGCCTGTGCGACACCTGGGGTGAGGAGTTCGAGGCGCTCTACGAGAAGTACGAGCTGGAAGGCAAGGGCCGCCGCACCATCAAGGCCCAGGAGCTCTGGTTCCGCATCCTGGAGAGCCAGATCGAGACCGGTACGCCCTACATGCTCTTCAAGGACGCGGCCAACCGCAAGAGCAACCAGCAGAACCTGGGCACGATCAAGAGCAGCAACCTGTGCACGGAGATCATGGAGTACACCAGCCCCGATGAGGTGGCCGTGTGCAACCTGGGCTCCATCGCCCTGCCCAAGTTCGTGGACAAGGGCAAATTCGATCACCAGAAGCTCTTCGAGGTGACGATGCAGTTGACCAAGAACCTCAACCGCATCATCGACCACAACTACTACCCGATCCCCGAGGCGCGCCGCAGCAACATGCGCCACCGCCCCATCGGCATCGGTGTGCAGGGCCTGGCCGATGCCTTCATCCTCATGCGCTATCCCTTCGACAGCGTGGAGGCCAAGGTGCTCAACCGCGAGATCTTCGAGACCATCTACTACGCCGCGCTCACCGCCAGCAAGGACCTGGCGAAGGCCGAGGGCGCCTACGAGACCTACGCCGGCAGCCCGCTCAGCAAGGGCATCCTGCAGCCGGACATGTGGGGCGTGAAGCCGAGCGACCGCTGGGAGTGGGACATCCTGCGTGACGAAGTGAAGAAGCACGGTGCACGCAACAGCCTGCTGCTGGCCCCCATGCCCACGGCCAGCACCGCCCAGATCCTGGGCAACAACGAGTGCTTCGAGCCCTACACCAGCAACCTGTACACCCGGCGCGTGCTCAGCGGCGAGTTCATCGTGGTGAACAAGTACCTGCTGCGCGACCTGGTGAAGCTGGGCCTGTGGAACGAGGAGCTCAAGAACAAGATCATCGCCGCCAACGGCAGCGTGCAGCACATCCCGGAGATCCCCCAGAACCTGAAGGACCTGTACAAGACCGCCTGGGAGATCAGCCAGAAGGTGATCATCGACATGGCCGCGGACCGCGGTGCGTACATCTGCCAGAGCCAGAGCCTGAACATCTTCATGGAGAACGTGAACTTCGGCAAGCTCACCTCCATGCACTTCTACAGCTGGAAGGCCGGCCTGAAGACGGGCATGTACTACCTGCGCACCAAGGCCGCCACCGACGCCATCAAGTTCACGCTGGACAAGAGCAAGCTGAGCGCGCCCAAGGAGACTGTCGGTTCGAGCGGAGTCGAGAACCACAAGGCCGTACCTGCCGAGAGCGGCGTGCCCGTTGGCAGCACCGTAACGCTGGAACCCGTGATGACCGCGCCCACCACGCTGTCAGGCCGGGCGGTGTCGAGGCCTTCTGCCCAGCCAGTGTCCTCCCCGGCCAACGACGTGCCCGAGGTGTCCATGGAGCGCCAGAACCAGGAGCGCCTGGCCGCCCTGCGCGCCGAAAGCGAGCGCCAGCAGGCACAAGACCAGATCGCCTGCAGCCTGGACAACCCGGAGGGCTGTGAGATGTGCTCGGGGTAGGCCGGGCCGTTACCCGGAACCAAGGAAGAGCGGTCCGGAAGGGCCGCTCTTCTTCATGCGGGTGGTAGCATGCATGGCAAATGAACCCACGCTGGCGTGAGCGTCCGCGCTCGTGCCATGAACGCGGCCCGCCAAGGCTTCACTGTTTCACCACCCGGGCACGGGCCAGCGCGATGCCGCTGCGGTCCAGCAGCACCACCGTATAGGTGCCGGCAGGCAGGCGGGCCAGGTCCACGGCGGGTGCGAAGGGCGTGCGCATCACGACCGCACCGTGCACATCGATCACACGGAGCTCCGCCGCACCTGCCTGCATGGTGGCCACGCGCATGCCGCCGTTGGTGGGATTGGGCGCCAGGCTGAGCTGGCCCAGCGTGAGCGGAGCTTCCTCCGGAGCTTCCGTGCTGATGGGAAGGGCGAGCGCGGCGAAGTACTGCACGGGCTCGCCCTCGATGTACACGTTGGTCGACATGCCGGCGATGCAGGTCACCTGCGGACTTCCAGCCATGGAGGCCACGCGGCCGCCGAAGTTCATGCTCCAGTCGTTGAGCAACCCGAACTCCGTATCGGTGGTGATCAGTTGCCGATCGAAGGGGTAGGTCTCCTGGGGTGAAACGTCGCCACCGGCGATGACGGAGCCGTTGCTGTATAGCAGGCACCAGCCGTTGCCGGAACCGGACGGGTCCCAATCCGTGAGCGTGCCGGAAGGCCGTTGCACCGCGGCCAGTCCGCCACGCGGCTGACCGCCCATGGTGGCGAAGAAGCCACCGATGTAGAGCACATCATCGCGCAGCAAGAGGTCGAGCACTTCGCTGTTGCTGGGCTGCACCAGCGCATCCCAATCCAGCGTACCGCCGGTGGCGGCGCTCACGGCGGCGAGGCGGCGGTGCGCATCGCCGTTCACGGTGGTGAACGAGCCTCCGATGAACACCGTGTCGCCCACGAAGGCGAAGGCGCGCACCGGATCGTTCACCACGGGGCTCCAGCCGGCGCTTTCGCCGGTGGTGAGGTTGAGCGCGGCCACGTGCGCCTGGGCCTGGCCGCCGATGGAGTCGAAGACCCCGCCGGCGTAAAGGCGGTCGCCGTGCAGGGCGAGCCGTTGCACCACGCTGTTCGCCTCCGGTGCCCACGGCGTTGCCGCTCCGGTGGCGCCGTCCACGGCCCCGATGTTGCGGCGCGGGGCATGGGCCAGGCTGTCGAAGTCGCCTCCGATGTGGACGATGTCACCGTTCACGGCCAATGCGTTGATGGTGCTGTAGAGCGGCGTGTACGGGGCCCAGTCCGTGGCCGCCCCGGTGGTGAGGTCCAGCGCGGCGAGCCCGGCGCGCGCCACGCCTCCGGTGCTGGTGAAGGACCCCGCCGCGAACACCCGGTCGCCGATGGTGCCGATGCACGATACCTGGTTGTTGGCACCCGGGGCCCAGGATGTCAGAGCACCGGTCACCGCGTCCACGGCCGCCAGGTTGAAGCGGTCCTGTCCGTTGATGCGCTTGAACGTGCCTCCCAGGTAAATGGTATCGCCGGACCGGGCCAATGCCTTGCCCGATCCGCCGGAGGTGATCTGCGGTGCCCAGCCGGTGGGTTCGCCCGTGGCGAGGTCCACCTGCGCAAAGCAGAGGCGGGGCTGTCCGCCCACCTGCGTGAAGGCACCGGCCAGGTAGACCGTGCCATCCGCGATGAGCATGTCCGCCGAAGACCCGTTCACAGCCGGGGCCCATGCGGTGGGCACACCGGTGATCGCATCCAGCGCGGCGATGTTCTGGCGGGGTGCGCCGCCGATCTGCGTGAAGTAGCCGGCAGCGAGGACCGTATCGCCCACGGCGCGAAGGCAGCTCACAAAGCCCGTGACACCCGGGGCCCACGGCAGCAGCGCACCGTTCGCATCCACCGCGGCCAGGTCCGGGCGCGGCTCCCCGTTCACGAGGTCGAAGGTCCCGGAGAGGTACACCGCACCGTTGTGGGCATGCATCGCGTACAGGCTTCCGCTGCCACCGGTGAGGATGGGGGCCCATGGCAGAAGTGCGCCCGTGCTGGCGTTCAAGGCCCCCAGGCCATTGCGTGTGTTCAGGTTCAACTGGTTGAAGCTGCCGCCCACGTAAAGCACGTTCCCGTCGAGGCACATGTGCGTGACAGTACCCGAGGCGATGGCCACCCACGGCAGCACCTGCCCGGTGGCATCGATGTGCGCGAGCCGCTGCCGCGAGATGCCGCCCACCTCGCTGAAATCCCCGCCGATGAACCAGCCGCCCTGGCCATCGGGCACGGCGCACCGCACGGCCCGGTCCGGGTGTGCGATGCCCGGAGCAGGAGCACCGGTGGTGGCATCCAGCGCACTGAGGTAGTTCTGTGGAGGGCCCACATAGCGGAACGCGCCGCCGATGACTACGCGGCCGTTCGCCTCGTCCATGGCCACGGCGTTCACGTTCTCGTCCGCCCGCCACCAATGGTGCAACACGTTCGGCGCTTGGGCCAGGGTGATACCACCGTTCAGCGCAAGCAGCAGGAGGGGGATGTCGCGCATGTGGTCGACTGGGTGGAGTGAAGGTGCGCGGCGTGCGTACAATGCAAGGTAGGGTCCTCCGCCGTTCGGACCACTTATCGGACCCACATCTTCACGGGCAAACGGCTCGTGGTGTGCCTGCCTGTTACATGGCTGGTACGCAGCTGGCGCGATGTCATGGCGCGTGCACGCGCTTGGCAGACCGCGCGGAACTCGAGCAGCAGGATGCCTTTGCCCCCTCGCTTGTGGCCTCTCAGGCCCTTCGCCGTTATGCTCAGCCTGGACGGACGCGAGCCTGTCCCGCCCCATCTTCGCCCCATGGCACCCGCATCCCCGCTCCGCCTGGTGGTGGCCGATCCGCTGGAACTTATCGCCGAAGGGCTGCGGTGGTGGCTGCGCGAGGTGCCCGATGTGCAGGTGGTGGCCCACGCCCCCTCCGGCAACACATTGCTGCAGCTGCTTGAGCACACCGCGGTGGACCTCGTGCTCCTGGAGGTCGCGCTGCCCGGCATGGACGGCATCGACACCATGCGCGCCATCCGCAGGACCCATGCGCAGTTGCGCGTGCTCGCACACTCCGAGCGCAGCGAGGTGGAGTACGTGAACAGCATGCTCATCGAGGGCGCGGCGGGTTACCTGGTGAAAGGCACCCCGCGCGCGGACCTGCTGGAGGCCATCCGCACCGTGCGCGATGGCGGCCGCTACCTGAGCCCCGCCGCGCGCAGCAGTGTGGAGGCCGGCTACCGCTTTACCGACAAGCGGCCCGAAGGCGAGTACATCGGTCTTACTGAGCGGGAGCGCGAGATCATCCGCCTGGTGGCGCTGGAGCGTACCAATGGCGAGATCGCGGCGGCCCTCTTCATCAGCGAAGAGACGGTGAAGACCCACCGCAAGCACCTGATGACGAAGCTCAACGTGCGCAGTGCCGCAGGCCTGGTGAAGTACGCCATCGACCGGCGCTGGATCTGAGCCCCGCGAACCACCCTTTGTGGGTATTGTCGCCGCCTGCGGGCTGCGGGAGTTTTGTGGCGTTGACCAAGACCTCCCACGCCATGAAAAAGTACACTGAACCCACCGCAGCGGCCCTCCTGCTGGCCGCGCTCCTCGGACTTTTTGGACTGGCCGCCTACGGCAGCCCGGTGAACAGCGGTGAAGTGACGATCGTGGGACGCTTGCATGCCGACAGCGCCGACCTGGCCGATGCCGTGCTGGTTGTGGAGGTGGAGCAGGAGCACTGCCTGCGGTCCGTTCTCCTGCGCAACGGCCGCTTCAACTTCGAGGTCCCGGTCGGTGCCCGTGCGCGGCTCCTCTTCGTGAAGCCCGGATTCCACACCAAGGAGGTGGTCGTGGACACCCAGCACGCCCTGTGCAGCGACCGTGCCCGGAAATTGAACGACAAGGTGAAGTTCGACGTGGTGCTCGAGCCCCTGGCGGAACACCCCAACGAGACCTACGCCGGACCGGTGGGCAGCATCCACTTCGTGAAGGGCACCGGCCTCATGCGTGTGAAGCATGACGGCCGCATGGTGGGGGCCATGGACGACCGGGCGAACGACCGCTGAACGGCTGTGCGGTCCTGTCACTTTCCCGCGCCCGGGTCCAACGGCGCGCCCTTGAGGGCGGCGAGCGGCAGCTCCACGGTGGTGATCACCGGGTGACCTACGCTGAAGCGCACGCGCTCCGTCCACAGTTCCTTCACCCGGGTCGCGGGGCCGATCGCGTTCCAGGGGATGAACAGCGGCGGGTGACCCACACGGAAGAACACCATCACCGACAGGTAGAGTCCGAAGGGGTCGTGCGCGATGCGCAGCACCCCGTTGTATTTCGC
>Ga0315900_10004301_pt1 | contig 20151 bp, 19 predicted proteins | sample LakEriMetagenome_FD_203521 | JGI IMG/M metagenome (GOLD analysis project Ga0315900, IMG submission 203521) | Freshwater fungal communities from buoy surface, Lake Erie, Ohio, United States - Buoy 12 MA114 | ecosystem: Environmental > Aquatic > Freshwater > Lake > Lake biofilm | place: USA: Lake...
GCTACCGGCAGGCGCGCGAGGCGAGCGTGGACATCCTCATTCAGGTGGCCCCCGGTATCCGCAACCTGCTGACCCCGGAGCAGATCCGCATTCTCCCCGAATCGCTCATCCCGTTCATGGACAAGCGGAACCTGCAGGGCATTCGTTCGGGTACTGCCGGTGGCAACCGCTTCATGGGTGGTGGCATGGGCGGCGGCATGGGTCGGCGCTGAGCATGAACACTTCCGGTACGCATACCTCTGTGGGACATCCCATGCACTTCGTTCCCCGCACGACCGGGCCGCTGGCCCGTTGGAGCGCCGTGGGCGTGCTGCTCACCGCCAGCCCGGCGCTGGCGCAGACGGCCCCACCAACCAGCCCCACCACGGCGCAATTGCCGGTGCGCGAAGTCACTGCAGCCATTGCCCGCAGCGCACAGCCCATCCTGAGCGCCACCATGGTGCGGCCGCTCAGCGACGGGTCGGTGCTGGTGAACGACGTGCAGAAACGTCAGCTGCTGCGCTTCGACGCCTCGCTCAAGAACACCCTGGTGGTTGCCGACACGGCGCGCGGGGCGCTCATGCCCTATGGGCAGCGCCCCGTGGGGCTGCTGCCGTACGCCGGTGACTCCAGCATCGTGGTCGATGCCTCCACGCTGTCGCTGGTGGTTATCGACGGCATGGGGCGTACCGTGCGGGTGATGGCCTCTCCGCGCCCCAACGACATCAACCTGCTGACCAGCGCGAACCTCGGATCACACGCGTTCGATGCGAAAGGGCGGCTCTATTACCGCCAGGGCGGCACCGGGGGGCCCGGTGGTGGCGGCATGGCGGGCATGATGTTCGGCGGCGGGAACGACCGTGGCGGTGCGCGCGGACTCCAGGGCGGCGGACAGGGTGGCAACACCCGCACGCAGGCCGTACGTGGCGGCGGCGGTGACGCCGCTGCTCCGCCAGGTGGTGGGGGTGGTGGCGGCGGGGGGGGCGGCGCGCAGGCCTTTGGTGGTCCCGGGGGGCGCGGCTTCAACCCTGCCAACCAGCCGGACTCGGTACCCATCGTTCGGGTCGATTTCGACACCCGCAAGGCCGACACGGTCACCTTCGTGAAGGTGCCGAAGAACGAAACGCAGATGACGCGCGGCGAGGATGGCGCGACGCGGCTTACCATCAAGATCAACCCGCTGCCGCAGGCCGATGATTGGGCCTTGCTGGCCGACGGCACCGTGGCCGTGATGCGCGTGCTCGACTATCACGTCGACTACTATCGGCCCGACGGCACGCACGTCGCCTCCGACAAGCTGCCGTTCGACTGGAAGCGCATCTCCGACGAGGAGAAGACCAAGCTGGTGGATTCGCTGGCCACCATGGCCAAGGCGGCGTCCGAGCGCGCGGGGCAGGGCGGAGGCGGTGGGTTCCGCATGAGTTTCGAGCCGATCGGCGCCGACAAGCTGCCCGACTACTATCCGCCGGTGCGGCAGGGGTCGAGCATTGCCGATCGCAACGGCAACCTGTGGGTCGTGCCCACCACCTCCAACCTGTCCGCGCAGCTGGCGCAGACGTTCATGGGCGCGCGCGGGGCCGGTGGGCCTCCGCCGGGCATGATGGGGGGCGCAGCGCGGGCACCCGGCGCCGCGAGAGCGCCCGGTGCGCCGGGTGACTCCACGCGGCAGGCGCCTCCCGCGGCCCTGATGGCGATGATGGGCGCCATGGCCAATCAGCCGCCGCTGGTCTACGACGTGATCACCCCCGACGGCACGCTCATCGAGCGCGTCAAGCTGCCACCTGGTCGACAGGTGGTGGGCTTCGGCCCCAACGGATTGATCTATGTGACGGCGCGCGAAGGGCGCCAGCTGTTCCTCGAGACTGTCCGTCTGGCCAACCCCAAGTAGCACGCGCCCGTGCGGCCGCTACGACCCATACGGCAACGAGCCCGCTGAATCGACTGATTCAGCGGGCTCGCGTGTCACGCGCCGGGGCCGCGCGCTCAGCCCTGCGGGCCAGCGGCGAGAATGGCCGGCGAAACGGCGTCGCCGAACTTCCGGATGTTCTCGCGGAACATGCCGGCGAGCTTCTGCGCCTGGGCGTCGTACTCGGCACCGTTGGCCCACGTCCCGCGCGGCTCCAGCACTTCTCCCGGCACGTCCGGTACCCACGTGGGGATGTGCAGGCCGAAGACGGGATCGGCGACGAACTCGGTGCCATCGAGCGCACCGCCCAGCGCCGCCCGCACCATGGCGCGGGTGTAGCCGAGCTTCATGCGCCGCCCCACCCCATATGGTCCGCCGCTCCAGCCCGTGTTCACGAGCCACACCTGGGAGCCGTGTTCCTTGAGCAGTGCCCCCAACATCTCGGCGTACTTGGTGGGGTGCCACACGAGGAAGACGGCGCCGAAGCACGCCGAGAACGTCGCCTGCGGTTCCGTCACGCCGCGCTCGGTGCCGGCCACCTTGGCCGTGTACCCCGAGAGGAAATAGTACATCGCCTGCTCGGGGGTGAGCCGGGCAATGGGCGGCAACACGCCGAAGGCGTCGGCTGTGAGAAACACCACGTTCTTCGGGTGGCCGCCGCGGCCGCTCGGCACGTGATTGCCGATGTACGGCAGCGGATAGGACGCGCGCGTATTCTCGGTGATGCTCTGGTTGGCGAAGTCGACCGTGCGCGAGGGCTGGTTCAGCACGACATTCTCGAGGATCGTGCCGAACATCTGCGTGGTCTGATAAATGTCCGGCTCCCCCTCGGCCGAGAGATTGATGGCCTTGGCGTAGCAGCCCCCCTCGAAGTTGAAGGTGCCGTCGCTCGACCAGCCGTGTTCATCGTCGCCAATGAGGCCGCGCTCGGGGTCGGCGGAGAGCGTGGTCTTGCCGGTGCCGGAGAGGCCGAAGAAGAGCGCCGTATCGCCGTCCCGGCCGATGTTGGCGGAGCAGTGCATGGACAGGACCCCCTGCCTGGGGAGCAGGTAGTTCATGACCGTGAACATGGCCTTCTTGAGCTCACCCGCGTAGCGCGTGCCGCCAATGAGAATGGCGCGCTCGGCGAGATTGAGCACGATGAACGTGCCGGTGCGCGTCCCATGGCGAGCGGGATCCGCCTGCATTTCCGGCGCGTGATACACCGTGAAATTGGGCAGGAACCCCGCCAGTTCGGCGATGTCGGGGCGGATGAACATGTTGCGCACGAACGCGGCGTGCCATGCGTTGGGCAGCACGTATCGCACACTCAGGCGCGTGGCCGGATCGGCGCCGCAATACAGGTCCTGCACGAACAGCTCATCGAGGCCGTTGAGATACGCCTGCACGTCGGCCTTGAGCGTGGCCCAGTGCTCGGGGGAAATGGGCTGGTTGACCTTGCCCCAATCCACGTCGGCTTCGGTGGACGGTTCCTGCACCACGAACTTGTCGTTCGGCGAACGTCCGGTGTGCGGCGAGGTGATGGCCACGAACGGCCCCATGTGCGCCAGCGTTCCTTCTCCGCGGCGAATGGCCGACTCGATCAGCTCCGGGGCGACGTAGTTCCAGTGGACCGTACCACGCGGGGCGATGCCCTGCGGGGCGAGACCGTCGGCACTTTCGCGGACGGGAGCGGACGGGGAGACCTGTGTCGCCATGCGTGCGACCCTCATGGAAAGCGGAAAGCGGCACTGCACCAGCCAGAGCGGAGCAGGCCGCATGAAATTCGGTGGGGATTACTGCAGGAATCACCGGCTTCGGCGTCCCTTTGGGCGCCGTGCGGCCGGATCCCGGAAATCTGCTCCAGTGTGACCGTCCGCTCAAGCGTTTGGCAACATGAAACGGCGGCGCCGCCGCGAGCCTCCGTCGCGTGCGGCGTCGGGTTCCGCGTGCCAGGTCAGCGTGCGGCGTAGCTTCGCAGGGTGCGCAGCATGCGGCCATCTGTTTCGGCCGGCGTATCACCCTTGGGCGTTTCGATGATGCGTGGCACGTGGGCCAGTCGGTCGTCGGTCATGATGCGTCGGAACACGTCGCCACCGATCGTGCCCTCGCCGATCAGCTCGTGGCGGTCGAGGTGTGAGCCCAGCTTGGCCTTGGAGTCGTTGAGGTGCAGGCACCCCAGTTGCTGGAATCCCAGCACGTCACCGAAGCGCTGCCAGACGCCGTCGTAATCGCCGACCAGGTCGTAGCCTGCGGCCCATACGTGCGCGGTGTCGAGGCACACCCCCACGCGCGCGCGCAACGGCGCCGGAATGCGCCCGAGCAGGTCGGCCATTTCCTCGAAGGTGGAGCCAAGGACGGTGCCTTGACCCGCCGTCAGTTCCATCAGCAGCCGCGTGGGTCCCACCTCCGCCTCCAGTGCCTGCACGATGCCGTCGGCGTTGCGGGCGATGCCGCTGCCGCGGTCATCCATGTAGTTGCCGGGGTGCGACACGAGCGCATCGAGCCGCAGGGCGTGACAGCGACGCAGTTCGGCCCGGAAGCTCTCCACCGACCGTGCGCGCAGCGGCGCGTCCGGCGAGGCGAGGTTGATGAGGTATGAGTCGTGAGCGCAGATCCAGCGCACGTGCGTCTCGGCCATTGCCTCGCGGAATCGTGTGGCCTCGGCCTCGTCGATCTCGCGCTCCACCCAACGGTTGGCCTGTTTCGTGAACACCTGGGCGCCCGTGGCGCTGATCTCGCGCGCCCGGGACGCTGCCTCCCACGTGCCGCCGGCGATGGACACGTGCGCCCCCAGCGGCGCTCCGTCACCCGTCCAGTCACCGGCATCCACCGTGATGGGCGCGGTGAGGGGGGGCGCCTTCGGTGCGGCCAGCTTGCGCGCGCCGGGCTTCTTCGCGGCGGCGGCCGCCGCCGGCGTGGTGGGTGTGGTGGAGGATTGCTTGGCAGGCATGCCCCAACAGTAACAGCGGTCCGCGTCGGGGTCAGCGCCGCGCGCGCAGGTACTCGAGGGGATCGATGGCGCGCCCCTTGGGGCGGATCTCGAAGTGCAGGTGCGGCGGCAACTCCGGATCGATATCCCCCACGGTACCGATGACCTGCCCCTTGTTCACCTGCTGTCCGCGACGCACGCCGATGTTCTGCAGCGAGCCGTACACCGAGTAGTCACCGCCACCATGCTGCACGATCACCGTGGGGCCATAGGTTCCCACGTTGTCGGCCAGCACGACTTCGCCGGCGGAGATGGTTTTCACGGCCGTCCCCACGGCGGCGCCAATGCCGATGCCGTTCCAGCGGGTCGTCGTATTGTTGGGGTTCACCACGCGCCCGAAGCGGTACAGGATGGCGCCGTCCACCGGCCAGTCGAGCTTGCCCAGGTCACTGGTGCGTATCGTGGACGGCGCCGCCGGTCGCGCGTTGGGCGCCATTTCGGCACGCCGCCGCGCGGTTTCGAGCGTGCTGATCGCATTGGCAATACGCGACTCGTCACGCGTCAGCTGTTGCAGGCGCTCCCGCGTGCGCTGGGCCGTGAGCTGCACAGCCATGAGGTTGCGCTGGCGGCGCGATTCGAGGTCGGCAAGCCGGCTCGCCTCGCGGTCCTTTTCCTGACGGTTGCGGCGCAATTCGTCCTGCAGCCGCACCAGGAGCATGCGTTGCGTGATGATCTGATCGCGCAGCCCCTCCACCCGGCGCACGAGATTGCGATCGTTCAGCGCCAGCTCGTGCAGGTACTTGTAGCGCGCGACGAGGCCGGCGAAGGATTGGGCCGACAGCATGGCTTCCACGTCGTACAGGCTGCCGCGCTTGTAGATCTCCACCATGCGGCGCCGCAGGGCGCCCCGCTTGGTGTCGAGCTCCCGTTCGGCACCGCTCAGGCCGCTGCCCGCCTTCGCCACTTCCTTGTTGATCGTTTCCAGCTGCCGGTCGAGCGCGGCCGCGAGGCGGAGCGTGGTCTGGCGCTGCGCCTCGAGGTTGTTCACTTCCTCGGTCAGGGAGCGGGCGCTGCGCTGCAGTGCGGTCATGCGCGCCTCCAGATCGGCCCGCTCCTTGCGCAGCTTGTCCAGCTCGTCCTGCTGCTGACGCAACCGCTGTTCGGGGGGCGGCTGCTGCGCGCGCAGCGGCAACGGCACCACGCCGCCGGCGGACAGCAGCGCGACGCCCATGGTGGCCACGACGTGCCGGACCCCCCGCATGCGGGCCGGGGCGATCAGTCGCGCCACACCTGGCGCAGGTGGCGTCCCACCGACCCCCAACTGCCGATCAGGCCCAGCAGCCCACCCGCCAGAATGCCGAGGAGCAGTTGCCGGGCGTCGAAGAACTGTGTCTGCATGAGCGAGCGCCCCAGCACCACGGTGGTGCCGTACGACAGGATGGCGGCGAGGATGCCGCCCAGCAGCCCCTTGAGCGTCCCGTCGATGAGGTAGGGGAGGCGCACGAACATGTTCGTGGCACCCACGAGGCGCATGATCTCGATCTCGCGCGTGCGCGCCAGAATGGCCATGCGGATGGTGCTGCCGATGATGATCACGGCGACGAGCGCAAAGACGCTGCCCAGCACGGTCCCCACGAGCGCCGCGATGTTGCGGATGCGGTACAGCTTCTCCACCCACTCCCGCCCGTAGCGCACGTCCTCCACCACCGCATAGGTCTGCAGGCGTCGCGACAGCGCCGCCACCGTCTCCGGATCGCGACGCCCTTCGCGCAGGCGCAATTCCACCGACCCGGGCAGGAAGGCGCCGTCCAGGACATCGCGGAACTCCGCCAGCTCGGCCCGTGCGCGCGTGAGCGCCGAATCGGGCGACACGTAGCCCACGGTCGCCACAGCCGGATCGGCCTGCAGGCGCCGCATCAGTGCCTCGACCTGCGTGTCGCGCGCGCCCTCCACGAGGAACGCGCGGATCTCCACCCGGTCCTCGACCTCGCGCAGCGCCGTGCGGATGTTGAGCGCCACCAGTCCGAAGAGCCCGAAGGCGAACAGCGAGAAGCCGATGGTGACGACCCCGAGGATCGCCATGAGCGGCGCGCGGCGGAAGGCGAGGATGACCTCGCGCAGGGCAAGCTTCATGGCCGGCTCACCCGCGCCGTCCGCGCATGTTGGCCACCAGGGTCCCCACGTCGGTGCCGTCGAATACGAGCTGCCCGTGATCCAGCTCGAGGCAGCGCATGCCCGCGCGCTGAATCATGGCCACGTCGTGCGTGGCCATGAGCACCGAGGTGCCACGGGCGTTGATCTCCCGCAGCAGCAGGTAGATGGCGTGCGTGGCGCGGTCGTCGAGATTGCCCGTGGGCTCGTCGGCAAGCAGCAGGAACGGATCGTTGGCGAGGGCGCGCGCGATTGCCACGCGCTGCTGTTCGCCTCCGGACAACTCATGCGGGTACGCGGTGGCCCGGGCGGCGAGCCCCACCTGCGTCAGCAGTCGGGCCACCTTCGGCGCAATCTGCGCGCCGGGCGTCCCGGTGACCTCGAGCGCGAAGGCGATGTTCTGCTCGGCCGTGCGGTCGGGAAGCAGGCGGAAGTCCTGGAAGACCACGCCCAGCCGGCGGCGCAACTGCGGCACGTCACGTGGCTGGATGGAGAAACTGGAGAACCCCGAGACGCGCACCTCGCCGGCGGTGGGGCGCTCGGCCATCGTGAGCAGCTTGAGCAGCGTGCTCTTGCCGGCACCCGAGTGCCCCACGAGAAAAACGAACTCGCCCTTCTGCATCTCGAAGGACACATCACGCAGTGCCATCCCCGAACGCGGATACTCCTTCGACACGTTCGTGACGCGAAGAATCTCGGACATCGGCTACGCGGGCGACGAGGCCGCGACGGCCAGCGCGGCGGCGAGGGCATCCGCGAGGTGCTCGGCGGGCTCCAACCCCACCTCCACGCGCAACCAGCCGGTCTCGCCCTGCGCAAGGAACCGGGTGGACACCCGCGTGGGCTCGACGCCCTCCCGCAGGCGCGCGGTGGCGTGCGCGCTCACACGCGCCGGGTCGTGCCCGTCCTGCAGCTGCAGCAGGACCAGCGCACCGGCGCCCTTGAACCACTCCGCCAGCAACGGCTGGTCCGGGTGGTCGGGGAGGCCGGCGTATACCACGCCGGACACCTGTGGGTGCGTACCGGCCCACTGGGCGACCTGGAGGGCCACGCTGTTCTGATGGTGCACACGCACCTCGAGGGTGGCCAGGCCGCGCTCGAGCTGGGCGTAGGCCGCCGGGTGAGGGTCAGCGCCCCACGCCTTCATCTTGAGACGCACTTCCTCCACCAGCGCCTCGGTGCCGGCCACGATGCCCACCTCGCCCTTGCCATGCGGTTCGATGAACGCCGTGGCGTCGTGCAGCACGACATCGGCGCCATGCGCCAGCGGCGTGAAGTTGACCGGCGATGCCCCGGTGGCGTCCACGATGAGCGCGGTCCCGAGTTCATTGGCGAGCGTGCGGGGCGGGCGCAGGTCCACCAGCCGTCCGCTGTCGATCACCGGCGACTCCACGAACAGGGCCCGGGTGGTTCGCTGCAGACCGCGTCGCCAGCCGCGCGGTTCCCGCGGATCCACGTAGGTCACCTCCGTGCCCAGCGCAGGCAGTTCGCGGGTGAAGAACGCCCGTGTGGAGGCCTGCAGCGCCGATCCGGCAAGCAGGTGATCGCCCGGGCGGAGCAGGGCGAGCGCCGTGCAGGCAACCGCCGCGCGACCGCTGGCCAGCACGAGGGCCGCTTCAGCGCCCTCCAACTCGGCCAGCCGACGGGTCAGCGAGTGAGACACAGAAGAGGGGATCAGGGACGAGGACGTGGGGCGCTGTCCACCCGGAGCACCCGGATGACTTCCGCCAGCGACGCGCCCACCACGTCCCGAAGCACGACGCCCCCGCGCGGGAGCGATTCATCGACCTCCAGGACGGCCAGCTCCGAGCAGCGGTCCGATACCACACGCACCAGATCGCCCGCGGTCACGAGGCGAATGAGCGCGTCATCGGGGCGCATGCGGACGAGGGGACCGCGGTCGGGATCGCCCATGCGGGTGGCAATGAACCCCACCACCTGCAGCGGGGGGGAGAACCCGCTGAACAGACCCCGCTTGCTCGCCCCGCCCACCGGGCCCCCGAGACGCTTCTTGTCGTCGCTCACTGTACTCCCTGTCCGTGGCCCGGCAACGTACCGGACGCGCCATGCACCACGCCTGGTACCGAATACCCCGTCTCGTGACGCATGACGAGGCGACGGCGGGCCAACCGCTCCAGCTGCCCTTCGGCGAACTCCGGTGCCACCCCCAACAATTGCGCGACGGTCGCGGAGAGCACCGGCCCGTGATCCCGCACGGTGAGCCAGTGATCGCGCTCGTCGTCGTCCACGTAACCGAACAGCTCCGCTTCGCCCTCGTGCCAGGAGACCAGCGCCAGGGCGTGCCGTTCGAGGACGGTTTCGATGGGATCGATGTGGCCTTCGTGAATGCCGCGGAAGGTGAGATACCCCGGTGGTCCGTCCTCGCTGGCATAGCGCAGCAGCAGCTTGGCCACGATTTCGTCGGCGCAGGAGAAATCGAGCAGGTTGACCTGCGAGAAGTCGATGGTGGTGACCACCGGCGCCCCGATCTCGGTGACCTGGCGCTCGATCGCCGATCGCACCGCCGCCCCGGTGGGGCGGGTGACGAGATTGGAATACAGGTCGCACACCGTGCCGCGCAGCACCATACCCACGTCGATGTGCATCAGAAGCGGCTCCGGCCGCGGGTTGCCGCCGCCGTGCTGCGGGCGCGGGCCGGCGCATCGGCCGAGCGCTCCGGGATGATGATCTGCATCTGGGACCCCGGAAAGAAGGGCAGCCCCTCGGTCATGGGCACATCCTCGTCCCACTCGGGAATGATCCCCAGGCGCGCCGTGCCGCTGCGCACGGTGAGTTTGCCGTGCCAGCGCCCGACGAAGCGCCGGATCCCCGCGAGTCCCTGGCCACGACCGGCATCGCCGTGCCGAAAGCGCGACACGGCGCGCAGCACCGCATCCTCGAGGGCCATGGCGTCATCCCAGCGATCCTTGTGACGATGACCGGGCGAACTTTCGAGCGACGTGCGGAAGCCCACGCCGGCATCGCACACGGCGATCTGCACCACCCGACGGCCCAGGCGCTGCTTGTAATTGTAGGTCTGCACCGCCACCCACCCGCCCACGCCGGCATGCTCGACGATGTTCTGGCACGACTCACTCAGCGTCATGCCGAAGGCGCCGGTCACCGCGGTGTCGAGGTTGAGCTGGCCGTGCAGAATGTCAGCGGCCTTCTGCTGGATGCGTCCCACCACGCCGTGCACATCGTCGCTCTTCGCGATGGGCGTGATTTCCAGCAGCACCTCGCTTTCGTGCGCCTCGCGGGCGCGCGGCACGGCGCCGTGCAGTTCGTACAACTCGGCCGCATGGCGGAAGAAGCCGGCGCGCGACCAGTAGCGCACCGTGTCGGGGTGCTCGGGCACCGCGAAGCCAATGGGCTCGGGGCGGGCTTGAGGCACGCACAACAGGGCGGTCAGCCCATACGGCGAGGCCCAACGCGCGTGCCGCGCGTCGAGCAGGATCTTCGATCCGTCGGGGGCGGCGGCGAGCTGCTCGATGACCTGCTCGAACGAGTGTTCGTCGAGCGAGGGCGGCACGCTGATGACGATCGTCACGTGGTGCTGAGCTCTCCGCGGAGATGATTCGCGAGACCATTGGCCCCACGATGTTCGACGTTGCGCGACGCAGCCCGATTCGCCGCCGCGATGGCCTCCGTCAACTTATCACCGGCGAGGAGTCGTGAGAAATGGGTGGCGCCCCACACATCGCCGCATCCCGTGGGATCTCCGGGGCCGTCCACGCGCGGCGCGACGCCGGGCACGAGTGCCGTGCGCACGGCGCCAAGCGCCCCAGCGCCACCCCGTGGTGATGTGGACAGCGCAACGTTGTGACCTCGGCGCGGTGGCAGATCCTGCAGGCGTTCAATGCCCGGCGCCGCAAAGTACGCCGCGCCGCGCTTGCCGAGGGTAACGCCGAGGATGGAGACCCCGGCCGCCATCGCGGTGGCCGCGAGCGCCATGGAATCGGGGGCCATCAGGCGCATCTCGTCCTCGTTCACCTGCAGCACGTCGAAGCAGCTGCACCACTCCGCGACATTGGGAAGCGGGCGCGGCGTGCGCAGGCCGTCGGCCTGGACCGCCATGACGAGCATGTGCAGGTCGCAGTAGATGGGGCCGGTGAAGTGGGCGCGGATGAGTTGCGCCGTTTCGAGGTCGAGCTCCCACCCGCTGAGCAGGTTGATGTAGAGCGCATCGAGCCGCGCCGCGTCCAGCACCGGCTTGAGCCCCAGCCAGGTCCATCCGGGGACGCCACCGGTGAGATGTTCGGTGCGCCGTTCGTCGTCGAGGTAGCGCAGCTCGACGCGGTTGTTGGGGTACGGCACACCAATGAGCGCGGCGTCGGGGGCCATGCGACGCAGCCCCCGGATGTACAGCTGCGCCCGTTCCACCAGATCGTCACCCACCATGGCGAGTGGCACGATCTCCCAGTCATCGGGCAGTGCCGCGTCGAGCGCCGACAGCGAGTACGTAATGCCCCCCCACTCCTCCATCGGTACGCTGCGCCGGTCGCGTCCATGCAGCACATCCCACACGAAGGAGCCGATCACCCCCACGCGTTTGCGTGGCGCGCCGGTACCGGCCGTGGCTGACATCGTCACGCCGGCGGCTGGCCGGTGGTCTGCGAGATGAACGAGGCCACGGCACCCACCACGCCGGCGGTCCCCGGCAGCGTGCCGGGCACGATACGGCAGCTGTCGGAGACACTCTTGAAGGCGCGGCGGCGGACTTCGGTGCGCAACGGGCCGAAGAGCGCTTCCCCCGCCTGCGTCACGCCACCGGCGATCACGACCACGTCGGGATTGAAGACGTTGAGCAGATTCGCAATGCCGGCACCCAGATACTTCGCCGTGTCCCGCACGATTTCCAGCGCCAGCGCGTCACCCTGACCCGCAGCCTGATAAACGACCGCCGCCGTGATGCGACTGACATCACCGTCGACGAGCGACGGCAAGACCGACGATTCATTGTTGTGCAGCGCCTCGCGCGCCCGCTCGGCGATGGCGCTGCCGGAGGCGTACGCCTCGAGGCAGCCGTAGTTGCCGCAGCCGCAGCGACGTCCGTTGAGGTCGATGGTGATGTGCCCGATCTCTCCGGCGGCGTCGCTCGAGCCGTGGTACACATGCCGGTCCACGATGATGCCCCCGCCCACGCCCGTCCCGATCGTGACGCCCACCACGTTGGTCCCCCCGCGTGCCGCGCCCAGCCACCACTCCCCGTAGGTGGCGCAATTCGCGTCGTTGTCGATGCGCACCGGCAACCCCGTGAGCGCGGCCATGCGGTCGATGAGGGGGAAGTCGTACCACTTGAGGTTGGGGGCGGCGAGCACCAGACCACGCTTGCGGTCCACGGTGCCGGGGGCGCCGATGCCCACGCCCAACACTGCCCCCCGCGGTACCCCCGCCTCGCGCGTCGTGACGTCGATGGTGGTGTTCACCATACGCGCCATGCGGGCCACCACGGCGTCCGCCCCCTCCTGCGCGTGGGTCGGTTCGCTCTGGGCGCCGAAGAGCCGCGAGCCATCGAGCGACATGGACGACACGACAATGTTGGTGCCGCCAAGATCGACACCAACGATGAACTGCGACGCGGGGGAGAGGGACGGTGAGGACATGGTCGGAAACATAACGTCCCACGGGGCGCGGTTAACACGCCGGGCGCTGGCGCGTCCATGGGGTATGCCCTTGATCTCTCGTCTCTGCCGACTTCTCGTGCCGGGAATGCTGATGGCCTGCGGCGGCGGCCCTACCGCGCCAGCGCCGACGCCGGCGGCACCATCACCGTCACCGTTGCCGGCACCGCCGGCCGATGTGCGGGCCTTGCCCTTCGTGCACCCCGCGCCCGGGGCGGAGTGGCCCACCGTGAGTGCCGGCGCCCTGGGCTGGGACACCACGGCACTGCGCGCCGCCCTCGACTGGGCCGGTACGCAACGCTCCACCGCCGTGGTCATCACCTGGCGCGGGCGTCTGGTGGCAGAGCGGTACTGGCGCGGATGGACCGGGGAGACGGACAGCATCATCGCCTCCGCCGGCAAGAGCGTGCTCGCCACGCTGATCGGGCAGCTGCAGGCGGAAGGGCGCCTCTCGCTCGAGGCCCCGGCCAGCCAGTATCTGGGCGCCGGATGGTCGCGCAGCCCCGGCACCGAGGGGCGCATTACCGTGCGGCACCTGCTGCAGATGTCCTCCGGGCTCGATGACTCCCTGCGCACGGTCGTCGCACCGGGCACGCGGTTCTACTACAACAACCCGGCCTACTACCAGCTCTTTGCGGTGGTCACGCGCGCCGCAGGACAGGACATCACCACGGCCTCGCGCACGCGGCTGTTCGATCGCATCGGCATGTCGTGCACCTGGCGATTCAACGTGGACACCGGAGAACCGGGCTTCGTCCTCAGCTGCAGCGCCCGGGACATGGCGCGCTTCGGTCTGCTCACGCTGTCCCGCGGCGCATGGGGCACCACGCGCGTCGTCACCGATACGTCGTGGGTGACGCAGATGTGGCGCCCGGCGCCGCATGACAATCCTGCCTACGGCATGCTCTGGTGGCTCAACGGCAGCGACCGTCACCGCCTTCCCGGGCCCTCTGTGCTGCCCACCCTCAGCGGCCCGCTGGTCCCGGCGGCGCCCCGTGACCTGGTGGCGGCGCTGGGCAAGGGCGACAAGAAGATCTACGTAGTCCCCAGCCTCGACCTCGTGGTGGTGCGCCACGGCGACGAGGCCGCTGTCGGCGGCGGCAACCCGCTGGCGTCGAGTACCTTCGATGAGCAGTTCTGGCAGCGGTTGCGTCAGGCGATCCGCTACTGAGCCGCCGCCGCGCGCTCCGCCGCCGCGCGCTCCGCCGCCGCGCACACGGCTGCCGGCGAGAGATCGCGCATGCAGCGCCAATGCCCAAGGGGGCAGTGCATGGGGCCGTGCGCATGGCAGGGGCGGCAGGGAAGAGTGTCGTGTTGCACCACGATCTGCCGCTCCGCCAGTGGCCCGAAGCCGAGTGCGGGGACCGTGGGGCCGAAGAGCGCCACCGTGGGGGTGTTCATGGCGCTGGCGAGGTGGAGGGGCGCCGAGTCGTTGGTCACGAGCACGCGGCAGCGGGCCAGCAGCGCCGCTGACCCGAGCAGCGACAGGCGCCCCGTGGCATCGATGATGGGCGGTGCCCCAACGTGGCGTACGGCTGTGGCAATGGCGGCGGCGAGCGGCGCATCGCTCGCGGCGCCCAACACCACCAGGCGCGCGTTGGGCAGTGTCGCGGAGCGCACCAGCGCCGCAGCGAGGGCGTCGAACGACGGCCAGCGCTTGGTCGCCCACACGCTGCCGGGGGCGAGGGCCACCAGCGGGTCACCGTCGTGCACCTGGTGCGCGGCCAGCAGCGCCGCTACCGCGGCCTGTTCGCGCTCCCCCGGAAACAGCGAGGGGCGAAGTGGCGGAGGGACCGTGGCGTCACCGGGCGCATTGGCCAGCTGCCACAGGCGCGCGGCGTGATGCAGCGACGGCTCGAACGGAACCCGCCGCGTGCTGAACAGGCGCCCACCGCTGGTGTCGAACCCGATCCGTTCCGGGATCCGTGCCAGAAAGGCCAGCGCGGCGGTACGGCTCGACCCCTGCGCTAGATAGGCGCGCTGCGCCCCGACCGCACGCAACTGCCGCGCCACACGGCGCAAACCGCCCAGCCCGCGATCCGCGCCGCGCTTGTCGAACACGATGACGCTGGCCACGGCGGGATGGTTGCTCAGCAGCGCCGCATTGGCCGGCGTGGCCACCACATGCACACGGCCCTCACCAGCCAGCCGCTCGAGGAGCGGGGTGGTGAGGACCATGTCGCCGAGAAAGCTGGTTTGCAGGACCGCCGAGATCACGTGGTCAGTCGACCTGGAGCACCGCCAGGAAGGCCTCCTGCGGAATCTCCACGCTGCCCACCTGCTTCATGCGCTTCTTGCCTTCCTTCTGCTTCTCCAGAAGCTTGCGCTTGCGGGAGATGTCGCCGCCGTAGCACTTGGCCAGCACGTCCTTGCGAAGCGGCTTCACGGTCTCGCGCGCAATGACCTTCTGGCCGATGGTGGCCTGAATGGCCACTTCGAAGAGCTGGCGCGGAATGAGCTCCTTGAGCTTCTCCGCCACCTTGCGCCCCCACTCGTACGCCTTGTCCTTGTGCACGATCACGGAGAACGCGTCGATGGCGTCGCCGTTGATGAGCATGTCGAGGCGCACCAGATCGCTCGAGCGGTACTCGAGCATCTCGTAGTCGAGGGAGGCATACCCGCGGCTCACTGTCTTCATCTTGTCGAAGAAGTCGAGGATGATTTCGCCGAGCGGGAACTCCCAGTCCAGCTCCACGCGCACGGTGTCGAGGAAGCGCGTGTTCTTGTAGATGCCGCGCCGTTCCATGCCGAGCGTCATGATGGGCCCGATGTACTCGGCGGGGCACATGATGCGCGCGCGCACGTACGGTTCCTGCACGTCGTCGATCACGACGGCCGGCGGCATGAGTGCCGGGTTCTCGACCAGCAACTCCGTGCCGTCCGTCTTGGTGACGTGGTACTCCACGCTCGGCACCGTGGTAACGAGATCGAGGTCGTACTCCCGTTCGAGCCGCTCCTGCACGATCTCCATGTGCAGCAGCCCGAGGAACCCGCAGCGGAAGCCGAAGCCAAGTGCCGTGGATGTTTCCGGCTCGTACTGCAGCGACGCGTCGTTGAGCTTCATCTTCTCGAGCGCGTCGCGCAGTGTTTCGTACTGCGTGGTGTCGGTGGGGTAGATGCCCGCGAACACGAACGACTTGACTTCCTGATAGCCCGGCAGCGCTTCGGCGGCACGGTTGTCCTTGTCGAAGATCGTGTCGCCGGCCCGCGTCTCGCGTACCGATCGCACGGCGGCGAGCACGTACCCGACCTCGCCGGCGCGCAGCACGTCGGTGGGCACCTGGCGCAGCTGCAGATACCCCACTTCGGCCACTTCGTACACGTTGTCGGACACGCCGAAGGTGATCTTCATGCCCTTGCGGATCTCGCCGTCCACCACGCGGATGCTGGGAATGGCGCCCCGGTACTTGTCGTAGTACGAATCGAAGATGAGCGCGCGCAGCGGGCCGTCCAGCTCACCCGTGGGCGGCGGCACGCGCCGCACGATTTCCTCGAGCAGTTCGGGCACGCCCGTGCCTTCCTTGCCGCTCACGCAGAGCACGTCTTCGGGCAGGCACCCGATGAGGTCCACCACTTCCTGCCGACGGCGCTCCGGCTCGGCGCCGGGGAGGTCGATCTTGTTGAGCACGGGGATGATTTCGAGCCCCGCGTCCATGGCCAGGAAGAGATTGGACAGCGTCTGCGCCTGAATGCCCTGCGACGCGTCCACCACGAGAATGGCGCCCTCACAGGCGGCCAGCGACCGCGACACCTCGTACGTGAAGTCCACGTGGCCGGGGGTGTCGATGAGGTTGAGCTCGTAGTTCTGACCGTCGCCCGCGGTGTAGCTCATGCGGACGGCGTTCAACTTGATGGTGATGCCGCGTTCGCGCTCGAGGTCGAGCGTGTCGAGCACCTGCGACTTCATTTCCCGCTTCTGCAGGGTGCCGGTTTTTTCGATGAGGCGGTCCGCCAGCGTGGACTTGCCGTGATCGATGTGCGCGACGATGCAGAAATTGCGGATGTGGCTGAGATGCAACGGGGCCGTCCTCTGAAGTACCGAAACTGGGATAACCTTTCAACATAGCAGGGCCGGGAACCGTGCCCAAGGCTGAACGCAAAAGGCCGGCTCCCGTCGTCACGATGGGGAGCCGGCCTTCCTGGTTCGCGTGCGCGTCCGCCTTGGCGTCAGCGGGGGGGCTTGGGCGCGGGCGGGTTGACCACCGGCCCCGGCGCCATGTGCGCCGGTATCGCTTCCACCGGCTTGTCCGAGACCGGGGGCATCTTCAGTTCTGCCGCAGCCGGCATGTTCGCGGGCACGGGCCGCCGGGGCGTACCGGGAGTCGGCATCGGAAAGAGCGCCATGCGAGCGTCAATGCAGGCGCTCCCCACGGACCGAGCCGGGATGATCTTGAAGGACTGCCCGGAGATCAGCTTTCCGGCACCCCAGTTGAAGTCCGGGTAACCGACGATGCCGAGCGCGCCGGTATAGGACACATTGCCGCTTGGTACCGAGCTCGCGGCCCCGTTCCCGCAACTCTCGACGAACGTAAAGGCATTGGCCTGAGCGGACAGCAACACGGGGGACGCCGCCTCGGCCACGGTGATGCTCACGACCGCTGCCTCGTCGAACAGTTCCCGTCCCAGCACACCGATCACTTCCTGCACCGACGTGACGGCCGTGTCCAGCACCATGTCGGGCGCCCAGCGGTTCTGCTGCACGAACGCGTCGAGATTGGGCTTCGCGCTGGACGCGAAAGCCAGGATGAGGGGACGCGAGCCATACGTCGTCAAATGGGCGAGTTCGTCGGCCTGGAGCGAACGCACCGGGAGTCGCTTGCCCCTGCGGACCGACGACGCCCGCGTGGGGGCGACTGGCGACAGCACCTGCACCGCCGTCTGCCGCGGACCGCGGGTGACCGCCACAACGACCGTGTGTGCATCCTGATCGGCGACCAGCGTCATCCCCGGCCACTTCTCCACCGCCCGGACCGGCGTGACTTTCGTCACGCTCACCGACGGCGCCTGGGCGCCAAGAGGCGCGAGGGCCAGCGCGGGAAGGATCACCGCCACTGCCATGCGAAATCTCGTCAATCGGAACACGTGCCCTCCCTGAAGGCTCTTTGTCGCCGAACTGCTTCGCTGCCCACTTCGTGAAATAAGACTCACGTCGCAGAAGGCCGCAACCCGACGGTAGTCGGCGCCGTGCCTGTCCCCAAGCCAACGCGGCCCGTGCCGGCGCCCGCGCGTGGCCGAAGAACGAAATGCCTGCCATTGGCGTACGTTGTGGCATGTCCCAGCCCCGCGCCGACCAACTCGATCCCGCCGTCCTCGCCGCACTCGGCCACCTCGAGCTCGTCGCCCGCTGGGTGGTGGACGGCTTCATTACCGGGCTCCACCGGTCGCCGCGCAAGGGGTTCAGCGTAGAGTTCGCCGAGCATCGCCCGTACATGCCGGGCGACGACCTGCGCTACCTCGACTGGCGCATCGCCGGCCGGGCCGACCGCTGGGTGGTCAAGCAGTTCGAGGAAGAGACCAACGCCCGCGCCATGCTCGTACTCGACGTGAGCGCCTCCATGCAGTGGACCGGGGACCCGTCGCGCCTGTCCAAGCTGGCCTACGCGGAGCGGCTGGCCAGCGCCATGGCGCTGCTGCTGCTGCGTCAGCGGGACGCCGTGGGGCTGGTGCGCTTCGACGCGGGGCTGCGTGATGTCGTACCCCCGCGCTCGCAGCGCGGGCAATGGCGTCGGCTGGTGGCGGCCTTTGGTGAACCCGGCGGCGGAACGGCGTCCAATGTGAGCGACGCCCTTGCCGCGGCCGGCAAGCTGGTGCGCCGCCCGGGGTTCGTGGTGCTGCTCTCCGATCTGCTCACCGACCCCGCGCCCGCGGCCGATGCCGCGCGTACGTTGCGCGCCCGCGGCCACGAGGTGCTGGTGCTGCACGTCATGGACCCCGCCGAGCGCGACTTCCCCGAGAGCGGCGAGGCGCGCTATCGCGATCCCGAAAGCGGCCACGAAGTGCCGGCCAGCCCGGGCGACGTGCGCACCACCTACCGCACCACCGTACAGGAAGCGCTCGCCGACTGGAAGGCGGCGCTCGGCCGGGCCGGTGCCCGCTACGCGCTGGCCTACACGGACGAGCCATTCGGGCGGGCGCTGCGCCATCTGGTGGGGGTGAACGGGCGCGGGGCGATGGTGTGAGCCGTGCCCCAGGCGCCGCGCCGCGGCGTGGTGGTGTGCCGCCGGATGGATCGATGTATTCTTCTGTTGTACGATTTCGCGATCGATCGCCTTCGCCGGAGACACCATGGACATCGTGACCATTTCGCCGAAGTTCCAAGTGGTGATTCCGCGCGCGGTGCGGGAACGCCTCAAGCTCGAGCCGGGCCAACAGGTCCAGGCCATCGCCTACGACGATCGGGTGGAGTTCATCCCGTTGCGCCCTGCACGCGCCCTGCGCGGCTTCCTCAAGGGTCTCGATACCACCATCGCTCGCGATGGCGGGCGTGGCGCCGATCGTGTCTGATAGGCACGTTGGCCCGGTCGGGGCTGCGGCGTGGTGAAGCGCGCGCGACTCAACGTCGTCGATTCCTCCGCCTGGCTGGCCTACTTCGCCGATGAGCCGACGGCGGCCGTGTTCGCACCTCCCATTGAGCACACCGAGCATCTCGTCGTGCCCGCGATCTGTCTCACCGAGGTGTTCAAGGTGGTGGCCCGGCAGCGTGGCGAAGGAGACGCCTTGCAGGTCACGGCCGTCATGCAGCAGGGGCAGGTCGTGGCGCTGGACGAAAGTCTTGCCCTCACGGCGGCCAAGCTCGGGCGGCAGTACAACCTGCCGCTTGCCGACAGCATCGTCTACGCCACCGCGAAGATGGTTGGCGGTGTGGTGTGGACGCAGGACGACGACTTTACGGACTTGCCCGACGTGCTCTTCCACCCCAAGCAACGCACCCGCTGATGGCGCACCCGCTGATGGCGCACCCCTGATGGCGTTCTGCTGATGGCGTTCCTTGCCCCCGCCTTCCTCGCCCTCGGCCTGCTGGCCGGTGTGCCGCTGCTGGTGCACCTGCTGCGCCGCCGCGTCGGGCGTGTCATTGATTTCCCCGCCGTGCGCTATCTCGAGCGCATGGAGCAGGAACACAGCCGCGATCTCAAGCTGCGCAACCGGCTGCTGCTGCTGCTCCGGCTGCTCGCGGTGCTGGCGTTGGCGTTGGCGGCGGCGCGCCCCATCGCGCGCCTGCTGGGTGTGGGGCACGCGCCCATGGCCGTGGCCATCGTCGTGGACAATTCGCTGAGCACCGGCGTGGTCCAGAACGGACAGGTGCGCTTCGACAGCCTGCGAACCGACGCACGGCGCCTGGTGGATGAACTCACGGCTGACGATCGGGCGTGGATCGTGACGGCCGACGGCCGGGTCATTGGTGGTGGGCCGGAGGCGCTGCGCGCCGGGCTCGACGCGCTGCAACCGGTGGGAGGGCGCGGCGACCTGGCCGCCGCCACTCGCCGCGCCGTGGGACTGGCGCGCAGCGGGATGCCCCGCACCCCGGTGGTGGCCATCGTCAGCGACGGCCAGCGCAGTTCGTTTCGCAGCGACTCGGTCGT
>Ga0315900_10004304_pt1 | contig 20147 bp, 13 predicted proteins | sample LakEriMetagenome_FD_203521 | JGI IMG/M metagenome (GOLD analysis project Ga0315900, IMG submission 203521) | Freshwater fungal communities from buoy surface, Lake Erie, Ohio, United States - Buoy 12 MA114 | ecosystem: Environmental > Aquatic > Freshwater > Lake > Lake biofilm | place: USA: Lake...
CGCCGAGACCCCGACCCGGACCCAAACGCGACCCGGGCCGCGCCACGACCCCGACCGCTCGTGAGACCCCGACCGCAGTGGCAGTACCCCGACTGCCGTGGCAGTACCAAAACCGCAGTGGCAGTACCCCGACCCCAACCACCCCCGACCGCCGTTCAATCGCGTAGTCCAACCCCGTTCGCGACCCGGGCGAAAAGCAGAAAGGCCCCGCGAGCAATCGCGAGGCCTTTCCGGTCAGCCGCAGAAGGCTGGTGTTACTTGAGGTCCTTGAAGCCGAGACGGCCGTTGCGCTCGTCTGCCGAGCGGCAGCCCGTCGGCGCGTTCTTGCCGTCGAGCAGCTGCCAGATCTCGACGCGGCGGTTGTCCGCCTGCGCCGCACGGTCGCCGCGGGCAATGCGGCCCCGGTTCGCCGGCGGCGGCTCGCTCTCGTCGGCTCCCGCCGTCGTCACGAGGCACTGCTCGCCGAAGCTCGACCACACGATGCGGTCCTTCAGCATCGCCGCATCCTTGCCGGCCAGACGCAGCAGCTGCTTCATCACCGCTTCGGCGCGCTTCTTCGCCAGCGCGCTGTTGTACGCTTCCGAGCCGTAGCGGTCCGTGTGCCCCTCGATCGAGATGCGCAGCGACGGGAGACGCTTCATGGCCTCGATCACGACCTTGAGCGTGTCGTTGCCCGCCTTGAGGACCGTCGCGCGATCAAAGTCGAACAGCGCGCGGTCGAGCGCCACGCTCACCGCCTTCGGCGCCACGCACTCCACCGACGCCGTCTCGCTCTTCGAGCTGCCGTAGGCGCTCTTCGACGCCGTGATCGTGGTGCTGCCACCGGCGTTGCACGTCACCGTGCCGTTGTTCACCGAGGCGATCGACGCGTTGGCCGAGCTCCAGGTGATCGCGCCGAGGTCCACGTTGTCGGCGTCGACCGCCTTGGCCGTGAAGCCGAGCGTCTTGCTGACATCCGTCGAACCGCTCTTCGGCGTCAGCGTGAGCGTCCACGCCGGCGGTGGCACCGTGACGGTGGCCGACGCCGAGCGCTGCAGCTTCTTCTGCGTGCCCGTGCAGGTGATCGTCGCCGTGCCGTACTTGACCGCCGTCACCTTGCCGGTGTTGTCCACCGTGGCCACCGACGCGTCGCTCGACGTGCAGGCAAGATCCTTCACGTTGCGCAGCTGGATCATCTTGCCCTTCGCATCCGCCGCGCTGAGCGCGAACTGACGGTCGGCGCCGCGGTTCACCGTGGCGCTGGCCGGGTCGATCTTGAGCGCCCAGTCGAACTTCTCGACCGTCGCGCAGCCGCCGCGCAGGGCGTAGGTCACGCCGGCCCGGATGCCGAGGTTGCGCGACGTGCCGGTGAGCTCCTGCTCATTCGGCGACGGGTTGCGGTCCATGATGCCGTCGATGCGCGCGCCCCACTTGCCGCTCGAGCACAACTTCAGGCCGGCGAGCGCCGAGAAACCGTCCTCGAACTCGTTGGCCGTGGAGCGGCCGTCGTAGATCGAGTTGACGTAACCGGCACCCAGCACCAGCGCCGCCTTCTTGGACGAGGTCAGAGGCAGCGTGAACGTGCCGAGAATACGGGCCGGACGATAGGTGATGTCCTCGAACGGGGTGCGGGTGGCCTTGGTCGAGCCGATTTGCACGTCGCCCTGCACCCCGAACCACTTGTAGACGGAAGCAGTGAACATGCCGCCGACCGCCGCGACGTTGTCCATCTTGATCTTGTCGTCGAGTCTCGTGAACTGACCGAATGCCCCGATCTCGATCCGTTCACCAAGGCCCTGAGCGTGGGCCGTCGGCACCGCCGCGACCGCCGCGAGCAGCGAAAGTCCGACCAGCTTGTTCTTCATGGCGTCCTCTGGGTTAAGCCTGAGTAGCGGGCCGTCGTGGCCCGTGCTCGCCCGACGGCACTTCACCGTGGGAGAGCACTCCAATAGTAAGTGATGTAGCACACCGGCGATACGTCACGCCAGCTTGACGTTCGGACTTCTTGACCGTCACAGATAAGCCTGTTTCCGTCTCGCGGAAATCCCCCGTGGCCATGACCGTTGGCCCCTCAGGTCGCGAGCAGCGCCGCCAGCCGCTCGCGAATGCGCGCCGCCGTGGGCACGACCGCGTCGAGCAGATCCGGATGGTACGGCACCGGGATGTCGCGCGGGGCCAGCCGTTCGACCGGCGCGTCCAGGTACCAGAAGGCCTCCTGGGCCAGCGTCCCCGCGATTTCCGCTCCGAACCCGGCCGTGAGGCTGTCCTCGTGCACGATCAGGCAGCGCCCGGTCTTCCGGACGCTCGCCAGCACCGCCTCGCGATCCCAGGGCGAAATGGTGCGCAAGTCGAGCAGCTCCACCGCCCCCGGCTGCGCCAGCTGCGCCACCGCGTCCACGCACCGGTGCACCATGGCTCCCCACGTCACCAGCGTGATCTGGTCGCCTTCCTGCACCACGCGCGCTCGGCCCAGCGGCAGCACGTAGTCGTCACCGGGATACCGTGCGCTGCCATCGCCCGTCATGAGCAGCGACCGGTGCTCGAAGAAGATGCTGGGGTTGGGGCTGCGCATCGCCGCGCGCAGCAGCCCCACCGCGTCGGCCGCGTTGGAGGGCATGATCACCTGCCACCCATACGCGTGTGCGAATCGCACTTCGTCGCTCAGCGAATGCCACGGGTCGCCCACGTCCTTGCCGAAGCCACCAGGCATGCGCACCACGATGGGGGCCGCAAACCGATTGGCCGTGCGCCAGCGCATCGTGCCGCAGTTGTTCAGCTGCTCCGCCGCCGGATCGGCGTACTTGCGGAACTGGATCTCGGCCACGGGCACCAGGCCGCCAATGGCCATGGCCACCGCGCGGCCAATGATCCCCTCTTCGCTCAGGCTCGTATCGAAGACGCGGGTGGCACCGAACTGCTTCTGCAGCCCCTCGGTCACGAGGTGCACGCCACCCTTGCGCCCCACGTCCTCACCAAACACGACCACCTTGGGGTTGGTGGCGAGCTCGTGCCGCAGCGTACGTCGGATGGCTTCGGCGAAACGCAGCAACTCGCCCCCCTCCTGCGGCACATCCGTGCCGCCCAGCGCGGCGCGTTCGGCGCGCGACAGACCACCCATGGCCTCGGTGGGCGCGTGCTCGTCGGCAAAGACATGCTGCGCCACCGTGCGGGGATCCGGGTTCCCGCGGGCACGCGCCGCCTCGAGCGCCACCTGCACGTCACGCGCGACGTCCCCCTCCAGCGCGGCCCACTCACCGGCGCTCATGACCGCCGGCACGAGATACTCGCGCAGCCGGGGGAGCGGATCGCGCGCCAGATCCGCCGCGATCTCCTCGTCCGTGCGATACCCCTTCTGGTTGTCCGGCCCCGAGTGGCTCGACAGCCGCGGCACCGTCAGGCGCACCAGCGCGGGGCCGCCGCCGCCGCGCACATGCGCCACTGCGTCGGCCAGCTTCTCCGACGCATCGTGCGGGTCGCAGCCATCGCCATTCAGCACGCGCAGGTTGGTGAACGACGCCAGATTGCGCGCGATGTCGCCCCCCGGGGTCTGCATGTCACCGCGCACACTGATGCCGAGATCGTTGTCCTCGATGTAGAACAGCATGGGCAACGACAGCGTCGTGGCCATGGTGAGCGCGGCCCAGAAGCCGTTGGTGGCCACCGATCCGTCGCCGCCCAGCGCCACGCTCAGGCAGTTCGCGTAGCTCGCGTCGGCCAGGGTATCGCGATGGTACACGATGTTCTGCGCCCACCCGGCCGCCGGCGTGTACTGCGACCCCACATCACCAGCCATGGGAAGCACCGTGCACCCGGAGGGATTGGGCAGGTTGCACACCACGCCAATGTCGCGGCCGTCGCTGAAGCCCCCCGCACGTCCGAGCGGACTCCCCAACGCATCTTCGATGCTGAGCCCCAGCGAGAGCAGGAGGGGGCGCGACCGGTAATAGGCGCCCGCGCCATCGTGCGCGCCGGTGAGCAGCGATCCCAGAATGCTCTGCGCCATGTCGTGGCCGCGCGCCGAGAACTGGTAGAGCACCAGATGCTCGCGCGGAACGGTCGCCCGCTGCTTGTTGGTCTGCTCCTCGACATCGTCGAGCGCGCGCGACACCAGCGTGTGATAGGCAATGCGGCGCCAGTCGAACCCGGCGCGGGGAGTCACGGCGGGCGGGGCGCTCTCACGGGGCACCGCTCGCACGGCAGTCTTGGCAGGCATAGAGCGGTAATCTGCCAGCGCGCGCCCCCGGATGGGAGTTTACCCGGTGACCGACCCCAGGTCGGGGACCACCGCGCCAAGGCCCATGAGCGTCAGACGGGCCACCGCGGTGATGGCCGGAATCCCCACGCCGATGGCGATGAGCAGCAGGTTCACGGCGAGCCAGAGCGCCGTGTAGCGCTGCACCAGCTCCCGGTCCCGACGCGTGAGCAGGAGCGCAACCGACGCCGCGTTCAGCACCAGCAGGGCGCCCAGCGCCCAGGCGAACACGGTCCAACCCAGACTGCCCAACCAGTGCGCCAGCGACGTGAGCATGTGCGGTTCTCCAGTGGAGGTGGGACCACCAGCCGATTGTACGGTGTGAACCGCGATGGCGCGAGAGGGGGCCGTCGGCGCTCCCCGGACCCCCATGCTACTTTTGTCCTATGACCTCCCCCGCTTCCACGCTCCTTGTTGCCCGGGCGAACGGCGTCCTCACGCTCACGCTCAACCGCCCCGACGTTCTCAACAGCTTTACCCGCAGCATGGCGGCCGCCCTGCAGGCGGCGCTCGCCGAGGCCGCCGCCGATGACGCGGTACGGGCCGTGGTCATTACCGGCGCGGGGCGCGGCTTCTGTGCCGGCCAGGACCTCGCCGAGGCGCTGCCGCGCGATGGCGGCCCGATCCCGGATATCGGGGAGATCGTCGCCGAATGCTACAACCCCATCATTCGCGCCATTCGCACGCTGGAGAAGCCGGTGTTGTGCGCGGTCAACGGCATCGCCGCGGGCGCCGGCGCCAACCTGGCCTTCGCCTGCGATCTCACGATTGCCGCCGACAGCGCGAGCTTCGTGGAGAGCTTCGCCAAGCTGGGGCTCATTCCCGACACCAGCGGCACCTTCTTCGTGCCGCGCCTGGTGGGGATGCAGCGCGCCACGGGCATGTTCTTCCTCGCCGAAAAGATGCCGGCGGCGAAGGCGAAGGACTGGGGGCTCATCTGGGACGTGGTCCCTGCGGCCGAGCTCATGGCCACGGTCACGCAGCTCGCCGAGCAGCTCGCCGCGCAGGCCACGCGCGGCTTCGGACTGACCAAGCGCGCACTCAATGCGAGCTTGGCCAACGGTCTGGACGCCCAGCTCGAGGTGGAAGCGCAGGCCATGCACGAGGCCGGCCGCACCGCCGACTACGCGGAAGGGGTGCGCGCGTTTCTCGAGAAGCGGGCCCCCGTCTATCAGGGGAAGTGATGGCGGCGGCAACGATTGGTGTCGTTGGCGCCGGCGCCATGGGGGCCGGCATTGCGCAGGTGGCGGCCGTGCACGGACACCCGGTGCTGCTCGCCGATGCCCTGCCGGCGGCGATGGCCCGCGCGCGCACGGGGCACCAGAAGGCCATGGCCCGCGAGGTGGACAAGGGGCGGCTCTCGCGTGAGGCGGCCGACGCCGTCCTCGCGCGCCTCACGTACGTGGAAGGCGTGAGCGCCGAGCTGCTGGCCGCGTTCGCGCCCTGTGACCTGGTGATCGAAGCCATCGTCGAGAAGCTGGACGCGAAGCAGGCGCTGCTGCGCACGCTCGAGGGGATCGTGGCCCCGGCCGCCGTCCTGGCCTCCAATACGTCGTCGCTGTCCATTGCCGCGCTGGCCGGCGCGTGTACGCACAAGACCCGCGTGGTTGGCGTGCACTTCTTCAATCCGGCGCCGGTGATGCCGCTGGTGGAGATCATCCCCGCCATCAGCACCGCACCCGACGTGACGGCTCGCGCCACGGCGTACGCCGCCGGCTGGAAGAAAGTCACGGTGCTGGCGTCGGATACCCCCGGCTTCATCGTGAACCGCGTGGCACGCCCCTTCTACGGCGAATCGCTGCGGCTGCTCGAGGAAGGCGTGGCCGACTGCGCCACCATCGACTGGGCCCTGCGCACGGTGGGCGGTTTCCGCATGGGTCCCTTCGAGCTCATGGACTTCATCGGGCACGACGTGAACTTCGCGGTCACACGCTCGGTGTTTGACGGCATGTTCCATGACCCGCGCTACCGCCCGAGCCTGCGCCAGCAGCGGCTGCTCGAAGCGGGATGGCTGGGTCGCAAGTCGGGGCGCGGCTTCTACGACTATGCCGAAGGCGCCATCACGCCGGCGCCCGTGGAAGACCCCGTGCTGGCGCAGGGAATCGCCGATCGGGTGCTCGCCATGCTCGTCAACGAAGCCGTGGAGGCCGTCCACCTCGGCATCTGTACCGTGGCCGACGTGGAACTCGCCATGACTACGGGCGTGAACTATCCGCGCGGCCTGTTGGCCTGGGGCGACGAGATCGGGGCCGCCACCGTGCTGGCCCGGTTGCAGGCGCTCCAGTACGAAACGGGTGACGATCGCTATCGCCCCAGCGTGCGGCTGCGCCGTGCCGTGCAGGCCGGCGTGCCGCTGGGCGATCCGCGGCGGTACCCGTGACAGCGCGTTCGGTTCACTACGCCACCCGCCCGCACGTGCCGGGTGCCCATTTCGGATGATCCCCATGAGCAGACAACAGGCCTACCTCATCGACGGCGTGCGCACGCCCATTGGCAACCTCGGTGGAGCGCTGGCCCCGGTGCGGGCCGATGATCTGGCGGCCCACGCCATCTCGGCGCTCCTCGATCGCGTGCGTGCGCACGCGCCGCAGTTCGACGTGGCGGGAATCGCCGATGTCATCCTGGGGTGCGCCAATCAGGCCGGTGACGACAACCGCAACGTGGCGCGCATGGCGGCACTGCTGGCCGGTGTGCCGGTCACGGTGCCCGGCGAGACGGTCAATCGCCTGTGCGCATCGGGGCTGTCGGCGGTGGCGGGCGCGGCACGTGCCATTCGCGCCGGCGAGGGCGATCTGTACGTCGCCGGCGGCGTGGAAAGCATGACCCGCGCGCCGTACGTGCTGAGCAAGGGCGCCACGCCATTCGCGCGCGACGTGCAGCTCTTCGACACCAGCCTCGGGTGGCGGTTCGTGAACGCGCGCATGAAGAGCCTGCACGGCACCGACAGCATGGGCGAGACGGCGGAGAACGTGGCCGCCCAGTATGCGGTGAGCCGCGCCGATCAGGACGCGTTTGCCGTACGCTCGCAGCAGAAGGCGGCCGCGGCCCGCACCGCGGGCCGCCTGGCCCTCGAGATCGCGCCGGTGAGCATTCCCCAGAAGAAGGGCGATGCGCTGCTCGTGTCGCACGACGAGTTCCTGCGCCCCGACACGACGCTGGAAACGCTCGGCAAGCTCAAGCCGGCCTTCCGGCACGACGGGCAGGGCAGCGTGACGGCCGGCAATGCCAGTGGGCTCAACGACGGGGCGGCGGCGCTGCTGCTGGCCGGTGAGGCGGCGCTGTCGCGATTCGGCCTCGTGCCCCTCGCGCGCGTGGTGGCGAGTGCCGCGGCCGGCGTGGAGCCGCGCATCATGGGCATGGGCCCCGTACCCGCTACCCGGTTGGTGCTGGAGCGCGCCGGGCTCGCGCTCGACCAGATGGACGTGATCGAACTCAACGAAGCGTTCGCCGCGCAGGGGCTCGCCTGTCTGCGCGAACTCGGCGTGGCCGATGACGATCCCCGCGTGAACCCAAACGGCGGGGCCATTGCACTCGGGCATCCCCTGGGCATGAGCGGCGCGCGTCTCGCGCTCACGGCCGCGTACCAGCTGCGCGAAACCGGCGGCCGCTATGCGCTGTGCACCATGTGCATCGGCGTGGGGCAGGGGTTTGCCGTCGTGCTCGAACGCGTCTGAGAACCCCGGCATGATCTACGCGTTCGAGGACTTCATTCCCGTGGTGCACGAGAGCGCGTTCGTCCACCCGCAGGCTGCCGTGACCGGCAACGTCATCATCGGGCGCGACGTGTACCTGGGCCCCGGGGCCGCCATTCGTGGCGACTGGGGCGGCATCGTCATCGAGGACGGCTGCAATGTGCAGGAGAACTGCACCATTCACATGTTCCCCGGTGTCGTGGTGACCCTCGAAACCGGTGCGCACATCGGTCACGGCGCCATCGTGCACGGCGCCCGCATCGGGGCGAACAGCCTCATTGGCATGAACGCCGTGATCATGGACAACGCCGTTGTGGGACAGGGGTGCATTGTGGGCGCCCTCTGCTTCGTTCCCACCGACATGGTGATTCCCGACCGCAAGGTCGTGGTGGGGAACCCGGCGAAGATCGTGAAGGACGTGAGCGACGACATGCTCGCGTGGAAGAGTGACGGCACCGCGCTGTACCAGCAGTTGCCGAGTGCCATGCGCGCCAGCTGGCGCGCCGTAGATCCGCTGCGCGAGGTACCGGCCGACCGGCCGGTGCAGTCCGCGATGCTCAGGAACTGGAAGGACACGCAGCGTCAGGCGCCGGCGATGTCCGAGACCACCCGTACGGAGACTCGATGATGTTCATCCTGCAGAATTTTGCGCTCGGTGAGTGGGTGGAGGGGACCGGCCCCAAGACCGATCTCATTCACGCCGTGACCGGTGAGAAGATCGGTGAGGCGTCGAGCCATGGCCTCGACTTCAAGGCCATGCTGCAGTACGCGCGCCGGGTCGGCGGGCCGGCGCTGCGCGCCTACACCTTCCACCAGCGGGCGCTGATGCTGAAGCGCATCGCCATCGCGCTCATGGAACGCAAGGAAGAGTTCTATCCGCTCTCCTCCATGACGGGGGCCACGCGCACCGATTCGTGGGTGGACATCGAGGGCGGAATCGGCACCTTCTTTGCTTACGCCAGTCGCGGCCGCCGGGAGTTCACCAACGAGCGCTTCCACGTGGAAGGGCCCACCGAGCCGCTCTCCAAGCACGGCACGTTCGTGGGCCGGCACATTCTCGTGCCCATGGAAGGGGCGGCGGTGCACATCAACGCCTTCAACTTCCCCGTCTGGGGCATGCTGGAGAAGCTGGCCCCCGCGCTGCTGGCCGGGGTGCCGTGCCTCGTGAAGCCCAGCACCACCGGCAGTCATCTCACGCACGCGGTCTTCAAGGCCATCCTCGACACCGGCGAGTTGCCCAAGGGGGCGCTGCAACTCATTTGCGGTGAGGCGCGCACGCTGCTCGAGCACGTGGAGGAGCAGGATATCGTGGCCTTCACCGGCTCGGCGGCCACCGGACAGAAGCTCAAGAGCGCGCCCGGCATTCTGCAGCATTCGGTGCGCTTCAACATGGAAGCCGATTCGCTCAACTGTTCCATTCTCGGCCCCGACGCCGTACCCGGCACCGAGGAGTTCGACCTCTTCATCAAGGAGGTCACGCGCGAAATGACGTCGAAGGCCGGGCAGAAGTGCACCGCCATTCGTCGCACGATCGTCCCCGCCGGACTCGAGGAGGCGGTGATCGCCGCGCTGGCCAAGCGCCTTGGTAGCACGACCATTGGCGACCCCACCGCCGAGGGGGTGCGCATGGGGCCGCTCGCGTCGCGCGCACAGGTGAAGAGTGTGGCCTCGAGCGCCGAGGCCATTCGCGCGGCGGCGGAGCGCGTGTACGGGGGTGGCGATTTCGCCGTGGTCGGTGCCGACCGTGAGAAGGGGTCGTTCTTCGCACCGGAGCTGCTGTACTGCGCCGATCCGCTCAACCGGCTCGAGCCGCACGACATCGAAGCGTTCGGCCCCGTGAATACGGTCATGCCGTACCGCGACCTTGGCGAGGCGGTGCAGTTGGCGCGCATGGGACGCGGTTCGCTGGTGGGGTCGCTCATCACGCATGATCCGAAGGTGGCGCAGGAGGTCATCCTCGGTGCCGCCTGCTTCCATGGGCGCATGTTGGTGCTCGATCGCACCAGTGCCAAGGAGAGCACCGGGCACGGGTCACCGCTCCCCAATCTGGTGCACGGGGGCCCCGGCCGTGCCGGTGGCGGCGAGGAGATGGGTGGCGCGCGCGGCGTGACGCACTACCTGCAGCGCGTGGCGCTGCAGGGGAGTCCCAGCATGATCACCGCCATTACCCGCGAGTGGACGAAGGGCGCCGAAGAGAAGCAGGATGCGGTGCATCCCTTCCGGAAGACCTTCGATGAGCTCGAGGTCGGCGACACGCTCATCACGAAGACGCGCACGATCACGCTGGAGGATGTGGAAGCGTTTGCGAAGCTCAGCGGCGATACGTTCTACGCGCACATGAACGACGAGGACGCGCGCAGCAACGGCGTCTTCGAGGGGCGCGTGGCGCACGGCTATTTCATCGTGTCGGCCGCGGCCGGCCTGTTCGTGGACCCCGACCTGGGGCCGGTGCTCGCCAACTACGGCCTCGAGAAGCTGCGCTTCACGAAGCCCGTGTATCCTGGTGACACCATTCACGTGCGCCTCACGGTGAAGCAGAAGACCGCCAAGGACACCCCCGAGGGCACCATTCCGCAAGGTGTCGTGGAGTGGGATGTGGAGGTCATCAACCAGCACGGGGAGCCGGTGGCGGTCTACTCCATCCTCACGCTCGTGCGGCGCCGCGACGGCGCGACGATGTCGCCGCAGGCCGCCTGACGGCCGGCGCTCCGGTGGCTGCCGCTCCATCCACCACCGCCACACGGCGCATCGATCGGTCCCTCGTCGAGGGGCCGATTGGTCCGGCCGTGTGGAAAGTGGCGTGGCCCACCGTGCTGCAGAACGTGATCAGCGGGGTGCAGGGGATGATCGACCACGCGCTGGTGGGGCACTTCGTCGGCTTCGCCGGCAACGCCGCCATTGGCGTGGGCTTCCAGATCTTTCTGGTGGTCATGGTGTTCGTGTCGTCGCTGTTCAGCGGCATGGGCGTGCTGGTGGCCCGATTTGCCGGTGCCGGTGACGAGGCCGGGGTCAACCGCGCAGCGTCGCAGGCGTTTCTGCTGGCGCTCGTGCTGTCGCTGGGCGTGCTCGCCCCGCTGGGCTATCTGCTGGCGCCCACGCTGCTTGGCCTCGTGAAGGCGGCGCCCGACGTGCAACGCGAGGCGCTGCCGTACCTGCGCATCATGTTCGTCTTCGGTTTCGGCATGATGATGTTCTTCATGCTGGGCGGTGCGCTGCGCAGTGCCGGTGACGCCAAGACGCCACTGCGTCTCGGCGTGGCGCTCACGGTGGGCAACATCGTCTTCAACGTGCTGCTCATTCGGGGGTACGGCCCCTTCCCCGAAATGGGGACCGCCGGCGCCGCCGCCGGCATCATGATTTCGAGTGCCCTCGTCGCCGTCTACGCCGTGGCCAAGCTCTTCAGCGGCGCCTGGATCATCGACTTCCGTGGCATGTCCTGGAAGCCCGACTGGGAGATCATTCGCGCACTCTTCCGGTTCGGCCTGCCCACGGGAGTGCAGGGCATTGCCATGAACATTGCCGGGGTGCTGCTGCTGCGCTTCATCGGCAGCACGGCGCAGAGCGCCGAGGCGCAGGCCGCGTATGCCGTGGGCTATACGGAGCTCTTCTCACTGGTCACCTGGACGTCCGTGGGGCTCATGGGGGCGGCCGCCACCGTGGCCGGCCAGAATCTCGGAGCGGGCCATCCGGAGCGCAGTCGCGATGCCGTACGGGTGGCGGCGCGATTCGGGCTGGCCATGGCGATCGTCGTGGGGCTGCTCTTCGTCACCATCCCCGATCTCCTGCTCGGGCTCTTCGGCATGACGGAACCCGAGGTGCTGCGCATCGGGCGCGAACTGCTGCGCGTCCTGAGTGTGTCGGGGCTCTTCATCACGGTGGCGCTCACCTTTACGGGTGGCTTGCAGGGCACCGGGGATACGCGCAGCCCACTGTACATCACGCTCGTGTCGCAGTTCGCGCTGCCCATTGGCTTCCTGTCCGTCATGGAGGCCACGCGACCGTTGGAGACGTGGCACATCTGGCTGGCCATTCTCATGGGACATGCGACCCGCTGTCTGCTCAGCGTCTGGCGCTTCGAGCAGGGCAAGTGGCGCAGCATCGAACTCGGCGTGCGTTCCCGATAAGGCAACGGCCCACCGCGACCGGGCGGATGGCGATCGTGGACGTCCTGCCGACGTCTACTTTCGCCGCGGCTCGCGCCCCGAGGTCGTCCAGATCACGATCACGCCGCACCCCGAGTTCTGGCCGGCGAACTCCCCCGGGACGTCGCTGACGCCCGTGTACACCTCGAGCCCCACGATGTCGCGAATGGGGATGGTGGGGCCGAAGGCGTTGTCCACGCGCTCGTCCACCACGTATTCCGGCGCGCACCCCATGGGCGCGCGCACCATCTGGGCGCGGCACGTGCCGCCGGCACAGTTGAAGCGCAGCCCGCGCATGCCGCGCATCGCGTCCTGCAGCGTGTAGTACTGCCCCGCCTCGAGCTCGGCCCGCGTGCGATACTGTCCCCGCCCGGTGGCGCGGCGGCGTTCGAAGTCGGCGTAGCGACGCCCCGCCGACGCGTCAGCGGTCACCCCCACACCGGGCAGCGCCTGCACGCGGGCCGTATCGGCCACGCTGCGCGCCGCGCTGTCGGCGAGCACCGCCGCACGCGCCACTTCGGTGGGTTCGAGCTCCAGGTCGCGTTCCATGCGTTCGCGTGCGGCAAACGCCAACGACAGCGACCCCCGCGCATGCCCCGGCGCGCTCACCAGAAAGCGATGGATGCCGACGGCGAGCCCGCGCACCTCGAAACGCCCGAGCGAGTCGGTGCGCGTGGCCTGGCCGGTCGTGACTACCGTGACCGTCGCCGCCGTCAGGGGGCGGCCGGACACCGCATCGAGTACCCGCCCCGCGAACGTCGCGGTCGTTTGGGCCGCCAGCGGGGGACTCCCCACGCACAGCAGCAGCGCCAGTGCCACCGCCAGCGCCCCAGCGGTGCGAGGCATTCGTCGCTGCCCACGTTCGGTGTCAAAATGGATGAGTTCGCCGATCAACATGAGCATCGCTCAGGACCTTGGTTGTAAAACACGAGTGAAACACTCGGGACGAAACGCAGGAAAATGCGTTTCGACCCTTGGCAACATCGTGACACTCGCAGCAAAATGGGACAAGCGGTACTACCGGTCGTTGTGCCGCATTACCACGGGACAATCCGCCGTCCCAACGAAATAGGAGCGTACATGTTTCATCGTGTGCGACGGTATATCGCCGCCGCTTTCCTCATTCTCATACCCGGGACAACGGCAACGGCGCAACAGCCCGCCACCGTCTCGGGGCGCGTCACTGCCGCCGGCGCCCCACTGGGCGGGGCCCAAGTCGGCATCGTCGAACTCGGCGTCGGCAGCGTGACCGATGCGCAGGGGCGCTTCACCTTTACGGTGGACCCGGCGCGCGCTGGAGGGAAGCAGGTCACCGTGCTGGCGCGCACCATTGGCTATCGGCCGGTCAAGCATCTCGTCACGCTCACCGCGGGACGCATCGAGCAGAACTTCGACCTCGAAAAGGATGTGCTCAACCTCGAGGCCGTGGTCACGACGGGCGTCTCCGACGCCACGTCGCAGAAGAAGACCACCTTCGCCGTGGCCGCAGTGACCAACGCCCAGATCAAGGAGGCCCCCGCCTCCTCGCCGCTCGGCACGCTGAACGGCCGCGTGGCTGGCGCGAGCGTGACGGCAGTGAACGGCGAGCCCGGCTCGGCTCCCCGCATTCGCCTTCGTGGCCCCACGTCGCTCACCGGGTCGCAGGATCCGCTCATCATCGTGGACGGCACCATCAGCCGCATTTCCCTCGCCGACATCAATGCCCAGGACATTGAACGCATCGAGGTCATCAAGGGGGCGGCGGCCAGCTCGCTGTACGGCTCCGACGCGGCGAACGGCGTGGTGCAGATCTTCACCAAGCGCGGCGCGACGCTGGCCACCGGTCAGACCCAGATCACCGTGCGCAACGAGTTCGGGTCCAACGACCTCCGCAAGACGATCCCCAACAACTTCTCGCATCCCTACAAGGTCGATGCCCAGGGGAACTTCCAGCGCGACGCCAACGGCAACCGCATCCAGGAGGACGACCGCATCTCGGACAACTCCTACCCGGTCATCTACGATCAGCTGGGCGAGGTGTTCCGCAGTGGCCAGTTCATGACCAACTACATCTCGGTCGGCCAGCGCAACGCCAACTCGAACTTCAATGCGTCGTTCGAGAACTCGAGGGACCAGGGCATCGCCAACCTGCTCAGCGGATACAACCGCCAGAACTTCCGTCTCAACCTGGATATGGAGCTGCACCCCAAGCTCGACTTCCAGACGGGTGCGTTCTACGGACAGTCGAAGGCCGACCAGGCCGAGGATAGCTCGGGCGACGCCTTCTTCGGGCTGCGCTTCCTCGAGCCCAACATCGACCTGCTGGCCAAGAATCCCAACGGCACGCCGTATCTGGCCGCCATCCGCCAGTCGCCGGCCTCGGGTAACGTGAGCAATCCGCTCTACAACTGGTCAAACATCCAGAACAGCAACGACCGGGCCCGCTTCACCGGCCTGCTCAAGGTGCGCTATCGCCCCACCACGTGGCTCACCGCCGAGGCCAACACCAACTTCGACCGCGGTTCGCGCAACTTCCGCTCGTTCGTCCCGCTGGGCTACATCGGCTCCACGGGTACCGTGAGCAAGGGGTCCATCTCCAATCAGGAGATCGTCACCCGTGCCTACAACCTGGGCAGCACGCTCACGGCGGTGAAGAACTTCTCGTGGTTCACCAACACCACCAAGCTGGCGTGGGTCTACGAGGACCAGGAGAATACCCAGACGACGGTGCGCGCGACCGCGCTCACCGTGCCGCGCGTGACGGAATTCACGGCGGCCTCGCGCGACCCGGACAATCCGGTCATTCCCGGATCGTTCTCGCAGCCCATCCGCAACCAGAACTTCTTCGCCATCACCACCTTCGACATCAAGGACAAGTACATCATCGACGGGCTGATCCGTCGTGACCAGTCGTCCCTGTTCGGCGAAGACCAGCGCTCCCGCACCTTCAAGCGCCTCTCCGGCGCCTGGCGCGTGTCGGAGGATATCACCCTCCCGGGGGTGAACGAGTTCAAGCTGCGCGCCTCGTACGGCGAGGCCGGCCTGCGTCCGGTGTTCGACGCCCAGTACGAGCAGTTCGCCATTCAGGGCGGCAGCCCGGTGAAGATCACGCTCGGCAACCCCAACCTGCGCCCGGCCTTCTCGCGCGAAATCGAGGGGGGCTTCGACCTCACCTTCGCCAAGAACTTCCAGCTGCAGTACAGCTACTCCAGCAAGATCACCGACGACCAGATCCTGAACGTGCCCGTGTCGTCGGCCACTGGCTTCCGGAACCAATGGCTCAACGCCGGTTCCCTGGAAGGCAAGACGCACGAGGTGCTGCTGAGCGCCGTGCTCGCGTCCAAGAAGGATTTCCTGTGGAGCGTGAACATCGCCGGCGACCGCACGCGTCAGAAGGTGCGCAGCCTCGCGGTGCCGCCGTTCCTCGTGGGCCCCGTGGCGAACACCACGATCTTCCGGCTTGCGGCCGGCCAGCCGTTCGGCATCATCTACGGCAGTTCGTGGGTGCAGACGTCCGATCAGCTCGCCTCCATGATCGCCGCACGGCGCCTGAGTGGCACCGCGGCCGATTACGTGCAGAACGAGGAAGGCTACTTCGTGTCGCGCGCCGACTGGCGCACCATTCGCGAGCGCCCCATCAAGTTCCTCGACGCCGACGGCAATGCCCTGCGCCAGATCGGTGACGTGAACCCCGACTTCAACCTGAACTTCAACACCCAGCTCAACTGGAAGAAGTTCTCCGTCACCGCCGTGGTGAACTGGGTACAGGGCGGACAGATCTACAACTACACGCGTCAGTGGCCGTTCTTCGACCAGCGCGACCCGGCCTTCGACCAGCGCGGCAAGCCCGAGGTGGAGAAGAAGCCCACCACGTACTACGCCACGTTCTACAACAACTTCGATCCCAACACCTACTTCGTGGAGGACGGCACCTACGTGCGCCTGCGCGAGCTCGCCGTGAACTACGAGATCCCGCGCGCCTTCACCAGGCGCCTGGGCATGGGCACCGACCGGTCGGCCCGCTTCGGCATCGTGGGACGCAACCTGCTCACGAGCACCAAGTACAGCGGCTACGATCCCGACGTGTCCGGTGGTGGTGCCAATCCCTTCGCCTACCGCGTGGACTACTTCACATATCCCATCTTCAGGACGTTCACGTTCATGCTGGAGCTCGGTCTGTGAGCCCCCTCAATCCGAAGTTCGCCTTCTCGACCCGCCACGCGGTCGGCATCGCCCTGGGGGCGCTCCTGCTCACGGCGTGCAACTCGCTCGATGTCGAGAACCCCAACGCGCCGGACGCCAACCGGGCATTGGCCGATCCGGCGGCCATCGAGGCCGTCGCCGGCGGTACCCTGCGCTCCTGGTTCAATACGTGGGACGGCATGGAGGGCGGTGGGCCACTCGTCACCATGTCGCAGACCTACTCGGCGTCGTGGAACAACTTCAACATGAACTTCTACAGCTCGATCGACGCGGACGGCACGCGCAACACGCGCGCGTACCAGAACGATCTCGCGTCGGCCGGCCGTACCACCATGATCGCGTACTGGGAGGGATACTATTCCACCCTCTCGTCGGCGGTGGACGTCCTCACGGCCATCCGCAAGAACAACCTGGTCATCAGCAACGCCGGGAACACCCGACGAGCCGAGACCATCGCCCAGTTCATGCACGGGGCAGCGCTCATGGGGATCGCGCTCAACTACGACAAGGGCTACGTGATCGACGAAACGAGCGATCTGGCCACTCTCGCGTACAAGAGCCGCAAGGAAGTGCGTGACGCTGCCGTCGCGTCACTCGAACGGGCGGCCACACTCGCCGCGGCCAACCAGTTCACCACGCCCTCGGGCTGGACCAACGGGACAGCGTACACGAACGTGCAGATCGCCCAGCTGGCCCGCACCATGGCGGCCATGACGCTGGCCTACTATCCGCGAACGCCGGCCGAGAACGACCAGGTGGACTGGGCCAAGGTGTCGCAGCTGGCGTCGCAGGGGATCTCGTCGACCGGGAGCGGCTTCGACTTCATCTTCACCGGCGACGGCTGCAACTCGTGGTGTCACGAAATCCTCTACTGGTTCAATGCCTTCGACGGCGGGCGCGTGAGCACCCGTGTGGGGGCGCTGCTCGATCCGGCCACGCAGCGGCATCCGTACCCCAACGGCGGCAACCCACGGCCCAATTCGCCCGATCGGCGCCTGGGTGACGGCTCCTTCGGTCCTGACGACGACGATTTCGCCGGCTACTTCGGGACCAATCCCAAGACGGCACGTGCGGGAACCGACTTCGTGTACTCGCGCGAAGAGATCTTCCGTCCCGATCGCGGCATGTACCACCAGTCGAACATCGGTCACATCCGCTACGACCGCAGCGGCGAGCAGTCGCCGAACGCGATCTACGGCGGCTTCGGTGTAGCGCCGGTGATCTCGCGGCACCAGAACGATCTGCTCTGGGCCGAGGCGGAACTGCGCCGGTCGGGGGGCAACCTGGCCACCGCCGCATCGCTCATCAACAAGACGCGGGTGGACCGTGGCGGTCTCGCGCCTGCCACGGCCGGGGAAGGGGCGCCGTCACTCATCGCCAAGCTCATCTACGAACAGGAAGTGGAATTGCTTGGCCTGGGGCCCGTGTCGTACTACCAGCGGCGCCGGGTGCCCAACGGCCTGCTGCCGGGAACGCCGCGCGAAATGCCGGTGCCGGCAAAGGAGTTGGGTGTGAAGGGGGATCCCTTCTACACCTTCGGCGGCAGCAACCCGGCCAGCAGCAACACGCCGTAAGCCGGTTGCTGATGCTAGGTCGTGGCCAGGGAGCGCGGTGCTCTCTGGCCACGCGCCGTTTTCCGGCGGCCATGTTCGCCGCGACGTCGCACTCACCCACCGCAGGCCCCACACGTGGCAGTATGATTGAGGCATGTTGAGAGGCATGTTGAGAGGCATGTTGAGAGGCACGATCAGGGGCGTGTTGGCCCGCCGGTTTCCGCTCCTCGTTCCGCCACTGTTGGCCGCCTGCGGCGCCAACGACCGGTCGGCCGGCCACGAGGGCGTCAGTGCGCTGCAGGTGAAAGAGGCCCCGTTGCCATTGGTGCTCTCACCCCCTGATGGCGCTGGTGCGCAGCGTGGCCGTGCTGCGGGTGCGCCGGCCGTACAGCTGGCCATCGTGCCCCGATCCACCAACGACACGGATGCCGACGCGCGGCTGTGCGCCGTAATGGCCGGTGCATCGCAGTGGTCGGTCGCGCTTCCGTTCCCGTGGCCCGTGGACAGCGTGGCCCCCCGCCTGCTGCGACGTGTCGTGCGACGTGGCGATGTCGAGGGCCTGCGGTTCGTGGTGCCCGGTGTTCGCGCCCAGTATGTCTTCGAAGGGTTCACACGCGACGGATCGCGGCGCGTGAGCCTGCGTTGGCCGGTCTCCAGTGACCCCGCGTCACCTGTGCCGGTTGGCGCACCCGACAGTGTGATCGAGGCCGCGTTGCGACCCCACCCGGCGCTGCTCGATTCCACGGTGGGCGCCCTGCGTTTCGCGCCGTCCGTCGAAAGTGGTTGGCCCACGAAGCCCACGGATACGGCGCCGCTGGTATCCCAGGCGGTCACCGATGATCCGCCACTCCCCGTGCACCGCATGGAACTGCGTCACGCCTGCCCGCAGGCGACGTACCTGCTTCCCATGCTGGCGCGGGCCGATCACACCGTGCGCGTTCCCGTCGATTCGGGCGACCGCCTTACGGCACACGCCACCGTGCCGAACGGAACGCTGCGCCTGCAGTTCGATGAGGCACCGCCCGCCGGCGTGCCAGTGCCGGCTCAGAGCACGGCGCGCACCGACATCGAGGCGACGTCCACCGGGGTCCTCACCCTGCGCGTGCAACTGCAGGTACTCCCCAAGGTGCAGGCGGCGCGTCAGACCGTATATCTCAGCGTGCAACGCTCACGTCCTGCGTCGCGTCCGTGACCTCCTCGCCACGTCCTGTCATGCGTCCTTTCCCCGTTGGCTTCGGAAGCGCCCGCCGAATGCAAGCCTCCCCTCGTCATGCGTGGTGGTGCACCTGCACTCTGGTGGCGCTGTCCACCGGGCTGCTGGCGTCGCTGCCACATACGGCCATCGCGCAAACTGTGCCCACACCCATGGCGGGCCAGAGCATCGAGCCCTGGTTGGCCCCCCCCTCACCGCTCACGCTGGCCTCTGCGAAGCGTACCGACCGGCTCGCGTTCATGGTGTACGAGCGGGGGCAGCGCAACGTGTACACGGCCGCGGCGCCCGACTTCACGCCGCGCGCGCTCACGCGTTTCCTCGACGACGACGGCATCGATCTCACCGATGTGAAGATCTCCGACGACGGGCGCGTGGTGGTGTTCGTGCGTGGCACGGCGCCCAACCGCTGGGGGTGGGTCGCCAACCCCAACCACGATCCGGCTGGTGGTGATCGGGCCATCTGGGCCGTCCTGACCGCCGGTGGCCCGGCATGGCGGGTAGCCACGGGCGCGTCCCCCGAGCTCTCACCGGACGGACGCTGGGTGCTGTTCACACGCGACGGACAGATTCATCGCGCCCGGGTGTCGCGCGCGCGGCCGCTGGCGCCCTCGGACACGGGTGGCGCGCCACTCATTCGCCTGTGGGGGCGCAACGGGTCGCCGCGCTGGTCGCCCGACGGCAAGCGCATTGCCTTCGTGAGTGAACGCGAACACCACAGCTTCGTAACGGTATACGATGTCGCCTCGCGCACCGTGCAGTATGTGGCGCCGGGGGTGGACTGCGATGGCGCGCCGGTCTGGTCACCCGACGGGCGGTACCTCGCCTTCTCGCGCACACCGGGCACCCCCTTCGGCCTGCAGCGTCGCACGCCACCGGGCAATGCCAATCCCGCCGTGGGGTGCGGCACCGGCTTCGGCGCGCCGGCGTCCACGCCGGTCACCGAGGGGCAGGCGAATCTCGTGCGAGCACCCGGGTTCTTCACGTCCATGCTGCCGGGGGGATATCGTCTCGCGCTCATGGTCGCCGACGTGGGCGGGGCCAGGAACATCACGTCTCCCCTCGTGATGGCGCAGATTCCCGCGCGCGAAGTCTGGCACAACGCGGTGGGCGATTCGGTGTTCACGTCGCTGGCCA
>Ga0315900_10004305_pt1 | contig 20145 bp, 16 predicted proteins | sample LakEriMetagenome_FD_203521 | JGI IMG/M metagenome (GOLD analysis project Ga0315900, IMG submission 203521) | Freshwater fungal communities from buoy surface, Lake Erie, Ohio, United States - Buoy 12 MA114 | ecosystem: Environmental > Aquatic > Freshwater > Lake > Lake biofilm | place: USA: Lake...
GATCTGACCCCATTACACGCCATTGAACTCATCGAACGCTTTTATCAACTGGATGATTCAGGCCGAGCTGGCTTGCTCAAGTTTGCTCGTGAGCTGGGCAGGAAAAGTAAGTGCAAGTAGCAAGGACGTATTTCATTGTGCGGGTAAGCTTGGCGCAACACTCGCAGCGGGGGATGCTTTGGGCGAAACACGGGCCGACAGCGAATCAGGTCAAACTGGAGTCAGGGCGATCTGCTGACACCATGTCAGCTTGCCGGTGGGGTCTACCGCTGACCTTGTGTCAGGAGCCGACTCAGTGCCTTGCAAGAAGCAGTTGAGCGCAATACCGAGTCCGGGGAGCGTGACCGAATTACCCCCCAGACACTGGCTCGAACCGAAAAGAGTCCATCGGCAAAACTCCCCAAAGGAGGAATGGTAGGGGGGGACGGGCTGACAGGCGACCTTCAGTGACGTTGGATCCAATGGTGATCGAGTGCCCTGAGAACTGCCGAAACGGAATCGCTGGTGGCAAGACAAGCGACCTGCACGTCCACAAGGTGGCTGCCGACTGCACGACGACGAAACGACCAAAGCTTGTCCCCTAATTGGAGCCAAAGCCGCTCGTTGGTCGATGCTGGAGCCACGGTAGGCGAGACAAGGACAATCTGGATACAATCGTACTCGGATCCGCTGCTCGACGGTCGCTACGGTGTTTTGTAATGATCGTAGCGATGCAACCTACTTGGAACTTTTTGTCCACCATTGGTATACATTTCGGCGCGATGGTGGCTGCGGACGGAACCACGACGAAACGACAACGAGATCCAGGAGCCAACGGAAAACGACCCGGACCCCCACCCCCCCTCGGCGGGACTCCCAACGGTATCCCTCCAGACTGAAACACAAAAATCAATTGCGTTTTAGGGTCCATCACCGTAGGAGCTATTATGCGACAAAAAGGAAGTCGAAACACGCTGGTGAAGATCGACTACGACTTGATTGGCGAGTTGGCTGGAATCGCAGGCGGCACCGCCAAGCAGTACGCGCACCGTGGCGAGTACGACCCAAGGAGCTTGGATAGCGTCCTGCGATGGGTCAACGCTCGACGGGCAGCAAAAGGGTTGCCATTGATCGGGATGCCTTCAAAAACTCACCCTGAGGTCAGACCTGACTGCACAGTGCCTTTCCTGCCTGCACCGCAGAACGGACTCTTGCAATATGATCCGATGACAGGCAGCTACCAGAGCGAAATCACGACCAATACTGCGTTTAGGCGGTAGACATTGCAAGGAACCCGCAAAAGGCGATGCGAGGGTGGCGTTGGGGGACGTATCCGACGGCGGTCAGAGTCAGTAGAATTGATGTCTCTAAGTCGCAGGCGCGCGGGAGAACAAAGTCGGCGGTCGTGGATCGATCGTGTAAAGAGTGAGCCAGCGAAGTGGTAACCAAGCACCAAGTAATAATAAACATCGGTCGATAAAGTCTCCATTGCGATAACATACCGAAGATCGCTACGCCTCGGACGCAATGAGGGCGGAGTGTTTCGATGAACTAGAAACCTCTGCCGAGAACGTACCAGTCGAGCCGGTATGCGTTGCAGAACGTTCGTACTTGCCCGAAGTGCCTTATTGACGCAAGTATCGCTTCGTCCAGCACTTGATCAGAGGCCATCGTTTCGACGATGTTTTCAAGACGTTGAAGTTGCACCTGAAACCAAGTATCCGCAGCGGTGGGTGACGAATTATTTGAAGCAGATCGAACGAGCATTTCTGCTAACGCCCTAAGCGTCTCCACAGCATCCAAACGCTCGTTCTGACGCTGTTCAACTAGTCCTTTGATCCTGACCTCCAACGGTTCGACTTCGATCTTAACGAAATCTGGGTTGGCTAGTCCTTGAAGTCCGCCACTCTCATAATACCAAGCGCCGTGACCTGAGAGCTTGTCAACTGGCGGAAAAGTGCTGGCGGAGACGATGCTTTGATTCTTCGTATGCTCATATAAAGCAGCCTGCGTATGGAAGGCGGGTGCTGCGTAGCAGACCAGTGCGTTAGATGACAGCACGCTACTCATCCTCTCAAGTGCGGTTTGCTGGTGCGGCGTAATTTCAAACTTCCAGTAATCTTTTAAGATTCCCCCCTTCTTGATCTTGCCGCGAGGGCGCTTGCCAGCTTCCGGGCGTTTAGCCTGGAGAAAGAGGTTTAGCTGGAAGTCAGGCAAAGCCTTGTTTTTCAATCGTTTTTTCCAGATGTAGCTCCAATCGTAGTCGATCAGAACAACACCATTCATTGGAGCGGTGTGGCCGTGCAATCCCCAAAAGGTGAGGTCGGTGACAAAGGAAGCTCGGTCGATTCCAATATGCTTCTCAAAGACTTGGCCGGGTTCCCAGACCAAGTGGTTTCCGCGTTCGAGTTGGTTGTACAGTGGGCCACGAAACTCTGATTCTTCGAAGTCGGCTAGGGTCATATGAAAACAGGCGAAATTATTGTTTGAGGCGTCTAACGACCCGCATTACGGGGTGGCGGAAGTCGATGTTGATTTCAAAAACCGCTGGCCACCTCCACTCCCGTGCATGCCATGGTTCGGCCAGACTTGTCAACTATACAACTCAGTCGTCACCATCGTCGCCCTCCTCATCCTTCTTGTATGCCCATTCGATGTTATCGAGCCATTTCTTCAGATTCTTTTTTCCGAAGGCCTTTCCGGCATCTGATGGTGACGAAAACGTGATGTGGTCTCCATCGAAGGGTAGCGAGCCAACTCCTGTTTCGGGATTATACCCAGTTGATGACTGTACATCGATTGAGAATTTCGTGACTGTGAATCCAGCGTTCGGGGCGTGCAGTGCGAACGCCCGTAGCATCATTAACGCCGGAATGACGTGGTTGAACCAGTCCTCGGTATGGTGCTGTGAATGCAGTTTTGGATATCTGTATGCGGTGTTGCCAAGGTGTTCCCAGCCGAGACGTTCAAAGACACCACGGATACGGTTGAGGTCATTGGCCTTTGGCTTTTCGAGATCAAATGTCACTGTGATAGGCATAGCGGAATACTTGCTTCTGACGGGAATGTTGTTGCCGAACTTGATTTTATACGGATCAGTCTAAACCATGTAGGCCGCACCAATTCAGCCTATCACTCAAGTTAGGCTCGGGCCGAGGGGCGATCATATCAGACACCTGCAAGCCGATCAATGATTTTCTGGAGCGATAGGCTCGTTCGGCCTAATCTACTGAAAACCCGAAGCAAACCCGTCTGCTGGACTGCGAACCCGCTAATCTCTGGCTGGCGTGCCGCTGTCTTCTGATCCCAGGGGAGAGACGTTGGTGACCGTTGGCACGATCGGCCCCAAAACCTACGGACGCAATGTCAGTTGAAAGCCGGGTACACCCTAGATGACACACCGTTGAATTTGATGCTTGACCGGGGAGGAAATTCGCGTACAGTATAGCGAACTTATATGCGGTGTGTGGCCATACCGAGCATCCAAGGCGAGAGCACAGATCAAATGGCCACCGTGATTCACGCGGATCAATCCTGCTCACCTACAGCCCACAAAGCTAACGGGGAGATAGACGCGAGGGGCTGCCAATAGGCTGTTCGGGAACTACGGTTCGGTTGCGGCGTCGATAAACAATCAGCGGAGCCTAGGAATCCCCCTGCGCGGACCTCACACAGTGACGAGCGAACGATGACGCCGGCAGGCGGCAGCGGAGCGGACAACCTGGGTACGCGCAAGCTACGGGTGACTCATGACCGACCGCGACAGAGCATTTGCGCAGAATAAACACGAGGCGCAAGAGGCAACGTACATCGCGCTGGACCGACTGCGCAGGTTGATGAACTCGCTGAAGAACTGGAGGAGTTGGAGGCGCAGGAAGCAGCAGTAGCCGCATCGGGGGGCGTCGACGATCCAGCTCGCCGAGTCGGTGCCGGTAGCCGCAACGAACCAGGCGCGGGCGCGAGTCGGACTGGCTGGAGATCAGCGTCGAGTCTGCGCTACACGAATCTCGGCAATGTCGAGGCGAGACCAGAGCGGAAGGCGCTGGAAACGGTCAGGTCGCTACTGACGGAAACGGTCGAGGACGGCGAGTGGGGCTGGCAGGAAGCAACGTCCGGGGCTCCATATTCCGTTTGCGTTCGCGGAGCAATGGTGTTACCTTGAAGTTCGCTAAAAAAGTTTTTTCGTAAATGCGAATGGAGGGTCGAGCGATGCGATTTGTTTTGAGCATTCTATTGGTGATGTTGTTTTCGTCGGTATCGTATGGGCAGAGCTTCGGCGTTAACAGGACTGGTCGTAGTCCGCTGGACAACCGCAAAAGCGCGTCGGATTCACGGCAGCCCTTAGCTGACTTGCGGGCAGATCGATACGATCCTAATTCGCTAAGCAATCCTTACGGCGCTGGGAGTCCTTACAAGTCAGATGGGTTGATGAACCCGTACAGTCGCTACGGAAGCCCTTACAGCAATGACTCTTGGCGAAATCCTTACGCTACCAATCCCCCAAAGCTGAGCAATGGTGGTGAGCTGAGTACCAATCGATATCGGAAGGACTCGATATCCAATCCGTATGGCCGATTTGGAAGTCCGTACTCTCCGGACAGCCTGAGCAACCCATTCGGTGCTGGGAATCCATATTCGACAAAACCGATCTACGTTTGGCCTAGCAGGAAATAGACGGAGTTTATTACTGGCATCAGGTCAGTTGGTAATTCCTCGCTCCGCACTGGATGCTTGCCCAGAAACTCCGACCGGACGGTTCGACGATCGACATTTGCAAGAAACGCTTTCGGCGCGATATGTTCAGCGATCGCAAGCCATTTGTGGGGCGAGAGACGGAAATTCGTCAGTACGACTTGATCGATACTGGATCCAGACGCAAGCTCAGTACAGCAACGACACAACCGTTTTTAACAGTGATTTTCTGAGTCTACAGTGAACCTGTCTTGGATAGCGCAGTGACAGTCGACACTGACATGGCGTCAGACGTCTGTGGAATCCGTGTTTGACAAGTCCGCTTGCCTGCCCTGGGATTGTCATTGTTGCCTAGCTGCGGGCTGATGTTATTTGTTGGCGCTTTTCCTGGTACCTAGGTGGCAACGTTGCCACCTAGCGAAGCATGCCGAAGTAGTTGAATATGACCTCCGGCATGTAGTTGCCGGTCAATGTTGCAGGCAGGAAGTCAGTGCCTTGTGCTCGACGTTCCCAATTAAGGGCATCCGGATGTTTGAAATTGCGGCGATATCCTCTGTATGTGAAGCACAGCCCCCACGGTGCCGCAGGATTGTTTGGTTCAACCGAAAGGACTTGTTTATACTCCTGTATTGCACGTTCATATTTTTCGCCCTCACGATAACCCTTAGCAAGAGCCAGTCTAAGGGGCATTTGAAGTGATTCGGTCGTCGGAAGTCTCGTAAGATGACTTACTGGGTAAAGTTGCTGGTCGCGGACGACGTAGTCGACTAAGTTAATACGTTTCTCCAAATCCAACGCCTTTTGAAGCGGTTGCCACGCATACATGCTCAACTCAGGATCAGAGAGTATGCTGACACCTAAGTTGTACTGAGCATCGAAACTATTGGGATCAAGTGCGGCTGCCTTCTTGAAGTAGCTAATGTCTTCACCCGGCATCATGCACATGCCACAAATCATGTAAGCGGGAACGTTGGTCGGTTCGATTTGCATTACTCTCTTGCACAAATCAATCGGAGCATCCCAGGACCGTTGGGAACGATCGAAACGGAGAGCCAAGGCCAGCCGGAGTAGGTTTTCTGTATTGTTGGGATCGTTTGCAACCGCTTTGCCGAATGCGGCCTGCGCGTTGTCAAAATTACCAAGCTTAAAATTAAGGTGTCCGGTCGCAACCCAATAGCCGGGTCCCTTTCGTTCGTTGCTTACCTCTGTAAGCAATCGCAGCGCTACGCCAGTTTTATTAGCCCTAATTGCATCCCATATCTCTGCAAGCTTTACCGCATCGTCTCCTGTCGTGGTTTGTTGATTCTCAGACCCTATTTTTGCGTTGAGCTGCGCCAGGGTGAGTGGCTGTTGCTGTTCGCTAAGCAAGCTGTTGATCGCACTTGCCGGAATTGCGAGGTTGAGATTCTGCCCTCCATGAAGAAAAGCCGTCGTGATTCCGATCACAGTTCCACTAGCCGTAAGAAGAGGTCCGCCGCTGGAGCCTGGACTTATTGCGGCAGTGGTCTGAACATACAGGACGCCTTCGAACTCCGGCAAGCCACTTACAAGACCTTCACTCAGCGTACCCGTCAAACCCAGAGGGTTGCCAATTGCATACACTCGTGCCCCTACCGTGGGCTTGACCTTTGAAAGTTGAAGATGGTCTTGCCCCGAGCCACCGATATCAAGGACGGCAAGATCATGAGCTTCATCGAAGCAGAGAACACCTCGCACGGCGGTCGTTGTGCCGCTACTGAAGCGAACGGTAACTGTGTCAGCGCCGCGAATAACATGCAAGTTTGTTACCACATGTCCATCTGGAGTGACAAGGAATCCTGAACCAGTGCCGATAGGTTTTCCCTTGAGGTCGTAGTTCTCAATGAAAAGTACGCTGGGTGAGGCTCGCACATACAATTCCGAGGCCGAGAACTCTTTGTTGGGATCCTCGCGAGGCTGTTTTGCGTCCAATGCACCCAGAAGATCCTCCAATTTCAGGGGGGCTGGCGTCTCGGAATCTTGCTGCTCCAGCGGAAACGGCGTGAGTGCAGAATCGTCGGGCTCGGTCGGCGATGCAAAAACCGGCGGCTGTTGATCATTCTCCGCCTGTTGAGTCGAGCCACCGTCCCGAAATGCCAGAGCTATGAGCAAGAGCAAGAGCAAGACGAACCCGGTGCCTCCTATAACCGCTACCAAGGTTTCGGGCTGGATGAGGTCAGGTTTCTTGGATGCCACGTTGACTACCGCAGAGCCCAGGCCGGAGCGAATCGGATTTGCGCCACTAACATTTCTATTGGGCGCACCGGACCCACGCATTGCATTAGGTAGCGGCGGAGGCACCGGAGGCGTAATGTGTTGGAATAGCCCCCGCACTTGTTCGGCGAGCACCCAGTTGCCACTAGCGCCTTCACGTACCAAGGTGTTGGATTTTACGATACCTGTTTCTGCTAACCGGCGCAGTTCCGCAGGATCGACCGGTCCTGAAAGTTGCCCCACGGCGGTCTGATAAAACCACTGTGCTACCATATGTTGACTCTCTACTTTTTTGAGGCTAGGCCTGGTCGGGAACGAATGCCGAAAGGTAGGAAATGGCGTCCGTCCTCGACCGAATGAGCGTTTGAAGAGTGACCTCGATAAGCAACTGAAGCCTCTGAGTATATCCGATGCAGTGGAGGCAGGGTCGGGATAGATTGTGAGATCTTCCCGAGTTTCGCAGGCGAGCATGCGTTTCCACTCTACTGACTGGCAACGTTGCCACCCCCTGACATGATGTCAGGAGTTCTTGGTGCAGTCAAGTTGGAGGATTGGGAGGATCATTCGGGATACCGGTGAGGGCAGGTCGAGAAGCAATTCGCCAACTGGCGTTATAGGGTCTTGGGTCGCCAAGTCGGCGTTTTTCGTAGGCCGCCTAAGCGTCGACTTTTGGTTCGGCGCTCTCGGCAATCGGTTGGTCTCCCCGTGTTCGGATCCAAATTCGTCCCTACGGCAGCCTGCATCGAGCTAGGACGTTCCGAGGAGCGCAAGTACGGTTTGGCTACAATTCGGCTGGAATCTCCATCTTTCTGCCTTGCGGGACGGATTCGCCAATTGTGTCCTTAGGTTACGCTGGCTTGCAGGGTTTGCTAAACTAGCCGTTTCGCCCGTTCACGCAACACTGGGGCGAAAGGAGCTAGGGGGACGTATCCAATGAACAAACTGACCGAATACCTGCACACAGCCGCAGCAGCGGAATACTTGGGCGTCGCCCACAATACCATCCGCAAATGGGCTGCGCGTGGCGAGATACCGATGCACCGCAATCCGGTGAACGGCTACCGCCTATTCAAACGAACCGACTTGGACAAGTTGCTGAAGAAGGCTGCCGTTCCGGTAAAACCTAAATCGTCGTAGAGCATCAGTAACCCAAGAATCCATGGTCAAGAAATCCAAGTCTAAAGTGCATTGCGACACCACCATCTACGGCCTGGAGAGCAACTCTACTACGCGACGAGAGGCCAATATAAATCTAGCTCTGCGAGGCACCGGGGCCGACGTCGGACCCGAGAACACGTTCCGCAGTTACCTCCCCAATCGCTTTCCAATCTCCAGCCAGCTTTCCGAAAGCCGCATAACTCCATGAACGAACCTGCCAAATTCAACTCCGTCGTTAGCTTCCTTTGGGCGATTGCCGACCTGCTCAACGGAGCTTTCAAGAAAAGCGAGTTCCAAAAGATCATTCTGCCCTTCACCGTGCTGCGCCGTCTCGATTACGCATTGGAGAAAACCAAGGCCAAGGTACTGGAGACCGAGCACAAGCTGAAGGAGAAGGGCCTGGAGAACCGCCACGGCCAACTCTGCCGCGCTGCGGGTTACGCCTTTTACAATACCTCCAAGTTCAACTACGAGAGCCTACTGCACGACGACGCCAACGTCGCCCTGAACCTCCGCCAGTATGTCGCAGGCTTCTCGCCCAACGTCCGCGAGATCTTCGCCGCTTTCAATTTCGACGACACCATCCGCGACCTTAGCCGGGTCAACCTGCTCTACCTCCTCATGGAGCGATTCAACGAGAAGAGCAAGGTAGACCTTCGCCCTGACTCCATGTCTAACCACGAGATGGGATACGTCTTCGAGCACCTTCTCCGCAAGTTCAACGAAGCCCTCAACGAAAACCCTGGTGAGCACTTTACGCCCCGCGACGGCATCCGCCTGATGGTCGATCTGGTGCTCATGCTCGACACGGAGCTGACGGGTAAGGAGGCCGTGACCCGCACAGTCAACGACTGCGGATGCGGCACCGGCGGCATCCTCTCCATCACCAAGGATCACATCCTCAAGATCAACCCGCAAGCCAAGGTCTTCCTCTACGGGCAGGAGCTGAACCCTTTCACTTGGGCCATCGCCCGCGCCGACATGCTCATCCTTGAGCCCGAGGGAAAGGACGCGGAAAACATCAAGCTAGGTAGCACGCTCTCCAACGACCAGTTGTCGAAAATGCGTTTTGACCTTCAGTTCATCAATCCGCCCTACGGCTACGAGTGGAGCAAGGACTTTGACGCTGTAACCGCCGAGGCGGCCCTTGGGTTCGATGGACGCTTTGGGGCCGGACTGCCGCGCAAGTCGGATGGGCAGATGCTCTTCCTCCAGCACCTCATCGCCCGGATGAACGATCCCGAGGAATCGCAGAGCTACATCGGCATCATCCTCAACGGTTCGCCGCTCTTCACCGGTGGCGCGGGTTCGGGTGAATCGGAGATCCGCCGTTGGATCTTGGAGAACGACTGGCTGGAGGCCATCGTCGCTCTGCCGCAGCAACTCTTCTACAACACAGGCATCGGCACCTACATTTGGCTGCTCAGCAACCGCAAGCCTGCCAAGCACCGGGGCAAGGTCATTCTGGTGGACGCCTCGGGTGAGAAGTTTTGGTCATCGATGTCCAAGAGCCTCGGCAATAAGCGGCGCGAGATCACCGAAACTCACAAGCAGGCCGTCCTCAAGCTGGTCAAGGAACGCAAGGAAGGCCCGCACCTGAAGATTTTTGATACCACGGACTTCGGCTACCGGGAGATCAAGGTGTTGCGGCCCCTGAAACTCCGCTTCGAAGTCAATGCCGAATCCCTCGCTCGGCTCGACACACAATCCGCTTTCAAGAATCTGGCGGTGAGCAAAAAGAAATCCCCCGCCGAGCAGAAGCTGGAGGAGAAAGAAGGCCGCGCCCTGCAAGCAGCAATCCGCTTATCCCTGCAAACCCTCGCTGGCACCACCTACATGCAGCGGGACAAATTCACCGTTGCTCTGGAAGCCTCGCTCAAGAAAGCAGGCTTGATGCTCAAGGCCCCCGTGATCAAAGCCATCGTCGCAGGCATCGGCCAACGGGATGAAGCCGCCGAAATCTGCCGCGACAGCGACGGCAACCCCGAACCCGACACCGACCTGAACGACACCGAGAACGTGCCGCTCAAGGAAAACATCGACACCTACTTCGCCCGAGAGGTCACACCACATGTGCCGGATGCATGGATCGACCCCACTTACTGCGATGCCAAGGACGGCGAGGTAGGCCGTGTTGGCTATGAAATCCCCTTCAATCGCCATTTCTACGTCTTCCAACCGCCCCGCCCCTTGAGCGAGATTGATGCCGACCTGAAAGCCTCCACCGACCGCATCCTCAAAATGATCGGAGGGCTGACCCAATGAGCTTCCCACGTTATCCGAAATACAAGGCGAGCGGGGTGGAATGGCTGGGGGATGTGCCAGAAGGGTGGGAGGTGAAGCCTGTTCGTCAGTTGGCGGCGGTCGTCAATGGTTTCCCATTTGACTCCAAGCTCTTTGATGCTGCCGAGGGTATTCCGCTAATCCGAATCCGAGACTTAAATCAGTCGAAGTCAGACACTTGCTACAACGGTGAGTTCGTTGAACGGGCCGCTATCACGTCTGACGACGTGTTGGTTGGCATGGACGGCGATTTTAACGTCGGTCGATGGCTGGGAGAAGGCAGGGCTTTGTTGAACCAGCGGATGTGCTGCATCCGTGGAAAGACACCCCTGCTCACTAGATTGCTTGAGTATTCATTGCCCTTTCCGTTGAAGGGTATCAACGAAGTGACCTACGCGACAACCGTCAAGCACTTGGCATCAAGTCAGATTGAAAAGACGTTTGTTGCTTTGCCTCCCATCGTTGAAGAGCAAACGGCCATTGCGGAGTTTCTGGACCGGGAGACGGGTAAGATTGATGAGCTGGTGGCGGAGCAGCGGCGTCTGATGGAACTGCTGAAAGAAAAACGCCAAGCCGTCATCTCCCACGCCGTCACCAAAGGCCTCAACCCCCACGCCCCCATGAAGCCTTCTGGCATTGAATGGCTCGGCGATGTGCCGGCGCATTGGGAAGTGATGCCGCTGAAACGCGATCTGGACTACCTCACAAGCGGTTCGCGGGGATGGGCAGAAAATTACTCCGATCATGGAGAACTCTTTATCCGCATCGCCAACTTGACCCGTGGAACAACCGGATTGGATCTAACCGATATTCAGCGCGTTGAGGTGCCGGAAGGAGCTGAGGGTTCGAGAACAAGAGTGAAGTCTGGCGATGTGCTCTTTTCGATCACGGCATATCTAGGTTCTGTTGCCGTGGTCCCACACGGACTCGAAACCGCTTATGTAAGCCAGCACATCGCATTGGCTCGTTTGCGGAATTTACGACTATCTTCAAGGTGGGTCGGCTACGCCGCATTATCCGTGGTTGGGCAGACGTGGTTTGATACGAAAAGCTACGGCGGCACCAAGGTTCAACTGAGCTTGGATGATGTGAGGGATTTGCCAGTCCCTGTTCCGCCAATGGAGGAACAAATCGCCATCGTCGCCTTCCTCGACACCGAACTCGTCAAGTTAGACACCCTCACCGCCGAAGCGCAACGGGCCATAGACCTGCTGCAAGAACGCCGCACCGCGCTAATCTCCGCCGCCGTCACGGGGCAGATTGATGTGCGCAAACCACCGAAGAACTAGCCCATGGCCAAAATCACCACCGAAGCTGCCTTTGAAGAACACGTCGAAGCCGTCCTGTTGAAGCAGCACGGTTTCTTCTCCGGCAAGCAGGACGACTACGACAAGAAGCTGTGTCTGCGGCCCGAGACGGTCATTTCCTTCATCCGCGCCACGCAAACCAAGAAGTGGGCCGACTACTGCGATTTAATCGGCGACAAAGATCAGGCCGCCCGCAACCTGCTCAAACGCATCAAGGAAGTGGTGGACAAGGAAGGCACGCTGCACGCCCTGCGCAAAGGGTTCGACGTGATCGGCGCGGGACATTTCGACTTGTGCTACTTTGAGCCGACCAATCCGGTGGCGGAGGAGAGTCGTCGGCTTTATCAGGAAAACCTTCTGCATGTCCAGCGGCAGTGGAAGTTCTCCGAAGCCGACGAGAAGTCCCTCGACATGGGCATCTTCCTCAATGGCCTACCGATCTTCACCATTGAGTTGAAGAACCAGATTTCCGGCCAAAACATCGCCCACGCGATGAAGCAATACAAAGACACCCGCGACCCCAAGGAGCCTCTGTTCCGTTTCAAACGTTGCCTCGCACACTTTGCCGTAGACAACGACCTTGTCTATGTCACTACTGAGCTTGCCGGATCGAAGACGAGGTTTCTCCCCTTCAACCAAGGCCATGACGGCGGCGCAGGCAATCCGCCCTGCAAGTTGGGCTACGCGACGAGCTATTTGTGGCAGGATCTCTGGCAGAAGCCCCGAATCCTCGACCTGATTCAGCGGTTCATCCGCGTGGTGGATGTGCTGGATGACAAGGGCAAGAAGACCGACAAGCAGCAACAAATCTTCCCCCGATTCCACCAGCTAACCTGCGTGCGTGAACTGTGTGCCGATGCCCAGAAGCACGGAGCGGGGAGGAATTACCTGAACCAGCATAGCGCAGGCAGCGGCAAAACCAACGCGATCGCTTGGCTGGCGAACAGCCTCGCCACGCTGCATACAACCAATGGCGCACCCGTCTTCAGCTCGGTGGTCGTCATCTCTGACCGTCGCGTGATTGACCGCCAGCTCCAACGCACGCTCAAGCAAGTGATCGAGACACCGGGCATGCTGGTGAACATTGCTTTCGATGACGGGATGACCTCGAAGAATCTCAAGGAGGCACTGGAAGACGGGAAACGCATCATCGTCACCACGCTGCAAAAGTTTGGTGTGATCATGGACAGCATGGGCGAGCTGCCAGGAGAACGCTTTGCGGTGATCGTGGACGAGGCGCACTCCTCACAGGCCGGAACAGCCGCCAAGGCGGTGCAGAAGGTGCTGTCCTACTCCTCAGAGGACGAGCAGAAGGAAGAAGAGGAAAAGACGGTCGAGGATCGGATTCTCGAAGAGCTCAAGACTCGCGGTCCGCAAAAAAACGTTAGCTATTTCGCCTACACGGCCACACCCAAGCCGGAGACACTGCAACAATTTGGCACCAAACAATCGGATGGCACCTTCAAACCATTCAGCCTCTACACCATGCGGCAGGCCATCGAGGAGCGGTTCATTCTCGATGTGCTCAAAAACTACACGACCTACGATCAATACTGGGCATTGCTCAAGAAAGTGAAGGACGATCCGGAGTTTGATGGAGCGAAGGCAAAGTCACTGCTCAAGCAGTTCGTTAGTCGCCATGAGCGGACGATTGCTAAGAAGGTGGCGATCATCGTGGAGCACTTCCACACCACGGTCGCGGACAAGCTGAGTGGCAAGGCCAAAGCAATGGTCGTCACCTCCTCCCGCCTGCATGCGGTCCGCTACAAGCTGGCGATGGAGACTGCTCTCAAGAAGCTGGGGCTTCCCTACAAAGCGTTGGTGGCTTTTACCGACGTGGTCAAGGACGCCAAGGACGGCAAAGAGTACACGGAGGCGAACATGAATGGTTTCCCCGAGGCGACGACGGGAGACCGTTTCGATGGAGATGAATACCGCTTTCTTGTTGTTGCGAGTAAGTTCCAGACAGGTTTCGATCAGCCAAAATTGGTGGCCATGTATGTAGACAAAAAACTAAGCGGCGTGACTTGTGTGCAGACGCTGTCCCGCTTGAACCGCACGATGCCAGGGAAAGAAGAAACCTTCGTATTGGACTTCGAGAACAGCGCCGACGACATCGAAAAAGGCTTCCAGCCGTTCTACGACCGCATCACCCTGTCCAAGGAAACTGACGCCAACCAACTCTACAACATCCGCACTGATTTAGGGAAGTTCGCGATCCATGAGGATGTGGATTTAGATGCGTTCGCCAAGGAATGGTTCGGTGCCAAGCGAAGCGTTGAGAAGTTACAAGGTGTGGTAAATCCGGTGGCTAAGAAGTGGCAAGTGGAGGACGAGGAAGACCAAGTGGACTACAAGTCCAAGGCGAGAGATTTCGTGAAGCTGTATTCCTTCCTTTCGCAACTGGTACCGCTGCGGGATGTTGGACTGGAAAAGCTATTTGTCTTCCTACGATTCTTGCTGCCACTGCTTCAGGGCAAGAAGGGTGAGAACCCACTGGAGGTGCTGGCCATGGTGGACATGGAGAAATTGGCTATTCGGAAGAAGGAGAAGAAAGACATCGGCCTCACCCGGGGGGAAGTGCGCGAGGAACCGCTAAACTACGGTGGTGGCGCAATGTTGACGCAAGAGGAGCATGAAGCGCTCTCGATGATCATCGAAGATCTCAATACGCGGTTTAACACCTCATTCACCGAGGACGAGATCATGGTGATCAATCAGATTGAGAAGAAAATTAGCGAAGATGAGGCTCTCCAGCAACAGCTCAAAAATGGCTCCCGGCACGCCGTCGAAGCGACCTTCCGACAAGTAGCCGAAGATGCCTTCCAAGACTTGGTGGACGGCAACTATAAGTTCTACCAAAAGGTCAGTAATGACGAAGAAGTAGCAAAGGAGTTGTTTTCCCGGCTGCTTGAGCGATTCCTTGAGGGGAGGAGAAAGCAACCGAAGAAGAAGTAACTCTGACATTGCGTTGCGTGTTCCAGGGTAAGCCCAGCGGTTTGACCGTGAATTACTTGGGAGTTGCTGATCAGCTCAAATGAGCGTTTGCAACCACCCAAGGCACCGAGTTCCCGAGACCCAAAGGCTCACGGCATTCAACCGGATTGTCGAGGAGCAAACAAATGCAAGCGACGTTCGGGAGGCCCACTGGCATCCATGGATCCGCCTGCTAGGTGCGGAGCTGACACGGTGTCAGTGATTTTTGTGATGACGAAACTCCTACAAGCGGGCGTGAGAGCTGTCTGGAATCTACAAAGCCAACCGCGGATGCGGTGTCGTGGGGGCTTAGTCAGTTCCGGATTGATGACCCCTCGACTTCAACGCCATGGAAAAAATCCGGGGACTGTCACCGGGGTTTTTGTGAACCCGAATGGAGCCACGCAATTCGACGGCGCTATCCCCGATAAAAGCTCTGGCGATCTGTTGCTTCGCAAGCCGACGATTGAGCTTCGCGTCGGGAACCGCGATAGCAGCTCCGATCCCCGAGCAGGCAATCGCGTGGTCCGTAGGTAGGTACGCTAATCGCTGATTTCTCGGCAGACGAAAATCAACCAGACGACAACACCAGCTTTCGTAAGCGAAGGATGCTCATGACGTCAAAGCGCTCGGCTTTGAACTCTATTTGGCTCACCTTTTTTGTGCCATTGTCGGACGCCTTTCGAAGCCAATCCCGAATTTCCATCCAGCGGACTTCTCCCTCGGAGTCTCGAATCACTAGCATCACAGGAAAAGCTTGCTTCATCCAGTACTTTACATGCCGCTCTTTATCGATCTTGAAGATCTCGACTCCATCGCGTTTTCGCTGGCTCAAGTACGAGTCTCCCGACTTGAGTTGCAAGTAAACCTTCTTACCTGAAGCAGTACCATCATCGTGCTTGAACTCAATCTCCATATCGATCCCATGATCGCTTACGGTTAGCTCTCTGCAAAGTTGACCTGCAATTGCGACGGTTGAAATCACTTCACCGACTAAGGCGCGTTCTTTACTTTCGTTGTCGAGCTTCAATTGCGACTGCTCCTGCAGTTCTTGGACCCGCAGCTTCAATTCAGGCGATGCAAATCGCTGCTCAAGCTCATCCCAAAGCGGTACGCGTTTGCCAAGATCGTCGCAGTTGAGGCAACCGATGTCGGTCTTCCCCTCCTGCAATCGCTTCATGGCAATGTCCAAGCTACCCACGGGGGTCAAGCAATGCGGGCAAACGTAGTGCCGATGCCGAACAACGTCTTGTGCATATGTCCTCAAGTGTTCGTCCACATAGCGGCTAAAGAGCATTTTCTCTTCGACCGAAATCACCGGATCGAAGTAGACACTGAGCTCGCCTGCTCCCTCGCCAAGTCGAGTCAGTTTGATGCCCAGCCGACGTCCCTTCGATGTCTTGAAATCCGCTGCGTAGCGCCATAACTGGTCGCTGTCGAACGGATCGGTATGGTGCAATCGAACAACCAGCGTTGCGTAAATCTCGTCGAGGAAGCCATTGAATCGATAACTCACAAATACCGCCGGATGTCCATCGAGTTCGGGACGCTCGCGGCGATAGAAACTCGGGAATATCAGCAACGTCGGAATCGTGGGTGTATCGCTGTCGTCGTGCATTCGCAAACAGAGCCCCTGCTTGACGAGCGTTTGGTGCATAGCGAGCAGGACGATGCGTTCTTCGTCGGCGGGCAGTCGCTCCAGGGTCGATGCGTACTTCAAATTGCCCGCCAGCACTCTCTCTTCTGGGATACAACCGCGTTCCTGCGGATCGTCGCGCAGTGTTTGAATCACGGCCTGAGCATAGGCATTGATGCGTTCGGGCTGAATCAGTACCCAGCTACCGAAATCCAGTTCCCAGACAACGCCCGGACCGGCCAGCAGGGTCAAGACCGTGCGCAGTTCCTCGTCGGTGAAACGCTGCCCTTCCATCCGCAAGCACAAAGCGTCTCGCAATTCGTTGAAGCGCATCAGAACCCGACCGGAGTCTTTTAGCCGAACGATCTCGTCCTTCAACAGCTTGAAAATACGCTTGGTCGTACGACACGCAATTGTGGACCAGTCGATTGCTTTGAGGATCGCTTCTTTGAGCTCCCCGCAACCTTCGTTCAGCTTGGCGCTTGTTTCCAAAACTTCTTGAAAGCCGCGTTCCTTGGCGAACGATTTCAGTTGATCTCGGCTGACACGCAATCCGCCCGCATCCGTGCGTCCGGCGACAAGCAGTTTGTTGAAAGTTTTCCGGGATGCTCGTGCGATGTCGCGATCCCATTGTCCGAGCGTATCGAATAAACCCTCTTTCTGGCCGTCGAATACCAATACGGCCACCGAGGTCTCGTTCATGTAAAGCTGGTGAATCAAACGCTGGTCGGCTTGTCCTCCAAAATCCCACAACCAAATCTCGCGTTCGACGCCATCCCCTTGATCGACCTTCAGCGGCCATTGCGTTGCCCATGCTCCTACGGTCGAATCGCTCTCTTTCCAGTGTTTCGTTGCCAATCGCATCGACAGTCCCGTTTTGCCGGCTGAACTTTCGCCAACAAGGAGTACCTTGGCGTTCGTATATTGGATCTCGTCCGAGGGCGGACCGTTTGAGGTTTCGGTAGTGCTGCTTAGGTCCCAGACTCGCATCACTCCGTTGGATGCTGCGGAGAATGCGAATCGGCCATCGGCACTCCAAGCGACACTCCAAACGCTTTCCGTGTGGCCTTCGAGCACGCCTAGGCAGCTACCGCTCTGGACGTCCCACAAACGGACCGTAGCGTCAGACGAGCCCGAAAGTGCGCGCTGACCATCAGGACTCCACGCGACGCTAGACACGCTACCCGTGTGGCCTTCGAGCACGCGCAGGCAGCGACCGTTCTGAATGTCCCACAAGCGGACGGTGTTATCAAACGAGCCCGAAAGCGCACGCTGGCCATCGGCACTCCACGCGACGCTCTGAACGCTACCTGTGTGGCCCTTGAGCACGCCCAGGCAGCGACCGTTCTGGATGTCCCACAAACGGACCGTATCGTCAGGTGAGCCCGAAAGCGCACGCTGGCCATCTGCACTCCACGCGACACTCCAAACGGCAACGTTGTGGCCCTCGAGTACGTGCAGGCAGCGACCGCTCTGGATGTCCCACAAACGGACCGTAGTGTCAGATGAGCCCGAAAGCGCACGCTGGCCATCGGCACTCAACGCGACACTATTCACGCTACCCGTGTGGCCTTCGAGCACGCGCAGGCAGCGACCGCTCTGGACGTCCCATAGTCGGACCGTAGTGTCCTCTGAGCCCGAGAGCGCACGCTGGCCATCGGCTCTCCACGCGACGCTATACACGCTTTCGGTGTGGCCTTCGAGCACGCCCTCACAGCGACCGTTCTGGACATCCCACAAACGGAGAGTCTTGTCAAATGAGCTCGAAATCGCACGCTGTCCATCGGCACTCCAAGCGACACTAAACACGTCAGAAGAGTGACCTTCGAACTCGCGTACGCAGCGACCACTATCGACGTCCCACAATTGGACGGAATTGTACTCTGATCCCGTAATCGCACGCTGGCCATCGCCACTCCAAGCGACACTATAAACGAGTGACATTTGGTCTTCGATCACGCTCAGGCAGCGGCCGCTCGCGATATCCCAGAGACGGACCGTCTTATCGAACGAGCCCGACAGGGCACGGAGCCCATCGGGACTCCACGCCACGCTATACACGCTGTCCGCGTGGTCATCGAGCACTCGCACGCAGCGGCCGCTCTCGATGTCCCATAACCGAACGGTTTTGTCACCCGAGCCTGAGAGCGCACTTTGGCCATTGGGACTCCACGCGACACTCATTACCATATTCGTATGGCCCTCGAGTACTTGCAGGCAGCGACCACTCTGGATGTCCCACACGCGAATTATACCTTCCTTCGTGCCAGACAATGCATGAAGGCCATCGGGGCTCCATGCAACGCTAAAAACTTCAGACTTGTGGCCTTGGAGCACGCGCAGGCAACCACCGCTCTGGACGTCCCACAAACGGATCGTCTTGTCCTCCGAGCCCGAAAGCGCCCGCCCGCCATCGGGACTCCATGCCACGCTTCGCACGCAATCTGTATGGCCTTCGAGGACTCTCAGGCAGCGACCGCTCTGGACGTCCCACAAACGGACCGTATGGTCCTCCGAGCCCGAAAGCGCACGCTGCCCATCGGGACTCCACGCGACGCTCCGCACGCTATTCGTGTGGCTCTCGAGCACGCGCAGGCAGCGTCCACTCTCGACGTCCCACAAACGAACCGTCTTGTCCTTCGAGCCCGAAAGGGCACGCTGGCCATCGGGGCTAAAGACCACGCTTCGTACAGCAGCGGCGTGGCCAAGCGAGATGATTCGCGCCTCAATGGCTTGCTGTGCTGCGGTCTTGTCGTCGCTTACGGCTGGCGTTTCAGGTCGACACGCGTCCAATAACCTCCGGTAAGATGCCTCTTGGGCTTCACCTCGCCAGTCGGCGTACAAAAACTGTGCCAGCGATCCTGGAGGCTGCGTATCGTCCAACCGAATTGGGATGAACCGCCGCTGTTTGTTGAGCGGATCGCGAAAGCGGAAGGTTTGACTTTCCAACATCGCCCAGTCTGAACCGAACGCGTGCTCGGACATGCATAGAACAAGTACTCTTGTCGAATCCAACGCGGATTCAATCTTCGATGGAATGCTGTCGCCGAGTGTGATTTCCCACTCGTCAAACCAAACACGAATCCCATCTTCGCGAAGACGCTCTGCAAGTTCGCGGACGACTGCCTTGTCCGTCGAGCTATGGCTCAGGAACACATCATGGGTGAACGATTCGCTATCGTTATGGCGTGTACGGCGTTCGTGTGGGTCTTTCATGACCGTAAAGTTTAGCCAAAACGCACGTCGATTCTACATCGGCACCATGTGCAGCAGGGCACTTTGCCTGTGGATTTTGGCAAACACGCCGCCGATGGCGACGTGTTTTCGGGACGTCAATGATGTCAACAATGTCCGCCGTCAATCACGTCAATCACGTCAACCGCGTCAATGACGTCAAAACACCAACCCCGCCGCCTTCGGCGGCGTTTCGGCTGTCACGCCGCCTGCGGCGGCGGTTGGGGGGGCTACGCCGCCTGCGGCGGCGTTTTAGGGGGGGAGGCCGCCTGCGGCGGTGGTTCGGCTGTCACGCCGCCTGCGGCGGCGGTTCGGGGGGTACGCCGCCTGCGGCGGCGGGTTTTTCTGACGTCATTGACGTTATTGACGCGGTTGACGTGATTGACAGCGGACGAGGTTGACGCGGTTGACGTCATTGACGGCGGACGAGGTTGACAACGTTGACATTGTTGACAGCGGACGAGGTTGACATCATTGACAGTCCTCAAAAGAAAACGGCCCGCCGAAGGGCGGGCCGTTTGAGTACACCCATCTGGATTCGAACCAGAAACCTTCGGTTCCGTAGACCGATGCTCTATCCAATTGAGCTATGGGTGCTTGTGCAGGGTTTTTCAGCTTTTTGCGCAATCCAGACGAGAAGTATAACCA
>Ga0315900_10004308_pt1 | contig 20142 bp, 32 predicted proteins | sample LakEriMetagenome_FD_203521 | JGI IMG/M metagenome (GOLD analysis project Ga0315900, IMG submission 203521) | Freshwater fungal communities from buoy surface, Lake Erie, Ohio, United States - Buoy 12 MA114 | ecosystem: Environmental > Aquatic > Freshwater > Lake > Lake biofilm | place: USA: Lake...
TCTTCGTGGTTGCCGAATTTGTAGATAATTGGAATGTCGCCGAACTGCTCACGGAGCAGGGTAAAAAAGTTGCGCGTCATTTCAAGTTCCTCACGAATAGACGGGCGACCGACCTCACGAATAAATCTGCTGACCTCGTACATATCAATGATGTCACCGTTCAGAATGATGCCGTCTACATTTTGGCTTTTGAAATACTCCAATGAAGCGGTCACCGCCGCTGCATCATGTTCCGGGAAGTGAACATCGGACATTACACCCCACACGCCCGGCTTCAAAATCGTGTCCTTGTATTCCGGCAGCTTCGTGTAAAGTTTCAGTTTTCGCATCCCTTCTTCGATTGTGGATTTCTGCACCAATTCGGGGATAGGATGCGAGCCTGCAACCTTCGCCCCGGTCAATACTCTTACCATGCTACGCGCTGCCTGAACATTGGGGAACAAGCCGTGATTTTCGTTGTAAATTAACCTTGCCAGCGTTTGCTTTGGCATGGTTAGCTGGTTGTTTTCGTCGCTGTACTTTCGCAAATACTTTTCAACGATGTCTTTTTTCAGCATTATAGATAAATGTACCAAAAAAAAAGGGGGAACAAAACCCCCATAACAAAGTGCAAGCGCAACCAATGTAAGATTGAATGGTTATGGCTGCGCCTGCACGACTGTTACCAGCAATGCCTGTGAACCCAATACGCTTCTTCAACAGTAAATTCAGAATCAGGTATAAAGCGAAACATCACATCCTTTTGTTCCTCCATCTGCTTGTATGAAATAAACTTACCACAATGTTTGCATTTCCTCCAATTGTTATCAGTGGCACTGCTGGTAACATGGGCTTTACAAAATGCCTTGTTTGGTTCTTCGATTAAAATTTCGTTGTTCATTGTATTTCTGTTTTTCAATTTAACTTTAGTTGTTTATTGTCGGCACTTCGTAAAGCCCCGAAACGTTATATCCCGCCATCACGCTTTTGAACATCAATTTGCCTTCGCAACTTCGCCCACGCTTCAAATGTTTCGTTCGCATTTTCAATCGGCTTGTCGCGTTCAAATGTGTACGGCTCGGCTTCCTGATATTCCACCCTGCGCTTTGTCACCAACACCCACGCCATAAGATAGGCAAATATCCCGGCTGTGATTACTGCAAGTAGTTTCATGCTTCACCCCCGTATTCCCCCTGATACCATTCATCGGCATTTTCATAATCAGGAGCCATCGCACCATCGGAAAGCCTACAATTCTCGTCATCGCTGCCATGCTTGTATGCGTCTTTTAATTCCTGCTCTGCCATTTTTGATGACACTTTAATAAAGTGAATGCCCAAATCAATGTATTGCTGCACGGTTACTTTGCCGGTGCGATAGGATTGTTCCAACGATGCCATTTCGCGGATGTAGAAGTTTAACGCTTTCATGCTTGAACCTCCTTTAATGCAATAATTTCAGCACCGGGCGTATAGATAGCGGCTTCAATGATTACCCCGTCATCGTCAATAGGGGTAATGCCTTTTTCTGCTGACTTAAACGCCCATTTTGCCTTTTCTTCAAGTTGTGAGAGTTCAAACTTTTTCGCTTCCCACTCCTGAATGTGTTTGTAATCCCAACGCCCAGCACCTGATCGGCATTGAACTTCAAAACCCATGCGAGTAAATTGTTTGCCTTCGCGCTGCGCTTCGGTTACGGCTTGCGCCTGAATTTGTTTACGCGCTTCCCCTGCGAGTTTTTCGATTTGGTGAAGCTGAATGTACGCGTCAAGTGCTGACATATTGCCATCTTCGACTGCGAATGTGAGTTTTTCTATTAGTTCCATAGTGTTTAGTGTTTGATTTTGATTAATCCCCACAAAATAGATATTTCACGGGTTTTTTTACATTGATAAATACGCTGTTTTTTCAATGTCCCGGTTGTTGTAAGAGGCAATGATAGCTGCTTATTTTTTGCCCTGTGCTGCCCATTGTCATATTCATTCCTATATTGCCTAATTCTACGGGCATCTTTTAAAGTTGGTGCATTTTTCATTATACTATCACCATTATCATTTACATATCCGGCTAATCGAACAGCAGTAGCCACATTATGCCCTATTTTATGCTTAATAGTGGTGCTGTGACAATTTTTTGACCCGTTGTAAATATCCTGCAAATATGCAAGATAGCGTTCCATTGTAGTTTTATTTGCTTTTTTCATAGTGTTTATTTGTTTTCAATTACGATTATTGCGCGGTCACACTTGCCCTCGTTTATCCAAGTGGTCAACTTTTCTAATTTGCTATACGCCCAGTTCGGAATGTAGTTGTCATCACACGCAACCATTACACGAGGGTAATTGTAAAGGTCACGCCCTAAACCAAATTGAACTGCTGCCCTTTTCATTGCATCGGATATGCCACCCTTTTCAGGTTCAATGTTTGTCTTGCTCGCCCCGTCTTCGCGATAAATGGTGCGGTCTTTGGTAATAACGGTCAGGCGGCAGATAAACCCGTTGGTGATTTCCCGGAACTCTGATGTCCAGTTGTCTGCCCCGAATGCCTTGTCAAAGCGTTCCATTACACAACGATTGGTGATGTACGGAACGATTGTCATCTGCCCGGGTTTCTTTGATTGCACACGCCATTCGATTTCGTTTGGCTGAATTGGTGCGGTTAGTGTTTTATTCATAGTGTTTCGATATGGCAAATATAGTATAAAAAACTAAACTAACAAACTTTTTGAATAATTTTTTTTATCAGTTCATCGCTGTAAGGTTCGCACCCCCACCCCTCGCGCTGATATTTGCTGATGATGCGGTCGGCTTCCACCGCTGGAACGGGATAGTAGTTGATGCAGTTTTTACGCCAATAGACAATTGTCACCATAACAAAGTGCAAGCGCAATTTTAAAAGCAAACAAGGATAATAACTGCGCCTGCACGACTGTTAAATGAAAGCTCAATACGACCCACCGAAAGTTCGTGGCAGACATTTAACAAGCTGTTTTATTTCATCTTCTTCTAACTTTATAGTTGTTCCATTTTTACTTATAACCATTTTCAATCCCTTTGACCAGTGAACCCATTTATCAGCATCATCCATATCAATTAGTGAGTATGCATGTACTGAAAATGAGCCTTCATTTAACACTGTATTGCCGTCATTACGGCTTGACGTTGTAACTTCATCTGTGTGCATATATTTAGCTTTTAATTGTTATTGAACATTTGTTTTTCAATGCCGTAACGAACGGAAATACTTTTACGTTATCGGCAACTGCTACCGACACGTTCAAAATAAAACTTCCCATCCCACAAAGTGTGCTTAATTGAACCCATATTCATAGCTACTTGCATCTTTGTTTTGCTCTTGAATAGGTATTCCAATTTTTCATTGAGCATTTTGTGGAGTTGTTTTCTGTAACCTTCTAAATCCGTATGGCATTTGTAATTATTGCAATCCTTACAACTTGGGTTTAGGTTATCTAAATCGTTTGTACCTCCAAAGATTTGCGGTTTAATATGGTCAACATTCCATCCTTTTACTAAATCAACTCCACAATAAGCACACTTCCCACCGCACTTATCAAACACTATTGCTCGAATTTTGGCTTTCGATAACTTAACCGCAGCAGCCGATAACACGAGTTTTGTGCCATTGGCGGTTTCGTGGTTATTGTTACTCTCGTTCATTTTATTAGGTTTTATTTGTTATTGAAAATTTGTGCTTCTAAATCGCCAACGGAAACAAAGCCCGAAAACGTTATGTAAACCTACACATTGACAATTTGCCAAATTTTGACAAGTCATAAGTTGACAATTTCGTAAGCGGTGTCAATCACCACTTGATGTTTTGCAGGCTTGTACTTCTGCCCGTTTTTTAAAGCATCAAATATGGTTTTCCGGCTCACCCTTCCGATCAGGGTTTTGACCAGCCTTTCGGTATCGCCTTTGCGTCTGTTGCTGTTAAAGTAAATTCGTTTATCCTCGGTGGTCATATAGCTTCAATTTCTGCCAGTACATTCACAAAATACCCGGCATCTTCTTTCGGGCAATGTTTCATAATTTCTTCGACCGCTATCTTTGCGTGGAGTTTTGCGGTCGGCAGGTCAATGCGGGAGTAGTCCGACATTTTCGGGCTGATGTCAGTCATCTTTGCCACAATGTAGTTAGCATATTCTGCGCTGGTCATAGTTCTTCAATTAGCCTTTTAAGATACCATTCTGCCTTTTCCAAGTCCTGCTTGCCGCCCTTATTTTCGTAACGCCACAAATATTTAATGACATTGCCACGCAAATATCCTTGAAACTGCTGTTCAGTCATTGCGGCTTTGATTGCTTCAATACACTCAATAGGCGTGTCTTTATAGTGAGCCGGGTTAATCGGGCTGGTTTCCACTTCTTTTGTAGGCGACTGCCAAGTTTTGTCAAATGTCATCAGAAAGGCAAATCTCCGTAAGGGGTATCGTTAAACATTTGCGCCGCATCACCATTTAACCCGGTCGATGTCGTGCTTTGTGATTTCACGGGCGTAGGTTTTTGCTCAAAGGAATACTCCTTGCCACCACCCACATAAACGGGTGCTGCCTTCGCTTCGCGCTGCTCTTTTGTTTGGCTTAACTGCAAGGTGTGAGTTTCACCAAACTTGCCCTCTGATTTGCGTTTGTTAAGCACCAATTTTAGGTACTTCTTGCCGTTTTTGCCCTCGGTTATTGCATCCTTTGGGATGTCTGAAAGGCAGATGTCTATTACTATCATGTGTTAAAATTTGTATGCGATTTGTATTAACGCGCGAAAAGTCCATTGGCTTAACTGACCATTATTATAATCAGTTAAAACAATTTCATCCCATATTGGCAATTTGCCATTTTTTAAACATAAATAATTCTCCAATATTTTTCTGGCTTTTTCAGGTGTCATGTGTGCAAATATAGTTTAATTTTCTTTACTACGCAATTTTTCAATCAAATTTTTCAGGACTTTTTCATACTGAATTCTAAACCGCTTTTCGTAAAGGCACATGGCATCCACTTTATTAATCGCATGAATGACGGTTGTATGGTCGCGCCCGGCAAGGTCGCCCACTTTTGAGAGTGAAAGCCCGGAATACTTGTACATCAACTGCATCCATATTTGGCGCAGTTCCACAATTTCACCTTTGCGGCTGCGTGATGCAATCATTGATGGCAGAAAATGCGGGTAAACCTCACCGATTGCGGCTTCGATGTGTTCTTGTGTGCTGGTTGTTTTGACTGACATTCGCAGCAAGGTTTTGAGATACTTATTTTCGGCTCTCAGGATTTCAATTTCTTCCTTTAAATCTTTGATTGTAAACATCTCGCGCTGGTATGTTTCAATCATTTTCTTTTTCCATCCCAATTCGCGTTGCAATTTATGGATGGTGTTGTGTGGGTTTTCTGTTTGTGTCATATTGATGTTTCTAAATATAATCCGGTTGGTATATCGTAATTGAAAAGCTGCATACCGATTTCACCCCAATGGCTAAATTTTACTTTTTGGATGTGAACCTCAACGGTATTCTTTGCGAAATTTCGGTAAACGGTTATGCCGTTGTCTGTTTTGTTGAAAAAGTTTGCTGAACCTGCAATGTCGTAAAGTGTAGGGATGTCATAAAGCCCGCTCTCGCGTTTAACAATTTTACGAGGATGCGCCACCAAAAAGCAATGAACATTGTAGCGTTCGCAAAAGTTCACAATTTTGTCAAGTGATTGCCCAATATACTTGGTTTCGCTTTCGCTGTACTGGTGTTCAAGTTTGTTCCACGCATCAATCACAAACCAGTCAATGTTTTTGCGGTTCTTCAATTCAGCTACTTTGCTCAAAATGCTATCAAGTGTAAAGTCCTTTTCAGGTTTCACAAAGAAAATATTGTTTTCGAGCAGGGTAATGGCTTCAAATACTTCGTCTTGGTTCATCCTATCTTTGCCCATAAACGGACGCTGTGTAACCTTTCGCATCATCTTGCTGATATGTAACTCAACCGGGCGGTTTTCAGGGCTGTAAAACGCGCCTTTCCACCCGTGGCGTTGCAATAATTTCAGCAGAATGTGGTCAAGAAAATCGGATTTGCCATGTCCGGGTATGCCCGTAATTGTTGTTAAATATCCTTTGTGAAATTTAAGCAGGCGGTCAAACCCTTGTATGCCGGTGCTGCATCCTTCCGGGAGCCCGTAGTTGTATAAGTTTTCAATCTGCTGGTAATAATCAGCAATCCCGAACACTCCAATCATCGGAAATTCAACAAAGTTGTAAGCCGCTTCGCGTAAGGCAATAGCCCCGTTCAACAGCAGGTATTCGTTGGCATCCTTGCAGTCATCAAATACAATGTAATTGCATTTCTCTTTTCCAAACCTTTCAGCAATAGCATTGCGTAATTCAATTCCGGGAGCATCGTTATCGACTGCAATATGTATTTTTTCGATGTGGTCAAACGATGGCATAAAGCGGTCAAAAAAAGTAAGATTTGGCTGCGCCCCGTTTGGAACGCTGACTACATTTTCGATGCCTGCTTCAATCAAAGACAGCGCATCCATTTCCCCCTCAACTATCCAAACTTCTTTTGCATCCGGTAGGCAATTCACATTGTACGGGATTAACTCCGCGCCCTTGTGCATTTTGAAATGTTTGGCGGCATCCCGATATTTCACATTGACCAGCTGCGTGTTTTCAAAGTAGTTAAAGCAGATGCAGGTAACTTCTTTGTTGATTTGCGGCATCCACTCGTTTTGCTCTGTGATTTGCATTTTGTTCAAAGTACCGGCTGTAATTCGTCTGCCTTCAAACCATTTCAGCACTTTATCAGATAGGGCAGTGTTGTTTTTCCACTCTGGGGTTTCATATTTAACCACCTCCGGGCGGTCAATGATTGCACCTTTCCAGCCGCAATGATGACATATCCACGCCTTCTTGTCAAGGTTTACAGAAAGGCACTTGTCAGTTTTCTTTTTTCGCGTGTGGCTGCATTGCGGGCAGAGTGTTTGAACTTCACCTGCTGTTTTACCATGCGGGATGTCTATTTTGTAGAATGAATAATTTAACATACAAATCCTTTCAGATGATTAGGCAGCAGTCCGTTCTTTGGTTTTTTAGCCAGCCACTTACGGGCGGTAAGGTAAAGCGAAACATACTTTTTATTTTCAGCATAGTTTTGTATCTCGTCAAGAATTTCATTTATCTGTTCTGCATCCCAACCATCACCAATCAGTTTGTCGAACTCGGCTGTTGTAATTTTTAAATGAGAAAATCCCCTATATATATTTTCTTCTTCTTTTCTTCTTAATTCTTCTTTATTCTTCTTGTTTGTTGTTAGTTGTTTGTTAGCCGTTTGTTGCTCGTTTGTTAGTTGTTTGTTAGTTGTTTGTTGATGTGGCGTTTCGTTTGACTGATAATCGTCATATTTACAGATAGTTACAACCGTAAATTTGTTTGTTGATTTTATCAAAATTTCGCCAGTGTTTTTAAACTTTTTTAGCAAAGTTCTAACCGATTGCTGTGAAATGCCCGTGCCTATTGAGATGTGGCATATTGAGGTAATCAACTGACCGCGCTTTACTTCATGCCCTTGCCATTGTGCGTCAGCGTGATTTGCTTCCAGCAGCAGGTGCATAAAAAGGTGAACCGCCTGCGAATTTTGATACCACCCCCAGCCCATAAACTTGCGGTGAATTTTAATGTAGCCTTGCATTTTTATTGTGCATCTCCTTCCTGCGGTTGTAATACATGACTTGCAAATCAAGTCCAATGCGTTCGATTTTGTAATGTGTTTCAGTAACTTTTTTTAAAACGCGGTCGATTTCAAGCTGTCCAATGCGTTCAGATAGGACAGCTATACATTTGTCGCAAATGTCAGGCGGCAAAGGTGTTGGATTGTAAATACTCATTTTTGATAAAAACAAAAACCCCCACGCTTTCAAAGTTGGAACCGGCTCCAAGATAGCCGCCTTTTACTTGCGTAGGGGTTGTTGAATTATTTTTTCTCATTGCTTGGTAATTTCGGCAGGGGTTCCAGTCCTGATGTTCCGATATGCAAATATACAACTTTATTCTTGATTTTTTTCAATTTCATCACATTTGCGCAAAATTTCTTTGGCAAATGCCGAAGCAGTGTACATATCAAAGCGCACAACTGTTTCCTTTTCGCCGTGGTTCACGGTTACTTCAACAAAGTCCGAAACGATATTTAACTCAATGGCAGCGTCAATGCCTTGGTCGTCGTGGTAAATTGTTTTTTCCTCAACCATTTTGCACCTCCCTTTCCTCATACATTGCTTGTTCGTGACGCTGTTGGTCAATTCGCATAGCGTTAGTCCAGCCTTGTTCCCAATCCTGAAATTCGCCTGTGTGCTGCCTGAACGGGTTGTCGCCGTCGTGAAATCCTTTGCAGAATAGGTTGTACGCTTCTGCCCCGCGTTTTTCAATCATGTTTACCATGCTGCAAATATAGTATAAAAAACTAAACTGCAAAATAAATTTGCAAAAAAAATATTTTTTTTTATACCTTTGTGCTGTGCAAAAGCACACAAAAATCTACTTAAAGCATTTCGGTTACGATGTGACCGACTTTATAGGCTGCGAAGTTTGTGGTGCAAAGGCAGTTGACATTCACCACATTGAACCCCGTGGAATGGGTGGCAGTAAAAAAGCGGACACGATTGACAATCTTATGGCGTTATGCCGGGAGTGTCACATCGAATACGGGGATAAAAAGCAGCACAAATTCAGGCTGCATATTTGCCACCAACTCAAATTAAGTGAAGCGCGATGACATTGTTTTGCAACTGGCTACGGCTGACTGGCTTAAACAAGCGGTTAAAAATATCGGCGGCTCACTTGCTGACGACCTTTTGCAAGAGTTTTTTATCGTTGTTTGCTCCAAACCGGATGAGGAAGTTGAACGAATTTACGCCGACGGGTATCTTTCGTGGTGGTGTATCAGGATATTGGTTCGCTTGTATCACGGCAACGGAAAACAAAAGTTTTACAGAGAGTTCCGCAAGCCTTCCGACAGCCTGCCTGAACACTTGGACGACATCAGCGACGAATACACCGAAGACGAATACCAACGGCAACTGCTCGCACTCAAACACGATGAGCAGTTTTATGGGCGTGTGGCAAAGGAACACAACCGGGCAGACTGGTATGTTCGAATACTTTGGGAAATGTACACTAAAAACAGGTCAATGAAACAAATCAGTCGGGATAGTGGTATTAACTTCCGGGAAATACAAACGATAATTAACTCAATGAAAGACGAAATAAGAAGACAATATGACAGAAACAATCCTTAAATCAATCTTGCTGGCCTGCCTGTGTGTGTTGGCATCGCGGTACTTTTTCCCGCCGTTAATATCATTTATCACTCGCAAAAATTCATACTTCCGCAAATCAGTGAAGCCGTTTGAGTGTGCCTTTTGTTTGTCGTGGTGGACATCACTTACTTACTTCGTGGCAACGGGCGACGCTTGGGCTATCCCGGCGGCGGCGTTTGCTTCCATTGTAGCGGCTCAAATAGATAAAAAATTATGAAATTAGGTTGGTGGCTTTGCGCGGCTGTGGTTTGCTCTTATTTGTGCTTCGCCTATTTTCATGGACAAAATGTGACCACTTGGCCGGAAAATGTCATTAGCATTTGGCTGCTGCTAACCGGGCTTTGTTGGTTGAACCTTTTAATAGTGTCATATCTTGGAATTAAAAAACGAACTTAAACCGCACCTGCAACAACTTCACCGGACTGGCACATTGAATTTGCCGCAGGAATTATACAACCGGTTACGCGACGAATACGAACGCCGCAATGGGCGTAAGTTGCCGCCCTGTTCCACTTGCTTACAAGATTTTATAAAAACAATATGCAGAGAGTAAAACATAGCGGCAACGCCGGGGATTTGATTTATTCACTTCCGGCCATGCGAGCAATCGGTAAGGACATAGAATTGGTACTTGTGCCAAATGTTCCTTTACAAGCAAGCCTACAACACCCAAACAACGGAGTGCAACTCACGACCGGGATGTGCGATATGCTCCGGCCTTTGCTGTTTGCGACTGGCTTCATCAAGTCGGTTCAGATCACCGAAACACCCGAACGGATTGATTATGATTTCGACCTATTCAGGAAGTTCCACAATTACACCGGACACATCAGCCAATGGTACTTTCACATTTACCCAAAACTTACCTGCGACTTATCGCAGCCCATTGAGTTCCGCTGGACACACAACTTTAAAGCCGAACGGCCGATTATTTTAAATCGGACATCCCGATACCACAACCCAACATTTGATTATTCAGTCCTTGCCCCCTATCAGGATAAAATTACCTTTGTAGGCTTGCCCCAGGAATTTAAAATAATAAGCGCAAAACTGCCGGGCATCACTTACAGCGAAGTAAAAGATTTTCTCCAACTGGCTGGGTACATTTCTAATTGTGAGTTGTTCATCGGAAATCAGTCAATGGCATACGCAATCGCAGAAGTAATGAAAATACCACGAATAGTTGAAGTATGCCCGTACGCAAATAATGTCATCCCGACCGGGGCAAATGGCTACGGGGCATTTACGGTTATGAACTTAATCCAAATAATGAAACAGAAATATGGCTAACAAAAAAAGTCCGATTACCCGTGAGCCGGGAACGAAGCACTTTGTAAAGGGTGGCGTTCAATATTACAAAGACGAATTGAATAACTGGTTTTGCGCCTACATAAAGCAGGATGACCTTGTGGGCGGTGGCAACGAAGAACCCCGCAATTCAAACGAACTTAATGACACGCGGCTGCAAAGAATAAAGCAAATAACGGGCAAACAAAACCCGGCTGTTTTAGATTATGGCTGCGGCAACGGGTTAATGGTGGATTACTTCAAAGCAAAAGGCATTGAAATTATCGGGCATGACAAGTTTAATCCCAAGTTTAACCGCCTTGAACTTGGCACGGGATATGATTGTGTTACCCTGACCGAAGTTGTTGAACACCTTACCGACCCCTTCCCGGAATTAAAGCAGATACACGACTGCCTTGCGCCCAATGGCAAGGTAATGATTGAAACCTCCTTTACCGATTGGCTAACGCCCAATGACAGCTATGTTGAACCAAGTGTCGGGCATTGCACCATTTTTTCACACATCGGACTTGACCACCTGATGGCGCGGTTTGGATTTCAGCCGGGCGTTCACATCAATCGCAATGTTAGAATTTATGAACTGGGTTAAAATTACAGAGGTTCGCTACAACGAAAACAACCCCCGTGTTATCCGTGATGAAAAGTTCGCCAAATTAAAGCGCAGCATAATTGAGTTCCCGGAAATGCTTGAAAAACGCCCGCTGGTTTGCGTTACCCGTGATGACGGCAAACTTATGGTGCTTGGCGGCAATATGCGCTTAAAAGCCCTGAATGACATCGGGGCGGCAGAAGTACCCGTAATATTGGCAGACGATTGGACAGAAGAACAACGGGCAAGGTTTTTGATTGCTGACAATGTGGGGTTCGGGGAATGGGATTGGGATGAATTGGCGAATAATTGGGATGCCGCAAACCTATCTGATTGGGGTGTGGACATACCTACCGAAAAAGAAACAGAACTTGAAATGAAAGAATGCTGCCCGACTTGTGGCAAATAAACTATACAGCGAAAATACAGCGATGCCAAATCCTGAAAACTTAATACAACATCAAATGCAACCGGGGACTACTTTAAACCCCAACGGGCGACCGAAGAAAATTGAAACAGTCCTGCGCGATTACTTCCTTGCAGAAGCAAACATTAAGTTGAGCAAATCGCAGGTAGAAGACATCATTAAAAATGTGCTATCCAAAACCCGTGCTGAACTTATGGAACTGGCAAAGAATGACCAACTGCCATTTTGGATAAGCCTGATAGCAAAGAAAGCGGCAAGGGATTATGACAAGGGCAGCATCCATATTTTGGATGTGCTGTTCGACCGCGTTTATGGCAAGCCAAAGGAAACGGCAGATGTAAACCAAACGGTGCAGGGCAAGGTTGAAATAACATTAGATTTAGGGCAATGAGAATTCACAGGCAACGAACATCACGCAAGCGCAAGGTGACACGCAAGCCCACAGCCAAATTGAGTTTAATTTTTTTGTGTATGCAAAACAAACAAATTAAGCAATTATACGACATTGTAAGGGGGTTGGCACAATGAAACTACTGGCACTTTGGGAAGGTATGGGTGGCGTGGAATATCACCGCCTATATTCACCATTGAAATACCTGCAAATCAATTACAGCGACAAAGTTGAAATCGACATTTGCACAGACATTAACGACAAAGGACTGCCCGATTTACGGGGCTATGACCTTGTGCTGTTTAACCGCTACATTGGGGCCCGACACTATGATATTTTGGTTCACCTTGCAAAGCACAATATACCTTACATCATCGACATTGACGATTACTGGGTGCTGCCAAGGTTTCACCACGCTTATAGGTGGTGGAAATCAAACCAAATAAAAGCAGCCATAACCGATGCCATTACCTACGCCCACGCTGTTACGACTACAACGCCCCTGCTGGCTGACAAAATCCGTGCTTACAATAAACAAGTTACTGTAATACCCAACGCCCTGAATTTAACTGATGACCAATGGCTCGCCGAACCAACGACATCGGACAAGGTTCGGTTCGGGTGGGTAGGTGGCCTTACTCACGCAAACGATATTCAAATCATTTGCGACAGCATTGCGGACATCTGCGAAGCCTATCCCGACAAAGTGGAGTTCTATTTGTGTGGGTATGAGCAACACCATTTGTGGCAGTCTATTTTATACCGGTTCAACGGGGCAGCAGATAAGATACGGCCGCAAATCGTGGTAAGTCAGGCGCAATCGGTTAACGAATATGGCAACTTTTACCGCTTATTTGATGTGGCACTTGCACCCCTTGAAAATACCAACTGGAATAACTGCAAAAGCGAACTGAAACTGATCGAAGCGGCTGCATATTCGTTGCCCGTTATCGCATCCGGGGTCAAGCCGTATTTAAACCACGCTGGCAATGCAGGGGTTCGACTGGTGAAGAACACGCCCACCGATTGGTTTAATGCTATGCGCTGGTTTATAGACAATCGCGATAAGGCAGCAGTTATGGGCGCAGCAAATAAAGAGTATTGCGACATTCACCACAATTTCGCGGCCCTATGCCGGGCGCGACTTGACTTTTATCGTGACAGCCTACAACTATAAACGCCCATTCGTTACCGATTATCAGCGCAGGATATTGGACAGTCCTGCCCGTTATACGGTGACCGCAGCCGCTACCAAAGTAGGCAAGACGGCTTCGCATATTATTTGGTTGTTTGAGCAGGCGTTAAAGGCAAAGGAAAACCAATCTGTTTGGTGGGTTGCACCCGTGTATCAGCAGGCAGAAATAGCATTCAACAGGATGCGAACCCAAATAAGTGACAAGGGCTTTTTTAAGGTCAATGAAAGCAAGTTGCGCCTGACCACACCAACGGGCAGTATCATACAATTTAAGTCCGCGGAAAAGCCGGACAATCTTTATGGTGACGATGTTTATGCAGCCGTGTTTGATGAGTTTACACGCGCTCGTGAAGATGCTTGGTTTGCCCTGCGAAGTACCCTGACCAAAACCGAGGGTAAATGCAAGCTGATTGGTAATGTTAAAGGCAAAAAGAACTGGGGCTACAAGTTAGCCGAACGCGCCAGAATGGGTGAGCCTAATTATGAGTTCCACAAAATTACAGCGTGGGATGGGGTGAACGCTGGCATCCTTTCAAGTGACGAAGTGGAGCAGGCAAAGCGCGACCTACCTACGCACATATTTTCAGAGTTGTATTTAGCCGAACCAACCGAGGATGGCAGCAACCCCTTTGGTTTGTCACATATTCAGCAGTGCATTCGACCCCTATCCGGCAAACCTGTTGAATGGTACGGCATCGACCTTGCCAAATACACCGACTGGACTGTGATAATAGGGTTGGATGCTGACTACAATGTCGCACACTTTGACCGCTTCCAAATGGATTGGGCGCAAACAGAGCAAAAGATCATTCAGTTGATAGGGCAGACCCCGGCCGCAATCGACAGCACGGGCGTAGGCGACCCAATTGTTGAGAAAATACAACGGGTTTGCCCGCGTGTTACCGGGGTGAAGTTCACATCTATTTCAAAACAGCAGATGATGGAGCAGCTTACAGCCGATGTTCACGCCGGCGCGATTGGTTTCCCGGAGGGCATAATTGCAGACGAAATGAGAAACTTTGAATTTGAACACACTCAAACCGGGATGAGATATTCTGCCCCAACGGGATTGCACGACGACGCTGTTTGCGCTTTGGCTCTTGCCCGGCATTGCAGCCAACGGAATAAAAAGGGCGTATTTTATGTGATATAAAGTGTAAAGTAAAAACCCCTAAATTTGTAAAATGAAACTACCCAAAAGCTGGCAGCAAATTAGCATCGGACAATTTCAGCAATTGCAGAAGTTGACTGAACCGACGCTGGACAATCAAATTAAAACGCTGTCCATTTTATCGGGCAGAACAACTGACGAAATAGAAGACTTGCCTATTGTAGAAATGGAACGGCAACTCACCCGGCTTGCCTTTATGTCTGAACTTCCCACCGCAAAGAACCTGACCGCTTTTCATTCAGGCAATTATGTGTACCGATTTGCCGCAAATCAACATCAATTAACCGCCGGGCAGTTTATCACGGTGCAAGACTTATTCGCCGGGGGTAATTGGATTGACAATTTGCACAAAATCATGGCAGCGTTGTGTGTGCCTTACCGGATTATGTTACCCAAGCGAATGGAATTAAAGGCAGTTGACTTTGAACCCACCGCAGAGTTGTTTCAAAAGAAGATGCCTATCTCATTGGCATACGCCTACACGCTTTTTTTTTCGACTTGCTTGCCCGAATTACTGGCAGCTACCCAAGTATTTTTGGAAGCCGAGGCGAAGGAGTTGAAGAAGACAGCCGCAAGCGCGAACGGGCAGGGCTGATTTGGTTGAAGGTAGTTGACACGCTGGCAGGTGGCGACCGCACGAAGTATGATTTCTTTTTTGATATGTCGGTTGTGGAATTTCTGAACGCATACTCACTTGAAAATGAAAAGGCACGGCAACGAAGCGAACGACTGAACCAAGCGGCAAGCGATGCCAAACGAGCAAAAGACGGCAATGTGTATGTGATTGCCTTGCTTTCTGAAATACTGAATAAGTAGTATATTTGTGAACCACGCTGCATACCATAAGAACTGCACGGTGGATTGAGTCAAACACGGGAATAGCCAAAGGTATAACCGATATTGACAGCCCCTGCAAAAATTATTTGGCCAATAAAAAACTGGCAGGGGTGTGCAATTTTTTGTATATTTGCACCCGGTTATGGTTTAACCGTTTCGGGTTTTCATAGTGATTGGGGGGTTCGCCCCCCTTTTTTATTGGGTACATTTTAAGATGTGGGAATTACCAAAAACCAATTAGATGCCATCAATTCCGGGGCGTTGGCTAAAATCGGGCAGAACGCAGAAGACCCAAGTTTCAAAGCCACAAACCTACTCGAAGAAATCCTGCTGGGCGTTGCAAAGGAATTGACCGACGCTTTGCGCGAAGACATTTTGAAAAAGGATTTAAAATCTACGGGCAACCTTATTCAATCGATAAACGCATCCAATATTTACAAAGTAGCCGACGGGGTGACAGCCGAAATAAGGGCGGCATCGTATTGGCCAGAAGTTGACCAAGGGCAAAAGCCGGGAACTATTGTCAGCATCAAAAGTTTAGAAGAGTGGGTGGCAAACAAACGGCAAATGCGCCAAGAGTTAGGACTGAACACCAAAGAGAAAGTGAAATCCTTTGCGGTTGTAGTTGCCCGTAAAATCAAACAAAAAGGAACAATCAAACGCTTCGGGTATAAGGGCGCAAACTTTGTGGCAGATGTCCTGAACCAGCAGAGCATAAACGCCATCGCGGAACATCTGGGTGAAGCGTTGGGGCAGCGCATTGCAATCAGCGTGAAAATGGCAGAGGGTACACCGCAAACCTAATCGGTACATTTACCTATGTGGCGATTACAATCGAAAACGAACCGGGCGACATAACACCCGTTTACAGCGACATCACTTACACGCTGTCCAGCACCAACAGCGGACAGACAAATTTCAAATTTGTTGCGGTGGTTAAGAACGCAGCCGGAACAACTTTGGCAAAACTCAAAGCCCCGGTTTATGCTGGCACCAGTTACGGGGTTTTTAACCTATCCCGGATCCTGCAAAACTATGTGACATTTGATTTCACGCAGGCAACATTACACCCGGGCAAATGCCCCAACTCGTTTATTGCCTACTCTGTGGAATTTGGCGAAGAGTACGGGGGAACGGAATATCTGAACCTGACCAGCGACACGGGTAAATATGCGTGGAACGGGTTGTTCTCAAAGTGGGATAGCGAACTGATAAGCGATTACGAAATCACATTCCCGGGTACTGCCCGGAAATTCCTGACCACAATCAGACGCAGGAGAGTAACTCGTGAGCAATACGATTACCTTTATTTTTTACGGGGTGGCACAGCGTTGGGTGCGGATAGAGTTGAAGTGAAAGCATATAACGCAGCAGGAACGGCAACAACCAGCGTAATAAAGCAGTTGTTCAATACGGGTAATAAAGACGAGTATCTGTTGCGTATGGGGGCAGGTGTGGCAAACCTCAATCAAATCACATCTGGCAACCTTTACAGCGGCACAGCTGGTTCGGTTGTTCCGGTGGGTACTGTCTATTATACTTTACAGATTAAAAATAATGTTGATGACCCGGGCAGCGAAGCCTATCGTTTTGACATCGTGGAAGAGTGCAGCAAATATTCGCACCGGGTATTGTACTTCCTAAACAGATTGGGCGGCTTTGAAACGCTGCGATGCTCAATGCTGAACCGCGACACCTATACCATTGACCGCAAACAACTAAAACGAAACACCTATGGCTTCACCGGAACGAGTTACGGACGCGACACCACAGCCCACGGCATCGCAAACTACTCCACAACAAAATCGCGCAAAGTAATCCTGAACACGGATTTCCTAAACGAATTGGAATGGCAATGGGTTGACGAGTTAATCAGCAGCCCGGTTGTTTACCTTGACGGCAATATCCCGGTGAACATCACCAATACGCAAGTTGAAGTGTTTGACCTGAACGACGGCCCGCAACAACTACGGATTGAAGTTGAATATACTGAACCCGAAATCCTGCAAAATATATGAACAATGTGCGTTTAGAATGTGGCGGTCAAATAATCGACTTACCGACCGATTTCGGTATTTTAATAAACAAGTCAATCGCAGACATACGAGAGCCTGAAAGTAGGTCATCGGATTGGAGCAAAACCTTTACTTTGCCGGGAACAAAGCGGAACAATAAGCTGTTCACCCACTTGTTTGACCTGAACTTGTCAATCCGCAACACCACCGCAACGAATTTCAGCCCCGATTTTAACCCTAATTTAAAGGCAACGGCATCGCTGTATGTTGATGAAGTCACCCAGATTGAAGGGTTTATCCGGCTGCTGAATATAAATGTCACAGACCGGCACCAAATTCAGTATGAATGCACAATGCACGGGCAGTTGGCTGACTTGTTCACCACAATGGCAGACGGAAAACTTGCTGACCTGAATTTCAGTGAGTACAACCACACCATTAACAGCACCAATATCTTCAATTCGTGGGACACCTCAATCGTTAAAAATGGCAGTTCTGGTTATGTGAATTTCAGTGGGGGCAAACCAACGGGCGATGGCTATGTTTACACATGGCTAGACAATGGCGAATATCCCGATTACAAAACAATGTACACGGATAATATGTCTGTTTGCCTTTACGCCAAAACCATTGTAGATAAGATTTTCAGCGGTGCAGGTTACACATATACATCGGACAGTTTTTTCAACACCGACCTTTTCAAACGGCTTGTCATTCCATGCCCTACACATACGCCACAAATAACCGAAAGCGAAGTATTAAGCAGGCAATTTTTAGCAGAAAAAAACAGCAACCAAGCGATTACAATCCCAGCAAAGGTTACATTTACAAACGAGATAACAGACCCGTCCGGACAGTATAACCAGGCAACAAGTGAATGGACAGTTGGCAAGACCGGGATTTACGATTTATTTATCTACAACAAATCTACTTTAAGCAGTATCATTTACAGCGGAACGGGTGCGCAGCGTAAATTCAAATGCTTGTATTCAATTTATGTAAATGGGGTTAGAAAGGCGGTGCGTGATGGACTAGTTGTTTATGGCAACACGGCAAACATACCTGATAGCGTAAGTTTTGATGAAACTATTATTGTAGGCGAAGCATTGCAATTAAACCAAAACGATGTAGTGACCATTTATTTAGACAATGTAGTGGTTTCAAATGTTACATCTGGGTGGCAATTAATTACAAGCACAAGCCTTGTCAGTTCTTACACATTTACTCAAAGTTCAGGAAGTAAGTTTTACAATCAGGTAGTTGACAGCGTTGGGTATAATGGCACAATGGATTTTAGCGGCTTTTTCACCGACGAAACAAAACAGAGTGATTTTGTAAAGTGGCTGTTTGTTGCGTTCAATTTGTACTGCGAACCCGATCAGGATTTCCGCAAAAAGTTATTAATCAAATCGCGTGAAGAATTTTATGGTTCAACTGTCCGGGATTGGACAATGAAGCGAGATTTATTGCAGCCACTTGAAATAATCCCTATGGGCGAACTTGAAGCTGGCAAATATGTGTTCAGCTATGCAGAGGGCGACGATGAAGGGAATAAAGATTACAAAGACGATTTTAATCGGGTATATGGGGATAGGCAATTCACCGTTCAAAATGACTTTATCAAAGACGAAAAGAAAATTGAAATAGGTTTTGCCCCGTCAATTCTTAATTCATTTCCGGGCGAAGACAAGGTACTTACCTACATAGATAATGGGGATAGCCAAGAGAAAAGATTTTACACCGGGAAATTAAGGCTGCTGCAATTTAGCGGGGTAACCTGCTCAACCTATACCATTTTTAACGGCAAAACGGGCAGCACAACCAGCACCACAAAAACGAAATACCCGTTTACGGCTCACATTGATAACCCTACCGCACCAACAACGGACATAAATTTCGGAATGCCGCGTTTTATCGGACTGAAACCCGGCACACCCATGACAAATAACAACTTGTATAATGCCTATTGGAGCAAGTACATTCAGGAAGTAACCGACAAGGACAGCAAAATAGTCAAAGGGGCGTTTCATTTAACCCCGGCTGATATGGAAAAATTGTCATTTCAGGACTTGTATTTCTTCGACGGCAACTATTTCAGGCTAAATAAAATTGAAGATTACGATCCGGTTAACCCATCAGTAAATATCTGTGAGTTTTTATTCCTAAAAACCGGGCAAACCTTCACAGCCACAACGGGGAGCACCGGGGGCGGGGGCAGTCAAGGTAGCGGAGGGCAACAAGAGTATGATCCGCGTGGTGGTGGCACAAGCGGCAAAGTAATACAACAGCGTGGTGTCAGCATTGGTGATTTCAATAAGCTAGGCGACGGCATCGGGGTAGGCTCTGCCATCAATAATTTGGGATTGAGAAATGCAGCCTTTGCAACGAGTGGCGTTACATTCATTGGTGACGATGCTATTGTGATAGGTGAAGCCCCGGCAAATCCAGTTGTAACGGGTGAAGTATGGCTGCAAGGGCATTCAATGACGCAACTAAATTTCAGCACGAACAGAATTAAGGTAGTCAGCGGAACAACGGCCTACAGCCCAAGTTTGTACGAGGACATTTTGATTGTAAACCTGACCGCGAACACCACAATCAATTTGCCGGAAGCATCCACGGCAACATCAAAGGCATACTACATCTACAAAAACACCGGGGCGCATCAGTTAATAATTGACGGCTACGCAGGTGAATACATAGACGGGGCAGAAACATTCACAATAACCAACCATTACGAGTGCATCCAAATCGTTTGCGACGGCACTGCGTGGTATGTAATCAGTAAAAAATAATGGCACAAGAAACAACAGTTGCAGTAAAAATAAACGCCAGCACGGGCGGCACAGAAAGCGTAAAATCCTTAAAGGCGCAAATCAGGGAAGCCACAAACGAAGCCGTTTTATTGGCTCAAAAGTTT
>Ga0315900_10004310_pt1 | contig 20139 bp, 19 predicted proteins | sample LakEriMetagenome_FD_203521 | JGI IMG/M metagenome (GOLD analysis project Ga0315900, IMG submission 203521) | Freshwater fungal communities from buoy surface, Lake Erie, Ohio, United States - Buoy 12 MA114 | ecosystem: Environmental > Aquatic > Freshwater > Lake > Lake biofilm | place: USA: Lake...
GTCGGTCAAGGTCATGCGGATCAAGGTCACCTCCCATTTGGCAACCTTGAATCACGACGAGGTGGAGATGGGAATCCTCAAACGTCAACAGAGCCTAGTAAAAGTTACTCACTTTTTCGCCAGAAGACCAAGATCATCTCGCACAGGACGGCCGCCCTGCAAGACCGCCACCACCTTGTTTTCATGTTGGGAGAAGCAAGACAGTCCGTCGTAGGGATTGGCATCAAGAACGATCAGATCGGCGTGAGCGCCAGGGCAGACTTCGCCCACGAGTCCTTCCATTCGCACGATACGGGCATTGTTGACGGTCGCATGGCGCAGAGCCTCGATTGCCCCGCACACCTTTTCATGGATCATAAGCCCGTCGCCTTGATACGTCTTGGGCGACCAACAAAGGTCGGTGCCATAGCCCACGTTGACCCCGTTTCGCAACGCCACTTCCAGCGAACCAAGACCCGAGGCCAACACCTCGGCGTTCTTTTCCGCGTTTTCGGGCGACCAGCCAAACCCCATGCCATACTTGGCGTCGGCCTCGTAGGTGATGAGCGTCGGCACCAGATGGGCGTTCCGGTCGGCCATCAGGCGGGCCGTGTCGTCGGTCAGGAAATTGCCGTGCTCGATGCTGCGCACGCCACAGGACACAGCGCGGCGGATGCCGATGTCGCTATAGACATGGGCCATCACATAACGGCCGCAGCGGTCGGCCTCGTCGGTGATCGCCTCGATCTCGGACAGCGAGTATTGCGGATGCACCAGCTTGTCGCCAGGGGAACTGACCCCGCCACCTGCCATGATCTTGATCTGGTCCACACCCTGGCGCACGTTTTCGCGCACCGCCTTGCGCACCTCGTCCACGCCGTCGGCAATGGTGGTGACGCCGCCGATCTGGGACGAACACGAACAGGTGTCAGCGCGGCCGCGATGGTCGCCGTGCCCGCCGGTTTGCGACAGGATGCGACCCGCTACGAACAACCGCGGGCCGGGGAACAGTCCCTTTTCAACCGCCGCCTTGTGACCCTGATCGGCGCCGCCGGCGTCGCGCACCGTCGTGAAGCCGCGGTGCAACATTCCGGCCAGATGCCGGCCGGCGCGGGCCGTTAATTCGGACGGGAGGATCGAATTGCCATCATCGAAAGCGCCGATGAAGCAATGCGCGTGGCAGTCGATCAGCCCAGGCGCGACGTGGCGGCCGCCGAGCGGCACGCGAGGCATCACTTGGTCCAGGTCCGCTTCGAGCGGGAGGCCGGTGATGCGGCCGTCCTGCACTACGATCGCTTGGCCGGTCAGAATCGTCCCCGCCAACACATCGACAATGCGGCAGTCCGTCAGGGCATAGGCCGTCTGTTGGGTCCGTGTCATTCCTTGTCACCTTTCGTCACATAGCCGTTTGCGAGATCGTAATTATGCGCCTCGGTGCTGCGCTGGGCCGGGTCGCCCCACCCTCCACCGCCTGCTGAGTAGTTTTCAAACGCTTCGTCCGTCGCCATCTTGACCCGGAACATGCCGACCCGCCGCTCCCGCGCCTCGCCGGGCCAGAGGACCATGCCGTTGCGCTGCGACGAAGGCTCGCCGCCGTTCAGCGCCCAGTTGCCGGTTTTGGTCTTGCCCTTCATCGACAGGATTTCGGTCGGCGCGGTCATCCGCACCTTGCGCTTGATCCCCAGCCCGCCCCGGAACCGGCCCTTGCCGCCGGAATCGGGGATCAGTTCCAGCTTGTCGTGAAACAGGCTCGCCTGCCGTTCCAGCACCTCGATCGGCGTGTTGCGCACCGTGCTGGTCGAGGGATGCTGCAACGCCGTCGCGCCGTCATGGTCGCGCGTTGCGCCCCAACCAATGCCTTCGTTGTTGGACACAACAAAGGTTTTGCGCGTGCGGGGGTGACGGCCCACAGCCATGAAGCCGGGCTCGTCCCCGCCCGAAGACGCGGGCAACCAACCGATCACCGGCGCCAATGCCTTTGCGATCAGTTCGAACGCGACCATGTGCGTCCAGGGCATATAGGTCGAGGCCGGATAGACCGCGTGGAACATGTTCCCCGGATCGGCCCGCACGTCGAGCGGGATGTAGTTGCCGTGGTTGCTGGGAGTGTCGCGCGAGGTCAGGAACTTGAAATAGGTCTTGGCCATCGTGATCGTGCCGCCATAGGGCACGTTTATCGGGCCCGCGACCTGCGGCGCTGACCGGTTGTAGTCCACGATGAAACGGTCGTCGGTGATCGTCACGTCGACCGCCATCCGGATCATGTCATCGGTGATCCCGTCGTCGTCCATCCAGTCCTCGGCCGACCAGGTTCCCTTGGGCAGATCGCGCAGGGCGGCCAGCGTTTTCTGGTGGGCGTGCTCGAAGAACTCGTCAATCGCACTCATGACGCGGGCCTTGCCGAACTTGGCAAAGATCTCGCGCACGCATTTCTCGCCGGTGCGCAGGCAGGCGACCTGCGCGCCGAAATCACCACGGATCGCCTCGGGCAGACGAGAGTTGAACTGCAGAATGCGCCACAGATCCTCGTCCAGCTTGCCTTCCTTAATGATGCGCACACCGGGAAAGATGATGCCTTCCTGGTGCACATCGGTGGAATCGATGACATAGCCCGCGTCCTTGGCGCCGAGGTCTAGCCAGTGTGCGCGAACGCAGAGGAACATGTCGATGCCGCCCCCGTCGATGAACACGGGGGCCATCAGCAGGGCGTCGGCCAGGTGAGCAGAGTTCCAGTAGGGGTAATTCAGCATCACCACATCACCGGGCCGCAGGGCGCCGATGTCGATGTTTTCCATCAGCATCTGCAAGGAATAATCGTTGGCGCCGATGAAGGAAGTGATGCCCGCCGCTTCGGCCACCATGCGGCCCTTGGCATCGGCAATCGAAATGCCGAAATCCAGCACCTCGTAGATCACCGCGTTGAAGGCCGTGCGCACCAGCGTGCGCCGCATCTGTTCGGCCGCCGAGATGAACAGGCCCGAGATGATTTCCAGTTCCGCTGCCCGGTTGATTGCCATTGTCAGGCCTCCGCTCGCGTAAGACAGATCATGCCGTAAGAATCGAGTGTCAGGGTCTGGTCCCCGCGCACCACCAGTGACGACCCTTCATCCGTCACCAGCATGGGTCCGGGATAGGCCGTGCCCGGCACCAGCCGGTCGCGCCGAATCTTGCGGCACTGGACAAATGCCCCCGTCGCGGGATCGTTCATCTGGTGGACCATGTCGCTTTGCCGCTCCAACGGGGCCACGACCCCGGACGAGACTTCGGGCTTTTGCGTCACGATGGTCAGGTTCGCCATGATAGACAGGCTTTCGGCCTCGCTGGTGAAGGTGTGTCCGAAACGGTCGCGGTGGGCCGTGGCAAAGCGGGCGAACAAGGTTTCAGCCGTGTCATCGCGGCGATAGGGGATCGACAGGGTATGTTCCTGTCCCACGAACCGCAATCGCGCCGACAGCGCGACCTCGGGCGTGGCGGCATGGTCCACCCGTTCCCGCAACGCGGCAAGGCTGCGGGCCACCAGATCATCCGCCGCCCTTCCGATCCGGGCCATCGCTTCCAAGGTCACAGTCTCCATCACCGAGACGGAGTCGTTGAAGGACAGGTCGCTGGCCAGCATCCCCCAGGCTGAGAACACGGACGGCAACGGCGGCACCACCAGTTCCGCCATGTCGAGTTCATTGACCAGAAGCGGCCCCAGAAGCGGCCCGCAGCCGCCAAAGGCGAGAAGCGAGAAATCGCGCGGGTCCAACCCGCGTTCCAGCATCATCTCGCGGATCGAGGACGATGTGCGCGAGATCAGCACCTCGAAGATCGAGCGCGCGGCCTCGTCGGGTTCAATTCCCAGCGGTGCGCAGATCGTCGTGCGCAGGGCGGTTTCGGCAAGGTCGGTGGCAATCGCCATCTCGCCGCCCATGAAGTTGGCGGTGTCCAGATAGCCCAGCACAAACGCCGCATCGGTCACGGTCGCCTCGGTTCCGCCACGGCCATAGCAGGCCGGCCCCGGCACCGCGCCGGCGCTGCGCGGCCCGACGCGCAGCAGTTTGTTGTCGATCCAGGCAACAGACCCGCCGCCGGCCCCCAGCGTGCGCAGATCGAAGATCGGCTGAAGGACGGGGAATGTGTCGATCCGCGCCTCGAACACGTCCATCGGCTGGCCATCGACAATAAGACAAGCGTCGAGGCTGGTGCCGCCCACGTCGATCGACAGGACGTTGCGCCGTCCGGTCGAACGGGCGACGTGCAGGGCTCCGGCCACGCCGCCTGCTGGCCCGGACAGGATGGTGGCCACTGGCTGCGCCTCGGCCAGGCCAAAGGTCAGCGCCCCACCGGACGAATTCATCACATAGCTTTTGCCCGCAAAGCCCTGCGCGGCGATCCCGGCGCCAAGCCGACCCAGATAGTTGCGCAGGACCGGCTTGATGTAGGCATCAAGCACGGCGGTGCTGGTCCGCTCATACTCTCGGTATTCATTGGCCAGCACCGCCCCGGACGAGACTGCCAATTCCGGCCAGCGCGCGCGGATCAGATCAACGGCGGCGCGTTCATGCGCGTCATTGGCATAAGAGTGCAGAAAACTGACTGCAATCGCCTGGCAACCTTCCTGCTCGTGCAGAAAGCGGGCGGCCTCTATCACGGCTGCACCGTCGAGGGGGACAACCTCGGTCCCTTCGTAATCCAGCCGGCCGGACACGCCGATCCGGTGGCGGCGTTCAACCAGCGGGGATTTCTGCTCATAGTCAAAGCGGTACATGTCGGCAAACTCAAGTGCGCCCCGCCCGATCTCGAAGATGTCGGCAAAGCCTGCGTTGGTGATGATCCCCACCCGTGCGCCGCGCCGTTCCAGTACGGCGTTCAACCCCAGGGTCGTGCCATGGACGAAATCGGCCACGCTGCTGGCAGGGTGGCCCAGTTGAGCGACCGAATCCACCACTCCCTGCGCCGGATCCGCCGGGGTGGTGGGCAACTTGAATGCCCGCAGGCGCCGGGTAGCGAAGTCAAAGGTGACCACGTCTATGAACGTTCCCCCGATATCGATCGCCAGCTTGAGTGTCGTCATTGCCTTCTCCGTCAATATGCTGCCGCCAGCAGGCGGCGGGTGTAGTCCTCCTGGGGTACCGTCAGAATCGTTTCGGCAGGACCGTGTTCAACGATCCGGCCGTCATGCATGACATAGACCCGGTCGCACAGCAGCCGAGCTACATGGATGTCGTGGGTGATCAGAACCATCGTCAGGTTGTGGTCACGGATCAGCCGCGCGAAAAGCTCGAGGATCTGTGCTTGGATCGACACGTCGAGCGAGGATAAAGGTTCGTCGCAGACCAGCACCTCGGGGCCGACAGCCAGAGCCCGAGCAATGGCAATGCGTTGGCGTTGGCCACCGGAAAAGGCGCGCGGATAGCGGTCGAGTGAAGTGGCGGGCAGGCCCACTTCGTCCATCAGGGCGCGCAACCGCGCCTCACGTGCAGTGGCGTCCAGGCTGCGCTGATGCAGAAGCAGCCCCTCGCCCACGATCTCGCGCACGGCGGCTCGGGGGTTCAGGCTGCCGTAGGGGTCTTGAAAGACGATCTGCACCTTTGACTTGAATGCGAACCGCCGGGCGCGGTCGAAGGTCTTCACGTCCTGGCCCTTGAACAGGTAGGTGCCCGCGTCGAAGGGGGTGAGCAGCGTCATGATACCCGCCGTCGTCGACTTGCCGCTACCCGATTCACCGAGAAGACCCACGACCTCGCCACGGTTCACGGCGATGTCGATTCCCTGCAGCGAAAAACTGCGCCGGGCGAGCATGGCTCGGCGGGCAAAACTCTTCGACAGGCCCCTCATGTCGATCAGCGGTGTCTTGCTGTCACCCTCCATCACGCCCCCCGTCCCTGGATGCAGGCACTGAAGGTGCCGCTGAGGGCCTCCGCAGTCGGCAGAGCAGAATCCCGGCATACCGGAGCGACATGGGGGCAGCGGGCGGCAAAGGCGCATCCGATGCGGCCAAAACCGCCGCCTGCAGGCTCTCCCGGGATCGAGCGCAGATCGGCAAGGCGCAGTGCCGCTGAAGGCAAGCAGCGATAGAGCGCTTCTGCGTAGGGGTGGGTGTCGCGAGCGCCCAGATCGGCCGCCGCGACCACTGCCATAAGTTGCCCACCATACAAGACGGCAATCCGGTCTGCGCTCTGGCGCAAGAGCTCGAGGTTATGGCTGATGATTATGACTGACAGCCCCCGTGTACGGCTGCGGTCCAGTATGAGGTCAATCACCCTTCGCTGGGTAGTGGCGTCCAGCGCGGTAGTCGGTTCGTCTGCGATCAAGAGGACAGGCTCTTGGGACAGGGCGATGGCTATGACGATACGTTGGCGCATCCCGCCGGAAAACTGGTCTGGATACTGGTCAAACGCGACCTGCGGTTCAGGGATGCCCACCTCGGCCAGCAAGGCTTCGCCGCGGGAGCGGGCCTCGGTCGAACGGGGCGGCAGACCATGCGCAAGGTAGAGCGCCTCTGTGATCTGGCGTCCGACCCGCATTGAAGGATTCAGCGAGGCATAAGGATCTTGCGGGATATACCCGACCTTGCGTCCCAAGAGTTGTCGCATGGCGCGAAAGTTAAGGTCAGGCGGGATGGCCGCGCCGTCAAAGTCGATGGCGCCACCCAAAACGAAAGCTTCGTCATGCAGACCAAAGACTGTCCGCGTCAGCAGCGTCTTTCCCGATCCGGATTCGCCCGCGATGCCAAAGATCTCTTTCCGCCCGACGGTGAAACTGACGGATGACACCATTTCGCGGCCGTTGTGGCGCAGGGCAATGCTGACATTCCGCAGGGCCAGGACAGGGGGTGAAGGCGTTATCATGGGCGCTGCAGCAGCGGGTCAAGTTCGCGCCGCAGCATGTCGCCGATGATGTTGAAGGCGACAGCGGCCAGAAAGATCATCAGGCCGGGAAACAGGATCACCCACCAGGCCTGCCCGACATGGCTCCGCCCATCTGCGATCATAGCGCCCCACTCCGGCGCGGGAATCTGCGCGCCCACGCCGATGAAGGACAGGCCTGAAATGGCCAGCATCACGGCAGACACATCTAGCGCCACCTGCACGATCAGCACGTCAAAGGCATTGGGGATCACATAGCGACGCACCTTGCGCCAGAGCGGCACACCAAGGGCATCGGCACTGGCCACGAAACTGCGCGACAGGATTTCGACCGTGATCATCCGCGACAAGCGCGCGTAGTTGGGCCACCAACTGATCACAAGCGCCAGAATCGCCGCCTCCAAGCTAGCGCCCAAGGCGGCCGCAAAACCCAGCGCGAGGATCAGCGGCGGAAATCCCAGCCAGATGTCTGTCAGCCGCATGATGATGTTGTCTAGCGCCCCGCCCATGAAGGCCGAGGTGATGCCAATGGCGCAGCCAATCACCAGAACGCTCAAAACGATAGCGAACGTCGACAGCACCGTCAGGCGCGCGCCGGCCAGAACGCGGCTCAGGATGTCGCGGCCCGAGGCGTCGGTGCCGAACGGATGGTCCCAAGTGGGCGGGTCAAGCCTGCCCCGGAAGTTGATCTGTAGCGGGTCGTGAGGGGCGAGCCAGATGCCGAAAACCGCAATGAACAGGATTACAATCGCCAAGCCGATGGCAATCCATTCCACTGGATTCGCTGGCATCCGCAGGAAACGCAGGACGATGTTCACGACGCGCCCCGGCGCTGCGGGTTCATCAGGTAAAGCAGGATATCTACCAAAAGGTTGGCCAGCAGGAACACCACGCCGATCACGAACACCACCGCAACGACGGCATGGATGTCGGACTGCGTGACCGCCTTGACAGCATAGCGGCCGATCCCGGGTCGGCCGAAAATCTCTTCCACCAGCACGGTCGCACCCAGCATCCAGCCAATCTGCATGCCGATGACGGTCAGAGATGGGGTCGCACCGTTCGGAAAGACATGGCGTACCATGACGCGTGCCTCGCCTGCGCCCTTTGCACGGGCTAGCGTGACATAATCCTTGCGGAATTCGCTGATCATCGCGGTGCGGGTGATGCGCAGGCTGACGGCGGTGAAGAGAAGGGACAAAGACAACGCCGGCAGGAACAGATGGGCGAGCGCGCTGGCCAAGATGTCGGGCCGCCCGGCGTGCAGGCTGTCAAGCAGGATGAACCCGGTCGCCCCCTCGAACTCTCGGAAATCGAAGCCGACCTGCCCTGCAAGCGGAAACAGGCCCAGATCAGCGGCCAGCCATTGCTGGAGCAGGATCGCCAACCAGAAGATCGGCAGGCCCGCCCCGGCTATGGTCAGCAGGCGCACCGTCTCGTCGAGGCGGGTGCCGTGGAACCGCGCGGTGATCAGGCCACCGGGCAACGAGATCATCAGGTTAATTACCATCGCCATCGCGACCAGTTCCAGCGATGGCGGCAATTCACGGAACAGATCGTCCAGGATTGGCTGCCGGGTGAACCAGGAAATGCCGAAATCGCCTTGGAGGACATTACCGCAATAGATCATGAACTGGGTCGCGATTGACTTGTCCAACCCCATCTCAACCCGCAACGCGGCGATCTTTTCTGCCCCCGCATTCGGCCCTGCGGCGATCAAGGCCGGGTCGCCGGGGACGACCTGGCCCAGTATGAAGGTGATCAGCACCAGCACGAACAGCGAAAGGATCGAAAAGGCAATCCTTTCGGCTGCATAGCGCATGGTGCTGATTTCCCCTGTCAGGCTGCCCTATTCGGTCAGCCCGATGTCCATGATGTTGAAGGTCTGGTGATGGGCCACGTTGTACACATATCCCGTCACCTTGTCCGACATCGCCACAACGGCGCCCGGCAGCGACACTGTGATGACCGGGAAATCGGCCCCCACCAGCGTCTGGACCTGCGCATAAAGTGCCGCCCTTTCCGCCGGATCGGCCGAGGATGCGGCGGCGTTCAGCAGGGCGTCAACCTCAGGGTTGGAATACTGCGCCCAGTTGTAGCCGCCGTTGTAGCCGGTGTTTGCACTGTTGAACGAGGTGTTCAGGATCGCGTGCGGATCGGGGAAGGACGGGAAGTTGTAGATCATGTTGATGTCTGACGTGGTCGCCAGATCCTGGACCGTGGCTGCCTGAGCGGGCCAGGTCATGCCTTCCGCCTCCAGCGTGATGCCGAGTTGCGACAGGTTGTATTGCAGCTGTTCGACGGCCAGCTGTTCCTCTTCGATCGCAGGCAGGTAGCGGACGAGAAGCGTCGTCCCCGCCCAACCATTCGCATCAACCAGCGTGCGCGCGGCCTCGAGGTCGAAGGGCAGTTCGGTACCGGCCTGATGACCCATCCAGCTGGGCGGCAGCGGCCCGTCAGGGAGGGTGCCGAAACCCAGCAGCACCTGATCCAGATGCAGTTGCCGATCAAAGGTCTGCGCGATCATCTTGCGGAATTCCGGATTGCCCATCGGCCCTTCGCTGGCCGTGTTCATCTGGAAGTAAAGCGGCGTCGCGGCTGCGCCGATGTCTACGACAAAGCCGGGCTCGCTCATCAAACTGACCTTGGAATCCACCGTCAGGTCCGGCGCGATATGTGCCTCGCCGCTTTGAAGCATGGCCAGCTGAGTCGACGGTTCGGAGACATAGCGGAACAGTATCTCGGCCACGTGGTTCCCCTCCCAGCCGCCCCAGTAGTCGGGGAATGCGGTCAGCGACACTGCCTCGGTTGGGGCGTAGGAGTTAACCGTATAGGGGCCGGAGCCGGCACTGTTCACAGCCAGCCAGCCACGGGCGTTGTCTTCGGTCATCTGGGGTTCGACCAAGGCCTTGTTGACGATGTAGATCCGCGACAATGCCGAAAGGAACGGGCCAAAGGGGGACGATAGGGTCAACGTTACCGTTTGGTCGTCGACCACTTCGGCGCTGACATAGGGGCCCATGTCGTTCAGCACCGCGGCCGATGCGGCCTGCAACCGGTCCAGTGTGAACTTGACATCGGCCGCCGTCATCGGCGTCCCGTCGTGGAACAGCACGTCGTCGCGCAGCGTGAAGGTGTAGCTCAGTCCATCGTCCGAGATCGTCCACGCGGTGGCGACCCGAGGCGATACAGCAACCTCGCCCGCCGTGAACTGCACCAGCGTGTCATAAACCCCGATGACAAGCTGGTTGACGGTCGAGTTGGTAGCATTCGCGGGGTCCAGATTCTCGGGCGTCTCGTTTTCGACGATGACGAGAACACCGGCCGGTTCGGCCAGAACCCCTAGCGGAAACGCGACGGTCATCGCCAGCGTTACGCCGAGGGGCATTGCAAGTGTCTTCAGTTTCATGACGTGTCTCCCGTTGGTGTTTTGTATACCGATTGAATCCTGAACTAGCACATAACTCCAATTCCGCAAAACTCTGAACAAGCCAATCCGGGGACAGGTCCCGATGCGTGGCAGTGGTTCCGAGGTTGTGCTTCAGAAACAGGCAGATGGCTGCACAACTGCCGTGCTGCTCAACCCAGGCGGCTGAACGACACATCGGTCGCACCTTTCCACAGCACGTGATTCCCCAACGCCTTGAGGTGGTCCTGCCCGGCGGTCACCGTCAGAAAGTGATTCCCGGCAAGCTGGCCCATCTTCGAGGCAAAGCTGACGCCGCCATAGGCCAGCAGGATCTCAGTTTCGCTAATACCGCCCGGGTAGAAGATAAACTGCCCCGGGGCCGGATGGCTCGTGTGGTTCTCGTAGGTAAAGTCGAACTTGCTCTCGCCGAGCGGGATCCAGATTCCCTCGCCGCTCCAGCGGACATGGACGAATTGACTTGTCCAAGGCAGAAGCGCCTCAAAGGCGCGGCAGGTAGCCGGGGCATCGGCGCGCTCCAGTCGTGCCTCAAGACGGAACGGGCCTGCGGTGATCAGAATGTCTTTCATGAGATCGTCTATCCTTCTGTTGCGGGCTGGAACCGGTCCAGCCCAAAGATGTCTAGGTCCTGCCGCATCCGCCCAGCCAGAACGCCCAGCGCCGCCTCGCGCCCGATAAGCGGCCCAAGCGTATAACCGTTGGCCGTGGCCGCGACGACCACGCGGGGATGGCCGGGCAAATGCGACAGAAGCGGCGCACCGTCGATGTCGATGTTCATGGCCGCCCAACTGCGGATCACCGAAAGGCCCGCCACGGCAGGCAGCGTGCGGGCTGCAACCCAAAGGTTGCCCTCCAGACTTTCGGGCAGCACCTGAGGCTGACCGGCCGCGTTCACAGCCCCCGGCCAGGCCCCGCCGATCAGTATCCCCCCGGTCGCATTCTGCTTCAGAGTCAGGTGCCGGTCCGCATGCGCCACCAGACAAGACACGAGCGGCGGCCCGGGTTCAGTGACCACCATTTGCAGCGGCGTGCCCCGGATGGGCAGCGGCACCGACAGCATAGCGCCCAGTTCTGCGCTCCATCCGCCTGCAGCCAGAACGATCCGCCCCGCCTTCACTGCGCCGCGGGCCGTCTCGATCCGATATCCGGTGCCGTCTGCACGGATCGCGGCGACACTGCACCGTTCCACAACTACCACGCCTGCAGAGCGGGCGGCGGCCATAAGGGCGCAGTTGGCGGCCAGCGGGTTGATCTTTCCCTCGCCCGGGCACCAGGCAGCTGCGGCAAAGATCCCGGCAAGGGCCGGTTCCATCGCTGCAATCTCGGCCTGACCGATGATATGGGTTTCGACCCCCACTGTTGCCTCTGCGGCGGCCTTGGCCCGAAGAAACGCGATCTGGTCTGGATTCTCGGCAAGCACCATGCCGCCAGTTGCAGCCATTTCGAAGTTGGCACCCATTTCGGCCTGCAAATTGGCCCAAAGCGCGATGGACTCGGCCTGCAGCGGCAGGGTCCGCAAGGCAAGGGAGCCGCGCCCGACGGCCTTTTGCCCGAAATCCCAAGACAGAAGCTGCAAATGTAGGCTGCCGGCGTTCCCACCCGAGGCCTCGGCAGCAGCAAGGCCACGGTCAAGGCAGAGGACGCTGGCCCCAGCGCGCGCCGCCTCCAGCGCCGCAGACAGGCCAGTGACACCCGCGCCGATGACTACAACATCGGCGTCGCCAACCGGCAGCGGTTCCCGGTTCGCGGCTTGTGGCCGGGCGGATGGGCTGGCAATCCGGTGTCCACCCCACTCGGGCTTTTCGCGCAGCAGGATATGCGCGGCCACCGGGCGGGCCGGAAGCTGAGGTGCAAACATCGCTTCAGGCGTCACAGCATGACCTGCCGCCACCAAAAGCTCGGCCAGACCCGGGCTGCAGAGCCTGCCCTGACAGCGCCCCATGCCGCAACGTGTCGCGCGCTTGACGGAACCCGGGTCCGTGGCGCCCTGGGCAATGACACCCCGGACGGTCCCCACTGTGACCGTCTCGCAGCGACACAGGATCGCATCACTTGCTGCAGGGCGGCGCGGTGGAGCATCGAATGCCGTCCAGAGCGCTCGCTGGAACCGCTCGGCGCGGACCAGCCGTCGTTGCGTCCCCAGATCGACCGAGGCAGGCCGCCCCAGATGGCGCAGCACGGCAAGCCCCGCAAGCCGACCTTGTGCTGCGGCGATCTGTGCCCCGCCCCGGCCGCCGCCGTCACCAGCAACCCAAAGGCCGGCGACCTCCGTCGCCCCGTCTGTCCCCCGCTGTACACGGGCAAGGCCGTGGGCATCGGTCTCGACCGGCGCGCCAAGAAGCCGGGCCAGCTCAAGCTGTGGCACGAACCCTTCGCTGAGGCAGAGTATGTCGGCCTCCACATGCCGCGTGCGACGGCCCCCCGCTACCGGCCCGAACGCCACAGACAGATGGCCATCTCTCGCGGTCACCGCCTGTACCTCCGTCCCGCGCCAGACGGCGACGCCAGCCCGCGCAAGGCGGAAGAGATATCCAGCCCCCTGCACGACCAGTGCCGGATCAGCCGCTGCGGCGCGCAGCAGCGGGCCCGGCGCTATCTGACTGCGTTCGGCCACCCCCACCACCCGCGCGCCAAGGGCCAAGAGTTCGACCGCGAGCTGCAGCCCGAGCGGTCCCTGCCCCGCGACCAGCACCCTCTCGCCCGGAGCGATACCATAGCGCCGCGCAAGTGTCTGCGCCGCGCCGATGGTCATGACGCCCGGCAAGGTCCCGCCCGGAACAACCGCCGGGCGTTCGTGCGCGCCGGTGGCCAGCACCAGCGCGCGGCAAGTCACACGGGCTTCTTGGGCTTTCGCAAAGTAGCGCAGGTGAAAACCGTCCGACGAGTTGCGTACGAACCAGACATTTGTCTCGTTTGCGATCCGCGCACCGCTTCTGGCCAGACGAGTGCGCAACTCCTCACCCTGATGATGTTGATGATCGTCGCGCCTGCGGCGCGATCCGGCGCTTGGTGGCTTGAAATACTGGCCACCTGGAGCGCTGCGTTCGTCCAGGACGAGCACAGAAAGCCCACTTTCGGCGGCGACGATGGCCGCCTCAAGCCCGGCTGGGCCGCCCCCGACGACAGCCAGATCCACATCAAGTTGCTCTGCAGGCGGCGCGGTCAGCGGCGCCGCGGGTATTGGGGTGACAGCATCATGCTGCGCGGTCACCACCATGCCGACGGCCACGGTCTCCATACAGGCGCGGACAGAACGGCGACCATCCACCGTCACCACACATTCTTGACAGACGCCCATGCCGCAGAACTGCCCCCGCGCCAGACCGTTGCGCCGACTGCCCAGTTGGCGGATGCCGTTCGCCGTCAGGGCTGCGGCAATCGAATCCCCTTCGCGAGCCTCAACATGCGTGCCGTCAAAGACGAAGGCGATAGGCGCGCCCACCCGCGCCTCAGGCCGTTCCGGCGGGCAAGAGGGCCACCGCTGCCAATGCGGCCCGCACGTCCATCATGTCGGCAGCGCTGCTCGGTAGGCGCGGCGCTCGCGGATCACCGGCGGAAAAGCCCAGGAGGTTCAGCGCCGCCTTGGTGGCCGAGACATAGCGGTGACCGCCGACCAGCCGGATGATCGGCAGCACCTGCGCATAAAGCGCGCGCGCAGCGTCATAGTCTTGTGCATCGGCTGTCAGGGTGAACAACCGGGCAAAGGCAGATGGCATGATGTTCGACCCTACCGCTACCCAGCCCTCGGCCCCGTTGACGAAGGACTCGAACCCCATGATGCCGCCAAACACGGACATCCGCCCCTCCGATAGATCGAGGATGTCGCGCACCCTCGTTACATCCATCGTCGACTCCTTGATGTAGTCCACATGCTCGATCTCGCTCAACCGAGCGACGAGTGGCGGCGTCAAATCGACGTTGGCGGTGGCCGGATTGTTGTACAGCATGATTGGCAGATCGGTCGCCCCCGCGATGCGCTCGTAGTGTCGCATCAGTTCGGCCTCGGTCGGAGAGGAATAAAACGGTGGGATGATCATCGTCCCATCCGCACCGATGTCGCGAGCCATGCGCGCCTTGTCCATCGCATCCTCGGTACGCTCAGCCCCCGCGCCGATCAGTACTGGCACACGTCCGTTGACCGTGCGCACCACGCATTCGGCCACGGCCCGCTGCTCGGCTCCAGTAAGCGACAGGAATTCCCCGGTCGAGCCGAGCGGGATCAGCCCGTGAATCCCTTCGCGCACCTGCCAATCGGTAAAGGCGGCCAAACTGCCCAAGTCAATGCCGCCATCAGGGCTGCAGGGGGTGATCATCACGGTGAACGTGCCGCGGAATCGTGTCATGCTGGCGTCTCCTTGAGGGTCAGAAGCCGCAACGGCGTCGTGCGCTGCAGCGCTTCGATCAGCCCGGCCGGAAATTCAAGCCGGGCCATCAGAGCGGGCAGGTTGCGCAGTACATGACCATAGCCGTGCCCGCCCCAGCGGGTCATCCGCGTCCGGGTACAGATATCCTGCGAGATCACGATCTGCGCCCAGTGCCCGCGCGCGGCAAAATCGCGGATCAGACGCAGGCGTTGCAGGTCAGTCGGCAGTTCGGTTTCGTCCATCCAGTAGTGCGATTGCTCGATGCCGAAGAAATCCCATTCGATCACGGCCCCCCGGGCCAAGAGAGCTGCAATGCCCGTGCCATCGGGATGGGTGCGGTCCATGTGGCACAGGACCACACGGGTCAAGTCCGCGCCTGCGTCCTGCAGTACATCAAGGATGCGTGTGCAAGCCGCCGGGCTGCGGCCGGGATGCACACTGATCGCCACACCCGTCTGTTGCTGAGCGATTGCGGCAGCCTGAAGGGCCCGCTCTTCAACCGGTTCGGGCGGCCAAGATATACCGATCTCGCCGATCAGGCCTGCACGAATGCCGGTGTTGTCGATGCCGTCCTGAATCTCGGTCAAGAAAAGCGCGGCCAGGTCATCCACCCCGGCCTCGCGCAACTCCGGGGGCAGGTAGCGGGCAGTATAGGTCCCCGTCGCAGCGACAACCGCCACGCCAGAGGCCTGCGATGCCGAAACCAGACCAGCCGGGTCACGCCCGATGCCGATGACCGACTGGTCCACGATCAGCCCGCCGCCATCGGCGCGAAAGGCCGCCAACTCAGCCGCTGCAACGGCAGGATCGTCCTGCCGGGCATTGGTCGGGTTTGCATTCGACAGATAGTCGATCTGCCAGCGGTTTTCCGGGGTGATCGGCACAGCAGACCGGGTGTCTGTCCCGGGCGGGACGAAGTTGAAAAGAAGATGCTCATGGAACATCACCGTCCCAACTGCAGCGGCCGCCATGTCGCCCGTCACGCAGCGAACGACACTCATGCCATAGCCCCACCAGCCCTGCGGCACCAGTCGCTGGCGATGGCCGTCACGACATCGACCATCCGTGCAAAGTCCGCCGCGTCGATCCATTCGTCGGTTCGGCCGTTCTGCGTCAGGTCTCCACAAAGGCACCCCAGACCCAGACAGACGATCCCCGCCTCAAGGATCGGAACGCGGATATCACTGCCGGTGTGCAGGGGGTAAACCTGCGGGGCCGATCCGATCACCTGACTGACGGCCTTGCTTGCGACACGCCAGAACGGGTTGTCCCCGGGCACCTCTGCCGCGTCGGTTCCCGCATGCCAGGTGATCTGCGGCGGATGAACCGACAGCCAGTCGTCCGCCTGCGCCGCTGCAGCCACCGTAGCCGACACCTCGGCCTGCACATCCGCCAACTTCTCGCCTGGCGGAAAGGACAGCGCGCAGCCAAGCGTGCAGTCCGCGGCCAGACGCGACAGACCGGCCTGGGGACCGGTCGTCATGGCCGAAATCATCAGGTTCGTCGACCGCCCCGCCGCCTTCGCAATTGCCGTATGACGAGGGCGCCCCGCCCGGCGTACGTCGAGCGCCCGCAGCGCCGCATGGATCACGACCGCCTTGTCCACAGGATTGATCACCTTGTGCGACAAGACTGTATGGCTCGGCTCCTGTGTCTCGGGCGGTTCGCCCTGCACGGTTATGCTGAATTCGAGGTGTCCGCTGGTGATTGCCTTGATCTCGTTCATCCCGGCACCGGATTCGGCAGGGTGCAGATACAAAGCCGCATCAGCCAGCAAGCCATTCTGCAGGACGGCCGCTGTGCCCTTTGCGGACCTCTTGGAAGGCGCCGCCGCAAAGATGACGTCACCTCGTTCGCCATCTAGGTTGGCAAGCCGCGACATTGCCAGAATAGCGGCTGCACAGCCTGCAAGATCGTCTGCCACACCCCAGCCATGCAACCGGCCCTTGCGGTTGACCAGCGTAAACGGATCATCCGTCCAGCCTGCCCCGCTTGTGAAAGGTTCGCTGTCAGGATGTGCAAAGATCAGCAGGCTTTGACGCCCTGCCGCTGTGGCGGGCAGCATGGCAACAATGGCGATCCGTTCGTCACTCGCCCACGAGGGTTTTGAGGCGATTTCCCCGCGCGCCGGGACATCGGCTGGGACATAGCGATGTTCGCTCACCAAACAACCAATTGCACTTAGGTCTGTCGCGATCACCTCCTGCACCGCCGCCTCGCCCCGTGCCTGCGCCCCGACAAGCCGCCCCAGAAGGTCAATCGCCTCTGGCAAAAGGGCAGCTTCCGGCATCAGCGACACTCCACAAGATTCCTAAATGGATACTGTTAGTATACCGTCAATTCGACTGCGGGATATAGGCAAAGCGCCGTTCCGGCAAAATCTCTCTCGCGAATCCGTGCGCGATTGTATGTCGACATCGTTTCGCATAGGCAGAAAAGACACGAACGTGGCGAAGTGATGGGCATGAAAGAAGCCAGATTGATCCCCGACCCGGACGGGGTGCGACGGTCGGCGTCGACCTTGTCACAGCAGGCCTACCTTGCGCTGGCCGACCTGATCCGCCGCCGGGAACTGCCCAGCGAGGCACCTCTGGTCGAAATGCAGCTGGCCGAACGGTTGGGCGTCTCGCGTACGCCGCTGCGGCAGGCGCTGCAGCGACTTGAGAGCGAGGGCCTCTTACGCAAGGACGCCAACCGTAGTTTTGTCATTCGCAGGGTCGAATTGAAGGAATACCTGCAAAGCCTGCGCGTCCGCGAGATACTCGAACCGGAGGCGGCCGCCCTCGTCATCGGCAGGGTTTCCTCGGACGAGGTAGAGAGGGTGCGCAAAGGGTTGATCCGGGTGCGTGACGCCAAGCCCTATGACATGTTGGCTCACTGGCGCTCGGACGATGAGGTCCACAACCTGTTCATACGTGGTTGCGGCAATGACGTCCTAACCCGCATCCTGCTGTCGCTTCGCGGGACGACCCAGCTTTTCGAGATTGAGCGGCTTGTTGACAGGCTGGAACCGGACTCGGCTGAACACGAACGCATTCTCGACGCATTGGCGGCTGGCGACCTAAAGGGAGTTCGCAAATCGGTGGCTTCACATATCAACTCACTTTTCCGGTTTGCTGTCGAAGCCGTTGGCTGAACCCGGTTGGAATATCCATCTACCTAGATGTTTGATCCCACGGTTTGATGGTGCGATCCTTTCGCAGGAATGGAAGGAAGCATTATGGGACAGGTTCGTCACGGGAGCTCCACGACCACGCACGCCGTCCGAGCGGCAATAATGAGGGCCAGCCCGCCATCGGTGTGAGGGATGGCCCGAATGATCGCAAGCTTCGCTTGCGCAGCTGAGCCGTGAACTGGGCGTCAATCAGAAGACCGTCGCGAAGTGGCGGAAGCGGGCCTCGGTCGAAGACATGAAGACAGGGCCGAAGGAACCGCGGTCGACGGTCCTGACCGAGGAAGAGGAGGCGGCGGTCGTCGCCTTCCGAAGGCACACGCTGCTGCCGCTGGATGATTGTCTCTATGCTCTCCAGCCCTCGATCCCGCACCTGATACGGTCGGCTTTGCACAGGTGCCTGCAGCGGCACGGCATCTCGCGCCTGCCAGATGTCGAAGGCGACAAGCCCAAGCGGCAGAAGTTCAAACGCTATCCGATCGGCGCGCGGCACGGCCCTCGGACCGGTGGCGGGCACGTGCCCCGCTCCACATCGACATTGCCGAGGTGCAGACCGCCGAGGGCAAGCTCTTCCTTTTCGTCGGGATCGACCGCACTGCCAAGTTCGCCGTCGCTCAACGCGTTGCAACGGCTGACAGACGCACCGCCTGGGAGTTCCTGCAGCACATGCTCGAGGCCGTGCCATACCAGGTCCGGACGGTCTTTACCGACAGCGGGATCCAGTTCGCCGAGCAGCCCCGGAACCGCAACACCATCTCCTCACGGCCAATGCGCTTCGACATGATCTGCGAGGCCAACGGGATCGAGCACAGGCTGACGAAGCCGAACCACCCGTAGACGGAAGGTCAGGTCGAGCGCATGAACCGAGCGATCAAGGACGCGACGGTCAAGCGTTTCCACTCCGACAGCCACGACCAACTGCGCACGCACCTCTCGGACTTCATGGCGGCCCACAACTTTGGACTTGCCCGGGAATAGTGGAGAGCACCAACTGAGGAACCAGGAGGTGTTCGATGAGCAACGGGAACAGACCGACGCCGGAGTTTCGGCGTGAAGCGGTGCGGCTGGCACTGACCAGTGGCCGGACGCGACGGGAGATCGCGGAGGATCTGGGCGTTGGGCTATCGACGCTGACGCGATGGCTGAGCCAAGAGCGTGATGTCCGTGAGCCGAGTGAGGCGCCTGTCGATCTGCATGCCGAGTTGAAGCGATTGCGTGTCCGCCATCAGGACCCTTGGGACAGTTTGGCGTGATTGCGGAGCGGAGGGTTTGCGGCTCATCTTGACCCCACATGGAGGTGAAGATGAGAAAGAACTGAACCGCCCCGGGTTTGCCGGAGGCTCCAACTTCCAAATATGATGGAGCCATCATGAGCAAGACAACGAACAAGTTCTCACCCGAAGTGCGCGCCCGAGCGGTGCGGTTGGTTCTGGATCACGAAGGCGAGCATGCCTCACGGTGGGCGGCGGTGGCGTCGATAGCGGCCAAGATCGGCTGCTCGGCGCACACGCTGCTTGATTGGGTGAAGAAGGCCGAGGTGGACAGCGGCAAGCGTGCCGGCGTTCCGACAGATGTGGCCGAGAAGCTGCGGGACCTTGAACGAGAGAACCGGGAGCTTCGGCAGGCCAACGAGATCTTGCGCAAGGCGAGCGCGTATTTTGCGCAGGCGGAGCTCGACCGCCCGTTGAAGAGATGATCAGCTTCATTGATGATCATCGTGGAGCCCATGGGGTCGAGCCGATCTGCAAGGTCTTGCCGATCGCCCCATCCACCTACCGCGACCATGCCGCAAAGCGGGCCGATCCTGCAAAGCTCTCATTGCGAGCGAGGCAGGACCTGGCCTTGCAGCCCGAGATCGCGCGCGTCTTTGCCGCGAACTTCGAGGTCTATGGCGCCAGGAAGGTCTGGCTTCAGCTCAACCGGGAAGGTCTGGCGGTGGCGCGATGCACGGTCGCGAGGCTCATGCGGGGCATGGGGCTGCGGGGCGTCATTCGCGGCAAGCCGATCCGCACCACATTCAGCGACAAGGCTGCACCGTGCCCGGCCGACCACGTCAACCGGCAGTTCCATGCGCCAAGGCCCAATGTGCTGTGGGTCTCCGACTTCACCTATGTCAGCACCTGGACGGGCTTCGTCTACGTAGCCTTCGTCATCGATACCTACGCCCGCCGCATCGTCGGCTGGCGGGTCAGCCGCACGGCGCATGCGGGCTTCGTGCCCGATGCGCTGGAACAGGCACTGCATGACAGGCGGCCCGCTCATCGCGGCGGGCTGGTCCATCACTCCGATAGGGGATCGCAATACGTGTCCATCAAGTACACCGAGCGGCTGGCCGAGGCCGGCATC